>Ga0180431_10006003_pt1 | contig 14541 bp, 11 predicted proteins | sample SS_ome_11_FD_132459 | JGI IMG/M metagenome (GOLD analysis project Ga0180431, IMG submission 132459) | Hypersaline lake sediment archaeal communities from the Salton Sea, California, USA - SS_1_MS_1 metaG | ecosystem: Environmental > Aquatic > Non-marine Saline and Alkaline > Hypersaline >... | reverse complement strand
CCGTCGGCGCGATTGAATCCATGTTAGCCGAGCGGATCGTCAGTCTGTCATGGCGGCTGCAGCGGGTCGAGCGCATGCAGAACCAGGCGACCGACTGCCTGATCGAAGAGGACTACCTGCCCCTCGGCCGCATGGTTACAAAGAGATGGTCGAACAACCTTAAGATAATCGAAAAGCTTTTTATGCACGAGCGGCGAATCGAGAGCAGTTTGAACAGGACGATAACCAAGCTCAAGAAGCTTCAAACCATCCGCAGAATCGAGCGTGAGGACGCCGCGGAACAACTTTTCGATCAGGCCGTTGCGGCTGAGCTTAACAATATTAATTTCGCAAAACAAAGCCAAACGCCCGCCTTCGGCGGGAAATCCGAAGCACGAAGTTCGAAATTCGAAACGAGCGGAGCTTATACAGATGATTTCGTAAAACAAACCCAATTTATGCAGGACTTAGTTGACAGAATCTCTTTTATGGAAAGGCGCTATGACGATGCAGCTCATCCTGAGACGGCCGGAAACAAAGCCAATTCAAACCCAAAGTGCCCGCTGGAATAACCAGGGGGCAGACCCGAATGCTGCTTCCTTAAGGATAAGTGGGATGACTAAATTCTCGTTTCTGAACTAAGAACGTTGGTTGCCAAGATGAAAAATTCCTTATGGAAGTGCCATTCGGGACGGACCCTAATTTTAGATGTACTACTGACAATTTCTGATTCATGTCACTTTCTGATCGTATCGACGCGGAGTGAATGAGTACGATGGTACGAAGGAGCAAAGTTGGGCGGTACGAGGTAGTGTTGGCGGACAGCGCTGAGCGAGGCCCCGGTCTATGTGAAAGGCGGTTCTGGATATTAGCCCCGTGTGTGGTTCTGATTTCCGTTCTGACGCAGACGTTCGACTTCTCCCTGACGCCGACCGCATACAAGGGACTCTTCATCACCCAGCCGTATTGCGTCCCCCAGGGACTGACGGGGTGCACAGCCTACCGGGTGAAGCTTTTTGCGGCGTACTTGAGTGGCTCGAAGGATGGCAGGTCGCCTATCTTGACCGCGCCCCAGGTTGTGTTTAGGTGGCCCAGCATTCGCTTGTTGTCGAACTTCCTGGAATAATCCACAAAAGCCTTGGCCGCATCCGGCTTCTTCCAACTGGCGGGCCAGACGCGAAAGCCTTTCTCAAGAAACAGCGGCACGGACTCGTACGCATCCCTCAGATTGTAATGCCAGTCGCACATTATAATGTCCTTCGGTATCATGTCGATCGCCGCCGCGGTGTCGTTGGCGCTGGCCTCCCACTTGCCGTAGCTGTATTTCGATGCGTCGATCAGCCGGTCGCCCCACATGAGCATTTCGATTTTGTGCCTGCCGGCAAGGTGCTTGTGATAATCGTTGACGGCTCCGGCAAAAAGCTCGGCCTTGCCCTTGCATCGCGGACAATCCTCGTCGCCGATAATGAACACCTCGTCCATGCCCACGTGCATGGCGTCGGCCTCGAATACCTTGATCAGCTCATCTATTAGCTCGAATACTATCTTATTGACCTGCGGATGCAGCGGGCACCAGCTTCGGCAGTAAATGCCCTTATTGTTCGGATACTTGCCCGGCGTCTCGTCGAATTCGGGGTACTTCGTCAGCAGCGGTCCCGTGTTCTTGCTCCATGACTGATGTCCCAGGCATTGAAACTGCGGGATCAGCCGGACCTTATGCCTGCGGCACTCGGCGAGAAGTCTCTTTATCTGCTCGGGGCCGCTCGCACCGCCCCTGCGCAGCTCCGGATGCGACGTGTACTTGTAGCCGTAGTTGATCTCGCCGACTATCACATTAATGCCGAGGCCGGCCAGCTCGCCGACAACACCGGTCAACTGCTCGACCGCTTTAGCGCTGCCGATACCGATATGAACGCCGCGCCAGGGCTCCTTCACTACCGCCTCAGAACCGCCGAGTGCCGCGACAGGCACCGACAATAAAACAAGCAATAAAACAAGTTTGGCTTTCATAATGTCTTCTCCTTTGCTCGTATAGAACAGGCTCTTTGAGATTACGCGGGCTATACGGTACTATAACATATATGAAACAAGCAAGTATTCTCAAGTGTCGGACTAACTATATCGAGAAGAAATCGGCAATCCTCAGAACACTTGATCGAGCACAAAACTGAAGCGGACCTCATATCTGTGTCTCGCATTTGGATTCTCGAAGCGCGGCGGGCAAGAGACAAATTATGTGGAGGATAAGTAAAATCTTCTTGACTGTGAGTCGGGCAATCTGATATAAGTAGGATAAGATGAAGTCCGTGGGTTTGAGGTCATCCGGGCAGGATTCTGCTTGTCTTTCGCGCTCTCAAGTGGAGGAGGCAGTGTCAGACCGTATGGAAATGCCCTCAGCAGACACAGGTGGAATGCGGTCAGGCGCACAAAGCGGCGCGGGTCGCTTTATGTAAACATTTTTTTGAAGGAGGATTGTCATGTCGAAGAGATTAGGCTGTCTAATTGCATTTGTTCTATTGGTGAGCATCGGAAGTGGCGCGTCGGCCGATCTGCTGGTCCACTGGAGACTCGACGAGGGTTCCGGCACCATCGCTGCCGACTCGTCCGGCAATGGCTACGATGGCACGTTCACCGGCGAACCGCAGTGGGTGGCCGGGCATGACAGCGCCGGCGCTCTGCATTTCGACGGCGTCGATGACTATGTTTCACACTCCCTGCCCGGAGACCAGACGTATGCGGCTTTCACTGTCGCGGTGTGGGTCAAGGCTGATGACGTCGCTCAGGCTGATCTGGCGGGCGTATTCTCAAGCCATTTCCCTGGTGGGGCCACTGGCGCCGGTTTCCAGATTGATCTGAGTGCCGGGAGTATGGTCTACCAGATCCGTCCTCCCAGCGGTACTGGAGTATTCGGGGACGCCACCACGGACTGGGTACATCTTGCTGCGGTTGGTGAGGGTACATCTGTGCAACTCTACTACCAGGGTGCTCCTGTTGCCACAGGGACCCTCGCCAGTGACCTATTCAACGTTTTCGCGGTGGGTGTGAACAGGAATAGTAGCCGGTGGTTCGCCGGGACGATTGATGATCTCCGCGTGTACGACCACGCGCTGACCGAGGCCGAAATAATGGCCGCTATGGCGGGGGGGACGGGAGGATACCCGTTTGCGCTATCTCCCAATCCGGACGACGGCGCTCTTCTTGAAGCCACGTGGGCCAACATTAGCTGGCGAGCGGGCGCTTACGCCGTTTCGCATGACTTGTATCTGGGCGACAATTTCGACGACGTAAACGACGGAATCGCTGAGTCTTTCCAGGGCAACCAGGCGGGGACCACTCTAATCGTTGGTTTCCCCGGATTTCCCATTGCCGGCGGGCTCGTTCCCGGCACGACCTATTACTGGCGCGTCGACGAGGTTAACGATGTCGATCCGAACAGCCCGTGGAAGGGGGATGTGTGGAGTTTCACCGTTCCTCCCAAGCAAGCCTATGATCCCAGTCCGGCTGATGATGCGATCAATGTTCTTCAGGATGTGACGCTCAACTGGGCCGCCGGGTTCGGAGCCAAATTGCACAATGTCTATTTCGGCGATAATTTCGACGATGTGAACAATGCCGAAGGAGCCTTGCCGCAAACGGATACAACGTATACGCCCGGCGCGCTTGAAGTGGCGAAGACCTACTATTGGCGAGTCGACGAGTTCGAAGGAGCCGTCACGCACAAGGGTAATGTCTGGATCTTGACGACAGTTCCCGACGTCGCGGTGACGAATCCGAATCTCATTCTGTGGTGGAATCTTGACGAAGGCCGCAGCTCGACCGCTGTGGACTGGTCCGGGAACGGCAACCACGGCGCCATAACGGGCGGCGCTCAGTGGGTTGACGGATATCAGGGCACGGCGCTGAGCTTCGACAGCGACGTGTATGTTGAGACTAGCGCGTTTGAGGGCGTGACCGGCACGGCGCCTCGAACTTGTTGCGCCTGGATCAGAACGCCAGCAGCGGGTAACTACAACATCATGTCGTGGGGTACGACCACGACCGGTCAGAAATGGAGAATGCGCGTTGATGGTACGGGCGGCCTGCGCATCGAGGTGGCGGGCGGATATCACATCGGTTTGACAAATTTAGCCGATGGGCGTTGGCATCACGTGGCCGTTACGTTCGAAGATGACGGCTCGCCTGATGTGCTGGACACGCTTCTCTATGTTGACGGCAGGCTCGAGACCACAGCCTCTTCACAGGCTACGGCAATTGATACTGCGGCAAGTACGGTACGGGTCGGCAGGTCTTCCTATAACGAAGAGCCGATCCCGGGCGAGATCGACGATGCCCGCATCTACGACAAGGTGCTGACCGCCGAGGAGATCCAGCAGGTGATGCTGGGCGATACGAAGCTGGCCGGAGACCCTGTGCCGGAACGTGTTGCTCTTGTCGATATGCGTGACATAAGCTCTCTGAGTTGGTCACGAGGCGACTCGGCCGCTTCGCACGATGTGTATCTCGGTACCGACAGGGACGCTGTTGCCGATGCGGACAATACCGCTCCTGAGTTCCAGGGCAATCAAACTGGAACCAGCCTGTCTCTGACGGGGCTGGTAGAATTCGGCGGCGGGGACTACTACTGGCGCATCGACGAAGTGGAGGCCGGCGGGACGGTCATTGCAGGGACGATTTGGAAGTTCACGGTTCCGGACTATCTGATTGTGGACAACTTCGAGTCGTACGACAATATTGATCCGGCGCCCGGAGAGCCCGGCATCAACAGGATATTCGACAAGTGGATCGACGGTTTCGGAACGTTGAACAACGGTGCGCTTGTCGGAAACGATCTGCCGCCCTATGCCGAGACTAATATCGTTTACAGCGGCGCCCAGTCGATGATTTATCGCTACGACAATGTCGGCAAGGCTTCCGAGGCGACTTTGACGCTGAGCAGAGTTGATTGGACCGCGGAAGGCGTTGCGAAATTGTCGCTGTGGTTAAGAGGCGATTCGGCAAATTCCGCAGATCGGATATACGTCGCCCTAAATGGCTCGGCAGTGGTCTATCACGACGATGCGGCCGCGACGCAGTTGACCGGATGGAATGAGTGGATCATCGACCTGGCGACGTTCGGCATAGACCTGACCAACGTCCAGTCGATAAGCATCGGCATCGGCACTAGGAACGCCCCGGCTCCGACCGGCGGCACAGGGACAATGTACTTCGATGACATACGGCTGATTCGATAGGTTCGGAGGAAGGCTTGAAGCAGCGCGTATTTGCGCTACTGCTATGTTATGAAATCAGGGGCCTGAGTTGATTCATTCTCCCTTGGGGATACCTTAGGTGGGCACAGGCCCTTTAAATCAATATCTCGGCGCGTGGCTTGGCGAATAGCCTAATTTGCCCCAGACGGCCTTTTGCATCTTGTATAAATCCTGGAAGTCATCATCGCTTACGGGATTCATCTGATGCAATGCGTGCGCGTCGAGTCCGGAGACGGCGGCGAGCTTGCCGGTCTCCAGCGTTTTGGCGCCCATGTACTTCCAGTAATCGGCATGGCCGTCCGCGAAAGAGACGTTTGTGCCGTCACCGTGCCTGACAAACGGCGGATCCCACCATCGCTCATTCTGGTAATGTGTAGCGTAACTGTCTGGAGTTATCCTGCCTTCATCGAGAAATACTATTCTCTGCGCCGGACCGGGTGAGATAATGTCCATTCTACTCTTTACCCACAGAACCGTATTACCAACTCTCACTCCTCTTCCATTCTGGACAGTTCCAGTCCTGCCGCCGGTCCTGCCATTCATAGCATCGGTAATGGTGTAAGTCCGCATCTCACCTCGAACGCCGGTCGGGCATCTGTAAAGGGTCTCTTTTTTGGTATATGACCACAAGGCGCCGGCTCTGATTGCCCTTTTTTGCATGTCTTCTGGCAGGCTCGTCCCAGCCCAGAAGTCCGCGACATCATCACCTGTCCACCATTGCTCGCCTTTGTGAAGGCCGCTGGTTGGGATCGGCGCCCGGCCGTCTCCACCGCCAAACGCCTCGCCATTGACGATCTTGTCGTCGTTCTCGGTTGCATACATCTCCCACGCAAACTGCAACTGCTTTAGGTTGCTAAGGCATACGGCACGCTTGCCCTGCTCCTTGGCCCTCTTCAGCGCCGGCATCAATACCGCCATCAGTATCGCGATAATGGCTATTACCACCAAAAGCTCTATCAGCGTGAATGCTCTTCGCTTGCACATGACTCCTCTCCTTTTTTACTTATCATTTCCGGCATTGCTCAAAATATAGAGTACGATATTACCCACAGCACCGAGCTTAACACGATTCTAACGCATAGAAAGCCTGATTTAAAGCAAAAATTCTAAGGATTCGGCCGTAACGCCTGAGAGAATAGTGCCGATGGTTAGGTAAAGCGGGCGATGGGAATCGAACCCACCTAGTCGGCTTGGAAGGCCGGTGCATTACCACTATGCTACGCCCGCGGCTTAATTGACTATTGATTATTGACTATCGACTATTTAGACTTAGATGCTAACAGGTAAACAGGAATAGGTCAACGGGAAATTTCAAAATGAGTATTTCAGAAATAGCCGCCGCCGCCAAATCCGCCTCGATCAGGCTCGCCGCGGTCGATACGGATACCAAGAACAACGCTCTGTCGCAAATTGCCGCCGCCATCAGGCAAAATGCCGATAAGATAACCGCCGCCAACAAGAAGGACCTCTCCGCAGCCGAGAAGAACAATCTGGCGGCGCCCCTGCTCAAACGCCTCAAGTTCGACCGGGTTAAAATCGACCAGGTCATAGCCGGCATTGAGAGCCTTATAAAACTGCCCGATCCGGTCGGCAAGGCACTCAGCGGCACCGAGCTTGACACCGACCTGGAGCTTTACAAGGTGAGCTGTCCTATCGGCGTTATCGGCGTCGTTTTCGAATCGCGACCGGATGCCCTCGTGCAGATCTCGACTCTGTGCCTTAAGAGCGGTAATTCCGTCCTGCTCAAAGGCGGAAGCGAAGCGGCCAATACGAACAGAATCTTAGCCGAGATGATCGCCGCCGCGAGCGAAAGTGCGGGGCTGCCCGCCGGATGGATTCAACTGCTCGAGACGCGCCAGGACGTAGCTGAGATGCTGGCTCTCGAAGAACACATCGACCTGATCATCCCACGCGGCTCGAATGACTTCGTCCGCTATATCATGAGCAACACCAACATCCCCGTCCTCGGGCACGCCGACGGTATATGCCACGTATACGTGGACGGCGACGTCGATCTTGAGATGGCCGTCAACGTCACCGTAGATTCCAAGTGCCAGTACGTCGCGGTCTGTAACGCCGCCGAGACCTTGCTGGTCGATGCGAAGATTGCCGAGACATTCCTGCCGAAGATCAAAGCGGTCTTAGAGCAAAAAAGCGTCGAGCTTCGCGGCTGCAAAAAAACTGCGTCGATCATCGAAGTCAAGCCGGCAACGGAAGAGGATTGGTCGACCGAGTATCTCGATTACATCCTCTCGATAAAAATCGTCGAGAGCCTTGACACCGCTATCGATCACATCAATCGCTACGGCTCAGGCCACACCGACAGCATCGTCACGAAAAATAAGAGCAAGGCCGAGCGCTTCATGGCTCTTGTCGATTCAGGAAACGTTTTCTGGAACTGCAGCACGCGCTTCAGCGACGGCTACCGCTACAACCTCGGCGCCGAGGTCGGCATCAGCACCAACAAGATCCACGCCCGCGGCCCCGTAGGCCTCGAAGGCCTGCTGATCTACAAATGGCAACTCTCCGGCACCGGCCAAATCGTAGCCAACTACTCCGGCCCGAACGCCAAGAAGTTTACACATAGAAAAATTGAGAACTAAGCGATTGGCGAATTTAAGGTCAGTGGCTAATCTGATATGACTTCACTTCTTTTCAGGTAGAACCATACCTTTTCCCCATCATGCCCCAAGACAAGGTAATCATCTTCAAACCTAAACGTATGCTTGCCGAGTGATTGATTTGGCCAATATGCAAATAACCACGGCAGTTGTGCGAGTGCTTCCGCCGAAGGCTTATCAAACCGATAGGCGATTAGGAAACCTCGTTCTATCGAGTAACTACCCGTTAATGAATCGTTCAAGGGTTTGCCATCTTCCCCATATCGTTTGGAATCCCAAATGAAGCGATTATCGTCCGTGAAAGTCACGGTAAGTTGCCAGTCGTCATCGGAAATGTCTTGCAGGACAAGCTCAATTGCCTTTGTCTGCTGTTTCGCCCAAGTGCCAATAAGCCTATCCGAACGAGACTGATTTTTTTGCAAAACCTTAAAGTCACCATGTGATCCCGCCATCTGTTTCGCAGCAACAAATGCCCCAGTATCAGTTGGGGAGTTAATGTCGCTTTCGGGGCTATTAATATCGTAGTCGCTTGACATTACCTGCAACGACAGCCATAAGACGACTCCTACAAGAACTGAAACTGTCACGAGAACAGAAACCAACTTGATCATGGAGAAAGAGTTTCTCATGATGATACTCCAATTCCCGCTGATTGAATTTCTTTGGGTTGTATTCCCCGCCGCTTGCGGCGATATGAAAGGAAGTCTTCCTTAAAGGGATACCCCGTCCGCTTGCGGCGGGGTGGTTCATTACAAGTCATAAACAAAACCTAAACAGTAGCTTCACATCATTTACCCTGTACAGTAGACTACAGCATTTGCAGAATGTCTTGTCAAAGGATTCTTTTCACTTTCACCGGTCTTGATGACTTGGAGAAACAACCTTCGAGCTTCAATTCTGCAAGAACAAGCATTAAATTCACTGTTACAGAATATAGTGCTGAAATTTTTTGGAAAAACGGTTAAAAAAGCTGCGGTCAAAGCGTCATACATGTGAAAGAACCAGATGGCAGCGATCAGCAGCAGGCAATTGGCTCAGTGGTACGAGGCACACGGGACGGAGTTGATGTTGTATGCCCGTCAGTGGAACGCCGATCAGCAGGCCGAGGATGTCGTTCAGGACGCGTTCATGAGGCTGCTGCGGCAGCGCAAGTGTCCGGACAATGTCCGAGCGTGGCTGTTTCGGGTAGTGCGAAACTGCTCGATCAGCCGTGCAAGACGCCTGCATTTACGGAAACAGGCGGCACGGAAAATCGCTCACTCAGAGGGCCTGTGGTTCGAGTCCCGGCGTGACGACCTGATCGACGCCAAACTGGTTCAGGAATTGCTGCAAACGCTGCCGTCAAATCTTCGTGAGATCGTACTGTTGCGAATATGGGGCCAGATGTCGCTCAGAGAGATATCGCAGATTGTGAACAAGTCTGTCCCCTGGATTCATCACGGCTACAAAGAGGCCCTTGAGATAATAAGGAAAAAGCTGGAGCACACATCATGCAAAACAAGGAAGACCTGAGCCCTGCCGAGAAAGCACTGGAATCCGCTCTCGGCCAGTTGAAACCGGCCGCCGGCAGGTTGAGCCGTGACGAATTGATGTTCAACGCCGGCCGTGCGATGGCCGGAAGCAAAGGCCCCTGGCAAATGCTGTCGGGTGTGCTGACAGTATTGTTGCTGGGCTCGGTATTGATACGGCCCGGCTCAAACGAGTCGCGGGAATTCGCCGAGGCCATCGAACCAGCTCATTTTGAGGTGGCGCAGGCGGTGAATCCGCCGGCTCAGGTCGAGTCCGACGGCTCGCTGGAATACGTCACTTTGCGCCAGAAAATCGTAGAACAAGGGCTCGACAGCTTGCCGCTTCGACGCGCCACTGACAGTAGCGAGCCGCGCAGGAACCGGAAGCAATTGCTGGAAAGCATGCTTTCATCGTAGTGTTAAGACAACCTGGTAAGTGTGTTGGCGCATTGGTTCTGAGCAATCGCACAGAAAGTCAACGAGAAATTCCAAAACTCACAGGGAGTATCAAAATGTATAAGAAACTGATTTTATGGTATGTAATTGCAGGGCTGGGATCCCTGCCGCCGAGCGGAATCAGCCTTGGCGCCGAGAAGAAGACAGATCAGAGCATCGAACTTAAGCAGTTCTCACTTACGCCGGCGTCGGAACCGGTTCCGGCGATGGCGTACAGACTCCTGCCGCGACAACTGGACAAGAAGACCGGCAATGCCGCCCTGCTATACAATACTGCTGCGGCAATGTGCCCGAACGGAGAGCCGGAAAGCGTGCATGAAAAGATCGACGAATGGAGAGAAATGCCGGTCGAGGAGCTGCCGCGAAAGGAAGTGCAGAATGCCTTGTCGTCCTTTTCGAGCAGTTTCCGTCAAATCGAGCTGGCCGCACAACGGGCTGATTGTGATTGGGAGATGCCTATAGAGGAAGGTTTTTCCATGCTATTGCCGAATCTGTCAACCTATCGCCGCATAATCAAGGCGATGAAGTTGCAGATACGCCTGCATATTGCGGACGGTCAAACCGATCAGGCTATGGAAAAGATGCAACATAGTATAGAGATGGGCAGGAACGTTGCCGAAGGGCCGACTCTCATACAGGACCTGGTCGGAGTCGCTATAACAGCTATGATGATGGGAGAAGTGGAAGAGTTGATACAGAGGCCGGATTCTCCCAACCTGTATTGGGCACTGACGGCTCTTCCGGATCCGATGATCGATATGTATTCATCGCTCGAATACGAGCGGGAGTGCCTGTTCATAGAGTTCCCGCAGTTGCGCGATTTGGAGGATAAGGTCCTGACGCCGGCAGAGGCTTCGCAGACCGTATCCAACCTTGTGGAGATAGTATCCGGGCTCAGTGGAGGCGGCGCCGACGTGCCTTTCCGGGGATTGCTGCCGCTCGGATGGGTCATGATGCACTATTCCGACGCGAAAATATTCCTGGCCGACAAAGGTTACTCTCAACAGCGGATCGAAGCAATGCCCGCCGCTCAGGCCGTTCTGATATACCAGAAACAGGAATACCTGGAGATGCTGGACAATATGTTCAAGTGGTTCGCGCTTCCCTACCATCAGTCGCGGCCACATCTGGAAAAGGGCGGAGAACTAATTAACATACATCAGAGAGACAGGGGTATCAAAGCAAATGTCTTCGCGGTCCTGCTCCCTGCTCTAAACAGGGTCGCATTCTTGCAGGCGCGTCTCGATCGCCACATTGCAATGCTCAGAACCATCGAAGCGATACGCATGTTCGCCGCCGATCATTCGGGGCAACTGCCCGGCTCTCTTGCAGATATGACTATCGTGCCGATTCCATTCGATCCGGTAACAGGGAAGGATTTCATTTACAACCGTACCGACGCGCGGCACGCCCGGCTGGAAGCGCCGATTTCGCCGGCCGAGAGTAGACGCCGGCCGGTTTATGAACTGACCCTGCGGAAATAAAACCGTTTTCTGAGAAACCTCTCTTGTTGAGGAGTAGAACAATGCAAACGAAAAGAAAAGTGATTTGGCTCCTGTTATCGATATTCTGTCTGTCTGTCAGCCTGCCTGTGTTTGCCGCTGATAGAACCGCGAGGTTGTATGATTCTTTGCAGCCGTGCACTGATGACCAGACATTTGCGGTAGTGCACGTAGACCTGGCCGGACTCGATCTTGACGTTCTGACGGTTTACGCCGTCAACTTAGTGAAGAAACATGCCGGCGCCGATGTCGCTAAACGTATCGAGGCCGACCTTAGCGAAATCCGAGCGGCTGCCGGCCCCAGGCTGGAAGGTCTGAAGAAAGCCGGCGCCAGGGACATCTTCCTGGTGTTCAGCATGTACGACTTTCCCTATTTTTTCGCTGCGGTCCCGATCCCCCCAAGCGCCGATCCTACAGGGCTGCACGAATACGTGGAAAAGCTCGTCGAAGATTTTTCCCCCCGGCACGGCGAGACGCACGTCTCAGGGCGATTGATTATGGCCGGGCTTAAACCGACTATCACAAGGCTTAAGACGATTTCGCCGGCCCAGTCGCCGACCCTGAAGACCGCGTTGGGTGTCTGTGCCGACAAGACCGTCAAGGTTGTGCTTTTTCCCGGCTCCGATCAATGTCGTATACTGAACGAAATGATCCCGACTCTGGTCCGTCAAACGCCCGCAGCTCAGCCGATTACGATCGGTCGTGATCTGCAATGGGCGGCGCTGGGAATCAATGGCCCGCCCTCGATTTCACTGAGTCTGACGATCAAGTCACCGAGCACTGAGAGTGCGAGCCGCATGTTGGCGGTTATTAAGGGTCTTTATGCCGAAGTTAAGCAGGAGCCCAAAGCCCGGCGACTGATTCCTGATTTGGACAGGAGTCTCGAACGCCTGACGCCTCGACAGCAAAGTGAAAGCCTGATCCTCCAGGTCGATTCTGCTGCCGCCGACTCTCTCACGGAAGATGCAATCGCCCCGGCCTTGCTTAGACTCGATGCATTAGCCACGCGCATGGCCTGCGCGACGAATATGAGCGGTTTGGGCAAGGCTCTCTTGATCCATTGCAATGACTATAACGACGAGCTGCCTCCGGATCTGGAAACGCTCACTCGCACGGCAGAGGTGACAACCAAGAGTCTGATCTGCCCGGCGACCGGCCTGAGAGAATCCTACATTTATCGAGGAGCAGACCTCACAACGTCGGCTATCCCTATGATGATCACTGTCTACGAGACGGCGGGAAATCACGGCGAAGACGGACGAAACGTTCTGTTCCTGGACAGTCACGTGGAGTGGGTAACTGAGGAACGCTTCCAGGAACTCATCAGGAAGGACAACGAATACCGCCGCAAGAAGGGACTTCGGGTCTTGCCGGCAAAATAACGATTCATCGATTGTGGCGCGGGCTTCGGGGCCTGCGCCAAGGCGTCCCGGGTCTGTCCCCTACTCGAAAACGAGCGTGCCGTAATTGTGAAAATCATGGAAACTCCTGCCGACGCGGGCCCAGTCCCAGCTTGCGCCCTTGCCGTCGTCGTAATCGATGCGGTAGAAATTCGCTCGCCATCGCGTGCCGGATTGCGGCGGGATATTCTGTAGCGGTTTGAGCAAGTCGTACGGGACGAACACCTCGGCTTTCCAGCCCGTTATCTCGGCGCCCGAGCGTTTGGGCCCGCCCGCGACCGTAGTGGCTTTCTGTGTCTTGCGCGGCCCGTCGTAATGCCAGGGCCGCCAGCCGAGAAACTCGCCGTCGAAATTAGGGATGATGATCGGCAGCTCGTAACCCAGGGGCGAAATTTCATACTCGAAATAAACGGAATGCTCCTCATCGGGCCACAGGAAAAACTCGAACACGTCCTCGTTCCAAAGATCCAGAAAGTCCTCGTCCATCTTCGCCGTCAACTTGGCATCCTCGGCCTCCATCAACACGTACAGTCCGGTACTGGAGTAAAGCACCTTGACACGTGTGTGATACTTGTGCCCCCCGGCAGAGCGTGAAGTAAGAGTCTCCCATTGGGTCTTATCCCATGCCGGAGCGTCCCCTGCGCCGTTGACTGTGAAATCCTCGGTCCCCCGGACCTGGAGCGTCTTGGCCGTCGTCCGGCCGAAGAACAATCGATCCGCGTTGCCGTGATAGAGTTTTTCCAGGATGTTCTCGGGCAGGAACACGCCGTAGATCATCCAGAAACCCTGCCTGTGATGCCCGCGCGCGCAGTCGAAATACTCGTCGTCGGTTTCGAGGAAGCGATAGTACATCCGATACGCCTGCCGGTCGGGAGTCGTATCTGTGCCGAACATGACGCGGTCCTGATATTTCAAAAAGAACTTCCTGGCCGTATAAGGCTGCCTGCCCAGCTCGGAAATCCGGGCGTCGATGTCGATGTACATGTTGGGATACTTGTCCAGCCACTTGGCGACCGTTGCGACATCCTCGGGATTGTTGGCAAAGTGCGCACAAATGAACGTAGTTTTGGGATGCCTTGCGATCGCCCGGTTTCGCTGGGCGAGCAGTTCCTCGCGAGAGGGGAACTTCTCGCCGTGAAAGAGCCAGTTCGGATGCGTGTTGAGCTCGTGCCAGCGCTCGTTGTAATTATCGAGCGGCGTAAAAAACGCGGCCGGATCGGCGGTGTGAATCATCACGGGCCGATTGTACTTGGCGCAAGTTTCCCACACGAGATCGAGCTTGGGATCGTCGACCGGCATCAGTTTGCCGTTCTTGTAGCGGTATCCCAGGCCGAGCGACTTGTGGAATTTCAGGCCCTTGGCGCCTGCCCGGAAGCTCTCGTCCAGCCGCTTCGCCTCGCGACGGCCCCAGTCTTCGTCGTCAATTCCGCTGAAGTTTAGCAGTGCGAACGTCAGGAAACGGCCCGGATGGGCCTCGTCCAGCGCTGCCAAAGTTTGCTTTAGCCGTTCGCCATTTCCGCCGTCGAGATTGACGACCGTGCGCACCCCCGCGGCATCCATCTCGGCCAGATAGTGCTTTACGCGCTCGGGTGTCAAATGGCTCCTGCCGCCGCCCAGATGATTGTGGACGTCGAACACCGGGTATGCCGGTTTCTCGATCCTGCTCTGCTTTGTCTTGAGCATCGAGCGGGGGCGCCAATCGCGAAGTTTGAGTTCACTGATATCGCCGCCAAGCACCGCCCCGGCCATACCGGCCGCAAATACCAGAACTAGTGACAGAAATGCACGAGTCTTCATGATGCAGTCTCCTTGTCATATCGAGGTTT
>Ga0180431_10006002_pt1 | contig 14541 bp, 3 predicted proteins | sample SS_ome_11_FD_132459 | JGI IMG/M metagenome (GOLD analysis project Ga0180431, IMG submission 132459) | Hypersaline lake sediment archaeal communities from the Salton Sea, California, USA - SS_1_MS_1 metaG | ecosystem: Environmental > Aquatic > Non-marine Saline and Alkaline > Hypersaline >... | reverse complement strand
TGGCACGGCAAAACGGCGTCACTGTCGAGACGGGCATGGCCGGGGTGCATACCGTCCTGCACCCCGGAGAGAGCATCCGCCTCCCGCGGGTCCTCGTCGTGCACTGGGAGGGAGACGACGAGCAGCGCGGCCACAATCTGTATCGCCGCGTCTGCATCAGACACTACCTGCCGACAATCAAGGGCAAGCCGGTCTTCCCCATCATGGCACATCCCTCCTCGTACGACGAGCTTCGGAACTCGAACGAGACGAACCAACTCGAGATAATCAGGGCGACCAAGAAGGCCGGTTACGAGGGCTTCTGGCTCGATGCCTACTGGTTCGAGGGCTACTTCCCCGAGGGCGTGGGGAACTGGGCGATCCCCATCGAGAAGACGATCAGGGCAAAGGATTACCCGAACGGCCTCAAGCCCATTTACGAAGAGTGCGAGAAGCTTGGCCTGAAGTTCATCCTGTGGTTCGAGCCTGAACGCGTCGCGGCGGGGACACACATTGACAAGACCTATCCCAACTGGGTGCTACGCATCAATAACGGTCCCGGCGGCCTGTTCAACCTCGGCGATCCGGAGGCCCGGAGGTGGATGACCGACTACCTCTCCCAGTGCATCAAGTCGTATCATCTCGACGTGCTGCGGATAGACTTCAATATAGACCCTCTCCCCTACTGGCACGCCAACGATGCGGCCGACCGGAGGGGCATGAACGAGATCCGGTACGTGATGGGCCTCTACGAGATGTGGGACGAGATCCTTGAGAAGTTCCCGCACATCTTCATCGACAACTGCGCCAGTGGCGGCAGGCGCATCGACCTCGAGACCAACATGCGATCGATCCCGATGTGGCGGTCGGACTACAACGATAACAACGTCCGGCGCGGCGACCCGATTGCCGACCAGGGAATGACGATGGGCCTGGCTCCCTTCATGCCCATCAACACGGGACCCGCCTGGCGGACCAACCCGTACTACTGGCGGTGCGCGAGCTCGAGCGGGCCGATAGGCTACTGGGACCCGCGAAAGGGCGGGTACTCGATCGAGGAGTCCAAGCAGGCGATTGCCGAATCACAGGAGCTTCAGCCCTACGTCCTCGGTGACTTCTTCCGGTTGACCGCGAACTCGGTCGACCCGACGGTGTGGATCGGGTGGCAGTACCACCGCCCGTCCGAGGATGACGGCTATGCGGTGTTCTTCCGGCGGGACGAATGCCCTTACTCGATGATGGACACGTCGCTGCGAGCGGTGACGCCCGAAAAGAAGTACGAGGTGAGCTACTACTCCGGATACGATCTCGACAAGAGGGAAATCCTGACCGGCAAGGAGTTGAAGAGTCTGTCCGTGGGCATTCCCAAGCGCCGGGGAAGCGTTCTGGTACGCTACAAACCGGTTGGATAATCGGCCGGTTAAGCCGGAAATGCGCTCACAGAATCATGGATCACGTTGGAGGTGTCTCCATGAAAACTGCGAAGAAGCAGATCTTCGGTCGCGCGAAGCAAAACCCGATTGTTTCCCTGCCCGACCTGGCATTCCCGGCGGCCGCCGTGCTCAATCCAGGCGCCACCGAGCAGGACGGTGAGGTGGTGCTGCTGCTTCGTGTCGAGGACCGCGCCGGGTGCTCGAGCATCTACGTAGCGCGCAGCAAAAACGGCGTCACCGACTGGCGAATCGAGAAGGAACCCATTCTGCGCTACGGGCAAGAGCGCTGGCGGTACGAGCGGTGGGGATGCGAGGACGCGCGGGTCACCTACCTCGCCGAAGAGAAACGCTGGTACATCACTTACACGGCGTACTCCCCGACCGGCGCGGCGGTCGCCCTGGCGCGTACCAAGGACCTCTCGCGCGCAGAAAGGATCGGCCTGATCTTCTCGCCGAACAACAAGGACGCCGTCTTGTTCCCGCAACGCTTCGACGGGCGCTGGGCCGTGCTTCACAGGCCCGACGCCGGCGGCATCGAGCATATCTGGTCCGCCTTCTCACCCGACCTCGTGCACTGGGGAGAGCCGCACTGCGTCGTGCCGGAAACGGGCGGGCCGGCGTGGGACGGCGTGAAGGTCGGCGCCGGACCGCCGCCGATTCTGACGGACCAGGGTTGGCTTCTCGTGTACCACGGCGTCAAAGCATACGGCGGACACCTCGTGTATCGCGCGGGGGTGGCGCTGCTCGACACGGACAAGCCATACAAGGTGGTCGCCCGTTGCCGCGACTGGCTCTTTCAGGCGGAAGCGCCCTACGAGCTCTCGGGGCTTGTCCGCAACGTCGTGTTTCCCACCGGCCTGCTTCTTCGCGGCGACGAACTGTGGATGTACTACGGGGCCGCGGACACGTGCACGTGCCTCGCCACGGCCAAGCTCCGCGACGTCCTCGCTGCAATGGAGGAATAGCTGGCACTCCGCCGACCGGCCCGCCTGAGCGCGCGAAGGCCAGGCGTACGTGCGCCGCTAGCGGAATCGGCGCCCCTTTCGCCAGGTACGATCACCCGAGCTCGACTTCGAGCATCGCCCGGTCCGCCAGCTTCTCGAACGGGATCTCCACTTTGTCGGGGCTCTCCATCGCGATCTCGCTACCGTCGAGCGTCACCCTGCGAACGGTGCCTTCCCCCGACACCGCGAGCATGAGCTCCTTGCCACCCCAGGACACCGGCTCGAGCATCTCGAAACGCTCAATCTGCGGCAGGGATGCCGGCGCGATTCGCAAGGAGTTCGCCAGCGCGGTCAACCCAAACGCGGCCCGGAAGAAATGCCCCGGCGCACCGGCACACGTCACGGAATGCGTCTCCTTCGGGTGGTCTTTGAACTGCTCGTGCTTGTTGCGCCCCCAATCGTTGTAGTAGTCAACGCTCAAGTGCCGGGAATGGTCCTCGAGCAGCTCCTCGAGTCGCTCCAGCGTTTGAGGATGGCGGGCGCGCACGTACATCCACAGCGCGCTTCCCCCGTGCATCCAGAAGAACCCGCCGTTCAGATGCGTGCCGGGCGGCGGAAAGCCGTCGTGGTCCGGATCCAGCTCGTCAGCCGGCCGCTCCGGGTAGTTGCTTACTGTAAGATGGTTTTCCGAGAACGCCGGGACCGCTTCGAACCTCTCCGCCAGGCGCCGCCCACGCTCCGCGCTCATCCATCCCAGCACTGCCGCGTTCACGTTGGGCCACCCTTCCAGGTACGCCGACTCGCCGCCGTCCATTCTTCCGCTGCCGTAGGTGCGGCTGAAATCCTCGCTGTAGCCCGACACCAGGATGCCTTGCGGCGACTCAAACCGCCGCAGTCTTTCCCCCGCCGCCTCGGCCGCGTCGCGGTACCGCCGGGACGCATCGTCCTGGCCCAGCATCGCATACACTTCTCCAACGTTTTCCAGCACCTTCCAGTAGTACAGGTGCGTCGAGGACTGGCGTCGCCACCCGGCATGGCCATACTCCATCTGCGAGCCCTGTGGACCGAACAAGAAGTAGCCGCTGGCATCACTCTTGCCCTCGAGTGCACTCAAGAACCGTTCGATCCTCGGGAGGTACTCCTTCGCCGCCTGAGCGTCCCGTTGCCAGAGCATCCAGTCCGTTGCCGAAATGCAGTTCATCAACGGGTAGTCGGGATTCAGGTCGTGGTCGCCGAAGTGGCCGAAGAGATGGTAGCCGGGGTATTTCGGGTCCTCATCAAACGCCCACGTCTCCTCGTCGGCCACGCAATTACAGTAAAACATGGACGGGCTCTTGTTCATGAAATGCTTGTCCGTCTCGCTGTACTGGGCGGGCAGCCAGCCAACGGGCGGAGCGTTTCGTAGCTTGAATGCCGCTGCCAGATACTCTCGCGATTCTTCCGTCACCTGGTCGAGAAACCCGGCGGACCATGTCGAGAAATCCGCCTGACGGATGTCGCGGCCGGCAAACGGCCTCCACCCGTACAGGGAATGAAAATGACACTGAAGATCGGTGTACAGCCACCAGCAGTCATCGTTGACGAACACTCTCCTGCCTGTCGGTGTCGTCTCAAGAAGCTGGTCCAGGGTATTGCCGTCGCTCCGGCCCGCCAGAATGCCGAAGGCGGAAGCCAGCACATCCTGCACCCCTCCGTCACCAGCGACCTTCACGAACGGTCTCGGTGTCTGAACGTCCTTCCAGGCCATTGTAAGCGTTCTCCTCGTCGAATAACCTCCCGTTCGAAACGACATCCCCAGTTCCCCCTTCGGCCGGCGGAAGCCGCAAGGCCCTCCCCGCCAACCATAGCACAATGCCCCAACGCCGCGGGATGTCGTCCTTGCCACATTTGGACCGGCGCCCGAGAATCCGATTCGGCCTTCGCTCCTGCATCGGCCGCGCCGTGCACGCCATCATGATTACCACGCCCGAGTTGCCACGAAAAAATCAACGCCGTCCTTGACAAGGACCCGCGTGGCAGCCTACAAGCTTGGGAAGTGGCTGAGGAGTGGACAGTTGCTTCTCCCAGAACCATTCACCACAGGTACCCACACCCTCTGCAATTGCCGCTCTCGACATCGGCCCAGTTCCTTTGTCCGTTGACGCGTTCGACTCGTCTTGGCCGCGCCGGAGGCGCAGAGAATCGATGCTGAAGCGGGAAGGCACAACGGGGTGCGCGCCGGCGCATCGGCGTGGACGCCTCGGACACACCGACCGCATCAGCGCCTCATGTCGAGTACAGCATGAGACTCTTCCTTTAGCTTCACAACGCAGAGCTTACACAAGCTGGCGGAAGGAGACGGAGCCATGGCATTCATTCGCAGACACCGGGTGTTGTTGGCACCGCTGTTCGCGGCGGTGATTCTTGGCCTGGGCGTTCTTGTCCTGGTGCGCTCCGGTTCGGAGGAGCCTGGTGGAGAGGCCCCGGGCGACCCGATCGTTACCGTCCATCCGTGGGCGGAGGTCATCGGGGCGCGCGATGACCACACGCGCGAGTGGCGCGTCGTGCGAGAGGTCCAATGGCTGGATCCGGAGACGGGTGAGACAGTGACTGATGAAACCGTCTCGACGGTGCGAGAGGTCGGCTCGAACCTCTGCTACCGCGACGGCAACGGTGATTGGCAGCCGAGCGTCACTGAATGGCTAGCGATCGAGGGCGGCTTCAAGGCCGACCGCAACGGGTATCAGGTCTACTTCGGGACCACGCTTGAGACCGGCTACACAAAGGTCGTGCGCGGCAAAATGGTCCGCTTGCGCGCGCGCTCACTTGTCCTGAGTGACGGTGCGCGCATGGCGCTCGTGGCCGAGATCGATCCCAACGCCACCGGCCGCATCGATCCGGATGATTCCTCGAAGCTCATATTTGCAGATGCATTCGGCCAGGCTGTCGACGCCGACCTTGAGTACGTGCTCGAGCGAGCCTCATTTCACCAAAACATCGTCCTGCGCACGCCTCTCGTCGTGCCGGACGGCTTCGACGCGGAGACAACACAGCTCTACGTGTTCACCGAGCTCGGCCTCGATCAGGCTCTGATGGACCCCGATGTCTCAGTGCGCTACGCCGGGGAGGAGGTTTTCGTCGTCCCGGATGGGAGCCTTACGCCGTTCTCGACGGACGAGCCCATCGTGTTCCAGATCAGCACCGTCAATGAAACGGGCCAGATCGAGACCCAAGAGCTGTTCGCGTTCGACGCCTCGCCTGCCTATGACAGCGCCCCCAACGACGCCACCGAGACACGGGCCGAGCGCAGCTTGTGGCGCGATCCGACGGATCGCAAGACCTATCTTGTCGAGCGCGTCTCGCACGCCTGGCTGGCGGACGCCGCCTATCCGGTGACACTCGACTACACCGACAAGAGCGGCAGTCTCACGTCGGACGAGCTCTGGACCGCCGACACCACGTACTACGTCACGAGCGACGTGAACGTGGGGGCGCACACGTTGACGATCGAGCCGGGAACCGTCGTCAAGTTCGCCGACGGCTCGGCCATCAATGTGACCAGCTCGGGCTCGAAGATCGTCGCGAAGGGCGAGCCGTACCGCTACATCGTGTTGACGAGCGAGAACGACGACGACTCGGGCCAGCAGATCACGGGCAGTTCCGGCAATCCTCAGGCGGGCGACTATGACATGGCGATCTACATCAGCTCAATCGCATCATCGGACTGCGAAATCGAGTACTGCAAGATCGGGTATGCCTCCTACGGGATCATTGTTCAACGTGCCATCGGCACCATCCAGCACTGCATCATCCGAAGCTGCTCGGACTATGGCATCCACATGTACGGCACCACACTGCCCGACGTGTTTAACAACCTGATTTGCGACTGCGGCTACGGCATCTACGTCCTCGTCGGCTCCAGCGGACCGGAGAGCAAGATGCGAAACAACACGATCGATGATTGCGGATATGGCATCGCCCTTTGCTGCCCGCCAAAGGGGTCACTCACGGTTTCATTCGAGATTCGGAACAACCTGCTGTCGAACAACACCTCGTATGGCCTGTACCGCTCATCGAGCAACTTGAACACCGTCACGGTGTCCAACAACGGCTACTACGGCAACGGCACGCCCGTGTACAACCTCAGCAGAACGGACCCGGTGGATCTTACGGTCAACCCCTATAAGACAACTGACACGCCGCTCGGTGACTATTTCATCGACACGACGGACACCGGCGGTGTCGATGGTTACGACCTGCTCGACGCCGGCTACGAGAGCGAGGACGCTCACGACCTGTATGGCGACGGGACGCCGGACAGCAACACCCTCTTTGAGATCACGGCGCCCCCCCTCGTTGACGGCGACGTCACTGCGACGGTCACCTGGGACAAGCGTCCTGCCGACGGCAGTGATCCGGACGCTGATCCCGAAACCGAAGACGACCCGGTCGACATCGGCTACCACCATCCCCGCGTGGACACAGTCATCAATGCCGCCCGCAGCATCGGCACTTCAAGCGACGTGACGTTGACGATCAGCCCCGGTGCGGTGATCGCCTTTGCCGGCTCGTCGGCCAAGCTGCAGTTCAACTCGAGTGCAACCGCCGATCCGACGCTCATCTGCGAGGGTGAGCCAACCGATCCGATCATCCTCGCAGGCAAGCCGTTGACCTCAATGGCCATTGAAGCGAAATACGAGGACTGTACCGGCTTGTACCGCAATGACACGGGCAACGCCACGGCAACCGCCTCATGTACGTACACACGGGTGATCGGGCTGGACAAGGGAATATACCTGCGGAACTCCTCGACCGACGAGGTGGAACACTGTATCTTTGATCGAAACAACTATGGCCTGTACGTCTACAACCCCTACATGCCTGAGAACTTCAGTTATTCGATCCGCAACTGTCTTTTCCATGACAGCAACAGCGGCTGTTATATCGAGTTCTACTTCTACCCGTCTTACACCCAGCAGATAACGCTGCGCAATTGTGCTTTCGACACGTGCAGTGATGGCGTCCAGGCGATGACGAGTGGCGTGGTGGATGCAACGTTCAACATTTACGACTGCCTGTTTACGAACAGCACTGTCGGCATTAACGGAACAAACAGGACTGTGGGCGTGGAGTGGAACGAGGACTACAATGCGTTCTGGAACTGCGAAACGAACGTAAAGAGATACGGTGCCTCGTACCCACTTGGCGCCAACTCGATCGAGTTGGAGACGGATCCGTACAATCCGGGATGGTTCGACGAGGACGATCCGGCCTCGGCGGCCTGGGCCGGCCAGTGGTACCTCGACCAGGACAGCGACTGCGTCGGCGGCGGTTCTCAAACGGCTGCGAATGCGGGCCTCAGTGACTTCACGACGAATCTCGCAACGCTCGAGGCCGATGTCGGCCAGGTGGACATCGGTTTCCATTACCCGCAAACCTACGATGTCGACACGGACAGTGACGGCATGCCCAACGTCTGGGAATGGGACCACGGCCTCGATCCTTTTGATGCCGACGACGCCGACGACGACCCGGACGGCGATCAGCTCACCAATCTTCAAGAGTACACGGGCGGCACGCACCCCATGCTCTGGGACACCGACGGCGACGGCATAGCCGACAACGTGGACCAGAACCCGACCAGCTTTGATTATCCACTCCCCTACTGGACGAGCTTCGAGGACGCTGAGGGCTATGGCACAGGCGACCTCGACGGCCAGAAGGGCTGGTCGGTTGAGGCAGGCACTGCGGCCGTCGTTGATGACGCGTCGCCCCCGCATGGCGATGGCTGCCTAGACCTTGGCGGTGCCGGCGCGATCAAGCAAACGTTCACCGGCACCAATAACGGCACGTGGTACACCTGGGTCTCGATCAAGCCCTCGCCGGGCTCGGCGCCTAACCTCAATGACGTCGAGGAACGGGTCTCGGTCATTTACTTCGATTCCGGCACCACGAATCAGATTATGTGCTTAGACGGCAATGGCTCCGGCGGCGGGACGTGGCAAACGACGGGCGTAACCTGCAACGGCTCGACGTGGTACCACATCAAAGTGGAGCAAAACTATAGCACGAAACTGTGGAAGATCTACGTCAATGACGTCCTGAAACTGTCGAACCTTGGCTTCCGTCACGACGACACTTCCCTCAATGCCTTCCGCGCGTTCGGCGGCGGCTCCACGTCAGCGTATGTGGATGATGTCTCCATAGCGGAAACCGCGAACGTGGTCGCCGAGATCGACTCCCCTACCGGTGACTACGATGAATACCTCGAAGGCGTTGAGGAAATCACGGGCACCGCTTTCGCGCGCCACCTTGAGAAATATGAGATCGTAATTACGCCGAAGAACCAGGACATCACCGAAGCAATCACAATCCACGAGGGGCACACGCCGGTCATTGAGAACGTGCTTGATCTGTGGCACACCACGGCGATCCCGAACGGCCAGTACGACCTGAAACTCAAGCTGACCTACGACGGGGCCCAGACCTACAGCACCACTGTTCAGGACGTAATGGTCAGCGGAGGGTTGAAGTCCGGGGCCTTCACCTGGAGCGACGAACCCGACATCTCTGTCCCTTACAAGGGCCTCGTCCCCTTCGAGATTCGTCGCACCTACAACAGCAACGCCTTGACCTCGAAACCGTTCTGGCGCGGGTGGACATATAGCTACGACATCCGGCTGTATGAGGATTGCAGTGACCCCTACCTTGGGGAGGGTCAATCGTACTACGACGTTGACGAGTATCCAGGGGGCGTGACCTACGGACCCATCATTGTTACCTACCCGGATGGATCGCGACAGCTTTTCAAAGTCCTTGATGGATCCGGCGATCCCGTGCACGGCGTCCTCAACGACGACGAAGTGGAGTACAGGCCGTATCCCGATCTCGGCACAAACGAACGAATCATTCGCACACGTTCCGATGAGGGCTTCTATGAATGGGAGCTCACGTACGTGCTCGAGACGCGCGACGGGACAACGTATACATTCCCTCACGAGGGTGACTACATCGATGGGCTTGACTACCCGCCCGCGTTCGAGATGAGCACGCAGGTAAGTGAGATCGAGGACCGCTTCGGCAACGGCATCACGATCTTGACCAACTCCATTTCCGACGGCTCGAGAAGTATCACGCTCACGCGCGATGGCAACGACAGAATCACAAGTGCAACGTTCAATTCCGGCGGGGTGTACAGGCGCGTCGAGTACCAGTGGGACGACGTGAATGACACATGGAAGGTGAAAAAGTACGGGTACGCCGTCCAAAGCGACGGCACGATGGGTGCATCCCGCGAATACTTCATTACCTCCTACGTCTATGACGCGTCGGACCGCATTATCAAGATCATCCCACCGAACGAGTACGGTGGGAATGAGTACCCGCTGGTCGAGAATACGTACGATGTTGACGGCCTGCTGGTTTCAACGAAGCGCTACACCTCGGCCACTCAATACGATGAAACCACGTACGACTACGACTTCAACCGTGCGCTCGAAAACGTGACAACAACGGTGAGCTCAAGCCACGGCATCGACACGCTTGTCCGAAACTACGATGGAGCACTCACGGGCAGTGGCCTCGCCCCGGCCGAAGGCGGTGCGGCCGTCATCAACACACTGAGCGAGCACGATGATACTGACAACCCCCTGCTGCCAACCTCGACGACGGCGGTGTACAACAGCGCGGACCATTACAGGGCCTACGACTACCAAGACGATGGCGACCCGGTATGGGAAAAACTGTACAAGTCGGATACCCAGGGCGACTACCAGCAGGTGGACTACGAGAGCCACCCGCTGTATGGCTTCACCACCAAAACGGTCGCCTACCAGGACTATCAGCACACGACAAGCACGCGCGTCGAGACGCAGTACAAGTATGGAGACCGCCTGGGAAATCTGGACGCGAACGGCAAGTATCTGGTTCAGGAAAAGGTGCTGCTCTCGACGTCCGGTGGCGATGCCTACGGCATCACGTACCATGAGTACAACACCGACGGTACCGTGAGCACAACCACGATCGAGCGCACTGCCAACCAGGCAGATGACGTGGTCCGCGAATACCAGTATGACACGAACGGGTATCGCACGCTCGTCGAGCTCGACTCTGTCACGACCGCTCGATACTGCAATGACGCTCTGGGCAACGTCCTCCTTGAGGCGAACGACAAGGGCGGCGTGACCCGCAATGACTACGACGAATTCGGCAGACTGTGGAAGGTTTCCACGTTTGCCGATCCGACGGCCCTGACCCGGGGGGATTTCGTGCCCGCTTCTTACACGTCGAACCCGCTCTCGACCACCACGTACGGCTACGACAAGGACGGCAACCGCACGAAGGAGGTCACACCACTCAATGACGACATCGACCACGAGTACTTCCTCAACGGCGCGCTCGAGAAGACCTCCTATTCGAACAACAGCTACGTCGAATATGCCTATAATGACGACGGCACACAGGCGAGCGAAACACGGTACGATGATGGCCTGGATCAGACCCGAGTGACCGAGTACGAGTATGACGATCTGGCCAGACTCGTCGAGACGCGGTTCTACGATTTCAATGAACAGACGGTCTTGAAACGAGTGGTCACCGAGTACTGCGACAGCGGACAGACGAAGAAGACGAAGCTCTACGGATGGAACGGACAAGCGGACGTCCTCGAGCTGGAGACGGAATACACCTACGATGAATTCGCCCGGCTGCATGAAAGTATCGTGGACCCCGAGGGACTGGCGTTGACGACCACACACGAGTACGACGCCTTCGGAAACGAAGTCAAGATCACCGACCCGAGAGGGAACATTACTTACTACAGCTATGACAATGCCAACCGAATGACCGAGGAGTACTTCCCGGCTCAGGCAGGCACCTCCAAAGAGAACGCCAAGCTCCGCATGGCCTACGAGTACTACTACGACGGGAACACGAAAAAGATCACGGAATATGACAACGACGGCACGACGGTCCTCGCTGTCACCGAGTACGAGTACGATGGCCAGGACAGAATCACGGAGGTCTCTCAGCGGATTGACGATACCCCGACGTATGCAGTGACACAGATCAGCTACACGTTCACGGGAACGCCGAAGGAGTTCAAGAAAACAGTCACAGACGCTGAGAGCAAGGCCAGGGTCTACACGTATGACGGGTTCGGCCGCCTCGAGAGGATCGATTACCCTGACGGCCAGTACCAGGAGTTCACCTATACCGCCGACGGCCAGGTTGACACTCAAACCGTGTTCGAAGGCGCAAACGAGCGCACGGTTGATTTCGATTACTACGCGAACGGCCGGGTCCAGTACAAGAAGTACTACGGAGACAACCCTCCCAGCTCGCCCAATCGCGTCACGTACGAGTACGATGGCTTTGGGAACCGAACGCAGATCACTGATGACCGCGCCGGCGGCAACATCGGCGGCGACGGAGAGATCAGCTTCACGTGGGACGCCCTCGGCCGCATGGCGTCGAAGACCGATCAGGACGACTACACGATCGAGTATGAGTACTACGCCACGGGCAGGCGCAAGAGGGTCACCGTCGAGGACGACACACCAACCACGCTCTACGACGTGGACTACGTGTATGACGAGGCGGCTCGTCTCGAGGAGGTCTACGAGACGGCCGGTTCGCGCACAAAGCTGGCCACCTACGGCTATGACGCCAACGGCAACAGGACGTCACTCGACTACGACCCGCCATCTACCGAGACCACCTATCAATACGACCGGGCGAACCGGCTCACCGATATGGCGTCAACGAAGACCGGCCCAACCACGCTCTGTTCGTTCGATTACGACGATGGGTCCGGCTCCCTTGACGGGCTCGGGCGGCGAACGTGGGCCGACGAGACACTGCGCACGACGGGCGGCGGGACGGCGACCTACGAGCTCACGTACGCCTACGACGAGTTGAGCCGGCTGACGAAGGACAAGCGGATCAAGGACCCAGGCGGCACCCCAACGACGCTGTACGACTACGACTTCACCTATGACGATGTGGGCAACCGGACAGCCGTGGACAACACGACCTATACCTACTACGCCAACTCAGACAAGCTCAGCTCCGACGGGACGAACTCCTACCAGTACGACAACAACGGCAACACCACCGACAAGGCGAGCGACAGCTACGGTTGGGACTACGACGGCCGGCTTGTCGAATTCGATCCGAACGTCGGCAGCACGGTGACGTATGTCTACGACCCGGACGGCAACCTGATCCGCCGGACGGTTGACTCGACCACGACCACCTACGTGGTCGATACGAACGGTGAGCTGCCCGTCATTCTGCTCGACCGAACCTCCTCCGGAATTGCGGCGACGTACGTCTACGGCGATGACCCGATCTGCTTCCACGACGGCGACCGGACGGACGACCGCTACTACTACTTCTATGACGGGCTCGGCTCCGTTCGGACCATCACCGACGACTCGGCTAACGTCGAGAACCGCACCAGCTACGAAGCATTCGGGACGAAGCTGACCGGCGCCGAACTCGAGGAAACAGTCACAAACGACTATCTTTTCACCGGCGAGCGCGTCGACCCGGCAACAGGCCTCGTGTGTCTCCGGGCGCGGCACTACGATCCTCTGACCGGCCGCTTCTGGTCCATGGACCCATACGAAGGTGACACTGCTGACCCGCCGAGCCTCCATAGGTACCTCTACTGCGCCGACGACCCGGTCAACTGCACCGACCCGAGCGGGCTGTACACGCAGTTCGATGGATACCTGGCCGAGCAGTTGATACGAGATTTCTACTGGCTGTATTACCCGACCGCCGACATCGCCTTCGGCGATCGCATCGCAGACAGTGAGCTCCGACCGGACATTACGGACTATGACTCGCACGAGGTATACGAGATTAAGCCCGATACGGCACGCCAGCACTGGCAAGGCTATGAGCAGCTGAACGCCTATTTGATCACCCTCCGCGCGTACGATCCATCGTGGCGCGGCGGGTGCTGGCCGGGATCAACGCCCGGACTCATCATGGTATGGCCGATCAATCCGCTGTGCAATCTTCACTTCTACAACTGGAAGGGCGACGGACTCATCGTGTATGAGATAAAACCGAGGCCGGAGCGAGCCGCCTTGCTCGCGGCCATCCCGACGGTCCAGGCAATCAGAAGCTACCGCTTCAAGCTCCAGGTCACCTACCAGCTCCTGGTGCCCGTGTATGCCAGGTTCTAACGGCCCCGCGGGGGGGCGCCGAGGACTGCCTCGGCTTGATGGGGGGCGAGAGCGCAGGCAATCGCGCGCGATTCACAGCTGCCTGGCGCTCGGCACACGGGAATGCCCCCCCCCCGGCGGCCCCTTCAATCTGTGGCTCCCCGGCGAATGGCTTGACACGGGGCCCGAAGTGGGTTACTTGTGGAAGCGTTTCCGAACCGGTGCGCAGAGCGGGCGCATGCCGTCTGCGTCTCGGCAGGCAGGGCAGCCGGCAGATTCGACATAAGCTGCCGACCCGGAGCATCTTGGTGAGCACATGGTAAGAGAGCACGAGAACCCTCCAGGCACCACGCGGTCCGGCTCGGTCACCATCAGCGATGTGGCGAGGATGGCCCACGTGGGCGTGGCGACCGTCTCGCGCGTCCTGAACAACTCGCCCAAGGTCAGCCCTAAGACGGCCGCGCGCGTCCGGCGCGTCCTCGAGCGGACCAAGTATCGCCCCGCGTACGCGGCCCGCGCGCTCGCCCGAGGCCAGACCAACACCATTCAGTTGATCTACAATACGCACGCCGAGAAGCTCTCCATGGATCCCGTGCTGCTCAGCATTCTCGACGTGGCCCATGCCGAGCTGCAGCGTTCCGGCTACCGCCTTGTGTTCTCGGCTATCAAGAGCGACTTCTCCGAAGTCTCCTCAGGCGTTCTCCACGTCGTCGAACACCGCGTGGCCGATGCCGCGCTGCTCGTCTCAGCGCGCATGACCGATGCCGGCTTGGAGCGGCTGCGCGGGCAGCCGCTGGTGCTGTTGGACGCCGACGGCAAGGGGATAGTGTCCAGTGTAACGAATGACCACTACCGCGCCATGTGCAAGGCGGTTGACATGCTGGCCGAGCGCGGACACCGGCGCATTGGCTTGGTCTGGTCGGGAGCGATAGACCAAAACGAGTCTGAACGTCGTCGGGCCTACCACGACGAGATGAAACGACGAGGACTTCCCTGCCGCCCGGAATGGGAGTTCATCTGCGAGACGCC
>Ga0180431_10006000_pt1 | contig 14545 bp, 16 predicted proteins | sample SS_ome_11_FD_132459 | JGI IMG/M metagenome (GOLD analysis project Ga0180431, IMG submission 132459) | Hypersaline lake sediment archaeal communities from the Salton Sea, California, USA - SS_1_MS_1 metaG | ecosystem: Environmental > Aquatic > Non-marine Saline and Alkaline > Hypersaline >... | reverse complement strand
GCTGGATTGTGAATCTCCGTGAGCTCCTTTTCTTACCGCTCTTTTCCACCCTTCTAATGGCGGTAGTGGTTTATTTCTGCTTCAGCGGGATTATGCGCTTGGGATCTGGCTTTTCATCTCAGGGGCTGCTCAATGCCCTGGCGGTCTTTATATCGATTCTTGTCGGGTTTTTTATCTACGGTTTAGCGTTACTATTCTCCGGCGGCTTGAATCGCGCGGAACTGGTTATGGTCCCCTACATTGGCAAAAGCTTGGCAGGGTTGGCTGGAAGATTCGGTTTTTTGAAATAAGCAATGGAGTTGATTGATGGTGGGTAGAATAATAATTATTGGACTCGGGCCGGGAAACCCTAAGCAGCTGACAGCTGAAGCAAGGGCTTATATTACTGGCGATTATCCCCTATATTTTCGTACTCTCAGGCACCCTGCTGCCCGTTATGCTGCCAGAGTCAATAATCACTTTCGTTCTTTTGATTGTTTTTACCGGGAAGGAATCAGTTTTGAACAGGTATATCGAAAGATTACGGCTACCCTCCTGCAAGAAAGCAGGCTCCATAAAACTATCTGTTATCTGGTGCCGGGTCATCCCGCTGTCGGCGAGGAAACTGTGACCAGGCTGCTAAAAATTGGCTCCCGCCTGGGTATAAAAATTAAGATTGTCGCGGGACTTTCGTTTCTCGAACCTCTCTTAACCGGCTTAAAGCTTGACCTGCTTGACGGAATAACGGTTTATGATGCCCTGGCTGTGCCTGGACTGAAAGAACCTTCTTTAAATCACCTGATTCTGGCCCAGGTTTATAGCAGGCCAATTGCGTCGCGGGTCAAACTAAAATTGCTGGAACTCTATCCAGCAGATCATCCGGTTGTGTTGATCAAGTCAGCGGGAACAGCCGCAGAAAAAAAGAAAAAGATTACTTTAAAAAAACTTGATCATCACGATCTTTTTGATCATTACACTACTATTTATCTGCCTCCATTTAGCGGCGGCAGTATTGGAGAATTGATCGAAATAATGGCCAGACTGCGCGCAAAAGACGGCTGCCCCTGGGACCGGAAACAGAATCACAGCAGTCTGCGGCAGTACCTGATTGAAGAAGCCTATGAAGTTGTTGCAGCCATTGATAGCAACGAAGATCAGAGCCTTGTAGAAGAACTGGGTGATTTACTGCTGCAGGTAATCTTTCACGCGCAGATCGCCAGGGAAGAGAATCGATTCGGTTTTTCTGACGTGGTAACTGCTATTGTCGAAAAATTGATCAGGCGCCATCCGCATGTTTTCAGTTCGCGGAGTGCGGCAGACGCTGATGCGGTCAAAGTACTGTGGGAGGAGATCAAATCTACCGAACGTGGTCAAGAGAATACCAACTATGCCATCAAAGTTGATCAGTTTCTGCCGGCGCTGTTGAAGGCTTATAAGTTACAGAAAAAAGCAGCTGAATTGGGTTTTGACTGGCCTACGATCGGAGGACCACTTGAAAAAGCGAGGGAAGAACTGGGCGAGCTTGAAACAGCCTGTACTGAACAAGACCAGGCGGCAATCGAGGAAGAGCTTGGCGACTATCTTTTTACGGTGGTTAATCTAGCTCGCTTTTTGAAAGTAAATCCCGAGGTTGCTCTTGGCAAGACGATCAACAAGTTTATTAAGCGTTTTACATATGTTCTGGAAAAAGTGGAAGATAGCGGTAAGCCAATCGGCGAATTTTCGCTTGCAGAATTGGATTTTTGGTGGGAAGAAGCCAAAATAATCGAGAATATGGGGAAATAAAGAAGGAGTCTGAAAAAAGACGTCGAATAAAGTGCATATTAAGCGTATTAATTATTATTTTAAGGAGGGCTTTGTACGTGAATAAGACTCAATTGGTTGATCTGGTTGCTGAGAAGGGCGGATTATCAAAAAAGACAAGTAAGACGGCAGTAGAATCAGTATTGGATGGAATTGCAGGCACCCTGGCAAAAGGCGAGAAAGTACAGTTGGTCGGTTTCGGGACTTTTGAAGTTCGGCACCGTAAGGCGCGTGAAGGACGTAATCCGGCAACAGGAGAAAAAATCAAGATTAAAGCTTTAAAAGTGCCGGCATTTAAGCCGGGTAAAGCATTAAAAGACAAAGTAAAATAAACAGCCCAGAAAAATTGATCATAAAAAATTGTCTTGCACTGTCTGAGATCCCCTTTACGAAGGGGATTTCTTTATCCTGGCTGTAGAAAGATGACAAACCGATTGTAGCAGGAATCAGCCCGGCAAACCCGAATTCTGTCATTATTCTATTACTGGATCGCTGGAAGCAGGGTTTTCTGTATTTACACTGTAGGGGTTGAATATCGTGATGGCAGTAAAAAATGGTCGTGCTAAAAAAAAGGTATCAACATTTCCTGCAAAAAGCAGAGACAACCGCTATAGTATCTACAGGCTGGTGGTAATAGCGCTCAGCTTAGTGGTCTGCGGCCTTTTACTCATTATCTCCATGCAGTATTTCAAGCAGCACCAGGCTCGGCAGGCCTTGGAAGAGCTTGAAGCAAAAATCGCAGCGCTCAGTGAAAAACAGGCTGAGTTGGAGGAAGAGATTGTCCGTTTACAAGATCTAGATTACCTGGAAACATTAGCCCGTGAAAGACTCGGTCTGGTAAAGCCGGGGGAAGTAATTTTCCAGTTAGAGGATTGACATTAATATCAGAAAAGTTATAATAACCTTAGTCTGTAAGTATATTTTGCAAGGAGGAGTTATTCATCAAGAAAGAGCTCGTAGTTGGCAGTATATTGGAAGGGGTGATAACCGGCATCACAAAATTTGGTGCCTTCGTTGAGTTGCCCGGCGGAACAACTGGCCTGGTGCATATCTCGGAGGTGGCTGATGAATATGTGAAAGATATTAATGAGTTTTTCAAGAAATCTGATAAAGTCAAAGTAAAGGTGCTGAATATTGAAAACAGCGGTAAAATTGGGCTATCAATCCGTCAGGCGGCAGAAGGTTACAAGCAGGAAAAGAATAACGGGCGAAGCCGGACAGCCCCTGTTAATAAGGCATCTTTTGAAGATAAAATGAGCCGTTTTCTTAAAGAAAGTGATGAACGGCTTCTTGATTTAAAACGTAATACCGAATCAAAAAGAAGCGGCGGCAGGGGTTCTTTCAGAGAAGCTTTCTAAGGATCAAGGCAAGTAAAGGAAATAATGATTGGAGTGGCACTCTGGTTCAGGGTGTTTTTTTATCTTTACTCTGAACCGACTGCAGGCGCAGATGCTTCTTGAACGTTTTACCCAATATATTAATGCAAACAGGCTGGTCTGTCCCGACGATACAATTATTCTGGCTGTATCAGGAGGACCGGATTCGCTTTGTTTGCTTCATCTCTTTAATCGTTTGGCTGGGCGATACAATTTAAAATTGATTGTCGCTCATCTCAATCACCGGCTGCGACCGGAAGCGGATCAGGAAGAGTCAGGCGTCGCTGCTCTTGCCGCTAAACTGGGCTGGGATTTTGAGTCTGAAGTAGTTGACATTCACAGCTATAAAATGAAGCAGCATCTCTCAGAGGAAGCGGCAGGCAGGCAAGCCCGTTACCGGTTCTTTGTAGAAATTGCCCGGAAGCACGGCGCTAAAGCGGTGGCTCTTGGTCATCACCGGGATGACCAGGCAGAAACAGTTTTACTAAATATCCTGCGTGGCTGTAGTGTTGATGGCTTGGCTGGCATGCGTCCTTCAAGCTCATATCAGGGGATCCGCCTGATTCGTCCACTGCTTGCTTTTCGGCGTAGTGAAATTGAAGCCTACTGCGATGAAAATGATCTCGACCCCTTCACTGACAGCAGCAACCTTGAGCAAAACTACCGCCGTAATCGGCTGCGTTTAAATTTAATACCCCACCTCGCTGAAAAATATAACCCGCAAATAGTTGAGGCGCTGGCCGGATTAGGCGAGCTTGCTGCCGCCGATCGCCTATTTCTTGGCAGGTTAGCTTGCCGTAAGGCGAAAACTTTAATTAGGCGGGGATACAACCGGATCACCATCAACCAGGATGCCCTTACCAGTCTGGCAGAAGCCCTGCAGGGGCGGGTGATGCTGCTTGCCGTTAATGATCTTAAACCCGGTAAGGAAATTAGCCGACGGCATGTTAAACTATTGCTAGAGCTGGCCGAAAGTCGGAAATCAGGGAAATATCTTACTTTACCCGGGGGGATCACAGCTTACCGGCAACGAAATAATCTGGTCATCGCCAAAATAGGTGATCTGCAAAATGAAGATTATCCTGTCACCAGACTTAAAATTCCCGGTAAGACCCGGCTCCCGGATAGACGGGTGATTGTTGCCCGGATCCGGGCTAAAGAAGATTTGGTTTGGCCGCCTTCCAGTTATCAGGCTTTTCTTGATTATGAGCGTCTGTCATCAGGAGCAATTCTGGTTCGCAATAGAAAGCCAGGAGATCGCTTTTACCCGCAGGGAGCTGCCGGCAGTAAAAAACTCAAGGATTTTTTAATCGACAATAAAATAGATCGCACTGCCAGGGATCGGTTACCACTGGTCACCAGAGGAGATGATATTATCTGGGTAGCGGGGCAAAGAATAGCGCACCCGTACCGGGTAACTGAAAAAACTAGCCAGGTATTGGTCCTGGAGTTGAGATCTTTGCTCATCTCCAGTAGACGATCAAGAACCGAGAAGCCGAAAAACAACGAGAAAAAAGGTGGTTTTGATGACTATGGAAAAGATGGAAGTAATGTTATCGGCGGAAAAGATTGAATCAAGGATTATCGAATTAGCCAGAGCAATTTCTGATGATTATCGGGGCAGCAAAATACTGGTGATCGGTGTTTTAAAAGGGGCGGTTATTTTCTTAAGCGATCTTGTCCGGCATCTGTCGATACCGGTGGAGATAGATTTCATGGCAGTATCCAGTTATGGCGCAGATACCACCTCATCAGGGGTAGTTAGGATTTTGAAAGATCTGGAGCAGAGTATCAAAGATAAAGATGTGTTAATTGTTGAGGATATTATTGACACCGGCCTGACCCTGAACTATCTTTGTGAAAATCTGCTCAGTCGCGGTCCGAAAAGTCTAAAAGTGGTTACCCTGCTTGACAAGCCAGAGCGCCGACTGGTTGATTTCAACCCCGATTATTGCGGTTTCCAAATTCCCGATCGTTTTGTGATTGGTTACGGTCTGGATTTCAATGAGGATTATCGCCATCTGGCCGATTTACGGGTTTTTGAACCATGATGAATTTAAGTCATGAATCCCTTATTTTACTGATTACTTGTACATAATAAAACCAGGTCCCAACAGACCTGCGGTTAACCCTCAGTACTTTCCTTTCCCGCTTATCGACGACTATTTTCGTTCGTCCCTACAGACGACTTTTATAGTCTCCAAACGGTTCTTGAAAAATTCTGTGTTGCGGTTCACCGATGCTTCCCGGTTCAGTTCCGGTGTTACCCTTTCCTTTCCCTTTCCACAAAGGCCACTTGCAACTGCTCGGTTCGACTGGATACCTCCGTTTTCCAATCAAGGCTTGCACCTTTCTTTTCTTCCGGTCTTTTCCTTTCGAACTGAACCTGGTTCACCTTAATGTCTCTCAGAACCTGGTTTGATCATGCTAACATGGATATTATCAAATGTCAAGAGTAAAATTTAAAAAAATTTATATTATTTTTATAAGTAAATTCCCAAAGTAAGTTCCACAGTGGACGACGGTGTAGCATTTATTTTGGGAATTTGTGTTATTTATATACTAGTAAAAATAATTTTTACTTAAATTTAATATGAAGTTAACCTTGGTCAAGGTTCACTTAACACTGTATTGTTATAACTAATTTAAAAAATGATCAGGATTATTATTCTACATTTGCATTATGCAAAGCAGGAGGAAGTTAAGTGGAACTAAAATCAGGCTATTGTAATGCCAATGAAAAGGGTGGTCTTTTTATTGGTTGCTCATGTATAATCCCATTTTATAATGAAGGAACAAGGATATCTAAAGTGCTAAATGTTCTAAAAGATGTTATTGAACTATCCCAGATTATTTGTGTTGACGATGGTTCTGAAGATTTTAACAGTGTCCAATTGCTGTTGGAACATCCAAATATTAATCTTTTGCGTTTAGAAAAAAATCGTGGTAAAACAGAAGCAGTAAAAGCAGGATTAAAACTGGTAAAAAACAATTATGTTTTATTGTTGGATGCAGATTTAGATGCATTAAATAATCAAGAAATCAGTAAAGCAGTGAAGACTATAACAAGTCAATCTAATTTAGATATGATTATTCTTCGCAGGGTTAATGCCGGAATCCATAGCAAGTTAAACCGTGGTGACATATTATATGCTGGTGAGCGCATTCTAAAAAGCGATGATCTAAAAAAAATTCTTGTTAAACCTGCTAAGAGTTATCAGTTAGAAGTATTGATCAATAAATACATGAAAGATAATCAACGAAAAGTCTACTGGATGCCTTCCTCTGCACGAAATACTTATAAATTTAAAAAGCTGGGTCTGATGGCTGGGTTAAAAGCTGAACTTGAGATGATCAATCAAATCATGGCTTGCCATGGGCCCAAAGAGTATTTTGATCAGTATAGGCGCTTTGCTTTGTATAGGCTTCCGGAGGGTAAAAAGCATTATGGCATTTAGGATATTAATAATTATTCAGTTAATCCAGCTACAGGTAAAAAACCAGATAGCAGGGAACTTAAAGATGAATATCATAAGTTGTTCCTGATTTATTGCTGCTTGAAGGTGATCAATAAGTTCTGATTTGGCGAAAGAGATGGAACTTCTGATCGTCTCTTTCATGCAGAAAGCTGATTTCAAAGGCAAGATATTAGTAGCGATTACTTTTTAGGCTGATCGAAAGGGAGAAGGTAGCAGTATAGTTCATGATAGAATAAAGCAACATTTCCTGGAAAGCGTAGGCTGCTTTGTTGGGGGGGCATGCCGTGCAAAACAATTTTCCCGGCAAGTTAGCCGGTAAAGATTACATAGAAGGCCAGATAGAAAAGATTCTTTTAACACTAAGATAGTATATTAAAAGATTAGAGATCAGGAGATTAGGAGTTTGACAAATACGATCATATATTATTTTTCTGGAACAGGAAACTCCCTTTATGTTGCCAGGGAGCTAAAGTATCGCTTGCCCAGTACTGAAATAGTGCCAATTTTATCCGTTTTAAAAGAGGGATTTACTGTTTGCGAAGCAGAGCAAGTTGGTCTTGTTTTCCCGATCTATGTAAGTACTATTCCCAAACCAGTTAGAGCTTTTATTGAAAGAATTAACTTATCTTCTATTCAATATCTTTTTGCTGTAACCACAAATGGCGGCTACCCGGGCAGGGTTGACTACCTGGTTTATAAACTCTTAAAGGAAAAGGATATTGAGCTTGGTTACTATGCATCGCTAAAGATGATCGTAAATACCGCTACAGGACTACTGCCGGCAATTATGGCCAATAAGAAATGGGTTGATCTGATCAGTGTAGACAAAATAGCAAAGCTGGAATTGGAGCTCCCAAAAGAAATAGATCTGATTGCAGAAGGTATTGTAAAAAGAGTAAATAACATTGGACCGGATTGTCATCCCAACCTGGTTAGGAAAGCAATCATAGCGATAACGGGAAAGATGTCGCCTATTGAAAAAGCTAAAGCAATTTCATTTTTTGTTGATCAAAACTGCAATGGTTGCTGTACCTGTGAAAAGGTATGCCCTTCTGAAAAAATTATATTGGCCAATGGTAAACCAGAATGGCTAGAACAAAAACAATGTTATTTTTGCTATGCCTGCTTCAACTTTTGCCCGCAGCAGGCGATCTTGGTAAAAGGGTATAAATATAAAACAGGGCGCTACAAGCACCCCCAAGTAAATGCTGAAGACATCGCCAGGCAAAAAGATCCTGCTGCTGTTTAACTCACGTTGTGAACAGCAGGTATGAGCCACATTCCAACTACTTTACTTCATCAACCGCGCTGCTTCCATCGCCAGGTTTGAACGTTTAGTCTCGGTCAGGGTAAGGTGCGCATGCAGGGGGCTGCCTTTCATTTTCTCGACAGCCCATGAAAGCCCGTTTGTTCTTGAATCAAGAAAGGGGTTATTAATCTGCTCCGGGTCGCCAACCAAAACGATCTTGGTTCCTTCCCCGGCTCGTGTGATGATCCCCTTGGCTTGCTTTGGGGTCAGATTTTGTGCTTCATCGATTAAGATATATTGACCGACGATTGAACGACCCTGCAGGTAAGCTATAGCTTCTGTTATAATCTTTCTCGTTGCGAAAAGGTAAGTAACCTTACCGTCAAGTTCATGCTCATTCTCATAACGATTTGGGTGCGAGTCAACCAGTTGTTCCAGATTATCATATATTGGCCGCATGTATGGGGCAATCTTCTCTTTCTCATCACCTGGTAGAAAACCGATCTCCTCACCCATGCTTACGTTGGGGCGGCAGATTAACATACGTCTGTATACGTTTTCATCAAGGATCTTTTCCAGGCCAACCCCTAAGGAAAGGAGTGTTTTTCCACTCCCCGTTGCTCCCATCAAGGTAACCATGGGGATACTGTCATCACGCAGCGCCTCGCGAGCATATTTTTGCAGCAGATTTAGCTTAAAACCGAAAAAATCAGGCCGGGTATCCTTAAGCAGCGTCATTCGACCATCACGGTAACGCGCCAAGGCTGTCTTTTGGGCGCTGCCTTCGGCTTTAAGTAGAAAGAATTTGTTTATCGGGTTGGGTTTTCCGTTCCAGGACAACTGGCCTTCACCGTAAATGCGATCGATCAGCTCTTCAGGAACATCCTGTTCTTCCCATCCCCGGTACTGCTCGTCAATATCAAACTCTACCTGCTCATTTCGATAATCTTGGGCCGGAACCCCGATGACATCGGCCTTGATTCTTAAGAATACATCCCTGGTAACGATGATTACCGGCTGTTTAGTTTTTTGCAGGTTTTTTGCAACGGCTAGAATACGGTTATCGCGCTTGTCACCTGGCCAGGAGCAGGGCAGGTCGGGGTTATTATCGATACAATTCATTTCAACCCTAAGTTCGCCACCATTAGGTAGGGCTACCCCCTGGTTTAGCTCGCCCTGGGCGCGTAACTGATCTAAAAAACGAGCTACCCAACGTGTATTGGCCCTGATTTCATAATCTGCTGCCTTTTTCATATTATCCAGCTCTTCCAAGACACAACCGGGAAGAACAATCAAGTTATCCTGAAAACCGAGAACAGCATTAGGTGATTGGAGTAAAACACTGGTATCAAGAACATAGATCTTTTTCAAATAATAACACCCTCTATCCCCGAAATATATCACTATTACTACCTATCATAACACTATGGTTTGATTAAATAATCAGTTTAACTAAAATTTTACTTTGGAATTTGTTCTGCATTTAAGTCCTGGTAACTAATAATTGATGATCTATTCAGGGTATAAAGCCTATTATAAAAGTCAAATCTGAAATAATCGTGTATTCCGAAATAGCAAATGCCTATCTTTGACTAAATATTAATGAATTTGAAACCTGAAGCAGATTTTAGAGGTATATATTTTTAGGTTAGTTTGTCTTTAATACACTATAATGAGGTCGTCGGTTTTTTCCGGGTAAAGGTAATAATTTATTTTTAGGAGGATAAATAATGAGAAATCGAAAAAACAAAGCTCCAAAAGTTATAGGGATCATTATTATTGTTTTTGTCATTATTGTTGGCGGAGGTTATTTTGCCGCTTCCAGGGGGTTATCGGAGATGCAGGAACTTGTGATCAAAGATGTGAGTCCGGGTGAAGTAGCAGACGGAGTTTATACAGGCGAATTTAATCAATACAGATGGTCATACAGAGTGAATGTTACTGTCCAAAAGGGAAAGATTATGGATATTCAGTTTGATAACGATGGTACATTGGAACAGGAATTAGTTGAGCGGATTATTACGAAACAGTCCCTGGATGTAGATATAAACACAGGAGCTACAGTTAACAGTAAGGCTTTCCTGAAAGCAGTGGAAACAGCCTTAATTCGTTAATTCAAGGCTGATTGCAGCTGATAGAAAAATTCTATGTAAAGGTGATTAGCAATGAAAGCTATTGTTCAAAATGTTTATGGATCGACCAGGCAATAAAGGCTTACAGTTATATCGAAAAAGCTCATACTCAAGGTAAAGTGGTTATTACCGTTATTAATTAATCAGGAGTCGGTATCGCGCCGTCATGATTTAATATTAACTCATGCTTAAAACTTGGTTATGAAGATAATCTGAGATTTGATTGGTTTTCTCATCAGCTATCAGTCCCAAGCTTAGTTTCCATAACCTTTCTTGTGTTTCACAATTTAATGATTGCGTAGGGTCATTGATTTCGATGAATACCTTATTTTTCCAGGAGATCAGTTTTCCTGATTTTTTAATACTCTCTCCTTGTTCTTCTGTGAATAATGGAGCCATAATTTCCCCGCATTTTTCGATAGAAATAAAGGACCCAAATAATTTCATTAATGTAGCCATTATTCTCATCGGTGCAGGTATTATATTGATTTGATTGCTCCAAACTGTTTTGGGAATTTGAAAACCGATAAAAGACAATCTTGAATTATGTGAAGCCCGGTACAAATGATCCAATTTATATAAAACATCCGCTTTGCAGCCATGGCCTGATGTATACCATTTTCATAATTCCAATGATTATTCATTTGAAGATCATCCCAAAAGATTGATCCCTGGCTAAAGATATTAAAAACAATTCTTCCGCCGCTCTTAGAATTTTCTAATCGATTGAGTAAATTTAAGGCCAAAGAAAACTGGGATAAATAATTAACCTGGAAATGAGGATCCATTCCATCTTCTGTTTCAACTCTTTTAGCTGCGTAGCCTAGACCGGCATTGATAAAAAGGCCGTCTAAATATTCATGCTTACTACAGATTTCCTGTATTGCATGGCTAACGTCACTCAGTTTGGCAAGGTCACATTGAACAATAGATACCTGATCGTTAGAAGTGCTGCTTTCTATTTCATTCATTATTATTTCACCAAGCTCCCTTGATCTGCAAAGAATAATAATCTCATGTTTTTGGTTATCCATACCCGCTAAGGCCTTTGTAACTCCTTTACCCATACCATTGGTTCCACCGGTTATTAATACCTTCATTGTTTACCAGCTCCTTTTTCAAGTTCATATTCAAATACTTCCTCCAGCTTCACACCAAAAGCATGGGCGATACGAAAAGCCAGATTTAAAGAAGGCGAGTATTTGCCAGCCTCAATAGCAATGATTGTTTGCCGTGAAGCGCCCGCTTTTTCTGCCAGCTGCTGTTGGGTCATTTCTTCGGCAAAAAATCTCAAGCGGCGAATATTATTGGTGATTTTAATTTTTATACCCATTTTATATTCCTCTTTGATAATAGTAGAGCTTAGTGAAACCTTCCAATATGTTGCCGAAACTAAAAGAGTTAAAAACAATGTTAAGCATAATCATCGGGGGATAGCTCAATGCTAAAATGATTAGAGAGGTGACAAAACCGGCTCCGGCGACAATTACTCCTATCCTTAAAGATTTCAGCTCAATAAAATTATCCATTTCATCTTCGACCATTTCTAGCTGAATCTGATTTTCAATATTTTCATTCTTACAACCAACGTTTTTAATGTTTTCCTTGATTGCTATGCTGATTGAAAGCAGAATGTGAAAAATAATTTGAATCACTATCATGGCAGCGATGCCAACACCAATAAAAATTAGCATAAGCTGGGCCCAGTTTTTCAGATCATCCGGGGCCAAAAGGCCGGATTGATATCTGCCGAAAGCAAAAAACAGGTACGCTCCCAAAACAACTACTCCTGAGATAATGCTGGCAAACGTTTTTTTAACCTGGTAAGACATCATGTCCACTTCCTCTCATTCAGTCAATTAGTTATTACATAGTGTAATCTGTATAAAACAATATGTCAAGTATCTTTTACATAATTTAAGGAAAGAGCATAAACTAAGCGTATTACTGCGCTTTTTACAAATAATTAACAATGGTCCACTATGATTTAGAGCAATATTCCTTTATAATCTACCTGCCACTCAATTGAAAGACAATATTACCTAGATTATTGATGGATTGAGCATCTTTGGCAAAGTTTATGATCATTATCGGTGCCGTAATGGGCGGCATGGCTGCCGGTATCTACGGCCAGTTAAGCGGTTTCTCCACCTTTTGATAAGTCCAATCCGGCAATACTCCCTGCTCCACCATCCGGTGCCAAAAAATGAATTAAGCTTCTAACTGTACTAACAATGGCTAAAAAAACAAAAAACCATAGTGCAACTGTGTTTCCTTGATAATTGTTGTCCACAGTTTTTGGAAGTATATTAGCAAGAATTTTATTCACGTTCTGCCTTCCTTTCAATATTTGTTCTTATCATAAATAAATTTTGCAAATGTAATAATGCAGATTGCCATATATACTACCATAAAATATTTCCCATTGAATTCTGCTTTCGCATTAACAGCCGCAGACTTTAAACCAATAATCCCAACTGGGTATGCTAAAGGAATCATCGCTATAATATACGACTATACTTCTCTAGACTTTTTGCTTAATCCCATGAATAGTAGCATTCAGGAAGTCCAGTCATTATCCTCCCCTGCAAGATCTTATAATTAAGACCAATTTTAACACCGGGAATAAATTTAATTATCAGTTTAACTAAAATTTAACCTGAGTCGCTTATAATAATTGTAGTTTTGTGCAAAGGCTTAGTTGCCGACTCATTTTATATTTATTTAGCAATTATTTTACCTCGTTCATGATAAACATTGAGGGAATTATACAGAGTACTAAAACCAGGTGGTCTGCTGGAATTATGTTAGTTATTAATGGATCCTGATTATCCATTAGCGAGCCCTAAGTAGCTGCAACCAACTCTTGTGCTTTTCCGGTTAGAAATCTTTTAGGTGATAATGATTTTCGTTTTTTTCTGCTTGCTAGCCAAATTCATAGCTCCACTTTCTCTGGTCATTCTTTTAGTTTAGTTTACTTTTCTGAAACGAATAGCCGACCAATTTTTGTCAACAGCAACCTGTCTTACTGCTTTAAAATCATAAGCCCCCAGTATATCCCAACCCTTATCCCTGTTAATATCGTTCCGACCTGGTTAAGGCGGGCTGTTGCCCAGATCAAGGCATCCCAGTATGAAAACCTGTGGGTTTTAACCCCCCTGATCGCTTCAAAAATAATCATTTCATTAACCTGTAACACAGGCCAGATCTGGCAGAAGTGGGTCACTCTTTTTTCAGCATCTTCTAAGGTCAATGGTTCGGAAATTTATTTCGTAACAGTTGTAAAAAATTCAGATAGTACCTGGCTGCTGATTACAGCGCTGTCCAACACGACAAGACGGTCAAGCACTGTTAAAGATTTTTACTGTTTTTCAGATTCAGACAAATCATAAGCCTAGACAAGAATATTAGTATCAATTAGTGCTTTACCTGTCATAACGATCCTCCCTTTTCCAGGTACGCTGTTTCTGATCCACTTGCTGCAGACTCGGATCATAGAGCAGAGCATCATGGTGAAGATACCATGCCCTTAGAATATCAATTTGCCACTGCCAGAGAATTTGATGCTGACCTGGATGAGGTCGTTGTCTATGAAAATAATGGTGTTGTTGTGACTGCTTTCAAGGTTGCTCATCCACCGATCGAACCGTTAGCCGGGTATTCTGAATCTGCTAATTTGTTGGTGATGGATGTTATGAATTACAAGCTGGTAGAATTGATGGAAAATACATTCAGAGTAATAGGTGACGAAGATTTAGCAACAATTATGTATGACATAAGAGAGTATCATCCGGATGTTAATGATGTTGCTGAGATGATCCAAAATCAGGATGTTAAGAGATTGGCTCTCACTCATTATGCACCTACAGTCCCGGTTCAATCCATGATGAAACGATTCTATATTAATCCCATCAAGAAAGATTATGATGGTGAACTGATCACTGGTAGTTATGGGACAATAATAGTAATCCTTCTAGATGAATAAGCTGAAAAAAAATGAGCATTTATAACATTCTATGTTTTTTTAATTTATATTGAGATATATTCATCACTTCATTTGCGTTTTTCGCAAGTTTGTATAATCTTCTAGCCATTTCATCAGGAGGTGTTTGCATGCCTTCAGCTATCCATGTTTCAGTCACTTTATCAATACCTCCCAGGAAGAAATTCAGTAAAAATGGATCATAGTTGAGATGAGAAAAGAGCTGCAGTTTATTCATGACATGTGTCCGTATGATTGAAAACAGTTTGTTCAGCTGATCACACTCATATAGCATGTTAGTGAAAGGCGATTCCTTGAGAATCCTAAATCTGAATAAAAACAGATTATACATGTTCAGCTCAGAGGTATCATCCATCTGCTTCATGAGATCATCGATCTTTGTTACCACTATATGCAGGATGATTTCCTCTTTGATCTTGAAATGTCTGTACAGTGTCATACGGGCCACATCAGCTTTGTTTGCTATTTCAGTCATGCTGATTGATGTTAATGGTTTCTCATTTAACAGCCCTATCAGTGCCTGG
>Ga0180431_10005999_pt1 | contig 14547 bp, 12 predicted proteins | sample SS_ome_11_FD_132459 | JGI IMG/M metagenome (GOLD analysis project Ga0180431, IMG submission 132459) | Hypersaline lake sediment archaeal communities from the Salton Sea, California, USA - SS_1_MS_1 metaG | ecosystem: Environmental > Aquatic > Non-marine Saline and Alkaline > Hypersaline >... | reverse complement strand
TATGATGACTGAGACCGATGGTGATAGCACAGGTGTGACTGGAACTGATGGCGAGAGCACCGATATGATGACTGAGACCGATGGTGATAGCACAGGTGTGACTGGAACTGATGGCGAGAGCACAGGTGTGACTGATACTGATGGCGAGAGCACCGATATGATGACTGAGACCGATGGTGATAGCACAGGTGTGACTGGAACTGATGGCGAGAGCACAGGTGTGACTGATACTGATGGCGAGAGCACAGGTGTGACTGATACTGATGGCGAGAGCACCGATATGATGACTGAGACCGATGGTGATATCACAGGTGTTAGCACCGGTATGATGACTGAGACCGATGGTGACAGCACAGGTGTGACTGGTACTGAGGGCAAGAGCACCGATATGACTGGAACTGATGGCGAGAGCACCGGTATGACTGAGACCGATGGTGATAGCACAGATGTGACTGGTACTGAGGGCGAAAGCACCGGTATGACTGGAACTGATGGCGAGAGTACTGGTATGATGACTGAGACCGATGGTGAGAGTACTAGTATGATGACTGAGACCGATGGTGATAGCACAGGTATGACTGATACTGAAGGCGAGAGCACCGGTATGATGACTGAGACCGATGGTGATAGCACAGATGTGACTGATACTGATGGCGAGAGCACCGGTATGATGACTGATACCGATGGTGAAAGTACAGGTATGATGACTGGAACTGATGGCAAGAGCACCGGTATGATGACTGAAACCGCTGGTGATAGCACAGGTGTGACTGAAACCGCTGGTGATAGCACAGGTGTGACTGAAACCGATGGCGAGAGCACCGGTATGATGACTGAAATCGATGGTGACAGTACAGGTGTGACAGGAACCGATGGTGATAGTACCGATGCAGAGACAACTGGTATGACTGAGACCGATGGTGATAGTACCGATACCGAGACAACTGGTATGACTGAGACCGACGGTGATAGTACCGATGCCGAGCCAACTGGTATGACTAAGACCGACGGCGATAGTACCGATGCCGAGCCAACTGGTATGACTGAAACTGGTGTTAATACCGAGACATCTGGTGTGACTGAAACTGGTGTTAATACCGAGACATCGGGTATGACCGAGACCGGTGGTGATAGCACAGGTGTGACTGGAACTGATGGTGATACAGAGACAACTGGTATGACTGAGACTGATGGTGATAGCACAGGTGTGACTGAAACTGATGGTGATACCGAGCCAACTGGTATGACTGAGACCGATGGTGATAGCACAGGTGTGACTGGAACTGATGGTGATACCGAGACAACTGGTATGACTGAAACTGGTGTTAATACCGAGACAACTGGTATGATTGGAACTGATGGTGAAACCGAGACAACTGGTATGACTGAAACTGGTGATAGTACCGATACCGAGCCAACTGGTATGACTGAGACCGACGGTGATAGTACCGATGCCGAGCCAACTGGTATGACTGAAACTGGTGTTAATACCGAGACATCTGGTATGACCGAGACCGATGGTGATAGCACAGGTGCGACTGGAACTGATGGTGATGATGAGAGTACCGGTGTGACTGGAACTGATGGTGATGATGAGAGTACCGGTGTGACTGAAACTGATGGTGATACCGAGACAACTGGTATGACTGATGTTGATGACGAGAGCACTGGCATGACTGAAACTGATGGTGAGAGCGGAACTGAAAGTACAACATCGCCTCCTGGAACCACATCTCCAGGAACACCTCCAGGAACAACACCTCCAGGAACAACACCTCCAGGAACAACACCTCCAGGAACAACACCTCCGGGAACCACATCTCCAGGAACCACATCTCCAGGAACCACATCTCCAGGAACAACATCTCCAGGGACAACACCTCCAGGAACAACACCTCCAGGTACAACAGCGACTCTGGGAACAACACCTCCAGGAACAACACCCCCAGGTACAACACCACCAGGTACAATAGCGACTCTGGGAACAACACCTCCAGGAACAACAACGTCTCCGGGAACCACATCTCCAGGTACAACAGCGACTCCGGGAACAACAACGTCTCCGGGAACCACATCTCCGGGAACAACAACGTCTCCGGGAACCACATCTCCAGGTACAACATCTCCGGGAACAACAGCGCCAGGTACAACATCTCCGGGAACAACAGCGCCAGGTACAACATCTCCGGGAACCACCACCGCTCCAGGCACAACTGCCCCTCCGGGAACCACGCCTCCAGGCACGACCCAACCTGACACCGAAACAGCAACTGATACCGATACTGAGACAGACACAGCTGCAGAGATGGACACTGCAGTTTCTGAGACAGAGATAGTCACTTCAGCCTCTGACACCGAAACAGCCACTGAGATAGACACTGCAGCTTCGGACACTGAAACAGCTACAGAGACAGACACAAACACCGATACTGAAACAGACACTGACAAAAGTGAAAGCAAGAGTAAGAATCCTGGGAGACCGGATGATGAGGAGGACAAGGAAGAGAAAAAGGAGCGGCTCAAGGAGAAGCTCAAGGCTTTTCTCGAGGATCAAACCTCAGAGGGAGATGAGGATGGTCCTGGAGGTTTTGTGGGAGATATGAGTCAAGGATCTGAGGACGATCAAGGAAAGTTTGAGGGAGACATGAGCAAGGGATCCCACCCAATTGGGACTGACTCAGATGGCGGAGAGTATGATTTCAGGTGGCTTGAAGTCATCAGGGTGAAGCTTGATCCAGAGCTCGATGATGATGAGAGAGAGATGATCACCAAGACTCTGGGAGATGTACTTATGGGATTGGGGGGAATTGTTTCTGTTGACGATGACAGCAATCTGGTGATCGCCCTTGCAGACAATGGTATGGAGGAGGATGTGGTTGATGTTGTATCATCCTTCGAGGTTGTACAGGCAATCGAGCCTGTCAAGGTTCGAAAGCTTTCACCCGATGATGGTAGCGAGGGTCAGCCAAATTCGCAGGCTGATGGTAACGATGACACCGACATAGATACAAACATGATTGCAGCCATCACTGTGGGTGTGATGATCATCGCCACAATAGCCATTGGACTTCTCGCAATCATGTGGTTCTTGTACAGGAGGAACCGCTTCCGAAATGAACCGAGTCTGGGTCGCGAAATGTCAACAGGGAGCAATGTGATGTATGATGTCTAGTGTTTGCACTGTTCGCACAACACTGGAAAATGTAATGTATGTAAAACATAGTATAGCAAGTGTTGTATATGCCTAGAAACTGCAACAGCAATCAGTTAAATATGTTCGCATCCGCCAATCTGACATTCGACAGAGTACAGATTGGCAAGAATGGCAAGAAACGTTGTCCAAACAAGAAAAAGGATGCTAAAAATCTTGGTCCAGGTGGATCATACAAGGTTCCACCCAAGATTCAGGATAGATGCAAGAAGCAGGAAAACACAGACTCGAGCGGATTTGGACTCGACTTTGAGCGTAAGGTGAATTCATTTACAAATCCCACATCTAGTCAGGGAAATCGTCGTAAAACTTGTTCACAGTCTTTCAACTGGGATTAAGATTGTAGACACACTTACATTGGGGGTGGGGGTGGTGGCAGTTGTGATGGTGTTTGCAGATACACGCCACTGACAGGTACGGTTGGTGGTGGTGGCAAAACACCGGATGGCGTCTGGCTCACTTCCTGCCCTTGCATTAGATCCATAAGAACCTCACCCAGTTCTTGGATAGTAAGGCGACTGAAGGTCTTTCCAAAGTTTTCCTTGAGATGAATGTTCAAAGCAGGCATGGTTACACCGACCCTCATGGCAACCATCTTGACCTGGTCACCCAGGGCTTTCTTGCTTCCTGCCCTTGGAACAGGAGCGCCGCTGCCGGTAGCAGGGCGAGGGCGCTTGATACCCATTTTCTTCTTGTAATCAGTACCAGTGATGCACATATCCTCATGCCAGAAACATGGGTTGCGTTCTCCTTCAACCACACATGCGTCCTGTTCTCTCTCAGAGCACTTGGCTCGGCGTGGAGGAGCCCTTCTGTTCCCGGTAGTAGCTTTGACAGGAGCCTTTCTGATGGAAGTTCTGATGGAAGCCCTGACGGGAGCCCTAATAGGAGCCACAGGAGCAGTTTTGCGTGCAGTATCAAGTTCTGTGGCGAGTCTCTGAACCTCCTTGGCGAGATTGTCTCTGGATGCGGTGCATTCATTCAGGTTCTTGACAGTGGGTTCGTAGTTGTTGGCCATCCTAACGAAATCATCAATGGTGGCGAGAAGACCTTGCAATTGAGCTTCCCGTTCGGCTAGTTCATCCTTACTCATATCGACATCCTCCCATGATTCTCTGGTCAGGTCTTCGAAATCTTCTTTCAGAATTTCGATGTTGTCCAAGAGCTCACTAATGTTTTCTGACATATGGATCTATATATACAATGCACATTTTTCCTCCCTATATATATAGATGAAAATGCGTTCTCTCATTCAGAAAAACATGGCGGAGAGGATATAGAGGTTCACAATCACTATATTACATACCATCACATACCATCACATACCATCACATACCATCACATACCATCACAGATACCATCACAGATACCATGAGTCAATTCGATACGGATCAGACGAAGTTCATCAAGTATAGCAACAATCTGAATAATTTTTATTATTTTCGGGGTGGACTGACCTCGGATGACATTGCCAAACTTGATGCTCAGTTGGAGGGCGTTGCTCTCCATGAGGGCAACACATCTGGTGTGGTCAACAAGAGTTACCGGGACAGTAGAATCACCTGGCTTCCAAAGAATGATGACTGGATGTGGCTTTACAATAAGGTTGGTATGTATGCCAAGAGGGCGAACGATGCCATGTGGGATTTTGACATTAGCTTCATGAATGAACAAATTCAGTACACGGAATATGATGAGAGTTATCAGGGTAAATATGACTGGCACCTCGACTTTGGATCTGGAGCATCAAGTCTGCGTAAGCTCTCCGTGGTTATTCAGATCTCTGACCCAGCTGATTATGAAGGCGGTGATCTGCAATTCTACACGAGCAAATCAATATCAACAGTATGCAAGGATAAGGGGACAGTCATCTGTTTCCCCTCTTATTTCCTGCATCGTGTCACTCCGGTGACGAAGGGTAAGAGGCGTTCACTCGTCTTGTGGGTCAGTGGACGCCCATTCAAGTAAGATACGATGAGACCTGAGGGGTAGCAATGTACAGCATCTCATCACATTCACACTCAAGGAAATTTTCTATAGGAATCAAACACGAATGCCACGTCGTCTCCCTGCTTACGGTCCTACCTTCGCTGGTAGCGGTATCTGCACTGGTCAACCCCTTGCCGAATGCACTCACATGGAACATTGTGTCTGGCGCAAGAAAGGTCCAAAGAGTCGCGCCCACTGTGCTCTGCGCGCAACGCCACGTGTTGTGTCATACAAGTCGCCTGCGCGCGTAGCTGCCTCGAAGGCTGCTGCCAAGAAGAACCCATGGCTCCGTCACGTCAAAGCTGTTCTTGAAGCCAACCCAAAAATGGCCTACAAGGATGCTCTCCGCCTTGCCAGCCAGTCCTACACCAAGGTTGTCCGCAAGTGAAGTGAAATACATTTCACTCCTGACCGATCCTGGGCTAGAAATTTTTGAAAAGATTGTGAAACCATTCTTTTCAAATCACAGAAACACAAACACACAAACCCCATCCCATCATGTTTTTTCGTATCATCCAGACCTCGAGCACTGGAGTCGTCCAGACGTTCGGTCGTTTTACAAGACTGGCTCGCCCTGGAATGAACTTTTACATGCCGGTTGTTCAGAGTATCGTGCCTGTCAGCAATCGTCTGCAGCAGAAATCAGTGGACCTTCAAGTAAAGACGAAAGACAATGTTCTGACTCATCTGGGCATTGATGTGCAATTCCTGGTGCGCCCAGAGGACACACAACGTGCTTTTTTTAGTCTGGATGATCCAATTTCTCAGATGGAGTCATTTGTCAAGAATGTGGTTCGTGCACGTGTTCCCAAGATGCGTCTGGATGAGCTCTTCGAGTCGCCGGATGAAATTAGCAATGCAATTAGTGAGCGACTTGCTCCAAAGATGCAGTCACATGGCTTTACCATCGAGAATACTCTTCTGACGACGATCGATCCAGACAATCAAGTCATGAAAGCGATGAACAAGATCAATGCCACCGAGCGCTTGAGAGAGGCCGCCAAGAATGAGGCAGAAGCAGAATACATCAAACAGGTCAAACTAGCAGAAGCGGATCGTGATCGCAAGAGACTTCAGGGCGAGGGAATCAGTCAGCAAAGAATTGCCATCATGAAAGGATATGAGTCAGGTGTATCAGACCTGGCATGTAATTTCGGAATGACTCATCAAGAGATCGTTAATTTTGTGCTGAGGACCCAACATCTGGACACCATGGAGAATATCGGCAGGACCACGAACACCAAGACTCTATTTCTGAATCACTCTCTGGACAGTAATTCGAACCCATTTTTCAACAATCTGATTGCTAGCAAAGAAAGTGCGTGAGCGAGCACACACATACACATCATGTTAGCGTCGAAGTGAGTCAACGTATTCAAGAATCCTTCTGCGTTCACTGTTTGTGATTTTGCACCAACAGTCTTCCTTGTCGAAAGTTACGGCCCAACATGCAACTTTGATGACCATTGTACCAGATGCATTATATTCTCGCACTTTGAAACGACAGCTTCGCTCAAGAACCCGTGTGATCTCTTCATAGTCTGTGGTTAGATGTATAAGAGCTTTTGCCCAGAAAGGTGATTTCCATTGTGGATCTTTAGCATCCGCCACTTCCAGGATCATGGTTGTACTGCGTTGTACTGCGTTTGTAATTGTTGAAGTCAGTCATTCAATTTTTCCTGGTTACGGTGATAATCCTCTTTGCAGGTGCTGGGCGGAACTGGATATCAACAGTCCTCTTGATCAGTTTGAGGTCTGGACCTGGTGCAACCTTCTTCTCCTCAAACCATTCTGTGTTTAGTTCTCCATACACTGACATAAGATCATCCAAATCCTCACACCACAGATCCTGTGGTGTTTTTCCCTGAAGCTTTGTCAGCTTATCAAGTGCAATATCACGGTCCTCCTCGAGTTGTTTGATCTTATCCTCTGTGAGGTGTTCGATGTGCAATGTAAACAAATAACTGTAGCCGACACTTGGGTCCAGCTCCTTGTTAGTTTCTTCTTCGCCGGTGGATGCGCTGGATGCGCTGGATGTGCTGGATGCACCAGCTGCACTGGCTGTACTGGTGGCGGTACCAGCAGAATCCTCGCCATAACCAAACTCCCATGGTTTCTTGGTCTCTTTGTGGAACATCGGGTACTCAAGGGTCTGGAGCTGCTCAATGACGTTCTTCTTTGGACGTGGCTTGACTCCCTTTCCACTTGGATTCTGATCATTCAGTTTGATCTTGCCGTCATGTACATCTCGGATGAATTGAGCCTTTGCACTGGCACGGTCATAATCCAGCTGGTAGTCCCTCAGCAACATTTTCCTACGCTCATCGTAGAAGACGATACGGAGACTGTAGTATTCTCTGAGGATGTCTTCAGGTGTTTCATATTTCTTGATCTTGCCACTTGGATCGAGCAGGTGCATGTTCGTAGTGTGAATGTGAAGTCTAAGTCGCAACAGCTTCTCAAACTCCATCTTATTTGGCAACAGTTCACGCAGCGCACCTGGTGCGAAGGTGATGCGTGCCTTGATTGTATTGTTTGTCAGGTCGAAGACCGCATCTATGATCTTGCCAGTCAGCTTGTGCTTTGTTGCTTTTTCGCCCCCTTTCTCATTGACATTAATCGAACCACTGATAATACTCTGGATAAAGTTCTTGTAGTCTAATAGGCACATAGTGTCCTTACCTGCTCCAACAGGAAGCTCTGTCACCTCGACGGTATTGTGGTCGATTACCTGGTATACACCATGACTGGTGAATTTACCTTTTCCACAGGGGATAATGTCACCTTGATAACCACGATACCAGGGGCGCATCTTCACTGGTTCTTTACCGGACATCATTCTTTTCAGGTTCTCCACGAGATGCTGTGGTTTGTAGCTGGGTACATCACAACTGAAGCCGGTTCCGATACCAGAGCTACCATTCACCAAGATCAGCGGTAGTGCAGGCAAGTACCAAGCTGGTTCGATGGATGTGCCATCATCCTCAAGATATTTATACAAGCTCTGATCATGCTTGTGAAACAGGTGATTGACGATATCATTCAGGCGAGTGTAGATGTAACGTGGGGCGGCAAAATTCTTACCAAGACCCTCAGATCCAGCAGGACCCTTACCACCATACCTGTTACCGAACTGTCCACTTGGGACGAGTAGATTCATATTGTTACTGCCAATATAATCGTGCGCCAGACCAACAATGGTTCCAGAGATATTGTTCTCACCGTGATGATATGCTGCGGTTTGTGCGACATAACCGGCGAGTTGTGCAACCTTGTAATCATTCCTGACATTCTTTTTCAAACAAGCATAGAGGATCTTGCGCTGAGAGACCTTTTGTCCATCACACACTGATGGAATGGAGCGTAGACAATCCTCATAACTGAAAGTTCTGAGACGTTTCATGATAAAATCCCAATAGCTCTCCGACCCAATGTTGTAATCATAGACCACATTCGGATCGAAGTCGGAGAGCCAGAGCTTGCGGTTGTCGGCCATATTTTTCTGGAATGCCAAGTTGAGCGCATAATCATTGCGGTTCATTGTGGTTGTCTCCTGATGAAACTCCTGTTGATCCCAGATATAGTTGACCACCTTCATGTTGCGGAAATACTCACTCGCCTCTTTATCAGTACTGGTACCCAGTCCCTTGTAGTATTTGTGCTTCCAACCAGTTCCTTTCTTGCCATCCTTTTTCCAGGACTCAAACTCCGGCAATGTGTAGAAATTAAGATAGCTGTTGGGATCTGGTACAGTGCGACTACCCTTCCTCTTGTTTTTCCAGACCCTGACAACTGGAGTAATCAAACTGCAGAACGCGGTATCACGCTTCATGAAACTCGGCCAATAATGGTGAAAGAAGTTAAACAGAAGACCTTTAATGTGGTCTCCATCAACATCAGCATCAGTCATGATCATGATGCGACCATAACGCAGATGCTGAACCTCTGTATCGGTCAGATAAGTCTTCTTCTCTTGTAGACCCATGATCTTTTTGATGTTTTTGATCTCCTCATTTCCAAGGAGCTGCTTCATGGTCGCCTCTCTGACATTTAACAGCTTGCCTCTGAGTGGGAATGCTCCCCAGTACTGTCGTTCTTTCTCAGGAAGTGCACTCAGACCTGAAATGGCCAGAGACTTGGCCGAGTCTCCTTCAGTTAGGATCAAGGTACATTTCATGGACTCACGCGTACCTGGCTTGCTGCCCTCCTCGAGCTTGGGGACGCCACTAATACGGCTCTGTTTGCGACCATCGGTCTTCCTGCCCTCCTGGGCATCCTTGAAGCGATAAAAGTCCATGACTTTTTCGGAGATTCCAGTCTTGGCCAGATCCTTGATAAATTGGTCACTGATATCACATCGACTGCCAAACTTGGCGACGAGTGTTGTCATAAACTCCTTCGTCTGGGTATCAAAACTAGGGTCCTCGATGGCTGCTTTGATGAACACACACAAATTCTTCTTGATATGGTGAGGCTTGATGTTCACCTTTTTGGATTTGTGTTTTTCATTCAGTAGCTTGGCCAGATCCTTGCAAATCTTGTTGGTCACATGATCCACGTGCTTACCGCCTCGGCGAGTACTGATGCCATTGACGAAGGAGATCTGTACAAAATCATTATCCCAACTTGGACAGGCGATAATCTCCCATCGAGTATTTGGAGAAGCGTGAACACGCTTGGTCTGGCTCTTGGGACCAATGAAGAGCTCAGCATACTTTTCGAAATCTTTGACTGCAATTTTCTGACCATTCAGGAAAACATTACAATCCTTCTTTGTATATGCTGCAGTATCCCAGACCCGCTTCTCCATAATCTTGACTGTATCATACGGCAATCCAGCAGGTAGATTAAAACGTGCTAGGTCAGGCTTGAAAGTGATACGTGTGAATGGCTTACCGCGATAGACCTTGATCTCTGGCTCCCCAACCTCCAGCATGTTCTTGCGACATACCTGTTTGTAATACAGTTTGCGATGACTGTCCACGGTCTCGATGATAAACTCATCTGAGTAGATATTGCACAGTTTGGCACCATATCCGTTCTTACCACCAACAACTCTTTTTTCACTCTCGCCAGTGTAATTGGTACCAGTTAAAAGCTCACTAAAAATAAGTTGAGGGATGTAGACCTTCTCATCTGGATGCATTTCAATATCAATGCCAGGACCATCATTCTCTACTGAGACGGTGTTCTGTCCTTGATTGATTGAGACTTTGATGTTCTTGACAGGTGCAACCACGGTCGGAAGCTGAAACGAGGGAGCCACAAGGCCCTTCGCTCTCTTGGCAAGGATGTCAACATATTCACCCATACGGATATGCTGATCTGCAGCATTCACCAAGACCTCATCGAAGATTTTGAACAGGCCTGGTATGAATGTGACATCGCGGTTGACCATCTTCCCATTTTCATGCAACCACATCTTTGTGGTATCTGGCTCAATGCTACCGATATAGGTATCTGGCAACTGATAAATATGGTCTCGAAGTTTCAGCTTCTTGTAACGATTGCGCAAGAAATCACCCCCACCTTCAGTTGTGGGTGGGGTGGGTACAAGGTTCTTGGATAGAGATGGAACTGGCTTCACAGTTGGAATTGGAACTGGCTTCACAGTTGGAATTGGAACTGGTTTCACAGTTGGAGCTGGAACGGGTGTTGCAGTTGGAACTGGAGCTGGAACTGGCTTCACAACCGGCGGCACCAATGGGGTGGTCGCGGGTACCTGAGGAGTTCCTACCACCTTGATAGGTAATCTGACAGGTGTGGGTGGAATGCTCAACATGTAATATATTTATATATGTATGGATATGCATATCTCTCTGTGTCATTTTTTGGAAAACAGTTACTTTTATAGCCTTTTATTTTATTGACAACGTAATACAAAAAAATAATTTCACATGGGGTAGCAAGAAAAATGACTTGTCGTGTAATTTTTACTGTCAGTAGTAATATTACTACTATGACATCAATTACAGAAATCATCGGTCAGCATAGGGGATATCATTTCTACCTGAGAGAGTTGGTTAAACTCTGGGAACAAACTCCCATTTCTGAAAAAGGGATTGAGACCAGAGAGAAAGAATACTATGAAACCATTGAAAAAGAGGGCATGGAGCCTGTCAAAAAACTTGTGCACACTTCAAAGTGGAAAGTCATTCGTATAAGGGGTGAACATGGTCATATACAATCGGCTGATGCCAAGCTTTTTGCAGTGTGATACAAATATGCAAACAAAGCACGATCGCTTGGTGGTCAGTTCATGTCAGGTCAGGTGATTGCCATCACACCGGAATGTGTTGGAGTTGGGTCATGAGACCATCCAGGATTACACCATGCTCTGGTAGATCAAGGGTCTCTTGCATAGTGAAATGCTTGAAGTTGAGCAGTCCTGCTTCGATCATGAGGCAGTAAAGCTCGTCCAAGAAGCGGCGAAACGTCGCAATGGACAGAACACGAGTCTCCGGATACGTGTCCAAGACCCATTGGGTGAGGACGGTAAGATCCTCGCTGTCTGCAGTGGTGGTGGTAGCCATGTGGTTCAAATTCAGCACACAATGGCAGAGCTATCCAGAATGCAATCATTTTTATGAGCATAGTATGCCTACCGTCTGCATAATATGTGCTCACTTTGACTTTGGAAATAGTGGAGGTTTGAGCGTGATCTTGGGCACTATCTTGACAGGAGTCAATAGAGTAGGAACAGGAACTGTGGCTGAGGGAACAGCAATGGGTCTGGGCTCTTTGAGCCGGATTGGAGTTAGTGACTCAGAGAGCCTAAATTCGGGAGCAATCTTTAGAAACTCGTCCCAGATGCGATCTTGCAGTTCGGAAGGCATTTTTCGGAAATCGACCAATCGTTGGTTGAGCAGAAATTGTTCCTCAAATGCCTTGTTCTCGGCCAGAGTCTTGGCAAGTCGTTCTGGATCTAGAGCAAGGGACTTCCCTCCCCGGACCCCACAACCAGGGATATTGTCAGATGCATCACCCCCGATGATTTTCTGGAGCAAGTACTGCTCACCAGTGAGATCCCCCTTGCGAATATTCTTGAACTTTGAACTGAGTTCAACAATCTGTAGATTATCATCGTGTAGTTGCATGTAATCCTGGTCATTGGCAACAATGATGATCTTGCGACCAGGTTGCAGCTGTCTGACACGCATTGCAATCGTAGCTATGATATCATCTGCTTCTGCACTGTCGATTCTCAACAGGCGCACATAACCATTGCCCAAAAAGGTTTCATTGTTGTGCTTGATGACTGGGCCCATTCCCAGCATATTGGAAGCAATTGCACCATTGGTTCCACCCCCACCACTGGTCCAGCTTGAATCCATAGAACCCTCCTTGATCTTATCCTGGACTTGCACCAATGTGGCTGAATCGATTTCACCATTGGAGCGCGTGCCCTTGTAGGTGGGGTAAAAATCACGTCTCCAAATCTCCTGACGCGGGCAATCGCGGGCGAATAGGATATCTTCATGTCGCACTCCAAAATGTTTGCAGATGTTGTCGATATTCTGTTTGAACAATTTGGTGTATTTTTCCATGTACACTGAGTTCAGAACCCATGGGAGATGGCTGTTCATACCTCTGGGATCATCTGGGTGTGCACGATTCCACCAGCTCATCAGAGCTGTTGCGCGTTTGATAGAGAAGTAACTGCTATCAACAAGTACGAGAGGTCTGTTCGGGTCATCCATCCTTTGTCTGTGAGATGCTGCAGAAAGCTGCGTTCTGTGAATCATTTTTCTATAACATGTTATACAGCAATGGATCAAGGATTCTATCGGCACTGTCCACTCTGCAGATTCAGCACAACGAACAGCTACAACTGGAATGTTCATCTGGCCACCACGAAGCACCGTGGCAGACATGATGGCTTGGCTTGTTCAGAATGTGGCGCTATTTATGAGAGCAAAGGGCAACTGACACGACATGTGAAAAATACTCATCGCAAGCGAGAGCAAAGAATGCAACAGTATTTATCTGAATTGGTAACAGATGGGACAGGAGCCCCCACCAACCCATCCAACCCATCCAACCCCTCCAAACCATCTGAAAAGTCTAAAGAATCTGAAAAACCTAAAGAAGTTGTCAAATCTGGTCCCCACCAGCCCCAGGTGGTGAAAGCTGAACCAAAGCCTCAATTGATCAGGCCACGGATCTATCGGAAAGTCTGTCCAACGGTTCGCCGCCTGATACGGTGAAAAGAGAAAATGGGTAAGATCCAGTGCGTCTGACAATCTCATTGGAAAAATATCTACCAAATAGTACATAACATACAGAAGCATGCTTTTTTCCAACGATTATTTCAAGGTTCAGGCGAATGGTATTTCTCCCTTTCAGACAATGGTGGCATATCTGGGTGGCTCAGCATTCCAGACTGTGATTGATAATCCGATCACCTCCTATCGTCAGCTTGTACAACAATATGCCAAGGACCTTAATGGGCAACAGGTATCTCCCACTATTGCTCGTCAGGAGGCGAATGCTATCTTTAGAAAAGCACCAATTTCGGCATCCCTGTCAGGATTGGGGCCTCGTCTGATCGGCGTGGGTTTCAAGCGTGTGCCCAAATTTGGTTTTTTCCTTGGTATCTCCTATTTCCTCAATGAGGGCGAGCAGCCAGGTCTAGCGGCCGCAACAGCAGCATCAATCTTTTCGGCTCCTTTCATCAATCCTGTCAGGATGGTAGAGAAACAACAGCGTGCTTATTTCAGAGAGACAGGAGCTCAAAAACCGCTGAGAGAGATTTTGAGAGAGAGTGCAGGTCAGAACTTTCGCCCTTTGTTGCGTGGAACACTGCCTCTCATGGGACATTCACTCGCCAGTGCCACCACTGGTCTGGTCGGGCAACCGATCTTGCAAAGGAAGATCGAACGAGAATTGGGAGCCAAGAGTGGGATGGGCCAATTTGGTTGCAATCTTGTGTCATCTGCAATGGTAACCCCTATCTATGTAGCCATGACGAATCCATTGTCTAGATTGGAGGTCATCATGCAGACCAATTCAATCAAAGACAAACCAATCACTTTGGGAGAAGCTGTAAAAGAAGTAGCTCGTGACAGTCGTGAATTTGGCCTGAGGGGAATGTTCAGAGGACAGGGATTGGGTATCGCCAAGGCGATCGTCTCTTTGTCAATGTTTCACCAAGGCAGACTCTGGTTGGCAGACTCCTTTAAGAGCTACAATAGAGCCAAACTCTAAACCACATCATACCAGTGGGACCTGTATAAGAGGTAGATTAATAGTTCTTGGCTCAGAAGACTTTGGTACCTTAGACTTAGCTAATAGCATTCCAATTACAGTAACTGAGATGCGAAAATTCACAAACATTTCGGAGGATT
>Ga0180431_10005998_pt1 | contig 14548 bp, 10 predicted proteins | sample SS_ome_11_FD_132459 | JGI IMG/M metagenome (GOLD analysis project Ga0180431, IMG submission 132459) | Hypersaline lake sediment archaeal communities from the Salton Sea, California, USA - SS_1_MS_1 metaG | ecosystem: Environmental > Aquatic > Non-marine Saline and Alkaline > Hypersaline >... | reverse complement strand
CCGGTACTTCCGATGCTAAATCCGGCTCGTTCGAGACAGTATCTGCTTCCTTCGATGAAGTGTCCGTTTTCATCTCCGCATCCTTCAGGTCTTTCGATGTGGCGTCCGTTTCTTTCCGCGCGTCTCCGGCGTCAGCAGGCGGTTTGTCCCCAGTATCCGGCTCTTCGGATGCTTTTTGCGGCTCTTTCGAGGCAGTATCCGCTTCTTCCGACGCTGAGTCAGTCTCTTTCGAGGCAGTGCCCGGCTCTTTTAACGTGACATCCGTTTCCTTCTTAGCAGCCTTCAGATCTTTTGCCGGTTCGGCCAGGACTTCACCTTCGACAAGCCTCTCCTCGCCTTCACCCGTTATATAGCTCTCTTCACGCTCGGCACGGGCCCGCTCCTCCTCTTCGAGGGAAACAATCGTCGAACCTTCCTCTCCCCCTTCCGATTCGGTCCCCGCGGCCGCTTCGGCCATTTCGGCCGCGCCCGCTTCCTGCTGTCCCTCGATAACGGCGGAAGCGACGATTGCCGCGAAAAGGTTAATAGCACGTATCGCATCATCGTTTCCCGGTATCGGATAATCGATCCCCTCGGGATTACAGTTTGAATCGACGATAGCCACGATAGGTATGTGGGATTTCATAGCTTCGGCAATGGCGATGGCTTCCTTCTTCGGATCGATGATGAATATCATGTCGGGCAATGCTTCGAGGTCTTTGATGCCGCCTATGTTCTTCAGAAGCTTTTCCTTTTCACGGTTCAGCCTGATGACCTCTTTCTTTGTCATGAATTCGAATGACCCGTCGACTTCCATACGCTCGAGTTTTTTCAGCCGCATGATACTTTTCTGAATGGTCGAGAAGTTCGTAATCATGCCGCCGAGCCACCTGTTGGAAACATAGGGCATTGAACAGCGGGCCGCCTCCTGCTCAATCGCGGACCGCGCCTGTCTCTTCGTTCCGACAAAGAGTATAATGCCGTTCTGCTTGACCAGTTCCTTGACAGCATTATAAGCGATCTTGAGCAGGGCGATGGTCTTCTGAAGGTCGATGATGTGTATGCCGTTTCGTTCGGTAAAAATGTAGGACTTCATTCGCGGGTCCCACCTGCGTGTCTGATGCCCGAAATGAACTCCCGCTTCGAGAAGTTCCTTCATAGTAACGATTCCCAATTTGATCCTCCCTCTAATATAAATTCTTGGATCTTCCCGGAACCGCAGGGCCATTGGAAACGCAGCATGGGTAGTTGTACGTGGTGTGTTTTTACACCAGCTATTTCTCAACAGCTCGAGCGCTGCCGGAAGATCATGATGTTTAATCGTCGGTGAATATACCGTCCACCGCCTAGAGTTTCCGAATCGGTCTGTATTCTCCCTCACTGGTAAAATAGGAGAACCGCTTCAGAATTTTATACAGTTCCTCAACGGGAAGGCCCATTACATTGTAGTGGGACCCCTCTATCCTTTTTACAAAGAAGGCGCCGCGTCCCTGAATGGCGTATCCGCCCGCCTTGTCCGCCCATTCCCCCTCATCGATATAGCGGTTTATCTCGTCCTCATCCAAACCGGAAAAATGCACGGCTGTTTCCGAGTATGCCGTGTACCGGACGGACCGCTGTACGTCATGGACCGTCAACCCGGACAGTACGGTATGGGTCTTTCCGCTGAGTATCCTCAGGAACTCGAGGGCATCAGCTTCATCTGCCGGTTTTCCGAGAATCCTGCCGTCCAGCACAACTATGGTATCGACTCCCACTACGAGCCCGCTCGTGAAGAACGAAGAGGCCTCGTCCACCTTTCTGCCGGACAGCTCGACCACCGCTCGGCGGGGTGAGGATTCATCCGCTCCCTGTTCGCTGACATCGACTCCGCAAACGATAAACGGGATATGAACGGCATTTAGTATCTCCCTTCTCCTGGGAGACTTTGACGCAAGAACGAGACTATCCATCAACACCGTATCGGTACCGACCTTTGCGTGTGCAGATTTCCATTTTCAATCGAGCCGGTCCGCCCGTATTTAGTGTACCGGAATGAAAAATCTAACGAATTACCGCTTCATTGTCAACCTCCTTCGGTTTTTAAAGCCTCACAGGTCGCCATTTTAAGTTGACAAAGACGTGACCATATACTATTCTCAATTACGCGAGGAGTGTCCTTCATGGCCCATCCCAGTCAGATTCAGCTCTCCATGATGCGATTCAAAAGAAACTCCTACGTCAATGTGGAGGGGAAAAGGGATGCGGACAGGTTCTACATTATCAGGGAGGGCAAGGCCCAAATATCAAAAGAGGCCGAGGTCATAGAGGAAGACACCGGAAATATACTCTATCCGGGGGATTTTTTCGGCGTCGTTTCCTGCATGAGCAATCATGCGAGCATTGAAACCGCCAAGGCACTCAGTGATATCACGGTCATTGCCGTTTATCGCGAACAGTTCGGGGTGCTGATCCAGAAACATTCGCCCATCGCGATGAAGATTATAAAATCTTTCAGCCAGAAACTCCGCTATTTCGACTCTGCTATTGCCAGGCTTTCATTAAAGGGAAGCGTGGAGGAAGACCCAAAGTATCTCTTTAATATCGGGGATTACTATTTAAAAAAGAAGCAGTTGGGGCATGCGTACTACGCATTCAAGAAATTTATCCAGTATCTCCCGAACAACACAAACGTCCCTACGGCAAAAGCCGCTATCCTGAAATTACAACCACATATACAGGCCGACCTCCTGAGAAAACAGTCGGGCTTCAGCAGGATCTTCAGGGACAATGAGCTTCTCTTTCTCGAACACGAGCCCGGTGAAGAACTCTACATCATTCAGAAGGGCAAAATCAAGATAACAAAAATTGTTGATAACAAGGAAGTACTGCTCGCGGTGCTCAAGCCCGGTGATATATTCGGTGAAATGTCCATACTGGAGAATAAGCCGAGAAGCGCGACAGCGATATCCTTCGGCGAAAGCCAGCTCCTCGCGGTGAGCAAGGACAATTTCGAGGTCATGGTTCGTAAAAATCCGCAGCTTGGAACCAAGCTCATTACACTTCTCTCTGAGAGGATATGGAAGGCCTACCGCCAGCTTGCGAACATCATGATATCCGACTCCATCGGGAGGATGTTCGATATGCTCCTCACGGTTGTGGAGGAGAACAGGGTGCCGGTGGAAAGGGGCACGCAGTACACGTTCGATTTCGGCCCGGAAGAGCTCATTAAAATGGTGGGGCTCCCTGCCGACGAGGGAAACCTTCTCATTCAGAAGATATTTGAAAACAAGAAGTTCAAGCTTCTGGAACAGAAGATCAATTGTATGGATCTCGAAGAGCTGGAAAAACAGGTGGATTTCTATAAAAAGATGGACTCGCTTGAGCGGAAACGGCAGAAACTTGCGCAAAAGAGCGGCTGATATCCCTCCCTACTTCCTCCGCACCTCAACCCTGTCCAGGTCTTTATTGTAGCGTATGCTGACCCCGCCCCTGGCTTCCTCCGTTTCGTAAATAGTCCTTCCGAAGGTGACCCGCACCCCCCGGAACAGGGTTTCACGGACAACAACGCGGGCATCGGTAACGACGTCCAGACGCCCGAGTATCGCGGCTTCCTTGTTTTTCAATTCACTGAGCGCGATCTTGATTGCGGTTCTTTTCTTGAAAGCCGCTTCGTACATCTCCTGCAGCTTTTTTTCGGCTCCCTCCTGATCGGCGCCCGCCCGTTCGAGCTTCTCGATGAGGAGAACGATCTTCTGCAGGGCCAGGTCATACTTCTTCATGTTCTCACGGATTTTCTGAAGGTTCATTTCAAGAAAGAAATCGGTCCCCACGTAGACATCCATTCGATGTTCGGATTCGTTACCCAGTATCTTCACGTCGAGACCGTCCTTTGCCCTGAGCTCTCCGCCGATAATCTGGCCCTTTTGCCATACGGCTACTATCTTACCCCCGGCCGTGAACCTGCAATTCAGCGCAGCGCGCTGCACATTTATTGTTTCGCCGGCCTGTATGGTCGAGTTTTCCGCAAACTTGACGGTTACGGTCCCGCCCGCTGAAACGAGCCCCCTGTTCTTGCCCAGGACACCGTTTTTAACCGTTATGTTGCGGCCGGCCCTGATAACGCAATTGCCGACATTGCCCTCGATCGTAATATCCTTTTTCGAATAAACATTGAAGCTGTCGTTCACGCTCCCCTTTACCAGCACATCGCCTTCGAAGCTTATATTACCCGTCCGTGTCCCCACATCGCCTTTGATTACCAGCATGGGCTCCACTGATATGTGCATCCCGTCGCTAATGAGCTGACCGCCTATCTTCGAGTAGTAATGGATTTCCTCTCCCAGGTCCTCGACCCGTATATTTGTCCCTGTTTCAAAATTCACGGGTCTGCCGGACTGGGCCTTGATGACGTCCCCCAGGACCGTGCTTCCGTCCTGTACGGGTTCCTGCTCCTTCTTGAGGATGGCTATAAGCTGACCCTCTTCGATGTTCGTAATGAGGTCCTGCTCCTTGAAATCAACCCGGCCGTCACCGAGAACGGTGACCGTGCTGCCCGAGGCACGCACCATCTTGAACTCGACCTTGCCGTCCCTTCCGTCTTTCGGATTCCTGCCCCGCGCAATGACTACATCATCCTGTGCAATCCGTTCCGCCTGCGCCCGCATGACAGTTTCCTCGACCGCCTTCTCGTCCACTCCGAATACGACACCGTTCCGACTTATTTCCTCGAAAGCGTCGGCCGGCTCAATCGCGCGCGCGCCGCCCAGGGGAGGAATGACCGAGAGCATCGCCGTCATCCTGTCATCCGAAACGGAGACGATACACCGACCATGCCTGTACATCTTCCCGCGTATGTGATAAATGGACCTCTCATCCTCTGAAACCTGGACGATACCGTCGACTTCCATGTAGTAGAGCGTTCCCTTTTCCACCATGATATTCCGCCCCGCAACGAGATGGGGTTCATGCACTTCAGGCGGGGGGATCTGCTCTCCGAGCACGTTCCTGCCGGGTTTTCCCGGAACCTTGGGCTCCACAACCGCTACGACATCCCCCTTCCTCGCATATCCCTCCCTGATGACCCTCGGTTCGGCGGACAATGCCTCTTTCGGGTTCCCGGAGCCGCTCTTAATACCGCTCGCGGGGCTTTTTTTCCGGTTTTTATGCATATTGATCATCTTTTTCCGTCCATGTCCAGCAGTATGGATTCATCTTCACTGAAGCGGTATTCGATACTGCCTTCTCTTCCTTCTTCCGGGGGAGTTCCCCGCGCGACAACGACGCTTCTTTTCGGTTCCTTGGTCTTCTCAACGCTTTTAATGACCTTTCTCAGCAGGGCGTCGTTCACCCCATGCCTGACCCCCGCCGTCTCTAGCACCTCTTTTACATAATCGAGGGTAAGCGGCGCACCGCCTCTCTCCGATGGACTAAAATCCATTTCAGCCGTCATCCTGTCCTCGCTTATCCTGACCGAACACCTGCCTTCTGCTGGAGAACCCTCTGAAGATGATTCATCGTCTTCACCGACACGATAGACATCGGCCTGTACGACACCACCCGATTCAACGGCTTCCGCGTACACACCGACCGCGCTTTCATCGATACCGAGCTCCTTCTCGAGCTCTTCGAGGCCCGCAAGGTCCGCACTGTCGACCCGGTTTTTAAGCTCTTCAGGGATCTCGATGTCGTCGAGCTCGGGCATGGCCCCCTCTCTTAAAAGATCAAGCGCCTGGTCTTCGAGGTCCTTCAGGCTTCTCTTGGGGGGCTGTTCTTTCTTTTGTGCCATAACCGGTCCTCCACGGTTCCGTGTCTATTAATGTACCATGCGGTTAAAGACCCAGTCAACCATGTCCGATTTTTATGAATCGTCCGATTCGTACGCTGCGGTGCAGTAGACACGGGCAAAAAAACGGGCACGGCTTTGATAGAAAGCCGTGCCCGTTATAGTATACTTTTTCAACGGTAGTTTCTCAGTACATTCCGCCCATTCCGCCCATTCCTCCTCCGGGAGGCATCGGGGGAGCGGATTCCTTCTTCTCAGGAATTTCAGTAACGAGTGTTTCGGTGGTGAGCAGCAGAGCGGAAACGCTCGCCGCATTCTGGAGCTCAGACCTCACAACCTTGGCGGGATCGATGACACCGGCCTTGAACATGTCGGCCCATTCCATCTTGTTTGCATCGAATCCCATGCTTTCCTTTTCCTTTTTCGCCTTCTCCGCTATAACCGATCCGTCGAGACCCGCATTCTGCGCGATCTGCCTGATGGGCTCTTCTAGCGCCCTCAGAATAATTTTCTTGCCGATCAGCTCGTCTCCCTCAAGCTGGAGCTTGTCGACATCAATGATACAGCGAAGCAGGGTAACTCCGCCGCCCGGAACGATTCCTTCCTCGACAGCGGCCCTCGTGGCTGAGAGAGCGTCCTCGACCCGGTGCTTCTTTTCCTTCAGCTCCACCTCGGTGGCGGCGCCGACGTTGATTACGGCCACGCCTCCCGCGAGCTTCGCGAGCCTCTCCTGAAGCTTCTCCCTGTCGTAATCCGAGGTCGTTTCGTCGATCTGGTTCTTGATCTGGCCGATTCTGCCCTGTATGTTCTTCGTATCGCCGGCACCCTCGACAATGGTCGAATTCTCCTTGTCGACCGTAATCCTCTTCGCTTTGCCGAGATCCTTCAGATCGGTATTCTCGAGCTTCATGCCCATCTCTTCGGAGATGACCTTGCCGCCGGTAAGAATGGCGATATCCTCGAGCATCGCCTTTCTCCTGTCTCCGAAACCGGGAGCCTTGACAGCGACGACATTGAGGGTTCCTCTGATCTTGTTGACAACGAGTGTGGCAAGCGCCTCACCCTCGACGTCTTCCGCAATGATAAGAAAGGGCTTTCCCATCTGCGCGACTTTCTCAAGTACGGGAAGAAGGTCTTTCATGGCGCTGATCTTCTTATCGTGGATGAGAATGAGCGCATCCTCGAGCGTCGCGGTCATAGCCTCCGCATTGGTTACGAAATAGGGCGACAGGTAGCCCCTGTCGAACTGCATTCCCTCGACGACTTCGAGATCGGTCTCCATGGACTTCGCTTCTTCGACCGTGATAACGCCGTCCTTACCGACCTTGTCCATCGCATCAGCGATGAGCTGTCCGATTTCTCCGTCATTGTTCGCTGAAATAGCCGCGATGTTCGATATTTCCTCCGCAGTCTCGATCTTCTTTGACATCTTCTCGATCTTTGCCACCGCCACCTTCACGGCCTTCTCGATTCCCCGCTTGATTCCCATGGGGTTGGCACCTGCCGTAACGTTCCGAAGCCCCTCTTTGACGATACTCTGTGCAAGAAGGGTCGCAGTCGTCGTACCGTCGCCGGCCACATCATTCGTCTTCGTGGCGACTTCCTTGACGAGCTGTGCACCCATATTTTCAAAAGGATCCTCGAGTTCGATTTCCTTTGCAATTGTTACACCGTCATTCGTAACGGTCGGCGCACCGAATTTCTTGTCAAGTACGACATTCCTTCCTTTCGGACCGAGAGTGACTTTAACCGCATTGGCCAGTTTATCGACCCCTTTGAGGAGCGTTCTCCTGGACTCCTCATCGTAAAGCAGTTGTTTCGCCATGTTATCTCCCTTCCTTTCTTATGATATTAAAATTTTCAGCAAAGATACTAATGCGGAATCGTAAAATCAAGTTTTTTAATACTCTGTTAACAGTATCCCTGTCTACAGGGCCCTGGCCGCCGCGGTCCCGGACTTCCCGGAGAACGCGGTAAGGTATATTATCGATAGGGTGAGGGTAAATCACGGAGGGATAAAAAAAGAGCCACCCATCGGATTCGAACCGATAACCTACGCATTACGAATGCGTTGCTCTACCGACTGAGCTAGGGTGGCTGAATATTCTGCCGAGAGGCGGAATCGAACCGTCGACACGCGGATTTTCAGTCCACTGCTCTACCGACTGAGCTATCTCGGCACTTTCGAACGACGCATAATGTAACATTCCGCAGGCGGAATGTAAATACAAAATTTAATTGGTAGCCCGTAGTCCACCAATTAAAAACCGCCTGCATATGCAGGCGGTTTTATTATTTATGAAATGTCCCTTTTTTCTATTCAACCACAGCGTGCTGCATCTTCAGCTGCTCCTGCCGTCTGAGTACCTGTAATATACCCAGTCTCCTTATTTCCGCGGCTCTCTTCACATCCCTGCGCGCCTGAAGGATTCCCCACGCATCCTCATCGTCGATGTCCCGCTCGGCTTCAAGTACCGCGAGATCGTAGACCATAACGACATCTTTCAGATAGGTGACGAAATCCCCGCCGATCTGACTCCCCTGCCTGTAAATGGTAAACGAGTCGAACTTGATGGAAGGCATGGTCTCCGGATAGAGCGGTTTCTTACGCAGATCTCTCTGCTTTACATCCGTAATATAATTCGGATTCTCCCACGTCAGCGTTCTCCACCCGCTGAAATCCAGATAACCGAGAAACATTTCCCTCGCTGAATCCTGCTCATCCTTGAGCGTTAAGGACATTCCGTGCGGAAAGTTTCTGCCCGTAACCCGCATTGAGATGGATTTGATGGTGCCGACGTTGCGGAGGACTCCCTTGTTCAGGAATTGCGTTCCCTCTCCCTCCTCATCACCCTCGGCATCCTCATAAAAGGGAATCTCAAAAGGAGGTTGGATTTTCGCCCATCCGTTGAAGGGCGCGGTCGGGAAGTGTATCCGTACACCCAGGACATCCCCCTCCATTTTTTCACTGTAAACGGGTTGTGCAAAAGACAACACCCTGTTCATGGGTGAAGCGGATGAGGGTGCCAGTTTTACGGCCCAGTTCTCGAGCCTCATATCCACCTTCAGCTCCTCTAAACCTTCTGCCATGGCGCCCGGATACTTGGAGAAATCAACTTCGGTTCCTTCTAGATTTGCAAAGTCGATGAGAACCTGCGGTCCACCGTTCACATCCTCTTCCTGCGCAAACACAGAAAAGGCTGTTACGGCAAAAAGCAGACAAAAAAGAATGCACACTGACCTTTTCATTTTGGGACTCCTTTCCTCTTTAAGCTACCGTCTATTCAATAATTATATGAATATCTACTTCCATGTCAAATTTTAATTCCATCCGTCAAATCGAAACCGAATACTATCTCCTTTTTCATATCGGAAGGATATATTGATAACTTTAATGGAATTTTACAGGGAAAACAAGCAAAGCGCCGTGATCCGGCACGGAAGGGAAAATCTTGTATTGATTTAATAAATGGATGGCGGCGGAGAACCATATGCAGCCGGCACACGGCGAATAGAAATACGCAGCGAAGAAAAATGTACGTATGGAGTTGAACCGGTCCTCGCCTAATCCGTAGTAAACCCTTCGGTCTCACTGAAGGCCGTTACGAAATCCTCTATTCCGTCCGCAATGCCCTCCACGATCTTATGCTGGTATTCAGGCTGCAGGAGACTGAGCGCTTCATTCTTGTTCGTGACGAAGCCGGTTTCCACGAGAACGGCGGGCATTTTCGCCGACTTGAGAACATAGAAAAAGGCGCTCTTCACACCCCTGTTCCTGCTCCCGTCGCTTACAGTGCCCTCGATCCTGTTTTGAATGGATTTGGCGAGCTGCCTGCTCTCTCTTCTGAATTCAATGTCCACAATGCGGTTGAGAATCTCTTTGAGATAGTCGTTGTAATTCTCGATCTCATAGTCGAGAACCGAGTTCTCCATGGATGCGACATCGCGGGCGTTTTCGCCAAAGGGATCGAGGGACAGGAAAAAGCTTTCATAGCCGTAGGTTTTAGCCGAAAAGCTCACATTCGCGTGAACACTTATAAAAACGGGGTTATTCGCGGGATCGACCCGGTTCGCGATATTCCCCCTCTCCTCGAGCGAAATGAAGGTATCGTCCTGCCGGGTGAGTATGATCTCCTTGTCCCTGAAACGGCTCTGAAGCTCCCGGGCAAGGTCTTTCGTGATCGAGAGCACAATGTCCTTTTCACGTATATCGTTATACCCTATACCGCCCGGGTCCTTACCGCCGTGCCCGGGATCCAGAATAATGGTCTTTACTTCAAACTCTGTGGGCCTCTGTACTTTGGCCGAACGGGACGCTCGGCGGGGCTGCCGTCTCCGAGCGGCCCCTTCGCCTCCGCCGGAGTCTTCACCGGCTTCTTCCCGTCCCACGGTGAACGTTTCGCCGTTATACCGCCACGGGACCTTCTTCTTTAAAAGTTCCCAGGTGATGAGGTCGACACATTCCGGCGGGACCATTATACCGTCATCCCGGATAAAGACCCTCTGTCCCAGGTAAGCCGTCCGCTGATCGATAAAGACTTCGTTGGAGCCGGGAATAATGGTTACGGATTTCTGATCATTGTAAAGCTCCATCGTGCCCGTTGTCGAGGAATAACGGTACTCGAATTGAAAATAATCGATAACCGCGGAGATCGGGACAGGCTGTCCCCTCCCGCTCTCCCCTTCGTTTTCCTCGGCCGGAGGCGCCGCCCCGATGAGAACAAATACAGCGATAGTGCAAAAAACAATGTTATACTTTAAAGCCGTAATATTCAAAGGTATCACCGACCTTCAGGATTCCTGCGGCAACCGTATAAAGAGGGGCGAACAATTTTCGTTCACCCACCCGGCTGCAGCCCAGCCGGGACCTTCCAAAGAAACGTTCGGGGTGTATGCCGGTTGCAACGATTTTCTTTTTTTTAAAACCCCTTCCGCGTAAATAACGAACGAGATGACGGACATTCGTATCAAAGTAATGATCATCGGGATGCCGTTCCACCCATCCGCTGAAGTCGGTTCGGAAATCCGCTCCACCACGGTTCGGAAGGCTCAGAACGAGCAGACCTCCCTTCTTCAGCACACGGTAAACCCTCTCAATTACCTTTTCGACATGCTTGAAGTGTTCCGAAACGAAAAAAAGGGTCGCCACGTCGAAATGCTCTTCCGGAAGATCAGCCTGAAGGAAGCCGCCCGTAATAACATCGAGGCCGAGATTGCTGCGCGCCCATTCGGAGGCAAAGGGAGATATCTCGACCCCAAGGGTATCCCATCCTCTCTCCCTCGCTGCTTCGAGGAAAAACCCGAGCGCGCATCCTATATCGAGAAGGCTTTTTTTCCCCGGACCCGCAATCCGTTCTATAACGTCAAGTCTTCTAAGGGCGAATCGGCGTATATTCTCTCTGTCCCCCTCATAGGTTTTCCCATACTGACTTTCATATTCCTCGAGGAAATAGGCATCGGTATAAATATCCTTTTTCTCCTCGAACTCAAAGAGAAAGAGATCTCCGCACCGGGAACACCGCATGAGTGAAAGGGACCGTTTTCTCACAACCGCCTTTGCAACCCCATGGTTGAAGAGACACCGGGTCCTCATCCCGGAAAGCGCCCGTTCAATGAGCTCAAGAACCCGGTCCGCGCCCAGTCCGTCCGTATGCTTTAGATTTTCTCGGGCTCGGGCGTAAATATCACCGCCGTTTATAGCGGCACCTAACCTGTCTTCGATATCGGGTACGGGGGAACCAACGTACCCGAGGTTCGGTGCGTCGACGTTTCCCGAAAGCCTGCAGTGGTACTTCGAATGGTTGAAAAGTACGACGGGAGTGCCGAGGTAGAAAGCCTCGTACATCGTTATACCGAAGGACGTGATAAGCACGCGCGCGCGGAAAAGGAGATCGTAAAAATCATCGGGGGCATGGACGACCCTGCATTTCCCGCTGGGTGGGGGATTCCGGTAAAAGGGTCCCCGGACGACAACCGGTTCAATTCCCATTTTATTAAGCACCGAAACCATGTACTGCGACAGGTTGCCCGGATCGGATCCTCCGAAGGAAACCAGGACGGGACCGTCCACGTCATGCGGCTCTTTCCTGTGACCCGCGTATTTCCTTATCGCGGGGTTCAGCACCATATATTCCCGACCGTAAACATTGGGAGGATCCCCTCCCTCCCCCGGAAGGGTATAGACGGTGACATGGGCGAACCGGGAACCCCGGCCCCTGTCGTCAAGGGAAACAACGGGCGCTATCCTGCTCAGCCGGGCCATCAGGCGGCGGGACGTATCCCGCATGTCCGAAACGATGAGGTCGATTCCATCTTCGTCCTCGGGCGCCGAAACCCGGATGCAGTCTCCGAACTGCGGAATCGGGCCGCATTGCGAGCCGCGCAAAACGCAGATCAGCGGATCGAAACGCCCCCGGCCCGCCTCGATAAGGGCCCCCGCCCTGCTCAGATGGCCCATGCCGAAATCACCGCCGCAGCCGATGCAGAAAAGCACTTTTGGTTTCGACCCGTTCAACACGTTCCGTCCAGATAGGCTATGACGTCCGGAAGCCTGATCGGTTCACCCCGATACAGATGCTCATATATGTCCGTGACCCGCAAATAGTCCTCTTTCGTGTCAACCGTGAGACGCAATTCGGGCCGCCGCACTATTTTATCCGGATCACCCCGCACAATGGAATATTCATCGGGATGTCGGTAAATATACTGTGTTATATGTTCACGCTCATGGGGATCGGCCGCTCTTTCATGCGCTTCGAGAAGGCAGCCCGCCTCAACGACCTCCACACCCGTTCCGTAGGGGAGCCGGGGAAAGGACGTAAGATGAGCAGAGCTTTTCACATGGAGATCGACCGCCCTGTCGACATACTCCATTGAGACGAGCGGATTGTCGCCCGTCGCACGTACCAGGGTCTTTACACCGAACAGCCGCACCGCATCGGCGAACCTCGAAAGAACGTCATCCTCGCTTCCCGTCATCACCGCCGCTCCTAGCTTTTCCGAGGTTTTTTCAATAGAGGGAAGCGTATCCGCCGTTGTAGCGACTACGATTTTCTCCGGCAGGGACGGGACCAGGAGTCTCCTGACTATATGCTCGAACATACTGATTCCGCAGAGCGGGAAAAGGAGCTTTTGCGGGAGGCGCGTGGAGCGGAGCCTTGCCTGAAGAATAATAAATACGCCGTTCATAGCTCACTGTGGATGGTATGAATTGAAAAGAGACATCGGCCGTGTATCGGTTTCTCAACGCGCGGGACCGGCATGAGCCCGTATCCTGCTAGAAGTTGAACGTGTAATAATCGTCGCAGCCGCCGCACAGGCCGTCGTACTCTTCCCTGCAATGCGCCCGATAAACCCCATCATTGCCGTTCCATACGTCCTGGGGTTTATCTTTAAGGATATTTCCGATGACATGGCCGCCGTTGAGGTCCTGCACGCATCTCGGCACATCGCCGTTGTGAAAAACAACGAGGTCCCGCATGAGGTGCCAGCAGGGCCGGCGCTCCAGGGGACGCAGGTCCGCCGAGGTGCGCTGCGGGAGAAGACCGCCGTATGTCCGGTACTTCTGTATAATGACGTTCGCCCCCTCCTTCTCCCATACATCGAAGAACTCGAGCATCTCGTCTTCGTTGCAGTCCATCCGGGTGAGCTGGAGGTATACGGACGGAAAACCTTTTGAGAGCAGGTACCGCACGTTGCGCTCCACCTTTCTCAGGTCTCCCCCCCATATCTTCCCGTAGGTTTCCTTTCTGACCGCATCGACCTTGAATATGACGATGATGTTTTCCGTCCCGAGACCGCTGATACGATCTGAAAACCCTGGCATGAAATTCACACCGTCGGTCTCGAGAATCAAATTGAGTCCGTCCTTTTCCGCGGTGTACCGGATAATGCGGTTCACTTCGGGGTGCAGGAGCGGCTCCCCGTTATAGGAGAGGGAGACGTAGAGATCGCCGGAGAAATCCATGAGCTTTTCAAGCGCTTCCCTGTATTGATCGAAGGCCATCTCCCCCGCGGGCCGCTTCAGGCATCCGGAACCCGAATAGATGCACGGGCCGTTCATCCGGGTCGTGATCTCGAATTCGACGTATGCCGGGACGGTCCTTAAGATCCCCGGATCCGAGGACACAAGCGTGACGAACTTATCGAAACTGCAATCCGCTCCGGCCCGGTCGATGATCGACCGTGTGATCATACCGTTGCGCATGGGAGAGAGTGCAAGCTCGATACGGTTCAGTTTCATATCACGCGACGCGAAATGGGTTTCTATATCAAAGGAATTGATATCTCTGGAGAGGAGCTTGAACAGGGAATCCCGCCCGATCTCCCCGTCATCGTCCTTCACCAGTGCCGCAAGCCTGGGCAGAATGGCGACCTTGACGATCTCCGGGGTGAATCCTGCGGGGTAACCTTCACCGTAGGTGTACTCGGCAAGCTCCCGCTCATGGAGCACGGCCATATCCCTCGCGGCCCCGACGTCTATGAGGGGAGTGTCTATAGAGAAATAAAAAAAACCGTCATAGTCCTTTAAAACCCCGTGCAGCTCCTTCAGAACCGACGCGACGTTCCTGGTTTTCACCCTGACGGCATGCTCTTTTATTAGTTCCGGCTCATCCGGCCCGTCCACGAGAACAAAGACGTCGTCGTCTCCGGAAAGCATACGGGCTTTATCCAGGAGCACGCGATAGAGCCCGAAATCCTCACGCCGAATCCCGCCGCTGTTTTTCGGCAGGAGCGCATTGACAACAGCGCCGATTTTCATAGAGGTATGTTACTTCAAAATCCGGGACGCGTCAATGGTTTCGG
>Ga0180431_10005997_pt1 | contig 14553 bp, 12 predicted proteins | sample SS_ome_11_FD_132459 | JGI IMG/M metagenome (GOLD analysis project Ga0180431, IMG submission 132459) | Hypersaline lake sediment archaeal communities from the Salton Sea, California, USA - SS_1_MS_1 metaG | ecosystem: Environmental > Aquatic > Non-marine Saline and Alkaline > Hypersaline >... | reverse complement strand
CTTGGCAACTCGCGGACGATCTCAACTAGCTTCTTGGCAGGCAGCGTAACAGAGCCCTCTTCATCGACCTCCGCGGGAACGGTGGTGCTCACCGCTATGTCCAAATCCGTGCCAGATATTTGCACGCCATCAGAGGAAGCCGAAACGAGAACGTTCGACAACACCGGGAGTGTCGTCTTTGCGGGTACGCTAGCTGCTACAGCGAGGAGGCCTTCCTGGAATCGTTCTCGAGTGATTGTGAACTTCATTGTTTCTCCACAAGTGCTTAAGAAGTAACTACTCTATATTACTTGTATATGAATAGTAGTCGTAGTAGAGACAGAGGAAATCTTCATAAAGTCTGCAAGCAATTGCCAGTGTGGAGCTTACCGACCCCGCTTGATGTTGGTTGTTTGTAAGCGATGTTGAATCGCCGTGGACAGTCTAGTGTCGATGCTAACGGCCCCCATTTTGTCCACATGATTTCCGCTCCAGTTCCCTAGGGAGCAACTAGCTCCTGGCGAGCGAAATCCACACGGTCTCTGAACTGTCGATCCTCTTTCATACACCGCTCTACCTTATCGAGGCTGTGAATTACGGTCGAATGATCGCGGCCGCCAAAGGCTTGACCGATCTCTACCAACTGCATGCTGAGGAGATCACGCGCGAGATACATGGCAACTTGACGCGGCACGGTGAGGGTCTTTGTGCGAGCCTTAGAGCGCAGCCCTTCCGGGGTCACTCCCCAGCGCCGTGCTACGACTTCCTGCACGCGGTCCACGCTCGGCATCGGCGGCAACGAATCGGCCGTTGCCGCACCCTGTTTGATCTTGTCGACCAGTGCCTCGCGAGCTAGTTCGATCGAGATCTCACGGTGTTTCAATGACGCATAGAGCAGCAACTTGATGATACAGCCCTCGAGTTCACGTACAGAGCTGCGTACATGTTCGGCAATGAAACGGAGTACATCATCCGGGATCGCAAGTTCGAGGTGGTCCTGCTCTGCCTTTTTTCGCAGAATGGCAATACGGTGCTCAAGGTCCGGTTGGCCGATATCGGCGACCATGCCCCACTCGAACCTGCTCACCAAACGGGACTCGAGGCCGGGGATTTCCTTCGGTGGACGGTCTGAGGTCAGTACGATCTGTTTGCCAGCCTCGTGCAAAGCATTGAAGGTGTGGAAGAACTCCTCCTGTGTCATTTCCTTGCCTTCCAGGAAATGGACGTCGTCTACCAGGAAGATGTCCACGTCTTCGCGGTAACGCTTTCGGAACTCGGGCATCTTGCGCCCGTGAATGCTCTCGATCACGTCGTTTATGAACTGTTCAGCGCCCATGTACGTGACGTGACTCTCGGGTTTGCGTTCGAGTACTGCGTGTGCCACTGCCTGCATTAGGTGAGTCTTACCCAGCCCAGTCGCGCCGTAGATGAACAGAGGGTTGTAGGTTCTTCCTGGAGCGGCCGCCACAGCGTGAGCCGCCGCCGCGGCGAGCTCGTTCGACTTTCCGATCACGAAGGTGCGGAAAGAGTATCGCTCGTTGAGAGGGCGAGTGGAACCGGAACTCGGCGCGGCGCCAATTTCCCCAGCTGGAGCGACGAAAAAGTCCATCTGAGGACGCTGCGCTCGCTCCTCCTGTACCTGGAACACGATATCGAGTGGTTTGCCAAGGACGTCCTGGGCGATTCTGGTCAGCACGGATGCGTGTTTGGACTCGTTCCATTCCACCGCGAACTGATCAGGCGCTCCAACAATCAGCCTGCCTTCGCTGAGAGCGATGGGTTCTATAGGCTCGAGCCACGTGCGAACGGTAGCATCGGGAAGGACGTGCCGTGCTTCGTCAACCAGACGTTGCCAGGTTTCTGTGACTGATAGTTCCATCTATGGCTGCTGGGTGGTGGGTTATAGTCAAGGGCGACCGATGTTATCTCTGCGATGTGGAAAAGTCAACCTTGCCCTAGATACAAGCTGCCACTAGCTTACACGGCCGCAAGTGAGGGAGTAGGATGAAACCGACATATCGGCCGCGAAATCGCCGCCGCAAAAACAAACATGGGTTCCGCGCTCGCATGAAGACAAGGTGGGGCCGAGCGGTGTTGAACCGGCGCCGCAGGAGGGGCCGCAAGAAGCTGGCTGTGTGCGTGCCTACAAAACACGCACAAGTTTGACTTCCGAGGGTTACTCTCGGAGTCGGCGTCTTGCATTAGCCTCAGAAATCCAGAAGGTGGTCAGACGTGGACGCCGCCACCGAACGAAAACGCTCCTTTTCTCATGGCTTCCGAACGGGCTGAATCACCCCCGATTGGGGGTGGTAGTTCCGCGTTTCGGGAACTCAGCGGTAGCCCGGAACAAGCTGCGGCGTCAGGTACGGGAGATAGTGCGCAGGCGCGTTCTTCCGTCAGTTCCGGCGATCGACCTCGTGATCAGGGCTCGAGCAGCAGCTTATCGAGCCGGTTTCGTGGATCTCACCGCCGAGTTGGAGGGGTGGTTGGGGTCTTGGTTGGACTCTTCCGGGGAATCTCACGCGGCGCACAACTCGTAGTGATCCTGCTAATTCGAACGTACCAGGTGCTGGCCTCACCATTGCCTTCTCCCTGTGGCTACTACCCTACGTGCTCTACATATGCGCTCGAAGCGGTGAAGAAGTACGGGGTGCTAAAAGGATGTTGGCTGGGCCTCAGGCGGATTCTTCGTTGCCATCCGTTCAGACCCGGTGGCTTCGACCCAGTTCCTTAGTGAGTGGAAGATGGATCGAAAGATAGCTCTAGCTGTTGGTCTCATGTTGCTGGTGGCGGTTATACCGTCGCTGTTGTTTCCACCGCAGCGCCCAGCGCCGCAGCAAGCTTCCTTACCCACTGTTGATTCTAATATCGCCGAACGTGACGCGCCGGAACTTGTCGAAGACTCCACACCCGTTGTGTCTGAGCCAGCGCCCCTAGAGCAGGCAACGCCAGAGACGCAGACACCGGCAGAGACGCAGACAGAACCAGGAGATACGGTAACCGAACGTACGGTGGTCGTAGAGTCTGATCTCTATAGATACGTCTTTTCCAGTCGGGGCATGCGGCTCATATCCGCGACACCGAAGGCGTACAGGACATTCGCTCCAGGAGAATCCGGGCTTGCACAGTTGATCCCGGAGAATTCGGCGTTTTTCACGTACGATTTGGTATTCGGCAATGATACCGTCTCGTTGGCAGATTGGCATTTTGAACCATCACGATCGCGGCTGGACGTGACGACGCAAGAGGCGGAGCTAGAGTGGGTCGCTACGCGTAACGCGGCTACCGTCCGCATCACGCAGACGTTCAGTTCGGACGAGTACTGGTTCGACGTGCGAGGCGAGTTCGCCGGCATCGTGATAGATGCAGCGTTAGTGCTCGTCAACCTCGGGCCGCGACTGAAGCTGGTGGAAGCCGATAGTGTGTGGGATTTCCGGAACTACGCCACGGTAGTGAAGGGCAGGTCGTCCGAACGGACCAATTTCAGTTCGCTCGATTACGGCGAGCGCACCGTTCTGCCTGGACCGTTCGAATGGGTAGCGATGAAATCCCGCTATTTCACGTCTGTGGTACTGACCATTGATGAGGGGGAGCCACGCATCGGCGGCGCCGTAATGACAGGTGGAGTGCGAACGGGTCGTCATGAGACAGAGGCAGACTTGGTTATCTCACTGCCGGCTCCAGGCGGTAGGTTCGGGCACTCTGTATACCTAGGGCCTCAGGAATTCAGACGTCTGTCGCGGATCGGCCACGACCTGGAGGACATGAACCCCTACGGGTGGTTCCTGCGGCCCATCATTCAGCCGATAGCCAAAGTGGTCGCACTGATCCTAGTGTGGATGCACGAGACTTTCAATCTTGCTTACGGCTGGGTATTGGTTGTGTTCGGGCTGGCGGTAAGGGTGGTGCTCTGGCCACTGAACCAGAAGGCCATGCGGTCTTCCATGGCGATGCAGGCCATCCAGCCGGAAATAAAAGCCGTGCAGGAGCGTTACAAACAAGACCCGCAGCGGTTGCAGCAGGAGATGATGAAGCTGTACAAGGAGCACCAGGTGAACCCCCTTGGTAGCTGCTTGCCGATGCTGCTACCGATGCCGGTGCTATTCGCTCTCTTCTTCGTGTTCCGCGAGACCATTGAATTTCGCGGCGTTCCGTTCCTCTGGCTGCCTGACCTTTCCCGCGCCGACCCCCTGTACATCGTTCCCATTGTGATGGGCATATCGATGTTCGGCGTTTCCAAGCTGGGGCAGCTGGGTATTGCACCGACGCCGCAGACCAAGATGATGGTTTACTTCATGCCGGTGATGTTTACGGTGCTGTTCATGAAGTTTTCATCGGGCCTCAATCTCTACTATGCCGTGAGCAATATTGCGAGTCTGCCGCAGCAATGGCTGATCGCAAGAGAGCGGATGGCAAAGGCCGGCAAACTGCCGAAGAAGAAACCGAAGCCCGATCCGTAGTCTCCGCGTAACTTACTAACATGCTCACAGACGTAATCGCAGCGCCGGCAACGCCACCCGGGCAGTCGGCGATTGCCCTTGTCCGACTATCGGGTCGCGACGCTCACCGTGTGGCTGCATCCGTTCTGAAGCCGTTTGCGACGAAGCCCGCACGAACTGCGCGGAAGTCCAGAATCGTGGACATGGTCAGCGGTGAGTTGTTGGACGAAGCCCTCTACCTTTCGTACGACGGACCTGAGTCCTACACGGGCGAGGATATGGTGGAGATATCCACGCACGGCGGGGTGTTGGTGCCTCGGGAGGTGTTCGCAGCGCTGTTGAGGGCTGGTGCGCGAGAGGCGCTGCCGGGTGAGTTCACGCGGCGCGCACTCCTAAATGGTAAGATCGACCTCCTGCAAGCTGAGGCGGTTGGTGATCTCGTGGCGGCGACAACGCCGGTGCAGCGCAAGGCTGCGCTTGGTCAGCTCGATCGCGCTCTCTCGGGCAAGATAGATGCGCTGCGCAAGCAAATCCTGGAACTCGAGGCACTCTGTTGCTACGAGATCGATTTTCCCGAGGAGGACAGCGGGCCGATCGACCCAGAGACAATAGAAACCGCGATCGTGCGAGTGCGTGACTCGTTGTCGGAGTTGTTGTCTACGGCCGAAGCCGGCGAACGGTTGAGAGACGGTGCGCTCGCCGTGATAGCCGGGTCACCAAACGTCGGCAAATCCACCCTCTTCAATGCGCTACTAGGATCAGACCGCGCAATCGTCACGGAATCGCCGGGTACCACCCGAGATGCAATCGAGGCACCAGCCACGTTCGACGGCTACCCGTTCAGACTGGTGGACACGGCAGGCCTCCGCGACACTGAAGAGGCGATCGAACGGTTTGGCATCGAATTCAGTCACCGGTACCTCGCAAAGGCCGACATAGTGCTCTACTGTAGCGAATCTTCGGGCGACGTGGCCGAAGTGCCGGATTTCGTCAAGCGACGCGAGAAGCCGTGTCTCGTTGTTCGCACGAAGTCGGACTTGCCGGGTGGACGGGATGCGCCCGACGGAATAATGGTGTCGGCGACGACCGGTGGTGGCCTATCGGTTCTACGTAGCGCGCTCGTCGAATCGATGTTCATGGTGCGTGGATCCACCTTGGGTGGCGAGCCACTCATTACGAGGCCACGTCATCGCGTTGCCGTGGAAAACGCCCTTACGGAAGTTGAAAACTTTGGAACCGCGCGGTCGGGCGGGGTTGAAACCGCGGTTGCCGCAACCCATCTACGCGCGGCGATCACAGCGCTGGAAAGCGTTATCGGGTTGGTTACTCCGGAAGATGTGTTGAACCAGGTGTTTGCCAGCTTTTGCGTCGGCAAGTAGGCTAACCTTCGTCGGAGCTGCCTCGTAGCGCCAAGTGACAGATTTCATCGGTGAGCCACTGAAGCCGCTCTTGGAAATATTCGACTTCGTCCTGCGTGAGTTTGTCTCGTCTTTTCGAGAGATCCCGAACGTGGTCGATTAACTCGTCCAGCACTTCGCGCAAAGCGTGATTTGCGCGGCGCTCGTCTTGCGACGCGCTTTGCGCTCCTGCCATCTCTATCCTTTCCGGCTGCGTTCTCAGGCGGTCTGATCGGCAGCGAGGTCTTCGAACTCTTCGAACGCGTCTGCTTCAGTGCGCAACGAGGTGGCAAGGCCAAGCTGCGCCACCGTGTTCTCGACCATTCGGTGACCGAGATAGTAACCAGCCCGTTCGGGAATGACTTTGCCGCCAACGAGCCGTTGGTTGGGGTTTGCCCCTCCCGCCAGGTAGCGAAGTCGGTACCCCAGGCCAGTGTTGTCCAGTTCGCTGCGAAGGTGGTGAGTGAGAAACGCCTCGAGCTCACGAAGCCGGCGGAACTGACGGCGACCGTAGCCGAAGTAATCCCAAGCCTCGAAACCGGGAGCGGCCTTGCGGGCCGCAGCCACGGCGAGCCCTTCGTTCACTATCAACTCGCGGAAGGAAGCTCGACTCCCCGTTTCCCAGTAGTCATAGTAGCCGCCCATTTCGGCAACAATCCTCTTCATCTCGCTGTTGCTTTTCGGTGAGAGGTATCGGACCGCATGTGCAATCTCGTGCGCGAGCCAAAGCGATATTTGCTGTGGTTTGAGACCAAGTCCAAGAGTAGAAGGATTTGCCTTGCCTGTGAAATGTTCGAGGCAGACAAAGGCAATGCCACGTCCAGCGACCACCAATTCTCCGGCGTTCGCGCCACCCACACCCACCGTTAGGTAAACATCAATTGCGCAGTCGATATCGAACAGATCTTCACACCGAGCTATCGTTTCTTCTGCGGCTGCAGCGATGTCGAAATCGTGCAGCATCGTGTGGAGGTCTTTGCGATCGGCCGCAACACTCCGCTCGATCACACTCTCGGCATGTGGGCTGTCGAGATCGATGATGTAGTTATGCCAATAGGCCTTCAGTACCGGGAGGTGGTCGTCTACATAGCGGCGATACGCCGCCATTGGATCTTTCGCCTCGAGGGCGGAGAGGAATTCGGGAACGAGGTCGATTAGCATGAAACGCCGCCCCCAATTTGGGAAGGCGTGCGCACACAAACAAGCCCCGAGTTCCTAGTGTTTGCGCATCTGCCGGCTCTCTTCTTCGAGAAGCGAGCGTTCTTCGGTCGTTAGGCTTTCAATGCCGTCCTTGGAGATCTTATCGAGCACGCGATCGATGGCAGCACTGCGATCGTCCTGCTGCTTCTGAGCGGCGGCTCGCGGCACGTTTCCGGCAGTCACCTTTTCCCTGTTCGTCTCCGATTCCCTTCGTCTAGACGACGCGGGTTCCTGAGTTGAGCGCTGCTGGTAGAAGACCTGTTTCGCCCGCTGCATCACCCGTTCTTCGGACGTCACATAGATGAAAGCAAACAACAAGCCACCAAGGTGCGTCATATAGGCGATGCCTGTTTCCGCTCCTGCCCCTGCCATCATGAGGTTGGTTACAACTAGGAAGGCAACGAGCCATTTCACCTTGATCGGCATTGGGAGCGGGAAGATGTAGATCGGTGCGTTTGGCCAATGGATTGCAAAGGCAAGCGCAACGCCCAGCACCGCACCCGACGCTCCGACAATCGGAAGCGATGGTGAGAAGAAGGCCGCGATGTACGACAGCGCGGAACCACCGAACCCGCAGGTGAAGTAAAACAGACCAAAGCCGGATCCACGCATGCGCTCCTCTACTGCCGGGCCAAAGAAGAAGAGGAGCAGCATATTGAAGAGCAGATGAAGGAACCCATCGTGGACGAACATGTAGGTCAGAAACGTCCACCAACGCAGGCCCAACTGGCTGGGATGAAACGCCAGCAGATTGATCACCCATGGGCCTGGCAGAATCGTGATCGTGAGGAAATACACGACCACGTTGGCCATGATGAGGCCTTTGACCCACGGCGTTAGCGAATACGGCGATCGACGCGGTGACGATTCATATGACGTGTGAAACTGCATACAACTGAATCTACTACCTCAGGGGTAGTCTTTGTTCCCCGTTTGGGCCCTACTGATAACCATCGAACAGATTTGTTCAACTAGATCTCCAAACGATATACCGGCCGCAGCCGCAGATTGTGGCAGCAAACTGGTGGACGTGAGACCGGGGAGGGTATTTGCCTCGAGGCACTGAGGTACCCCGTTCGCATCCTCTTTGAAGTCGACGCGGGAGAAATCGCGCAATCCGAGTGCTCGGTGTGCCGCGAGAGCCTGGTTTTGCAGTAGACTGCGCTTGGTAGCGTCGATTCGTGCGGGGAAAACCTCTTCGGTCATTCCTGGTGTGTACTTGCACTCGTAGTCGAACAGCTCATGGCTGGGCCGGATCTCACCCACGGCCAGAGCTCGATCGCCGAGTACGCCTACCGTGAGCTCCCGGCCAGGTGAGAACTTCTCCAAAATCACATCGTTGTCGTAGAGCGTAGCAAGGTCGATGGCGGCACTGAGGTCCTCGTGAGAATGAACGACCGAAATCCCAACCGATGATCCAACCTTCGACGGTTTCACAATTAGCGGAAAGCCGAGCTCGTCGATGGAATCGGTGTCGGTCGGCCACAAAAGCCAGGGTTGCGTAGGAATGCCGGCGGCGAAGAATGCTTGTTTGGAAGCGTTCTTGTCCATTGCCAACGCGCTCGCCGCCGAATCGGAACCGGCGTACGGCAACCCAGCGTCGTCGAAAAGTGCCTGTAGCTCCCCTCCCTCACCTTGACGCCCGTGCAGGATTGGGAATACCACGTCAGCCAGCCGTAGTTCTGGCAGTTGCACAATGTCCCGGAGGTTCTCTCGCTCGGCAAGCGATCTGAGTTCCTCTTGGGTGGGTGGAAGCCGGCCAACGTCGGGTTTGAGCAATTGCGCTTCGATCGATGCTGCCAATGCTCCTGTTGCTGTATCTATCACGCTGACAAAGTGGCCGGCCGAGCGCAGCACCTGGACGACTTGCGCTGCTCCCGCGAACGCCACATTGCGTTCCGGAGTCGAACCTCCGGTGACGATGGTTATGCGACTCATGAGGGACGGTATGCTGCGCGGTATCCAGCCATTTCCCAGGCTTCAACCTCGGCGACTGTAACCGCGGGTGCAGACTCCTCGAGCAACTTCTGGGCGCGTCGACAGATCTCCCGGGCAATGACTTCAGCGGTTGGCGAACGGTCCTGGAACGGTTTGAGATCGTTCAGGTATGCGTGATCGAACTCGGCAACCGCCGCGCGCACGACCTCTTCGATGAGCCGGAAATCTATGCCCATGCCGGTTCCGTCCAGCTGGGTTTCGTCGACGCGCACATTGAGTCGGACGCGCCAATTATGACCGTGGAGTTGCGCGCACTCGCCCGCATCGGGCAACCGGTGAGCCGCAGAAAACGTCGTCTCGGCAGAGAGAATGAAATATCCCTCACCACTCACGGCTGGTCTCCGAGCCCCGATCGCTCGGGATGCCTGAAGTGCACTGGTTGCAGGAACAATGTGGCTATCGGAGTGCCGTTCCTGCGAGCGGGAGCAAAGTGCATCTCCGCCACGCCGGCGACCGCGGCAGAATCCAACGCCGCGACGCCGCTGGTTTCGGCCACCTGCGTCGATTCAGGTACGATCGTTCCGTCTTCTGTGATGAACAGACGTAATACAACCGAGCCTTCGACCTCCTGCTCAAACAGCTCCACCGGATAGAAGACGGGCGACTCGGCGTTCGTTGCCACCGGCATCTCGAATCCTCGTTCTACGTCGGCTGCCTGCTCGTCCTCCGGGGATGACTGCCCAGACCAACATGCGGTCATGAGCAAAGGGCAGATAAGGGCTACTCTATTCAAGACTCCTCCATCTGGCGTTTCAAATCGGCCAACCGACTCAATGCCTCTATCGGTGTCAGTGTATTCGGATCGAGCTTACGTAGCTCCTGGAAGACTGCGTGCTCCTCCCGCATGAACAGGCCCAGTTGCGTGGCATCGGGTGGCGGAGGCACGCTCTTGCCGGCAACATGATGCCCTGCTTCGAGCAGCGAGAGAATCTCCCATGCTCGGTCGACCACCTCGCGCGGCAGTCCTGCCAAGCGGCCTACATGTATTCCGTACGAACGATCCGACCCTCCGGCTATGAGCCGATGCAGAAACACCACGTCGTCGCCTACTTCCTTCACCGCCACGTTCCAATTGCGCGCGTGCTGAAGCGTGTCAGTGAGCTGTGTCAACTCGTGGTAGTGTGTGGCAAAAATCGTTTTACAGCCGGTACCGTCGTGTAGGTGCTCCGTTACAGCCCAGGCAATGGCTACCCCGTCAAAGGTCGATGTCCCGCGGCCGATCTCGTCCAATAACACTAGGCTGCGTGCGGTAGCCGCATGGAGGATCGCGCTCGTCTCACTCATCTCTACCATGAACGTAGATTGGCCGCCAACGAGGTTGTCACTGGCTCCCACGCGAGTGAATATCCGGTCGGTCACTCCCATAGTTGCTTCCCTGGCCGGCACGAAACAACCGATTTGAGCCAAAACTGCCGCAAGCCCAACCTGCCTGAGTATAGTCGACTTACCGGCCATGTTCGGGCCGGTGAGCAGAATGACTCTCGCCGCCTCATCTAGGTGGACGTCGTTGGGAATGAACTTGCCCGGCGGTAGCATCCGCTCCACTACCGGATGGCGGCAGCCGCGCAAATCCAATGTGTAGTCATTGGTTATCGTCGGGCGAACGAACTGTTCGCGCACGGCGGTTTCCGCGAATGCGGCGAGTACGTCCAATTCAGCGAGGAGGCGAGCCGTGCGTTGAAGCAGCGTGAGTCGCTCAGCCGCCGCTCGGCAAAGCTCGTCCAACAATGCGCGTTCGCGGGCGATAATCTGTTCCTCTGCACCCAAAACGCGCGCTTCGTACTCTTTGAGTTCGGGCGTGACGTACCGTTCAGCATTAGTGAGCGTCTGACGGCGTTCGTAATCGTCGGGGACAGCGTGCTGCCGGGCCTTGGTCACCTCGATGTAATAGCCAAACACTCGATTGTACCCGACCTTCAGCGATGCGATGCCGGTGCGTTCCCTTTCGCGCGACTGAATGTCTGCGATAAACCGTTTCCCTCCATCTCGAAGCTCGCGCGCTTCGTCGAGGGCTTGGTCAACGCCGGATCTGAATGAATCGCCGTCGCCAATGGAAGTGCCCGGCCTGTCGACCAGCGACCGCGACAGGCGTTCGGACAAATCTGTGTGCAGATCGAACTCATCGACGATGCGGGTCAACATCATGCTGCTGTCTCGTTCACCGAGACCGTCGAGAGAGTTCTTGGTGTCAGGAAGACGACCGAGTGAATCGCGCAGGGCGCCGACGTCGCGTGGGGAAGCGCGATTGGCCGCGGCGCGGCCGACCAACCTCTCCATGTCACGAACTCCGTCGAGCGCATCGCGGAGACGCTCTCGGCCGCGGGTGTCGTTTACCAGAACCGCCACCCCGTCATGACGCTCGACAATCGGGTCAACGGCGTTGAGTGGGGCCAGCAACCATTGCCGCAGGAGTCGCTTGCCCATTGGCGTCACAGTCTTGTCGATTACTTCGAGCAGGGTACCACCGGGGCCATCGCTTCTGAGAGGTTGCTCCAGCTCGAGGTTGCGTTTGGTCATTGAGTCGAGCGGCATTACGCTGCCGCCGCGTCTCACCGACGGGTAGCCTATTTGCGGCAGCCCGGTTGGTTGAAGGGATAGCGCGTACTTGAGCAGAGCCCCGGACGCTCGTAGAGCAGGTGTGTCGCTCTCTTCTATACCGAGACCGTCCAGTGCATGCAGCCGATAATGTCGTTTGAGATCGTCCGCCGCGAGCGACGCGTCGAACTCCCAAGCGTCGCGCGTGGTATACATCGCGGAATCAGGCAACGACGCCCTATCGCAATCCTCCGGCACTACTATCTCTTTCGGACCGTAGCGCGCGATGGTTGCGGCAAGGTCAGGTGCCGGAACAGTTTCGAGCACGAACTCGCCAGTAGATAGATCCAGGGCGGCGATGCCACTTGGGCTGCCCGGTTGGACTGCTACCAGGAAGTTGTTGCGTGAGCTGTCCAACCAATCTTGGGCGACCACCGCGCCAGGCGTGAGGGTTTCGACTACTTCACGCTTCACGACACCCTTGGCGTGTTTTGGATCTTCCACCTGCTCGCAAATGGCCACGCGAAAACCAAGCTCTACCAACCGCCGCAGGTAATCACCAGCGGCTTTGACGGGGACACCGGCTAGCGGGACAGTCGCGGCACCGCCGCTGTTCCTGCTCGTGAGAGCAATTCCGAGTTCTCGGGCGGCGCACTCTGCGTCGTCGTAGAACATTTCGTAGAAATCGCCCATGCGGAAGAAAAGGATCGCATCTGCATGGCGCGCCTTTATGGCGCGGTACTGCTGCATCAGTGGTGTGTCGGCACCGGATTCCTTACTTCGGTCCTTGGTCACGATCCCTCGACCACAAACGGAGAGCCGCCCATCTTGTTGCGCAGCTCGGCCAGTAGAGCATCCGCATCGACCCGGCGCGGGAACCGCCCGACCCTGACCTTGAGGAGTCCGTCTTCGTCTCGAACGACGTGCGGTTGGTACCCCTCCCTGTGCAGCCGCTGCATCAGCTCATCTGCGGCGGCGGCAGACCGTACCGCCGCAACCTGAACGGAGTAGACTGTTTGGCCACCGCGTTGCGCTGCAGGGTCTTCTCTTCCGGGTGAGTCCGCGGCCGCGCCGCCCGATGGACACCGCTGCAACAAGTACCTGGCTTGATTCTCCACCTCGAAGTTGTCTTGGGCCGCCTCCATCGCCCGCTCCAGCAGCGGACATCCTTCGTCGCGCTCGCCGAGCTCGAGGTGAGCGCGGCCCGACCACAACGCAGCATCTGCCAGAATGTCACTGAATGGGTAGTCGAGCATGATCCTGTCTGCCGACCTGATCGAAGACCGTAGCTGACCCTCAGCAAACGCCAATTGAGCCATGCGTAGAAGCGCATCGTCCGCCCATTGGGAGCGGGCATACTCGATGGTCACGCGGCGCAGGTAATTGAGCGCGGTTTCCATGTCGCCGGCAACCACGCCCGCGGCATACAGTGCCTCCGGATACGTCGAATCGGATGGGGTGAGCCGGGCAATCCAAGCGCTCGTGAGGGAGCGGGCTGAATCAGCTTGACCCTCGGTGGCGAGGCGGATCGCATCTTGAAGCAGAGAATCTTGTTGGGCGCTCGACTGAGAAACCAGGCATGTCAAGAGCACCAAAGAGAGGACTAAGCGTTTCATGCAGCCACCTCGATTCGACTCATTTTCAATACCATCTCCATTATCTTGCCGCGTTCGTCACTGACCGTCGTAGATTTGAGTGCCTTGTCACACTCGTAGGCGGCTCGAAGTGCAGCGTCAATCTCTCTGGCGTTCCAGACACCGGCAGCACGTGCCCAGAGCCCGTAAGGATCCTTGGCGTCGCGGAACATCCAGCCGGTCTTGGTTCGCTGTACTGCCTTTCTAATGGTACCCTCGATTCTAGCAGGAGAGTTCCCGTCGTCCAGGTACGCACGCGCCAAACGAACTCCGATGAGCCCTGTGCCAAGCGTGGCAATTATGCGCACCCCGGTAACACCAGATGCAGCGAGCACTGTCGGCAAAATGGAGACGGCGCGAGGAATATCACGGAGTAGCACGGCTTCGATCCAGTCGTGGAGGGTTTCTCCGTGTCGCACTCCAACCAGATTAACGATTTCGTCAACGCCGACCAGCTCTCCATCGGCTGCTATCGATGCGACTTTGTCGACCTCGGCAGCGAGTAATGACAGGTCTCCTCCCACCACCTTCAGCAGGTGCTCTGCTGCATCGTCCCTCAGCTCGAATCCTGAGCGCTCCGCACGCAGCTTGATCCACCGTAGCTGACGCTTGTGGTTGAGCGGCTCGAGGGCCACATGTACTGCTCTGGAAACTATCTCTCTCAGCGGCTTTTGCTCACGACCGTGTGTGATGACCAACACCGTGGAATGAGAAGGGTGCTCGAGATAACTGTGCACGACCTTCCAGACCTTTGCATTCTTGCGCCACAGCTCGATGTTCTTGACCACAACTACTCGCCGTTCCGCCAACATCGGCGGAGTCTCGACCAGAGAGTGGAAGCTCTCTCCATCGAGGTCGCCGGCCATCCGGACATCGAAGTTGAAATCCTGGCTCGCGGGATCGACCGTCGCAGCGAGCACCAAGTCTATGATTTCCTCCTTGAGGAGTTCCTCGTCGCCGGTGAGGTAGTAGACGGGTGCAGGCGCCTCTCGCTTCAAGGCGCGGTACGCAGAGTCGAAATCGAGCGATGCCGCCATAGGAGGCGGAAGTTATCGAAGGGCTACTTGGTTAGAAAGTGCGCCCAGGTCACTCCGGGAGTGCGACCCATTGCGCTATGGGGGCCTGACGCGGCGGCGGTTCGAGTTGTGCTTGGAAAACACGAGTTGGAGGTTCGATGTCCCTAACTGGCAGTGGTTTGGGTTCGGGCAACACAGGAGCCGGTTCAACTGCGGTGGGTGGAGCCTGCGCAATCGGTTGCGAGGTTGCCGGTTCTTCGGCTCGTGGCCAGACCAGCAACGCGATGGCAGCAGCCACCATCAACGCGCCCGCGAACTTGGCTGGTGTCGGCGATACCGTGTCGCCCGTATCAGG
>Ga0180431_10005996_pt1 | contig 14554 bp, 7 predicted proteins | sample SS_ome_11_FD_132459 | JGI IMG/M metagenome (GOLD analysis project Ga0180431, IMG submission 132459) | Hypersaline lake sediment archaeal communities from the Salton Sea, California, USA - SS_1_MS_1 metaG | ecosystem: Environmental > Aquatic > Non-marine Saline and Alkaline > Hypersaline >... | reverse complement strand
TGGATGAAGCATAGGAAGTTCCAGAATCACTCCCTGCAGCTGTAAGTGATGCGGTTTGAGTTCCTACTGTTGAGTGATATCTTCTTCCTGCAGAAAGAGTTCCTCCAGCTGACCAGGAAGCTCCATTATATTCTTCACAATCATCTTCATATGCAGTAACTGAAGATCGCCCTCCAGTTTTTAATCCTGCGGTTTGTGTTCCTGATGCTCCTATTCCATATGCAGACTGGCTAATAGCTCCTCCAGCAGACCAACTAGTTCCGTTATATTCTTCAGTTGATGTATTATAAGTAGACCCTTCAAATATACCTCCTGTAGTATATGCTGCAGATTGACTTCCGCCACTTCCATGCAATCTTCTTGCATTAGATAGATTTCCTCCTATTGACCATACTTTAAAACCTTGAGAATTAATAGTGGCAGTATAAGTTTCATTTGTTGGATTACTTGAAGAATCATAATTTTCACTTGCGATAGGATAGTAAAGAGTTCCTTCATAATCTCTTGAATAACCACATGATGCCCATGCAAGACTTCCAGTTCCCCCGGTTCCGGCGCCCCTTCTCGCTACATTTAAACGATCTGCTGCAGACCAATTTGTTCCGTCATATGATGAAACATAGGGACTAACACTTCCTCCAATAGACAACCCTGCACTTAGTGTGCCAGCAGATCCTGGACCCATCAGACTTGAAGTTATCATATCATTCCCAGACGACCAAGATGCACCATTATACTCTTCAGTTGATATATAATAAGGTCCGTCATTTCCGCCGTCTCCAGAATAGGTTACTGAAGAAGATTGTGTTCCGAAGTTTCCAAGTCTCTGTCTTGCTGTATTAAGACTCCCACCTGTAGTCCATACAGTTCCATTATATTCTTCAGTACTTGTGCTAGAATCTGCTCCAGAAATATTTCCTCCTACTGCCAAACCAGCAGTTTGAATTCCACATCCTGCAGTGTTTCTTCTTCCGACATTTAAATTTCCACTTGAAGTCCAGGTAGCGCCATCATATTCTTCAGTCTCTTCTACAGTTGAATCAGCAGTATTGGTTCCTCCAAATGCTGCTGCAGCGGTTTGTGTTCCAAATCCTCCTAGTCTTGATCTTCCAAGATTTAAATCTGAGGAAAAGGTCCATATTGTTCCATTTCCTTCTTCGGTTGTATCTGGGTCTATACTAAATAAATCATTTCCTCCTGCCATAAGTTGAGCAGTTTGAGTTCCGCAAGATGCAGGATAATGTCTTATAATATTTGCGTCGCCACTAATTGTCCATGCAGTTGGTATTGCTACATATGGATAATCCATACAATTTCTTATTTTTTGTCGAGAATCTACTATATTATTACTTGATACATTCACCTTTTCTATAAACTTCATATCACCATTTTTCGCATGAATGTCAAGTAAACAATTAGAGTTTATAATTCCTCCTAAAGATTTTGAAATATCAACCTCGAAGGATAATACTCCGGACTGTGCATCTAATGTAAAGATGTCTACACTTTTTGTAGTATCCGCAACCTGAAAGTCAGAAAATGATTTAGTGACTGTTTCGGTTACCACATTATTTTGATATGCAGTTATTCCCATGTTATTGTGCCTCCATTAAGATCCAGAGTAATCAATGTATTTAAATTTAAAATTTAAAGATCCTTTTGATAAATTATTTAAATTAGTAGTAGCAGGATTATCATAAATTTCTGTAACACCAACATAAGTATTATCACTACCTCCAAAGTTCAATGCTGCAGATTGTGTTCCACACCCACCAAGTTCATATCTTGCAACATTTAAATCAACTATAGTTTCCCATGCGGAACCATTATATGCTTCACATATCGGCATAATTTTTGCAGTATAACCTCCCATTGAGAGTGCTGCAGATTGTGTTCCGCATCCTGCTTGTGTAGTAAGCAAATGTTGCATGGAACCTCCAACTGACCATGTAGCTCCATCATATTCTTCAGCAGAACCAATAATTAATCCAGTGTCTTGACCACCGAAACAAAGAGCGGATGATTGTGTTCCACATGCAGCTAGATTTTGTCTTGCAGTATTTACACTTCCTCCCGCACTCCATGAAGCTCCATTATACTCCTCACATGTTGCTACTGGAGCAGACGGATCAGAACCTGAAACTGCTAATCCTGCACTTTGTGTTCCTGCTCCAGGAACTCCAGAACGTGCGGTTCCTAAGTTTCCTCCGCCAGACCAGGTTGCGCCATTATATTCTTCTGTTGTTACTCTTGTAGTTGCTCCATCATATCCACCAAAACTTAAACCAGCAGATTGGGTTCCGCATCCTCCTAAATATCGTCTTGCAACGCTTAGTGTCCCGCTTGCAGTCCATGAAGATCCATTATATTCTTCTGTTACATTTGATGGAGACCCAGTATGACCACCAAAACTCAAACCTGCATCTTGTGTTCCACAACCTGCTAGTCTCCTTCTGGAAGTATTCAAGCTTGCCACTACCGCCCAAGAAGGACGTTCAGGAATTTCAATAGAATATTCTTCTGAGGAACCTGTGAATCGAGTGCCATCATGGCCACCAACAACAAGAGCATCAGTTTGTGTTCCAAAACCACTTCCAGATGCTGATCTAAAAATATTCATATCTTTAGAGACTGACCAATTTATTCCATCAAATTCTTCAACATCTTCACTCAGGTTGCTACTTCCAAGACTTCCTCCGGAGCATAAAGAAGCATTTTGAGTTCCACATCCAGCAGCTTGATCTCTTCCTATGATAAGATCATTCTCAATAGACCAATTGTTTCCATTGTATGATTCACAACTTGTTCGTACGTTATCATCTCCAAAAGATAAAGCGGCATCTCTTGATCCACTAGCTGCTTTATAATATCCAGTAGAGCTCATATCGTTAATTACAGACCAGGATGTTCCATTATATTCTTCACATAAATTAGATCCACCATGAATTGATAAACCGGCATTTTGAGTTCCGCAACCTGCTAGAGCATCAACTGCTGTATTTAAAGCGCCGCCAGCGCTCCATGTGGATCCATTATATTCTTCACAAGAAGATAGAGTTATAGAACCTGTCCATCCACCTGCAACAAATGCAGCGGATTGGGATCCACCAGATGCATGTGCGCTTCTTTTTTGACTTAAATGATTAGCGCCTGTCCAGGAAGTTCCATTATATTCATAACATCCTGTTATTCTATCTGCTACTGTTGAATCATACCCTGCAGCACATAAACCAGCATTTCTAACACCGCATCCATGATTTAATATTATATCATATCTAATATAATCAGGTCCCATGCTCCATGATCTCAATCCATCGCTAACAATAGTCCCAGTTATATTAAAGTTTGATGAATAACTCGCAGTTGAGAATTCTTCAGTGCTTGAATATACAATTCCCCCTGCGTGGCCACCTCCACAACTCAATGCTTCACTTTGAGTGCCACAACCACCCAAAAATCTTCTTGCCTGATTTAAAGGATAAGATATGGACCAGTCTGTTCCATCATAAGTTTCTGTATTTGTATATGAATTATTATCATTATCTCGTCCTCCAAATGACAATCCTGCTGATAGTGACCCTGCTGCGCCTGAACCAGCACTATATGAATTTATACCATTTGCAGAACTCCAGCTTGCTCCATTATATTCTTCTGTTATATTTGTTATGATTCCATTATTGTCATACCCGCCAAATGCAGCAGAAGCAGTTTGTGTTCCAAAACCTGAACCATAGTATTTATGAGCAATTAAAGACCCACCAACACTCCATGAAGCTCCATCATACTCCTCACATAATCTTGATGCTGCAGTTGTATAACCACCAATTATTAATCCAGCAGTTTGAGTTCCTGTTGCTGGAGCACCAAATCTTGCGTTAATTAGATTGCCTCCGGAAGACCAGGAAGTTCCATTATATTCTTGTGTTATATCTATTCTAGCAGTTGTATAACCTCCAACACACAATGCCGAACTTTGAGTTCCACATGCGCCAACATGATATCTTCCTGCTGATAATGTTGGAGCTGAATTCCAAGTAGCTCCATTATATTCTTCAACATAATAAAGAGCTTCTGAAGAATTCCAGCCAGAAATGCTAAGACCTGCAGTTTGGGATCCTGCTCCAGCAAGAGAAGATCGAGGATAATTCAGATCTGCCCCTTTAGACCAAGCAGTTGATCGAACAAGGAATGGATTAGTTTTAAAATCTATTTTTTCGTAACCAAAGATATTTCTTATATTTGAAACATTTTGATTTTTAACAAAATTTGTAAATCCATCACCAACTGTCAACAGGTTCTCGGTATTTTGAATTCCGCCAAAACCATCAACAACTTCAACATCCAATCCAATTATTACTTGATCATCTGTAAAAGAAGTCAAAGTTATAGAGTTTGACGTATCGGCAGTTTGGAAGTCTGTATAACTTTTAGTAACTTCTTTAGTTAGAACTTTGTTTGAATAAGTATCTATCTGCATTTACAGCTTCCTCCTAACCAGAATAGTTTATGTATTTTATATTAAACGTTAATGACCCAGCATTTAAATTTGAAAGATTATTCGGGGTATAAATTGAAAACTCTTGAGCTATGCCACTTCTTCCAGATGAAATAGTTCCTCCTGCTTCGAGTGTTGCACTTTGATCTCCCATTGATGCCATATTATTTTTAGCAATATTCATGTTTTTGCTTATAGACCATGTAGCTCCATTATATTTTTCAGAGGTAGAAACAAGTAAATCATTTTCATCATATCCTCCAAATCCTATTGCTGCCCCTTGTGTTCCTGCAGATCCTGCTCCTGTAACACTAACACTTCTGTCATTAGATAAGTACCATACAGTTCCATCATATTCTTCAGTAAGATAGTAAAAAGCTGGAGTATTATCTGATCCTCCTGCGCAGAAACTTAAAGTTTGGGTTCCTGAGCAAATTGGATTTTGTCTGGCAACTGTTGTAGACCCTCCTACTGACCAAGAAGCTCCATTATACTCTTCAGACCCAGCGTGATATCCAGATGTAGTTGATTGACCACATGTGCTAAGTGCAGCATTTTGAGTTCCGCATCCTCCATGTGTTCTTACTGCTGTATTTAGATTTCCTCCAGCAGACCAAGCAGCGCCATTATATTCTTCGGTTGAATTTAAGTCTCCTGATAAATATCCTCCAAAACAAAGACCAGCATTTTGTGTGCCTGCTCCAGCTTGCTGAGATTTAGCTGAACTAAGATTACTAGTGACAGTCCATCCAGTTCCATCATATTCTTCAGTAGTTGCAACTCTTCCTGAGTTTTCTATTCCTCCAAAAACTAATCCTGCACTTTGGGTTCCACATCCAGGAATTTTTGTTCTTGGTTCATTTATATGAGAAACAGTTGTCCAGTTTTCTAGTCCGATGCTTTCTACTGTTGCTTGAATTGTTTGTTGTGATGAACTAAATCCTGATAAAACATGCTCTTCGGAACTAACAAGTTTTACTCCGTCTAAGTCTTGTCCGCCTGCTGTCAATGCTTCTGCTTGACTTCCACAAGCATTATACCAACTTCTAGATACAATTGGTCTACTTGCCATTGACCAATTTACGGAATCAAAAAATTGTGTCGAGTTATATGTTTGAGAAAGTCCAACACTTTGAGTTCCACAACTTCCAGAGTCTACCATCCAGGATAGAGATTTAGTTGCATAACTCCAACTTGTCCCATTATATAATTGAGTATCAAATCCTTTTTCTCCAACACCTGAAGTTAAATACCCTCCAACAAGAGCAGCACCAGTTTGAATTCCAAAGCATGGTCCCCTTTTCCATTCTACCAAAGTTGCTCCACCAGAAGACCAAGCAGCTCCATCATATTCTTCTGTAGTATCTGTATAACTTACAGCAGTTGGTTCTCCACCAACAGCAAGTCCTGCAGTTTGAAGTCCACATGATCCAGCTCCAAATCTATCAAGAGATAATGATCCTCCTGCACTCCATGAAGCACCATTATACTCCTCACAAGTAGCAAGAGATGTTGCCCCAGCGTTTTTACCTCCTACAGCAAGACCTGCAGTTTGAGTTCCACAACCATTAGATTTATATCGTGCAGTTGATAAATCGCCGCCGGCAGACCAAGTAGTTCCATTATATTCCTCAGAGGTAACAGATGGTGCACCAGCGGAAGTATATCCTCCCATATTAAGTGCTGCAGATAAAGAAGCATTTGATGCCATCATTGGACCTTGTTTTGCAGTATTAAGATCTCCTCCTAAGCTCCATGCTGTAGGGATAACTAAATATGGATCTGATGCTAGGTCTCTAAATCCATCGGTACCACTTGAAGTATTATTATGTCTTGATATTGGTTTTTCAGATATCAATTGACTATCCATAGATAGAATACATTCGCTATTTACAATTCCACCAAATGCATTATCAACATCAATTGACAAATCTACTACGGTATCTCCAGCGCCTAATGTAATAATATCGACCGCTTGGGAAGTTGATGCGGGGTTAAAATCAGTATACGTTTTAGTTACTGAAGTGGTTATCAACTCGCCTTCATAAGTTTTAATTTGCATTACAACTCTCCCTAGTCATTATAATTAATATATCGGATCTTAAAGGTTAAACTTCCTGTAGTTAAATTGTTTAAATTCTCACTTGGAGATCTATCAAAATTCTCTGTATAATTTCTCCATTCTGAATCTGTTTCGTAACCTCCACAACTAAAGCTGGAATCAGCATCTCCTGCGCCATTATTATATCTAACTTCTCGATTCAAAGGATTTGTAATCACCCAATTAGTTCCGTCGTATTTTTCACTTGTTGTTAATTGTGTTATAGTAGTTTCTCTTCCTCCGCATACTATACCAGAAGATTGTGTTCCAAATCCAGCATGGCCTGACCGTTGAAGATTCAAACCATTTCCAGTTGTCCATATAGTTCCATTGTATTCTTCTGTATTGGAATATGCAACAGCAGAAGCATTACTACCTCCTGCTCCAAATGATGAAGTCTGCGTTCCTCCACCTTTAACATGATTTCTCGCGACATTTCCAGAATTTACATTTGTCCATGATGTCCCATTATATTCTTCTGTAGATGCTGAATAACCAGAACCTGTGTCTCCAAATGCTGCAGCTCCAGCACCTTGAGTTCCAAATCCTATATGACAAGCTCTTCCTGTATTTAAAGAACCTCCGCTAGTCCATGCTGTTCCATTATATTCTTCAGTTTCTACTCTATAACCAGCACCTGACCAAGTCCCTCCAGAACATAATCCCGAATCTATAGTTCCACATGCAGCAAGTGACCATCTATCAAGATTTACACCTCCACCTGCAGTCCAAGAAGATCCATTATATTCTTCACATGTTGATGTTTTTACTAGTGCACCACTACTTCCAGATATTGCCATTCCTGCAGTTTGAGTTCCAAGTGAAGCATGGGATTCTCTAGCAAGAGACAAATCTCCAGATAATGACCAGGCAGCTATTCCTTCGTTTATCATGGTAGCTTGAATTGTTTTTTGAGTTGAATCAAATCCAGACGTTACGTACTCTTCTGTAGAAATAAGAAGTTGATTTGATATTCCGTCTGCTTTATAACCAGACCCTCCAGCAGAGACACTTTCTGTTTGACTTCCAAAACCCGGAGCTTGATATTTTTGAATGCTCATTCTGGTTTCTGCTGTCCATATGCTTCCATTATATGAAGTTGTAGATGATGTTTTTATTTCATTTGTATAGTTTCTACCGGCAAGTCCTCCAAATGACAGACCAGTAGATTGCCCACCACTTCCTGCAGGAAATCTTGACGCAATTAAATTGTCTCCTCCAACTGACCAAGTGGTGCCGCCATATTCTTCAGTTATTGTCTCATTGCTTGAGCTTGTTGCTCCACAGATAGATAGTGCTGCAGTGGCAATTCCAGCACCTGCGTTTCCAGAGAGTGCTGTATTTAAATCTCCAGCTCCTGTGCTCCATACAGACCCATTATAATCTTCCCCAGATGATGTAGCAGATGGAGTTTCTCCTCCAAAAGCTAGTGCGGCAGTTTGTATCCCACACCCTCCAAATCCAGATCTTGATGTGTTAAGAGAACCACTTGCTGTCCATGAAGCTCCATTATATTCTTCAGTAACTCCTGAATAAGACCCAGTTGTCCCTCCAAATGATAGACCAGCTGATTGTGTTCCACAACCTGCTAGTTGCCTTCTAGCTGTGTTTAAGGTCCCTCCGGATGACCATGAAGTTCCATCATATTCTTCGGTACTTGATAAATATGCTCCTCCATCATGTCCACCAAATGTCAACCCGGCAGATAAGGTTCCACAACCAGCTTGAGAATAATTATATTTAAGTATATCTCCACCAAGACTCCATGCTGTTGGAACTACAAAATATGGTTCTACAATAAAGTCTCTATAATTATAACCGTCATAGTCGTCTCGTCTAAGATTGGTAGCATTTTTATTAAGAATAAAATCTTCATCAGTTGATAAAAGGCATTGTGTTCTATCAAGTCCTCCAAATGATGTATCTATAATTGCTTCAAAAGATAACACTGTAGAGTTGGCGGGCAAGTTAATAATATCGACTGATTTTGAAGTAGACGCCGCTTGAAAGTCGGTATAACTTTTAGTGACTTCAGTTGAAATCATTTTTCCTGAATATGTTTCTAATTGCATATCTACCTCGTCTTATTCATAATTAATATATGCTATATTAAATGTAAGAGATCCTGCTGTTAATCCACTAAGATTTTGAGAAGGAGCTTTGTCCCATCGTTCTGAATATGGAGATTTTCCATCAGAGCTATTTCCAGCACATGACATAGCTGCAGTAGTAGATCCTGCTCCACCTAAAGTGCTTCTTGCAATATTTAATGAGTCAGTTGCTCTCCATGATATTCCATCAAATTCAAATGTGTCTGCGGTTCTGTTTCCATCTTTTGCTCCACCAAAAAACATTGCTAATGCGGGATTTCCTACTGATGCCATAACCCATCGGTTAGTATCTACACTGACTCCAGTAGTCCATACGGTTCCATCGTATTCTTCACATGAATTGGTATAACCAGATGATAAATAACCACCAATAGCTAAAGAAGAAGTTTGGGTTCCGCACCCTCCATGAAGAGATCGTACTGAGTTTAGACTATTAACAACAGACCAAACAGAACCATTATATTCTTCTGTTGAATCAAGTGAGACTGTAGTATAACCACCAAAACTCAATGCTGCAGTTTGTGTTCCTGAAGCTTCAGTATGATATCTAGCAGTATTTAATGTTCCGCCGCCAGACCAAGAAGTTCCATTATATTCTTCAGAGGTTCCAGTGATAGAACCTGTCCATCCACCACAAGCTAGTGCAGCTTCATATACTTCTCCAGTGCCTCCATGTGAATATCTAGCAGTTGATAGGGTTCCTTCATTTACCCACGCTATTCCATTGAATGCTTCAGATCCGCTAGTTGGGGTTCCATCGTCACCACCAAAAACTAAAGCTCCTTGTGCGCTTCCACATGCAGCTAAATATGATAATGCGCGAATCATTGGAACTGTTGAACTCCAAGCTCCAACTCCAGCAGACTCTATTGAAAATTGTAACCATTCATAATCTACACTTGTGGTAGTAGAAAATATTTCGGTAGAAGCTAAATATTTGCCACTATCATCAATACCACCGGTTGTGAAGTTTTGGGTCTGAGTTCCATCTCCTGCAAGAGTTCTTCTAGCAACTAACATTCTAGTTGATGCTGACCATACATTACCATTATAAGTTTCTGATTCATTGGTTAAAATATGATCAGACCCGCTATTTGTTTGACCGGAACATTTAAAACCGCTTGTTGATGTTCCACATCCTGAACTTCTGGATGTGCCTATTAGACAATTTCCACCAAGAGTCCAAGTTGTTCCATCATATTCTTCGGTTTGTGAAATAGTTATATCAGAGTCTGTATTATAACCGCCTATACATAAAGCTGCAGATATTGTTCCTGCTGCTGCTGTAAATGATTTGGAATAGCTTAGATTTCCGCCAGAACTCCAAGAAGCGCCATTGTATTCTTCGCTTGTATCTTCAACAGTGCTCGCCCCACTTCTTCCGCCAATAGCTAAAGCTGCAGACTCTATTCCACAGGATGATAGAGATCTTCGTTGTGTACTTAGATTGCCTCCTGCGGACCAAGAGGTTCCGTTATATTCTTCAGTTTTATCATCATAGTCTGTTCCGCTTATTCTTCCTCCTACACACAGACCAGCTGACTGTGTTCCGCATCCTGAAGTAAGACCAGTTCCTGCGCTAAGATTTCCTCCAGCAGACCAAGCGGTTCCGTTATATTCTTCGGTTGAGTTTATATAACTTACTGCTCTATTGTCTCCTCCAAAACACAAACCTGCAGAAGTAGTCCCACATGCACCATGACCTCTTCGGTCTTCTGACAAGTCTGCATCTGCTGACCAATTGGTTCCGACAAAGAAGTATGGATTATCTGCAAGATTTCGATAAGTATAATCTTGATCCAATACATTGGTAATATTTTTTTGTGTTATAAGATCTCTATTTATAGACATAAAACATTCATTTGATTCATTTCCAGTAAATGCTTCATCTACTGTCATATCAATAGAGAGAATAGAACAATTTTTTGGAAGTTGGAAGAGGTTTCCAGAATATGTGGAGTTTGAAGCGCTAAAATCGGAATACGTCTTAGTGACTGAAGATTCAACCACGTTGGCGTCAAATGTTTGTATTTGCATTGTATTCCTCCACTTATACTATAACAGTTGCTGTAATATTGCCTTCGGAATCATAAGTAAATGTTTTTGTATATTGCAGAACTGTGTCTAGTTTTCCTGTTACTTGCTCAATATCACCATTTGCATCATAGGAATATTCGATAAGAACAACTTCGCTTTCATTATTTGTATATGTTTGGGAAATAATATTCCCTTCATTATCATATCCAAATGTTGTAGAAAACTCAGTAAGACCGCTTTCCATTGAACTTATTCTATCGGTGTTTGCACCAAGTCTATAATCAACCATTTTATAAATCCTCCCTTATACTTCAAACCAGACACTAGATTTGTCTGAAATTAAAGTAACTGCGTCATATTGGTTTGGAAGAGAAATTGTTAGATTTCCTTCTATTGTTTCTGTTCCATTTGCGTCCACAATTACTGCTCCAGCGCCATCTTTATTAATTACCCTTACCATATTTCCTGTTGCACAAGGAAGGAGTGTTATTGTAGATCCACCTCCAGCCATAATATATCCCCCATCATCACTTAGATTCATGGTGTATGGACCAGTAGGTGGAGATACAGGGGTTCCTGCTGGAGCTCCTGTTGATAGCGGGGTTGTTATTCTTATCCATTCACTAGTTCCATCTGATAGAAATGTAATGGAATCATATATTACAGGAATGGATACTGAAGATGCTCCTTCAATAGTATCAGAAGAGAGGGTATCGACTGTTATTGGTCCAGCGCCATCTTCATTTATCACAACTACTTGTCTTGATACAGCTGCAAGTGGTAATGTAATTGTAGAATTCCCGTCTGCAAATATTGTTTGATCTACAATTGCTGCATTATAATTTCCAGTTGGAAATACTGGATCGTGTGATTCAGTTTGTGAGCGCTGAACTTTATTGGTAGGGATTTCTGGATCGTAGTCATACGCTTCAATTAAAATATTTGAAGTAGCATCAAATACTTTTAAAAGCATATGTGCGTCTGTATTATAAATAGCAGGATTTGTTCTCTGTGAAGGTTTAATGATTTTTATTGATGCAATTGGAGCAGGTTTTGTTTTGGCATATGAGTATTCCAATACCACATAATACATTCCATCTTCAAGGAAGGCACTTCCTGCTGGGACAACATAAAAATCAACGTCTGCAAAATCAATGTCTATTTGCTCGATTTCTATAAGAACGTCGTCTTTAATACACTTCCCTTCTGAAACTCTAGCAGTTGTTGATGTTAATGATTCAACTCGAATTGGAAATGAAGATAGGATTACATCATTTCCGTTGCTTAACATTCTAGTTAGGGCATTTACAACATTGCTATTGTATGAAGCGTAGGGATCGACACTCCTAGTTTGTGTAGGTATAGGATTTCCCATTTACTTGCCTCCAGTCTAATCGTTGAATTCCTTAAGAAATAATTCTATATAGAATCTCCTGTAATATAGGACTTTATTTTAAATTTTGTTCTCAAAGTTTTATAGATTCGGATTCTAGAATTATTAAATTATTTTCGGAATTCACAATTTCCTATTAACTAACTAAACTATATATATTACTTAACATAGGAGACTTTTAGTATTTTATTGACGAAAAAAATGGGGCGTCATATCTCTATGACACCCCGTAACTCTATCATAACATAATCAGTCACTTCTAACCATGTCGGTATTTAGATTTTGTTCATAGGCAAAGAACTAACTAGTTTCTGTTATGATATCCAATTTTGGTTTAAGGTCTTCTGGGTTCGGAGCAGGAGAATCTATCATTATTACTTTCCAACCATTTTCTTTTAGTACCTCATTTCTAGTTAGATTTGGTCTTGGATCTCTGTTATGCCAAATAGTTTCTGGAAATTCAAAAATGGTTTTTGAGACAGGGTCTGCCATATCTGTTTGGAATCTATATTCCAAATGCCCAGACGGGGTAAATAATTCTATAGCATAATTGTTAATTAAAGCAGGATAATATCTTGATAAAAACTTTAAGATTATTACTTTATTCTTATGTACATGTGGACCATAATCTATGTCTTTATCATCTGATGTTGCAACTAATTTTGTTGGAAGCTTTTCCGGTTTTTGATATAATACTCTTTTTACATTAACAGGAGGAACTGGAGTGTCATCTCTTAAAACTTCTTCATTCTTTTTGAAAGTGTCAAACTTTTGGGAGATTGATTTAGCAAGCTTGATAGCATCATTTGATAAAGGTGCTTCTGGAAACAACTCGGCATATTTTTCAATCGTCATGCCGTCATGTTTGTATGCAAGATGACTTGGGGTCATTCTTGAGAATTCTTTTTTACAAAGTTGGCAAATAATCTTACCTTCTTTTGTAACGTATTCGGTGTCCATCGTGATTCTCCTTTCGCATGAATCGCGTGTAATATCAATTTTTAATTTGTTCTTAACCTGGAGGGAATATAGATGAAAAATTTGAATGAAATGAGTGAAACAGACTTGGTCAGTGAAATTAAGATTCATGATGATGCATATTGGAAGAAAGGTCAACCTATAATTTCGGATGCTGATTATGATAGATTAGTTGAAAAACTAAAATCAATAAACCCGAATCATCCATTGATTAATAAAGTTCATACTCCTTCGGTATCTAGCGATGGCAAGGTGGTTCATAAAGAACCAATGCGATCTCTTGCTAAAGTTTATACCATAGAAGAGTTGATAAAATGGTGTGTTAAAGTTGGAAGAAGCAATGATGAAATATTTGTCGTCGAGTTTAAATTTGATGGTTGCTCGGCGTCTTTGGAAGAAGGAGTGTTAGCAACAAGAGGTGATGGTGATGTAGGAGAAGATATTACATCAAAGCTTCCAATTATTGATATTCTTACATCTGATTCAAATGTAAGAGGAGAAATAGTTATGAGAAAAGATGTATTCAAAAGATACCAAAAAGTTTTGGATTTTAAGAATACTAGAAATGCTGTCGGTGGTCTTTTGAATAGGAATGTTGTTAATACTAAGCATGGAAAAATATTAGCATTGATCCCATTCGATGCAACAATGTTCCATTTTTCTCTTGCGGAAATTAAAGGGTTTGCCAGTGATCCAACTAAATTTAATGACATAATAGAACTTGCTAATGAATCCCCTTTTCCTACTGATGGTCTTGTCATAAAATTAATTGATATGGAATATGCCAATAGTCTTGGAGCTACATCCCATCATGCTAAAGGAGAGATGGCATTTAAGTTTCCTAATCCAACTGATAATACCGTTCTTCAAGAAATTGAGTGGAGCATTGGAAAGCATACAATTACTCCAATTGGAAAAGTTGAACCTATTATCATTTCTGGTAACACAATAAAAAGAGTTAATCTTCATAACTATGCATATCTTATTATCAACGAGATTCAAATTGGAGATACTTTGATTATAGAGAGATCTGGAGATGTTATTCCCAATGTCTATGGTGTTATTCCAGCAGAAGGTACTGAGGATAATAGAGAGGATATTATTCTTGATTTATGTCCTGGATGTGGAAGTAAAACTATATATGACTCTCCAGAAAAAATCCGAAAAGTCATACAACTACGAAAACAACTTAAACAAAAAAAGGATATAAAAGTCAAGAGAAAGGATATAATATTCAATCCAGAAATTTTATGCAGCAACTCTAACTGCCCTGAGATGATTTTGCGTCGTTTGGAAGACTCTGTTATAAGAATAGGAATTAAACGACTTAGGAGTTCAACCTTAAAAAAAATGATAAATCAACTTGGAGTTAGAACTCTTCTTGATATCTTTGCTCTTTCTCCAACCGATATAAAAAAATTAGATGGGTTTGGAGATAG
>Ga0180431_10005995_pt1 | contig 14555 bp, 14 predicted proteins | sample SS_ome_11_FD_132459 | JGI IMG/M metagenome (GOLD analysis project Ga0180431, IMG submission 132459) | Hypersaline lake sediment archaeal communities from the Salton Sea, California, USA - SS_1_MS_1 metaG | ecosystem: Environmental > Aquatic > Non-marine Saline and Alkaline > Hypersaline >... | reverse complement strand
TGGATGGCTTGGGCTTCGATCAGGTGGCAGTCGTCGAGGACAAGGACAATCCGGCCGGGGATGGCAGCCATCCTCAGACCGCTCTATTCAAACGAGAAAGGCACCCGTAAGGGTGCCTTCAGGTAGCGGGGCCAGGATTCGAACCTGGGACCTCCGGGTTATGAGTTCCAACCCTGCTACGTATACTCTGGACTGTCAAAGTTGAACTAGACCCTGCTGAAACAGGGCTTGACCCGCTCCGCAACTGTTGATCCTCCCCCAGTCCAAGGAGTGGGGGTACAGCAGAGGTTCTATTGCTCTTCGGGAAAGTACAGGTCGACCAGGGACGCGTTCACTCCCGGGGCTCCGATCATGGGCAGATTTCTTGTTTTCATGGTGTTCTCGAGATTCTGAACATCCTTCCGGGTCAGCTCTTTGACCTCCCCGACCGCCAAAGCCTGCACGATAGAAATGGCGCTAATCTCGAGGATATCCACCAGCTGCATGGTCCTACGGATCCCGGCACTGCTCAGAATCGTCAGGCCATGTTTCTCCATGAGAAAGGCGTTGTACTTTTTCACAAAGGGATCAAAGTTATCGGCCAACCTCTGGGTCAGAGGCTCGCCGTATGGTACAAGCGGTACCGGCCCCACCTCCGCCACGGTCTCGGGAAACACCGGTCTCATCAGCCAGTTGGGTCCTTTGAGGATGGTAAAGGTGTTGGTGTAGGGTGGGTGACAGTGGATCACCGACTTGATATCCGGCCGGTCACGGTAAAAGTTGAGGTACATCGGCATCTCCCCGGTGGGCTTGCGCGTACCCTCCACGGTCTTTCCCTCCAGATCGATAAAGACCACGTCCTTCTCCGAGATGTCGGATTTGCACACGCAGGTCGGGGAGATCAGAATCAGGTTTTCTTCCAGCTTGTAAGAGAGGTTGCCCCCCTGGCTGGTCACGTACATCCGATCCGCCAGACGCTTGCAGACCATAATAAAGTCCCGGACCTCACTTGGGTATTGTTGTAAGTAGCTCATGCGGTTTTACTAATCCCGTTTGTTCTTGATCGTCTGGTACAAATCGTAGGCCTTTTCCGGCTTTTCATTGCCGTGCACGATCGCATTGATCGCCTTCATCATCCCCAACGGAGAATCGGACTGGAAGATGTTGCGCCCCATGTCAACCCCGGAGGCTCCCTGATTGATGGCGTTGTAAGCCATCTTTAGTGCATCCAGCTCTGGACGCTTCTTGCCCCCGGCGATTACAATCGGCACAGGACAGGCCGCTGTCACCGTCTCAAAGCCCTCATCCACGTAGTAAGTCTTTACGTAATGGGCACCTAACTCGGCACACATGCGGGTGGCCAGGCGAAAGTACCTGGCATTTCGCTCCATCTCCCGACCCACAGCGGTGACCGCCATGGTGGGAATCCCGTACCGCAGACCCGCGTCAACCAGTCGGGTCATGTTCACCACGGAGCGGGACTCGAACTGTCCCCCGATGAACACCTGGATGGCCGTGGCGCACACACCCAGCCGGATACAGTCCTCCATGTCCATGGCGATCTGCTCGTCGGACAATTCCTTGAGAACGCTCGGTCCCCCGGAAGCCCGGATCACAACCGGTTTGGTTACAGACGGCGGTATGACAGTGCGCAGGATTCCCCGGGTGCACATCACCACGTCGGCATCCGGCACCAGGGGCAAGATGTTCACGTCAATTCGCTCCAGCCCTGAAGTCGGGCCCTGGAAATAACCGTGGTCGATGGCCAGCATCACGGTGCGCCCGTCCTCGGGATTAAAGATCCGGGCCAGCCGATTCTTCATCCCCCAATCCAGCTCAGTCGATCCTTTCAAGAAAAACAGTTGCCCTTTCTGGGGCACATCCACATGATAATTTTTTCCCTCTTTATCTGCTTCAGGCATAGTTCTTTCCTCCTGTAAGTTTTGTGAACGTACTGTGTTGCCCTCTTTGTCCAGAACTGGCAATCATTTAATCGTGTCGATCAAATCCTCGAAATCCTCCAGCGTCAGCCCTTCCTCTTCGATCTTGTCCAGGATCAATTCCGTGGCCCAGCGGGCTCCGTCTCCGACCGCGGCGCAGCAGCCGTCTTCCCTTTCGTGAGCTCCGGCATCCCGGAACGCCTGCTTCTGCTCGTCATCTCTGAGGTTGAAGGAACAACCAAAGATCTTTTTGTGTATATCCGAACAGATCACGGAGCCGTACTTTTCAATGAACTTGTCGTGCAGCGCCGCGGCCATATGGAAGGACACATACTTGTCCGCGCGTCCCTTCTTGGTGGCCTCCTCCTCCCGGGTCCGTCCGAAAAACGTGCTCATTGCCATGATTCCCCCGGAATAACCCCCGCAGATCCCATCGATACATTCCCCGGCGCCCCCGGCCAGGCCGCTAGCCGATTTGTACACGAGATCGTTCTGTATCCCGGTGGCATCCTGAACCGCCGCGAGTGCGCACTGTGCGCACCCTCTGACATCGTGCTCTCCCTTAAAACCTAGTTCATACGCTTTGTCTATCATTTCTTGTTTGTTCATCGTATCCTCCGATAATGTAGATGTCGACTCGATCAGCCATCCTGAGCAGATCGTTTACCCCTTTATTTATAGGTAGATCCACCATCAACGATGATGTTCTGTCCGGTGATGAATGCGGCATACTCCGACGCCAGAAACAGCACCATATAGGCCACATCCTCGGGCGTACCAAAACGCCCCACAGGAATTCGTTCTATGTATTTGTTCCGTTTCTCCGGATCCGGTTCCTTGTCCCTCAACAGATCTGTTTCGATGAGAGCGGGCAGTACCGCGTTCACGGTAATTCCCTGCGGCGCTAGCTCCTTGGAAAGGGCTCTGACCAATCCGTTGATACCCGCTTTGGCCGCGCTGTAGGCCGCCGATCCCCCTCCACCGGTAATCGAGCCTGCCGATCCGATGTAGATGATCCTTCCCGCCCCTTGAGAGAGCATGTGCCGGCAGGCGGCCCGGGTAGCATAGTAAGCGCCGCTCAGATTCACTTTGATCCCACTCTCCCACATATTCGCAGAGAGGTCTCTGATACCGGCCGGGACGGTGAATCCGGCGCTGTTGACCAGAATATCCAGGCTGCCGAAGCGGTCCAGAGTTTTGCTGCACAAATCCTCCATGGCCTCCGGAGAAGTGACATCTCCAGCGAAAGAATCGAAAACGCCGCCGGTATCACGGATCTGCTTCTCGACCTGTTTCAGACCCTCGATATCCTTCTCAATCGGGAGGTAGTCAATCATTACATTCGCGCCGCTTTCGGCAAGCAGGGCACTGATCGCGGCGCCAATCCCGCGGCTGCCCCCGGTAACAATCGCTGTTTTTCCTTTCAAGTCCAGGTTCATGGGTACGGTTCCTCTGATCTCTAGTTGGTGTCTTTTTGATCGGCAATGATCAGCTCGATACCCCGATCCGTGAGTATCTTGCGGTATTCCTCGGAAATACCATCACGTCCTCGACTCGGATTTCTTCGTAATCCATCCCGCTGGGGCTGATGTAGACTGACCCGGTTTCCGGATCACGAATACTGATGTTGCCCCGAGTTTTCCGGCATACCCTATCTCTTTCTCAAGCAGCGGAACGTCTAAACGTTCCCTTCAACTGATCGTACAATTCCAGAAATATCGGGTACTGGCGCTCATAGACTTCTGAGCTTGTTTCAAAAGAAACTCGCTTGTCGGTTGTAACCGTCTGTGCTATGGCGTCTTTCAGCGAAGGATAGATACCCAGGGCGTGGCCACAGAGCAGGATATTCCCCAGGTTGGCCGTATCGGGCACGCTGACCGTGACAATGGGCTTGTGTAAAATCTTGCCCAGGATGTCCAGCCAAATCTGGCTCTTTAATCCCCCGCCGACGGCCCGTACTTGGTTGATGTTGATGCCCAGAGATTCGACCGTTTCGATATTGTTGCGCAGGCCAAAGGAGACACCCTCCATCACGGCCTTGATAAAGTGGGCTTTGGTCGTGGTCAGGTTCACCCCGTAAAACACGCCCCGGGCCGCCGAGTCCCAGTAGGGGGTCCGTTCCCCATTCAAATAGGGCAAAAAGATCAGGCCAGCCGAGCCATCAGGGACGTTTTTGATAACCTGGTTATACTGCTCAAAAATGTCACCCGAGGAGAGGACCTCATCCTGGTCAAAGGCGTTTTTGAACCAGTTCAGCGACTCGCCCGCAGTCTGCATAACGCCCAATGTAACCCATTTATCACGTAGGCAATAATGCCAGTTCATGGTCCGGTTTTGCGGATCAGATAGAGGTTTATTGGAGCAAACGCTAATGACCCCGGCGGTCCCGATGATCAAAGTGACTTGGCCGGCGTCAATCATCCCCGCGCCCAGGGCTGCGGCTGAATTATCGGAGCTGCCGTTCACCACCGGCGTGCCGGCTTTGAGGCCGGTCAATTGGGCAGCCTGGGGCGTGACCCGGCCTATAATCTCGTCCGAATTTCGCACCTCGGGGAACATTGCGCGAGGTATACCGAAAAAGTCGAACATCTGCTCTGACCAGGCCTCCCTGGTCACATCAAACAACAGGGTGCCGCTGGCCTCGGCAAAATCGGTGATCATTTCGCCGGTCAGTCTAAACTTGAGAAAGTCTTTGGCCACCAAAACGTGGGCCACCCTAGTCCACACCTCCGGCTGGTTATCCTTGACCCACTTGACCTGAGGCGCGGTGTAAGTGGTCGAGGCAAAGTTCTGGGTCTCTTTGAAAATCAGCTCCCTGGCATTATCATCAGCATTCATTTGCTCCACCAGGTTGCTGGTGCGCTGGTCCATCCAGGTAATGGCCGGGCGCAGGATTTGATCAGCCTGATCCAGGTAAACCTGGGTATGCATTTGCCCGCATATACCGATACCGGCAATTCCCTCAAAATCCGCCGGGTATTTGGCCTTGAGCTTCCGACAGGCCGCGACAAAACCATTCCACCAAGCCTTTGGGTCTTGCTCTGCGTATCCGCGCTGCGGCGAAAGAATCGGGTACTCGCAATGCTCGGAGCCAACCAGCCGCCCGGTCTCTGTCAGTAGAGCGACCTTCAGACCGGTTGTGCCCAAATCGATTCCCAAGAACCTGCTCATGACTGCCACCTTTTCTCCTGATACTTCCCAATCAGGTAGTTCACCACCATCACCAGTATGAGAATCATACCCCAGATGGCAATGGTCATAAAGCTGCTGACCCTAAGGAGGTTCAGACCGCTGGAGACCATCTGCAAGATCACAAGCGCGATAACCAGGCCCGAGACTGTGCCAAATCCGCCAGCCGCACTGGTTCCTCCGAGCACGGATGCCAGAACCGTCATCAGGAGATATGATTCACCGTACTCGGCCTTTGCCGAATTGAACCGGGAAATCATGATGATGGCGGCGATTCCAGAGTATAGCCCTGAAACCAGATAGGTCTTGAGCAAGACACCCGCGTTGTGCACCCCGGAGAAGAAGCAGGCCGTGGGGTTCGAACCCATCATGTAGATATTCAAGCCCAAAGAGGTGCGGTTCAGCAGCAGGGCCATGAGGAGCGCAGACAAGATGAATATGATCATCGGCATGGGAACACCCAGGACCAGGCCATTTCCAATGAAACGAACCGGATTGGGAAAACCGGAAATGACATATCCCTTGGTCAACACGATGGTCAATCCGTTCACAAGGATCATCGTGCCCAAAGTGGCGAGGATCGGGGAGACGTCCAGCTTGGCAATCAGGAAGCCGTTTACCAGGCCGATGACTACGGACGTCAGCAATCCGGCACAGATGGCAAGCACAATGACGCCACCTGAGCCAACTCCCGTAGCCTCAGGGTCAATGTAGGAGGTGAGTATCATAGCAGTGATGATCCCGGACAGATCTGCCGAAGCAATGATGGAGAGATTGATCCCTCCGGTAAGCATGGTCACCATCATAGCCAGGGAGAGTATGCCCAACTCTGGCAACTGAAAGGCCATAGACTGAAAGTTCCCGATCTGAACAAAGTCCCTGCCAGTTAGAATCCACATCAGGAGAAGCACGGCCAGCATGACAAGGCCCAATATGATCGACTCTGAGTATTTGCGAATCAACGCTCTGCCTCCAATGTCACTCGACTTCTACGGCTATCGCCTGTCTCTCTCTCATCTTGCGCCGATAGGCACTGGCACTCACACTGGTGAGGATGATTAGTCCAATAAAGACGTTATACCAGAAGGAAGGAACCCGCATCAGGGTCAGGCCATTGCTCATGATCGCGATCAGGGCCACGCCAAGCAGGGTACCGAGCATAGTACCGGCTCCGCCAGCCAGGCTGGCCCCTCCCAGAACAACTGACGCGATGACGTCAAGTTCTTTCCCAACCATCGAATTGGGTGCCATGGTCTGCACAAGCAGGACCTGAACCAGGCCTGCAATACCGGCCATCAGGCCCATGAAGGAATAGACAAACATCTGCAGGCGGAAGACATTGAAACCCGCCCGCCTGGCCGAGGCCGGGCTACCTCCCATCGCGTAAATGCCCCGCCCCAGAGCCGTGTAGCGCAGAATCACCCAGGCCACGGCAATAATTAGCAGCCAGATGACGGTAATGATGGACAGCCCATATTCGATACCCTCGGCATTGGTCAGGGTGAACACCCTGATGCATGCAAACTCCCGGAACCAGGTAGGAAGCGCGTAGATCCACTTCCCGCCTGACCAGACCGTGAGAATACCGTAATATATGTTCAGCGTGGCGATGGTTGTGATGATCGTGGGAATGTTGAAGAAGTAGATGATCACGGCATTGATTACCCCCAGGACAATACCTATCCCACTGACAATCAAGAACGCGGTAAAGATGTTACCACCATATTCGATGACCGTTACGGTCATGACATACGCGGCAACCGTCGCCACGGCCGTGAAGGAGATATCAATTCCGCCCGAAATCAAGACAAAGAGCACTCCGACCGCAAAAATGCCCAAATAGGAATAACTCTTTAACAGATCGAATAGATTCTCCAGGGTCAGGAAACGCGGATTTATCAGGGTGATGATCAAGGAAAAGACAACAATCACCATGAAGACATACGTCTCATGATACCTCAATAACCTCTTCATGTCGCAAATCCTCTAGCTAGCCATAGTGATGCAATTCTGAATCTCGTCTTCCGTGGTCTGGGCCGCGTCAAATTCAGCGATGAACCTTCCCTTGTGCATCACGATGATTCGATTGCAGTTGTGAAACACCTCAGGCACCTCGTCCGAGATGATGATGATTCCCATTCCCTGTCTAGCAAGGTCCCTGATGGTTTCGTGAATGGCACGCTTGGCGGCCACGTCGATCCCTACCGTCGGCCCATCCAGAATCAAGATCTTTGGTGTGGTGGCAATCCACTTGGCCAACACCACCCGTTGCTGGTTTCCCCCCGAAAGGGTCTGCACAGGAGAATCCACCGAGGGAATCTTGACATCAAGCTCGTCTACCCACTGATCAATCATATCCCGCATCTTTTCAGAATCGATCAGCCGCAGCCTGTTCAACAGTTTTCGGAGCACCGTGATGACCATGTTCTTTCCGACCGACTGGTCCATGATCAGCCCTTGAACCAGCCTATCCTCTGGCACATAGCCGATACCCTGTCGGACTGCGGCCTGGACAGAGCCGATGTTCGACCGCCTGCCCTGCACAAGAATCTCGCCAGAGTCGGCCGGGTTCACACCAAACAGAGAGAGAGCCAGCTCAGTCCGCCCCGAGCCCAGGAGTCCAGTGATCCCCAGGATTTCCCCCGGATAGAGATGGAAGCTGACATCCCTAAAGTTTCCCCGCTTGGAGAGATTCTTCACCTCAAGCAGGACGTCCGCTTTCTGCCCTTCCGCGACGTACTTGGTGTACTCGACCGTCTGGCCCGTCATCAGCAGCGTGAGCTTTTCATCATCCAATTCCTGGCTGGCAAAGGTGCCGACCTTCCTCCCATCGCGCAGGATACTCACTCTCTCCGCAATCTGGAGCACCTCGTCGAGCTTGTGGCTGACAAACAGGGTAGAGATTCCCTTGGATTGTAGGTCCTTCACCACTGCAAGAAGCGCGTCCACCTCCTTCCTGGTCAGGGACGCGGTGGGCTCGTCCATGATCACCAGCCTGATGTCGCGCGTCAAGGCCCTGCAGATCGCCACAAGCTGCTGATCAGCTATCGAGATATCGGCCACCAATTCATCAAGCGGAATGCTCACCCCAATCCGCGCCATAGCTTTTTCGGCGATGGCTTGGACCTGCCCCCAGTTGATGAACCGGTTTCCTTCGGCGATAACCTGGCTGAGAGAGATATTCTCCGCCACGGTCAAATTCGGGAAGAGGGACAAATCCTGATAGATGACCTCGATTCCCTTGCGGATGGAATCGATGGCCTGATAGTCGTGGAAGTGCTCCCCATCAATCTCGATGTAGGAGCCGTCATCCGGCTTGACCGCCCCGGAGATGATCTTGATGAGGGTTGATTTCCCAGAACCGTTCTCCCCAACCAGACAATGGATCTCCCCGCGATAGACCTCAAAGTCGACAGAGTCCAGCGCCTGTACCCCGACATAGCGCTTGCTGATGCTTTTCATGGAAAGGAATACATCTGCCATACTCATACCAGCCATTTATTGTTGATGAAGCGCTTGAGAAGCGAAAAATGGGGCCTCTCTGCCGGAGGCAAAGAGGCCCCGTTCTGTCCGACAGGGCTAGAATCCAAAGCCGTCGACGTTGTCGGCTGTGATGTCAATCATGGCATCGACTTTGATCACATTGCCCTCAAGTGATATCTCCCCAATGCCCGGTATCTCCGTGCCATCGGCGACCTCTTTGCCATCCAAGATCTGCTTGGCCACCCAGGTCAACCCATACCCGGCATCCTTGGGATCCCAGAGGATACCATGACTCAGGGAACCATCCTTGAGATAAGGAGCGGCATGGCCCGGGATCACCGTGCCAACGACGGCAATCTGGTCGGTCAAGCCTTTCTCCGTGAGCGCCTGAGCAGCACCTGGAGGTCCAAGGCTGCCAAAACCGACGATACCCTTCAAGTCGGGGTAGGCCTTGATCAGCTCAAGGGTCTTTTGCTTTGCCAGCTCCTGATCCTCGCCACAGGGAATTCTCTCGGTGACGAGTTCCAGGTTAGGATAGTTCGCCTCGGCGTGCTTGATGCCCTCATCGGCCCACAGGTTGTGCAGGGGCACCGTCAGCGAGCCGACGAAAATGGCATATTGCCCCGAATCGCCCATGAATTCAACCAGTTTGTCCCAGTGATGCTGGCCAAATTTGACGTTGTCAATCAACTCCAGATCGTAGTCATTGCCCACCTGATCGGGAGACTCGTGGGTAAGAATGACGATCCCCTTCTCCCGGGCCTTGGCAAAGACAGGCTCCAGGGCTTTGGCGTCGTTGGGCACCACGGCGATCGCATCGACCCCCTTGCTGACCAAGTCCTCAACCATCTTTACCTGCTGGGCGGGATCTGCGTCCGCAGGACCGACCTGATACGCATTCACGCCCAGGTCCTCTGCGGCCTGATTGACGCCCTCCTCAAGCCGGTTGAACCAAGGGATACCGGTGATCTTTACGACGACGGCTATCTCATACTCTTCATCGGGTTGTTCCGCCGCCTGGGGAGCGCAGCCAGCGACCAAGAAAGAAACCAAGGTCGTCACCAAGACGGCATAGAACAGTATTTTCGCGCGCTTGCTCATTTTACTCTCCTGAACGATTTAGATTGGCGCATATCCTTTCGACCTGCGCAGCGTATGACGACAAACTCGATCTACCTCGATTTACGACATCCCCCCTTTCAAGCAATATTGGCACAACATACAAACAGCAAGTTTCCCGCTGGCCTCTTCAATAGCAAAACGACAACCACCCGAGGCACTCGTACTCAGGGTATCGCCGCTTGTATCGCATATCCACGTTAAGTATTGGCTGTGTTGAGAGCAATAGTCTATCTCACTCGGCGCTTTCGATAGATTGATCCGTCGAGGCGCCATTACCACTGTCGACAAGCTTCTGAGCCGTGAGGTGATCGGTGATCAAGATATTGACGTATTTACCCCGGAGCGCGGCCAGAATGGCCTCAAACTTGTTTTTTCCACCAGCTACTCCAACCCGTCGGGGAATCGGGTGTAGTTTTTCTATGGGCAGTCCGACCACTCGTCCGCACAAACTAGAGTTGACCAGAACGCCATCTTTGTCAAAGTACCGCGACATAACGTCACCGACCGCGCCCAGTGACTTTAATTCGGAGGTCACTTCCTCTGTCAAAAGGCCGGCTCTGCCCCATAACGATTCGGCAGAGATATTGCCAATACCGATAAAAGCCAAATTGGCCTGGGCGGCCAGTTCAAACACTTGGGTCACTTGTGGATCGGCCATCAACATTTGTTGGGTGTGCGGATCGTCAACTACGCCAGGCGCTTGAAGGATGTAACATTCTCCTCCCAATCGCGCCGCCATGTCGCGGGTTAACGCCGTAGCGTGCAAATCTGTCAAGTGAGGCGTCAGCCCCCCATTGAGTTGCACCACCTGCACGTCCGGCACGGTTTTACTCGGCAAGTTATCGACCAGGGATTTCATAGTCGTGCCCCAGGCAAACCCGATGATATCATGTGGTCGAATTGTCCTTTCCAGATAACTGGCAGCTACTTCCCCCAATTCACGAGCCACCCCAAAAGGAGAATCATGGTTAAAGGTTTCGACCACAACCGCTTCAACCAGGTCAAACTTGTGCTCCAGCGCCCTTTCCAACTCGGGAAAAAGGCCGGCAGGAACCTCGATAGAGATATGGACTATTTGCTCATCACGCGCCTTGGATAGAATTCTGGAAACGGTTGATCTGGAGATACGCAGCGTATCGGCAATCTCTTGTTGGGTTAATTCATCTTCAAAGTATTGCTTGCATATTTTTACGATGAGTCGTGGGTTAGCGTGACTATTCATCGGTTCCTTAACTGACTGCACAATCGTGCGACGCTGGCCATTTGTGCACAAACCTATTGTAGCACATACGAATAGGATTGTCAAGTGGTTTGCACTGGCACTGGCACGCAGACGGGCCACAGGCAGGAGCGGATCCTCACGGGTGGCGATGACCAGGTGCATCTTTGGTGGTAGGTACTCGAGTGGAAAGGCGAGGGGGTCGTGGATGGCTTGGGCTTCGATCAGGTGGCAGTCGTCGAGGACAAGGACAATCCGGCCGGGGATGGCAGCCATCCTCAGACCGCTCTATTCAAACGAGAAAGGCACCCGTAGGGGTGCCTTTTAGGTAGCGGGGCCAGGATTCGAACCTGGGACCTCCGGGTTATGAGCCCGACGAGCTGCCTCTGCTCTACCCCGCAACGTGGGTGTATTATACTTTAAAATGCGTAATGTGTCAAGGCGGGAATCGACTCGCCTGCTACCGGTTCGATAGCCCCAGGATCAGCGCCCGCAGCTCGGTCCAGAACGACGGGGCCTCCGACGCGGGTGTCGGGGTGGGCTGTGCCTCACCGGCCGGCTCCTCCTCCGAATCTGCGAGCACAACGACGGCTACCTCTCCGGGCCGGGCCATCCTGGCGTCTGCGCGCGCCCAGTGTTCCACGTATTCGTCGGACCCGACGTACTCGGACTGCGCGACCAGTTCGTCGTGGCGGGCCTGCTCGGCCGCCACCAGTTCCTCCAGCCGGCGCTCTTCCGCCCGCATCTGCCGCGCCAGGATCAGTTGCTGGCCGAACCCCCACGCCAGCCCACCCGCGACCGCGACCGCGATGGCGACGGCCACGCCGACGGCGATCTGACTGCGATTGGGCTTGGGCAGCGACACGAGACTCCTCCTTGATGGGATATGGTCCCACGATTCTTATCATACCCTGGTTCCTTGCTGCCGTCAAGCCGCATGTTGGATAAGGGCATATTCACTCTTGGGGCGAGCCATCTTCCCGAAAGCTCAACCGGGCTGGCTGATAGGCATTGAGGTGCTTCTTGGTGGCATCTCTGGTGTCGTGGACTCCTGTCCCAGCTTTCGGGAAGATTTGCCCCCAATATGAAACGTACCCGTGGGACAAGATGCCATCTTGTCCTACGTTCGGCCGGTTCGGTCTTCGGGGGTGGACGGTGGGTCGTGGTGGCTGCTCCCGCAAAGGGTGTGGGACAAGATGGCATCTTGTCCTACGTTCGGCCGGTTCGGTTTTCGAGGGTGGACCGCGGATCGTGGTGGTTGCTCGGACAAGAAAAGAGGCGGAATATCCGCCTCGGGGGTCAGGTGCCGAAGGTGGGAGTTGAACCCACATGGGCATAAAGCCCACTGCGCCCTGAACGCAGCGCGTCTGCCTGTTCCGCCACTTCGGCCTGTTGATGACTGTTCAGAACCGACGCTATTTTACACCAATTGCGGACGTTGTCAAGGCTGGCCGGCCTCGGCCTCGCTCACGAACACGCGACGTGGGACGATCCACCAGTCGGAGATAGTGTTGAAGCGATCGGATGGGTGCATCAGCGGGCCGATCTGCGTGTCGTGGATGCGCTCGTCGATGCCATAGGTATAGATCGGCACGTACAGGGGCAGCGCTGGCATTTCCTGGGCAAATAGATCCTGGAACTCGTAGTATAGCTGCTGCCGCCGTTCGCGGTTGGCGATGACCCGCGCCTGCTCGATTACCTCGCTGATGCGGCGGTGGTCGAACCCGGCATAGTTCTGCCCGCTTTCGATCTGTGTCTGGTGCCAGAAAGGGTAGGGGTCCGGGTCGCCGGGCATGGCCAGGTGGACGAGGATCGCTTCAAAATCGCGACTCTCGAGTGCCTCGCGCACCTCCACCGGAGAAGCGGTCTCGACCGTGACCGTGATCCCGATGGCTGCCCATTGATCGGTCAACATCTCTGCGACCCGCAAGCGTTCTGGCTCGCTCGAGGTCAGCAGCGTGAACGCAAACAATTGGTCATCCTTGCGCCGCAGCTCTCCATCCGCCACCCGCTGTATCCATTCGGTCTTGTTCAAAAGTCCGTTGGCCCTGTCTGGCGCGTATTCGTATTGGGGGCCGCCGTCCTTGTACGCCCACGTGCCGGGGAGCAACGGGCTGTGAGTGGCCACGGCCTGGCCCTCCAGTGCTTGGTCAATGATGGCCTGCCGGTCCAGCGCATGCATCAGCGCCTGGCGCACCTCCGGATCCTGGGCGAACGGGAGATCCTGGCGGGCCAGGTTGAGGAACACGAGCCCGTACTCGGCCATCTGCGCCGAGTAGAGGTTGAGGCTCGGTAGCGTCCGGGCGCGTGGCAGGTCTGAGGTCATGATCCTGGCGATCCCCTCGACTTGCCCGTCTTGGTAGGCGTTGAAGGCCGCCTGCTCGCTCGGGTAGAAGCGGAATTGGATGCGATCCAGAAGGGGCTCTTCCCCGTGGTAGCGGGAGGATTTTTCCAGCACCATGGCTGTGATGAGCCCATCTTCTACCTCGATTTGCTCCAGTTGGAACGGACCGCTGCCGACCGGGTTGAGGTTGAACTGTGCAGCCGGCAGGTATGCCGCCTGCATCCCCCTCAGCAGGTGAGCGGGCAGGATGCCGACGGTCGTATAGTCGAGGAACGGGGCATACGGTTCGGGCAACGTAAAGCGCACGGTGCGGCGGTCCACCTTTTCCACCTTTACCCTCTTCCACACGCCAGCGCCCAGTTCGGGAGAGCCGGGGAAGCCATCGGACTGTAACAGGCTGAGGGTAAAGACCACGTCGTCAGCGGTGAGCGCGGTGCCATCGTGCCAGTACGTGTCTGACTGGAGGAAAAAGGTGTACGTCAGCCCGTCGAGCGTGACTTCCCATTCGCGGGCCAGGTCCGCTTCCACTTCACCGCGTTGGTTCAAACGCGTCAGGCCGCTGAACAGCAACGCGCACAGGTCGCGGTCGACTTGGTTGTACTGGCTCAACAGGGGATTGAGGGTCTGCGGGTAGCCAGCGATCCCCTCGACGTAGGTTCCTCCACTGCCGGGGCGCAACACGGTCGTATAGTTGACGGCCAGGTAGGTCAAGAGGATACCCACCAGGACGACGCCCAGGAGGATGAGGAGAATTTGCCAGCGGATATAACGGGTCACGCTCGTAAGCTCCCTCGCATCTATGGTCCTGAGACAAGTCAAAGGTGCTTCAGAGTGTTGGAACCCCGAAGCACCCTGTGCGTCGACGGGCGATGGAACTAGCCAGTGACGATCACGTTCAGGATTGTGATGACGAAGAACGCGATGGAGAGCCCGATCGTGATGTTAAAGATGGTACGTTCTACGCCTCGCCGCGTCTTGTAGACAGCGGTCTCTGTACCACCGAATACTCCCCCCATGCCGCCGCCCTTGGTTTGCAAGAGAATGACGACGACCAGTGCTGCGCTGATGATGATTTGGGCAATATTGAGGTAGACTTCCATTCCGGTATTCCTCCAATTCGAGCCAGATTATAGCATGCTCCAGGGCGATCGGCAAGGCTGCACGGGCTGAAACTTGCCAGGTCTGCGTGTTCATTCCGGCGTGAACAGGCCGTCTGGCGTATCAGATGGGACGAGGGCGCGCAGCGCGAGCGGCACGACCTCCAGCTTGATCGGCGTCG
>Ga0180431_10005994_pt1 | contig 14557 bp, 12 predicted proteins | sample SS_ome_11_FD_132459 | JGI IMG/M metagenome (GOLD analysis project Ga0180431, IMG submission 132459) | Hypersaline lake sediment archaeal communities from the Salton Sea, California, USA - SS_1_MS_1 metaG | ecosystem: Environmental > Aquatic > Non-marine Saline and Alkaline > Hypersaline >... | reverse complement strand
TGTTCTTCGTTTTCGACCCGGAAAGCAAGCAAGTGGTACATCAGCAGAGCCTTGAGGAATACGGCAGCGTGCCTGTCAATGGCATGGAGCGCGGCCCAGACGACAATATCTACCTCGTACTCACCAACGCCATAGTGAGAATCACGCCGGGCACCTATACAGTCGAGAAGCTCGCCGATCCTCCGGGTGGCATCAGCGCGGGTATCGGTATCACCGGCGGCCGCATCTATTTCGCGATCGGCTCGCATCTCTGGAGTTACAGACTCTAGCAGCTATTGGCCGAGCAGATACGCCATCAGGGGAAGTGAAACATGAAAGTCTTCGTCGCCACAGACATGGAAGGCGTCAGCGGTATCTCGACCTTCGCCCAGTGCGGCCGCGATCCTGACCTCTATCAGCAGGAGGGCCGACCTCTGCTCATGGCCGACCTGCAAGCCCTCGTCGAAGGCCTGCTTGAAGGCGGCGCCACTGAGATCGTCATTAGCGACGGGCATGCCAGCGGCTGCAACTTCATACCCCAACTCATGCACCCCGGCGCACAGTACTTCACCGGCACCGAACGCCCCCGGTCCGCCGGCGGTCTCGACTCGACCTTTGACGCCGCCGTTCTCCTCGGCTATCATGCCATGAATGGCACCGAAACCGGCATGATGCACCATACCCAGAGCAGCATGGCCGAGACCAAATACTGGTACGGAGGCATCGAGTCCGGCGAGATCGTCCAAAGTGCTCTTGTCATCGGGCATTTCGATGTGCCAATAGTAATGCTCACCGGCGATGTCGCCTGCTGTCAGGAAGCCCATCATTTCCTCGGCGATGACATCGTCACTGTTGCGGTAAAGGAGGGCTGGTCGCGCCAGTGTGGCGTGCTCATTGCTCCCGAGAAGGCCCACGAGATGATCCACGCAGGCGCCAGCGAGTGCCTCCGGCGCATTGACGTATGCAAGCCCTTTAAGATGGACTTCCCACTCGCAGGCAAGATGGTCATTCAGAATCCCGAGTACGCCAATAAACGCGGCGAGAAACTGGGCAAGAAGATCAATGAAAATACTTGGGTGGCGACATTCGATTCACCCTTAGATATCTACAACTTCTAACGCCATTGACCAGGTAGGCCCTTTGTTCCTGGCCGGGCTCCGGACATTCCAGGAGGATAACACTCAGTGCGACAATCAGAAATCATGGACGCAATCATTGAGCGCGCGCAAGCTCTCTCGCAGACGGTTGCGCTGCCCGAAGCCACCGACACACGCACGCTCCGTGCAGCACGCATGGCCACGGACAACAAGACCGCCGACATCATCCTCATCGGCTCCCCGGACGCCGTGCATGCGGCCGCCAAGAATAAGAACGTGTCACTCGACGGCATCGAGATCATTGACCCGGCCGATGAGACAATCAAGTCCGACAACGCCCGGCTCTTCTACGAACTCCGCGAACACAAGGGCATCAGTGAAGAGGACGCCGAGCAAACCGCACTTGACCCCCTCTACTGCGCCACGCTGCTTCTGAAAGCCGGCAAAGTCAATGCCACCGTCGCCGGAGCGGTCACCTCGACTCCCAATGTGCTTCGCCCGCTTTTCCAGCTCATCGGCGTCGCCGACGGCATCTCGTTAGCCAGCAGTTGCTTCGTCATGACCACAGCGCATACACACATGGGCACCGACGGCGCCTTTATCTATGCCGACGCCGGGGTGAACCCCGAGCCGACCGCACTTCAGCTTGCCGACATCGCCATTGCCAGCGCCGAGAGCGCCCGCATCTATCTGCAGACTGAGCCGAAAGTCGCGATGCTCTCATACTCCACCATGGGCAGCGCTCGACACCCGTCCGTTCAGAAGGTCGTCGAAGCCACGAGGCTCGCGCAGGACAGACGTCCCGACCTGCTCATCGAGGGCGAACTCCAGGCCGATGCCGCGATCGTCCCCGAGGTCGCTGCGGTCAAGTGCCCGGGCTCCGAGCTCCAGGGCCGCGCCAATGTGCTCATCTTCCCCGACCTTGCTGCCGGCAACATCGCCTACAAGCTCACCCAGCGCCTCGCCGGTGCAGGTGCATACGGGCCGCTACTACAGGGCCTCGCGAAGGTCGGCATGGACCTGTCACGTGGTGCCTCGACCGACGACATCTGCAACGTCATCGCCATCGCCGCAGTCCGCTCCGCAGTTTCCCAATGACCGCCAATTCACGTCCCAAATACTGAAGGAGGACGTATCACCATGCTGAAAGCCAGCAATTTCGAGCACGGAGTAGTGGCTTCACGCCCCGACCAGATGTACGGCTGGCCGGGAATTACCCGGGTCGAGGGCGACCACATCCTCGTCAGCGCCTCCGAGCGCAAGTACCATATTGATCCCGTCGGCCGCGAAGTCGTCATCCATTCATACGACGGCGGCAAAACCTGGGATCTCCCCCAAGAAGTCTTTGACAGCGAGCTCGACGACCGCGACGCCAACCTCCTCACCATGGCCGACGGAACCCTTGTGCTGACCTGGTTCACCTCGACGGCCTATCTCCGCTCGCTGGAAAGCGGCAGCTTCCCGGAGCCGTGGCAATCACAGTGGCTCGCTCGCGTCGAACGCCAGCGTATCGCCGAAAACACCCCCGTCCGCGGTTGGCTGATGCGCTCCAATGACGGCGGCTACACGTGGGAAGATGCTCACGAGATTCCCGTGGGCCACCATGCCGGCCCGACGGTCCTCAGCGATAACCGGATTATCTATATCAACACTGCTCGTCCTGACGGCACCGCCGGGGTCTGGGAATCATCGGATAAGGGCGACACGTGGACCGAAATAAGCAAGCTGCGTGGCCCTGTCAGAACCGACGGCGAGGAGCGCGGTCATTTCAACGAGAACCACGTGTTGGAGGTTTCGCCGGGCCGCCTGCTTGTCATGGTCCGCACTGCGTTCTCTGACAACGACCAGATGTACCTCTACCAGGCCGGCTCCACTGACGGCGGCTACACCTGGACCGAACTTGAGCAGACCTCGATCTGGGGATACCCGCCCCATCTGACGCGACTCAGCTCCGGCGCGCTCCTCTGCGTATATGGTCACCGCCGCGACCCCTTCAGTATCCGTGGCGTGCTCTCCTACGATGAGGGCCGCACCTGGGACACCGACAATATCATCACCCTCTACGACTTCGAGTACCCCTGCGACATGGGCTATCCCGTCTCCCTGGAGGTCACTCCCGGGCAGATACTGACTGTCTTCTACTCCAACCTCAAGCAGCCTCATGCTCCCGCAGAGATGCTGGCCTACGCGCAGGATCCCGGCGGCATCCTCTACACCCGCTGGACGCTGCAATAGACAGTCGCGCACTGGACGCACCGTGAATACTAGGTACGAGCCGCCACCCGCTATTTGCAGGCCGGCGGCTCGCTCGCTATAATATACATGCAATGACGCCACACGACGGAGGACCAGACACATGGCAGGACATTCCAAATGGGCAAACCGGGTGCATCGCAAGACCCGTCAGGATGCCAAGCGCTCGAGCGCATTCAGCAAGCTCTCGCGTATGATCACGGTTGCAGCGCGTGATGGCGGGGGCGACCCCGACATGAACCCCACGCTCCGCACCTTCATAGACAAAGCCAAGGAAGCGGAGATGCCCAAGGACAATATCGAGCGCGCCATCAAAGTCGGCACCGGCGAACTCGACGGTGTCACCTATGAGACCGCTCTCTACGAAGGCTACGGACCTGCCGGAGTCGCACTCATGGTCAGCGTTCTCACCGACAACACCCAGCGCACCGTCGCCGAAATCCGCAACATCCTTAAGGAGTTCGGCGGCAACATGGGTACTGCCGGGTGTGTCCAGTGGATGTTCCAAAGCAAGGGGGTCATCGTCGTCCCGCGAGACCAGGTTGACTACGACGAACTCTTCATAGTTGCCGTGGAGGCCGGCGCCGAGGATCTCGCCGAGGACGAGGAAGAAAACACTATCGAGATCCACACTGATCCCAAGCAATTCACCGCCGTCTATGACGCGCTCAAGGAGGCCGACATCCCCACCGAACGCGCCGAGGTCACCATGCTCCCCACCACCACAAATCCGGTCTCAGACGAGGACGCTCCGAGGATCATCAAGCTACTGGACCGTCTCGACGAGCATGACGACGTGCAGCAGGTCCATTCCAACTTCGAGATTTCCGACGAACTCCTCGACGCCCTGGAAGTCGCCTCCTGACCAACCGGTACATCGTCTCATCTTACCCCTCATCCCCCGCGAACATGACGCCGGCGACCTCATTAGCGCTGGTGATCCCGCCGTGGATCTTTGCCAGACCGTCGTATTTCAGCGTCCGCATTCCGGTCTTGATGGCAATCTGCCGCAGCTGAGACGCGTCGCCCCCGCCGGTTATGGCTTCCCGTACCGACGCATTCATCGTCATGAGTTCATATACTGCAACTCGTCCCGAGTAGCCGGTATTCCGGCAATACTGGCAGCCTCGCGCCCGATGGAACTGTATCTTCGACGCCTGCTCCTTGCTCAACTGCAGCGCCTCGAGTTCCTGCTCAGTTGGCTCACACGCCTCCCGGCAGCGTTTGCACAGCCGCCGCACCAGCCGCTGCGCAAGCACCCCGATGAGCGAGGATGCCGTGATATATGGCGGTATCCCGATGTCCACCAGCCGTGTCGCTGCAGACGGCGCGTCATTGGTGTGCAGAGTCGAGAGTACCAGATGTCCTGTCAGTGCCGCCCGAAACGCCATCTGCGCCGTCTCCAGATCCCGTATCTCACCAACTAGAATCACGTCGGGATCTTGCCGCAGGATACTCCGCAGCGCCGAGGGAAACGTCATATTGACCCGCTCGTGCACTTGCGTCTGGTTGAGGCCCTGCACCTCATACTCGATCGGGTCCTCGACCGTCGTGATGTTTTTGGTGTCATCATTTAGTTGGTGCAGCGACGCATACAGCGTCGTCGTCTTCCCGCTGCCCGTCGGGCCGGTAACAAGTAGCATCCCCTGCCGACGCGAGATCAGGTGCTCGTAGTCATTCTGCATATCCGGCCGGAACCCCAACTGTGCAAGCGAAACCAGCGTCCGGCTCTTGTCAAGTATCCGCATCACTGCCTTCTCGCCCCAGAACGTCGGCAGTGTTGACACACGCAGGTCAATCGGCCGATCGTCCACCACTGTCGCAAACCGACCGTCTTGGGGCACCCGCGTCTCCGCAATATCCTCCCCGGCCAGAATCTTAATCCGTGAAATTACGTACCGGTGCATGTCCATCGGCAACTGCGTCACCACATTGAGCTGTCCATCGAGCCGGTACCGTACCGTCACATTGTCGCCCCGGGGCTCGATGTGAATATCCGACGCATCCAGGCGCACCGCATCCTTCAGCAGACTCTGTACTATGCGTATGATCGGCGCCTGATCCAGCATCTCAGCCAGCGTGTCGTCCAAACCTTCTACACCTGCTCCTGCCACACTCGCCTCCAGGTCCTGCGTCTCGGCCATTCGCACCTTCGACCGCGCCCGCGTCGAGTAGTAGTTCTCGATCGCCTCCATCAACTCGCTCTCATCAACTTCCAGCGGCTCTACACGCTTCCCGGTCCGGCTCCTCACCTCATCCATGGCGAACACGTCCGTGGCATCAACCATCGCAACCAGTATGCGGTCCTCACCGATCTGGATGGGCAGCAGTTTATGCCGCTCCGCAACCGACCGAGGCACATCCTTCAGCAAGTCAAGGTCAATCTCGTACGATTCCAGTGAGGCCTTCTCTGATCGCGGGCGCCGCCGCTTCGGCCTCGGCTTCTCCGCCACTGCCTCCTCCGCAACACTCACTTCGAATTCGGAGCTCTCCTCCGCAGCCGGCGCAGCCGCCGCTTCCTCGGCACTATCCGCCATCGCCTCTGTCGCCCGGGCGATGTCGTGAGCGGACACCATCCCACTGCTCAGCAATGCCTGTACCAGGTTCTTGCCCTCTGCCGACTGTACTTCCCGCGCCTCTTCCAACTCCATCTCACCGATCACGCCAAGCGCAACCAGTGCACTTGCCAATTGCTCATCGTTAGGTGTTGACACGCGCTCAACACTCCCTTCACCGGCATCTCTACGCGCTCATCAGACTCCCGGGAAGCCTTCCCGCCTCAACCTTGCTCCCACTTCCACAAGTACCGCCTCATCCTCCGGGTCTAGCCCTCCCCCCGGCAATGGACCGGTGTTCAGCAGCAGATTACACTCCCGGCTCCCCGCATACTCAAGCTTCTCCCACACGCTCTCCGCATCAAGGTGCGTCCCCTTCTTATCCGCGTAGTAGCCCCACGAGCCCGGGCACATGGTCGTACATATCTCCATCGGCCTTCCGATCTTCTCCGCAACCGGTTCATGCTCCGGTGCGAAGAAGTCCTCCGTACCGGTAACCCCCTGCTTGTACGAAACCAGGCATTGTGGCTGCAGGCGGTGGATGTGGTCATATAGCTCCTGCAGCCGAAACGGCTCTATATCACCAGACTGCGGGGTTGCGATACCATCCAGCCAGATCGCGGCTACAGGCCCATAATAACTCAAAAGCTCCGTTACCTGTACCGTCACGAACTCAACATAAATGCTCAGATCGTGCTCATTCCCATAGGCATAGGCCGGCTCCGGCGGCTCATACTCCGGGCGGGCAGACCTGGGGTATTCTTCGTTATTCGGCGCATGAGGGTGCCGCCAGTCGCGACCGTGCGAGTAATACAGGCACAGGCCCAGCCCTGTTCTCGCGCACGCCTCCGCCAGCTCACCAATCAGGTCACGTCCTGCCGGCGAGTTGACGCTGTGAAAGTCTGTCGCCGCACTCTCAAAGAGGCAAAACGAGTCATGATGCCGCGTGGTGATGTTGACGTATCTCATCCCCGCGGCAAGTGCCAGGTCGCAGATACTCTCGGCATCAAAATCCGCCGCCGTGAAACCATCTTTCAGCTTCTCGTACTCCGCGACTGGTATCTTCTCCCTGTATTGCACCCACTCATGTCGGCCCAGCAGCGAGTACAAACCATAGTGCAGAAAAAGCCCATACCGCGCCTCGACAAACCATTCCAGCGCCGCCTCGTGCGGGCTTTGTTCATACGACCCTGCGTAGCCGTCCAGATAGCTCGGCACTCTCGACATCGCTGCAGTTCTCCCCCAATTTCCTCAATACGTGCGACCCTTGCCGGTTTCTCTACCCCGTTGACTTGCATCGAGAAGCTCTGATATACTCGAACATCTGACGCCTATGACGCCACTGCCACATCATATACAACTACATCCTACCTGCTAAGGTTCGTCGGCTCGGCCCGGATTCCTTGCCCGGCTAGATTATTCGACCACTATGAGCTATAGGCGCCAACCGGCAGGGCGTGGAATTGGGCGCGACAACTATTCTGCACCGGGGGTATGCGCCGTGACCAGAGAACACCCTGGCCTCACCAATACCGAGCTTGCGGCATTCTGCCGTCAGTTCTCAAGTCTGATGCAGGCGCAGATCAACATTCTCCACATCTTCGACGCTCTCAAAGAACAGGCCGATGACCCACTCCTCCGCGAGATTATTGACCAGCTGCGAACAGATGTCGAGAACGGACACAGGCTCGCCACCGCATTCGGCCGCTACCCTAATTGCTTCTCCCCCTTCTTCATCTCGATGATCCGACAGGGAGAGCTCGAAGGCGAACTCGATGTCGTCCTCGAAGACCTCGCCAACCATTTCGCCAGTCGCGTGGACGAGACGGCGGATGTTACTGCGCGCAGCGTTCCTCAGATGGACTGGGAGCGTGCCGCGACGCTCTTCCATTGGGTTTTCATCTGGATGGTCGCCCTCGCCGCTGCTTGCGCACTCGGTGCTGGCATTATCTGGTATGGCACTGCCGAGCTTGGCATTCCCGGACCTCCAGGCCCCTATGTGCTCGCATTTGTCGGCGTGGTTCTCATTCTTGGCGTCATCCTCTTCGCACGTGGCAGACGCAGACTCTAGCCACAACTATCCCCCATTGGGCTGCCGAGAGCAATGCGATTCTTCCAGCGCCTCCTACTCGTCATGGAGTTTGCAGAGCAATACTCCTAGACGAAGCGCAGGTTGCGCACTTGACTTGTCACCACGCTGTTGATAGCATATACCGCTAACTCGTCACCCCAGGAGCCTGATCATGGATTATCGTGACACACTAAATCTGCTGCAGACCGATTTCCCTCTGCGCGGCAACCTGCCCAAGCGCGAGCCGGAAATCATTGCGTTCTGGGATGACATGGACATTTATGCCAGAGTCCGCGAGTTCCGCGCCGGCGCCCCCAGGTACGTGCTCCATGACGGGCCGCCCTACGCCAATGGAAATATCCATCTCGGTCAGGCGCTCAACAAGATCCTCAAAGACATCACCATCAAGTACAAGACCATGCGGGGTTTCGACAGCCCTTATGTCCCCGGCTGGGACACTCAGGGACTACCCACCGAGCAGAGCGTCGCGCGCGAACACGGCATCACCCGCCACGACGTTTCCGTCCTGGAATGGCGCGCCAAATGCCGCCAACTTGCCCTCAACTACGTGGACACCCAGCGCGCGCAGTTTCGCCGGCTCGGCATCCGCGGCGACTGGCACAATCCTTACCTCACACTCAGCCCCGAGTACCAGGCGCGTCAGATACAGGCGTTCGCAGAAATCGCCGACCGTCGCTTGCTTTCCCGCAGCCTCCGCCCCGTCTATTGGTGCTACCACTGCGAAACAGCTCTTGCCGAAGACGAAATCGAGTATGAAACCAGGACTTCACCGGCAATCTACGTCGCATTTCCCATCACTGACGCCGCCCGTGCCTTCCCCGAACTGCCTGCTGGTGCCGACGCGGAGATGGTCATCTGGACGACTACGCCCTGGACGATCCCCGGCAATACAGCCATCGCTCTAAATCAGCACGCCACCTACGTGCTGCTGAAGGTGGCCGACCGCTATCTTGTGCTTGCCGAAGACCTCATCGCAGACACTCTGCGCCATACCGACCTCGGTGATGGCAAAATCTACGCGCGTCGCAAGGGTGCGGAACTCGTAGGCCTCGTCACCAGACATCCGCTCTATGACCGCAACTCCCCCGTGGTCCTGGCCGAATACGTCGAACTCGACACCGGAACCGGCTGCGTGCACACTGCGCCGGGGCACGGCCCCGAAGACTACCAGACCGCCCTGCAGTACGATCTTGACGTCATCAGCCCACTCGACGATCTGGGCGCCTTTACCACTGAGGCCGGACCCGAGCTTGAGGGCAAGGTCTGCGACCAGAACAACGATGCCGTCGTTGACCTGCTCCGCAAGGCCGGTGCGCTGCTGGGCCAACACGCCACCGAACACGAATATCCTCACTGCTGGCGCTGTCACCAGCCCGTCATCTGGCGTGCCACGAGGCAGTGGTTCATCAGCATTGACCGCCTCCGTGACGATGCGCTCGCCGAGATCGAAAAGGCGCAATGGATGCCCGCATGGGGCCAGAAGCGCATCGCCGGAATGGTACAAAGCCGTCCTGACTGGTGCATCTCCAGGCAGCGCTCATGGGGTGTCCCCATACCTGTTTTCTATTGCGATAAGTGCGGTGAAGCTCTCATAGATAAAGACGTCATGCTGCATGTTGCGGAGCTCGTCGCCGAGCACGGCGCAGACGTATGGTTCGAGCGTGAGGCGGCCGACCTCATGCCTGCGGGCACCCGCTGCCAGTGTGGCAATGCCGGCTTTACCAAAGAGCCTGACATCATGTCCGTATGGTTCGACTCCGGCGCCAGCCACTACTGCGTGCTAGAAGCCCACCCGGAACTCGGCGCGCCCGCCGACCTCTACCTCGAAGGCGACGACCAGTATCAGTGCTGGTTCCAGACATCGCTGTGGGTCGCCGTCGCAATGGGAAGGCCCGCCCCGTTCAAGATGGTCGTGGGACATGCCTTCTTCGTGGATAAAGACGGCCTCAAAATGTCGAAGAGCAAGGGTAACATCATTGACCCCGATGAGATAACCGATAAATACGGCGCCGACGTCCTCCGCATGTGGTTCACGTATGCCGATTTCAGGCAGAAGATGTACTCATCAGACGAGATCCATGCGCAGGTGGCGGACGCCTACAAGAAAATCCGCTTCACCTGCCGTTTCATGCTCCAGAACCTGCAGGATTTCGACCCCGCCACCGATGCCGTACCATACGACGAGATGGCCGAAGTGGACAGATGGGCGCTGGCCAGAACCCACTGGCTCATTGCGCGCATGACGCGCGCATTTGACAACTGGGATCTCCATCTCTTTTATCACGAGGTCCACGGCTTCTGCGCTACCGATCTTTCGCAGTTCTATCTGAACGTCTGCAAGGACCGGCTCTACACGGATTTGCCCGACGCACCTGACAGGCGCTCGGCTCAGACTGCACTCTGGCAGATACTTCACGCACTCACTCTGATGATGGCTCCTGTGCTGACCTTTACTGCCGAAGAACTCTGGCAGCACATGCGCCAACTCGACACTTCACTGCCCGCAAGCGTACAGCTCAACGACTGGCCGCAAACCGATGAGCAGATTTACGACCGGCAGCTCCTCGACCGCTGGGACACCTTCATGCAGGTGCGCCACACGGCGATGAACGCGCTGGAAGAGGCCAAGACATGCAGTGAATGTGAGAACCCGCTCGAGGCGCGGCTCGTCCTCTATGCTGATGACGAAACGCGCGAATTACTCCGCACCTTCGAATCACTTGAGGTCCTCTTTATCGTCTCTGCCGTCGAGCTCAAGCCCATCGAACAGGCTCCACAGCAGGTACAGACCGAAGGAATTTACGCAACTGCGGAGAAGAATACTGGTGATAAGTGCCGACGCTGTTGGATGTGCCTCGAATCTGTCGGCCAGGATCAGCGATACGAGGGCATCTGCGCCCGTTGCGCAGACCGAGTAGCCAGCTTACAGCAGCTACACTGACACATCATAATACATGCTGCACGTTCCGCTCCCGCCGTTGACCGCGTATGATACAGTGCCTTTCTGTGATGGTTTGCAGATGAATCACACGACCGGGCGCGAGGCCCTAAGGAGGGCCGATATATGGCTCGAAAACGCCAGTTGGATACCACCAAGTTCAAGAAGATGCTGGAAGAGGAAAAGGAACGCCTCGAAGCTCACATCAAGCGCCTCGATGATCGCGCCTCCGGACGGGATCCGCTCAACCGTGATGTCGCCACACGCGACTTCGACGAACTTGGCGGCGATGCTGCACTCGACACTGCCGAACGAGGCCAGTCTGCGGCAATCGGTGACAATTTCCGCGAACTGCTTATCACTGTCAACAACGCACTGGATAAGATAGAGGAAGGCACCTACGGAACCTGCGACCGCTGCGGCAAGGATATACCCAAGAAGCGCCTCGAGTTTCTGCCATATGCCACCATGTGTGCCAAGTGTCGCAAGGAGCTGTCCGGCTGATGGCCGGCACTGATGGAGAAAGCAGCTCCAAACCTTCTCCATACCGCGTCATTGGCGCGTTCTATCTGATTGCATTGTTCGTCCTTGCGCTCGACCAGGCTGTCAAGCTGCTGGCTCTCGACACACTGCGCATCGGCCACGAGGTGCCAATGCTCGGGCCCTTTGTCAGCCTCAGCCTGAGACACAACTACGGAGCCGCCTGGGGATTGCTGGCCGGCCATACCCGTTGGCTGACATACGTCGCAGTCGTCCTCGTCGCGATACTCTTGGTCGGCGGACGTTGGGCTCCGAGGATGCCTGGATACCTCCGCATCGGTCTCCCGCTGCTGCTCGGCGGAGCGCTTGGCAATCTTACGGACCGCCTCCGCTTCGGCTATGTCGTTGATTTCATAGACTTCCACTTCTGGCCCATATTCAATGTGGCTGATATCGCCATTGTCGCAAGCGCCGCCGTTATCTGCTACCACGTCATCTTACAGGAACGCGCCGACGCACACCGCGACGCCAACGGAACCGAAGCGTCCGCAAAGGATCATCCATGCGATCAGTGCTAATCGAGCTCGGCCCCTGGACATGGCTTGCCTTCCCACTGCTCTGGGTGGTACTGTTTGTCTTTGTCCTTCTCTGGCAGCGAATCGAGGACAAGGCCATCCCGCAACAGGACGATAGGGCCGCTACCCCTCCTGTAACCACCGACCTGCTCGGCTCACTTGTTGTCTCGTTGGTCGCCGCTCTCGTGCTCTTCTTTCTTGTCAACAAATTTGCGCCCCTTGCCATCAAATCCTACGGCGTGATGATGCTCATCGGCTTCACAGTTGGCGGCATCTGGATGGCCTATGCCGCCAATGAAGATAACTTCGGCGTGCCGGGGGTGATAGATGTCGCTCTCGCCGCGCTCGTCGGCGGCATAGTCGGCTCCCGCATCGTCTACGTCCTGCTCAACATCCATACCTTCACCGGCATTTCTGACATGTTCGACCTCTGGGCCGGTGGTCTCTCGTTTCACGGCGGAGTCGGCGGCGGCATCGTTAGCGTCTATCTCTGCTGCCGCTGGCGTGGCTACAATTTCCTGCATGTAGCCGACCTCTTCGGCCCAGGCCTCGCACTTGGGTATGTCTTCGCCCGCATCGGGTGCTTCCTCAACGGCTGCTGCCATGGAACCCCCACGGATCTGCCCTGGGCCGTCACCTTTCCCTCAACCGGCGCTTGCACGACGCCCGGCATCCCCGTCCATCCGACCCAACTCTACGCCTCCGCGCTGAGTCTTCTCATCTTTGCCATTCTCATCTGGTTACGACCACACATGAAGCGGCCAGGCCATCTCTTCCTCACATACCTGATGTTCTATTCGATGATGCGCTTCAGTCTTGAGTTCACGAGGGCCGGCGCCACTGCCCGCTATCTTGCTGAGGGCTTCTTCATGACCGAGGCGCAACTGGCCAGTGTAATCATCTTCCTGCTCAGCGGGATACTCCTGGCTGCTACTTGGCCGCGCTCCTCAGACGAACCGTCCTCATAGCATACCCTGGGTTTTGCAAAAGGGATTAAGCCACGGGGTCCCCAATAGCCTAAGGCATCTCATCTCAGGCAGCTCCGACGCCCCGTAGAACATCCAGGACCCAAATAGGCCCCATCTCGTCTTGGGCTACGGTGGGCCGGCCGAGCAAGGTTGTCATGGTGGGGGATGCCGAGAGTGAGAGACGCAACAAAACCGTCAGGTTATCCAGCCTGTGGCAAGTTAGCTCTTAGGGCTTCTTCATTGGTCAGAACCAGCTCTCGGGCCAATCCGGTGGCCAGTTTGCCTCATCGAGCGTCTCTGCGAGGGGATGCCACAGGTCCAGGGGCTGAGATGTCAGGGTACGGCTGTTGGGCCGGTTCAGCTCCTCGGGTAGGGGGCGGATGCGGCCGGGTACGCCGACGACCAGACTCTGCGGCTGCACATCACGGGTGACCACTGCACCGGCCGCGATGAAGCTGCCCTGGCCGATGGTGATGCCGGGCAAAATGGTGACGCCGCCGCCAATGACTACGTCGTCCTCTAAGGTGGCACCACGGGGGGTCGGTGCGGGCTCGCGGCGGCCCGGCAGCTTGTCGTTGAGGAACGTCACGCCCGGGCCGACAAACACATGGTCGCCGAACCATGTGCGCGTGGGGACGTATGTGTGCGACATAATCCGGACCCCGTCGCCGAGCCGCGCGATGCCCTCGATGACACTGTGATTACATACGGTGCAAAAATCCCCCATTCGCACCTTGGCGCGCACTACGGCGTAATGCCCGGTCTGGAAGTAGTCGCCCACCTCGACGTCGCCATAGATGATTGTTCCGATGCGGAGGATGCTGTTGCGGCCGATACGGGCCGGGCCGCAATCACGATGGTAAGCAAACCCCACAGTCACGTTCGGCTCGATAATCGTGCCCCTGCCGACGACAGCATTGTCAAGCTGAGTGTCTTCCTTTAGCGGACGTGTAGCCTTCATCATCAACTCCTCTTGGCAAGACGCTTGAGCATGCGCAGGCCACAGGCGGCGAGCGCGTCACCGGCAGGGCGCCGGTATGGCGGCCAGAAGCGCGTGTAGCGGTAGTAGGCGCTCATGTATTCCCGGTCTCCACAGTTGGGCCCGTCCGGCACATAACCGTAGCTGTCGTTCATGTAGCCGCAAGGGACTGCCAGAGGCAGCGGTGAGCCGGCCTTGATCTGACGGCCAATTCCCAGGAACGGCTCGCAGGGCATGCCGACGATCCCCACGTCGCCGATCCGCAGTGCAGCCATGGGCATCTCGACATGCCGCGGCAGCTCCGCTACTTTGTCCGCACGCCGCGTTTGCAGCGCCCATTCGGTCCACGGCCGGATCAGCTCGGCCAACTTTGCCCGGTAAGCGGGCGATAAGGCTCGCGGGAAGTTCAGCCCGACACAGTGCAGCGCATCGTCGTCACCGGCACTTGCTCGAGCGATAAACTCGTCAATTTCCTCCAGTTCGCGTTCAAGTTTGCGGACCTGCGGCAAGCCAGCAAGAGGCACCCTCCCGACGTCCAGGCGCAGGTCGAAGTCATTGCGTTCGGAAGGCTGCATCCGCTTGGCAGCCGTGATGAAAGTCCGGCCCAGATAGCCACCGAAGCGGTGGGAAAGCTCGACTTC
>Ga0180431_10005991_pt1 | contig 14562 bp, 13 predicted proteins | sample SS_ome_11_FD_132459 | JGI IMG/M metagenome (GOLD analysis project Ga0180431, IMG submission 132459) | Hypersaline lake sediment archaeal communities from the Salton Sea, California, USA - SS_1_MS_1 metaG | ecosystem: Environmental > Aquatic > Non-marine Saline and Alkaline > Hypersaline >... | reverse complement strand
GCTTCCGCCTGGGCGATGCGTTCTTTGTAACGCTCAATGGCGTGAAACTCGCCAGCCAGGTCCTGCTCGAGCATTTCTTTGCTGTCGTCCGAGGTTTTGATTTCCTCGACGTCTACGGCTGGCACGCCCCCCAGAAAGTCGATCTGGTCGGACAAAGAGATGGCATGTTGCATTTCTTCGTTGGCATGGACGAGCAACTCGGCAAGGATTGATTCGTACTCGGGGCCGGTGATGACAGATGCATGTTGCACGTACTGGATCAGTGCTGCATACTCCCAGGCCAGGTCTTGGTTGAGGTTGGCCAACAGTTGTTCTTTTGAGATTTCCACCGCAATCCCTCCTTTGGCTTTATGCCACGCTGGACTTTGAACCCCTGTAGTCTATACTTTAACATATTTTCCCGAGTTGCGCAAAGGGTGCCCATGTCTGTGTCGTCTAGCGCACCGGTCGTTCTTCCAGGGCCACTTTGACCGTTCGCTCCGCACCGTCGCGCAAGATGGTCAGCTCGATTGTCTGTCCCACCGTTGTGTCGGCCAGGTAGACGATAAGGTCGTCCATATTTTGCAAGGTTACATCGTCGATGGCCACAATGACATCGCCGCCGGTGCTCAGGAGTGTCCCCTCAAACCTTACCTGCCGGTCGGCGCCTTGCAATCCCGCTTTTTCTGCTGGCCCGCCCTCGACCACCGCTTGCACCAATACGCCCTGCTCCACCGGCAAGTCCAATCCTTCCGCGAGGAGGGGCGTGATGCCCATGCCTTCAATGCCCAGCCACGGGTCGGCGTAGCGCCCGGTGGCGATGAGAGATGGCACGACGCGCTTGACAGCGTTCACCGGTACGGCAAAACCCACCCCGGAGCTGCTGCCGCTGTTGGAATAGATGAGGGTCGTCACGCCAATGACCCGCCCCTGGGAATCGAGCAGCGGGCCGCCCGAGTTGCCTGGATTGATGGCTGCGTCGGTCTGGACAAGCTGTGGCAATGAGAACCCGCTCTCCTGGCGCAGCACCCGTCCCAGCGCGCTGACGATGCCCGTCGTCATGGTTTGCTCCAGGCCAAAAGGGTTACCGATGGCGATGGCCCGTTGGCCCACGCGCAGGGCGTCCGAGTCGCCCAGTTCCACTGGGCGCAGGCGGTCAGCTGCCACGTCGACCTGTATCACTGCCAGGTCGCTGTCGGCGTCGGCACCCACCAGTTCGGCTTCTGCTGTGGCCTCGTCGGCAAAGGTCACCAGGATGCGACTTGCCTCCTCGACGACGTGGTTGTTGGTCACAATGTGTCCTTCGGTGCCGAGTACAAAGCCAGAGCCGGTGCCCCCTCCGGTGGAGCTATCTGCGGTGACGGCAATGTGCACCACCGAGGGACTGACACGCTCGTACAGTTCGATGAACAACTGCTCCTCGGCATAGGCTGCGGCCAATGGGTCGTCGGTCGCCGAGATGAGCGTGGGTGTTGCGTCGACCTGGCGTGCGGCCGCGGCTTCGCCGGTGTTTACCCCTGGTCCCTGAACCATCAAATTCCAGCTCAACAGAGCCAGGGCCAACAATCCCAATCCTAAAAGTGCTACATTTCGTTTCATCTCTTATTTTTCCCTTTTTACCTCTATAGACGAGTTTCCGTTCACATTTCTTACATTCTATTCAAATCGCCGAGCGCCGGTTGGTCCAGGCAGCCCCGGACATTCATCGTGGTCGATTTTCCAGAGCCGGATGACCCCACGATGGGCAGCAGCCCGCTCTCATGTGTTTGCAAGGAGAGGCCATGCGGTTATCTTTTGGTCCAAGACGCGACGATTGTAAAAAGATGGTACTTTTCCAAGCATACCACACAATTGTGGAGATTTGATGGAGAAGGGGTGAAGGATATCATGCAATCTCTACAGATTTTTCATCAATTCTTCATCAGTTTTCCATATTTTTGCGGTATTATACAACTGGCAGGTTTTCGGAGTCAAGTATATTTGTCAGGACGGGAAGGAGGTGAGTGGAGTGAGGCGTATGAGAAGGCGTGTTTTCAGAGGCCACAGGCGACCTTTTTTCCGCCCAATAGGGCGACCGTTTTTTCGTCCTATAAGACCCTGGAGGCGATTTGGCTGTGGAGGGCGGGGAATGGGCTGCTTGCTTTTCCTCTTGTCGGGAACGGTGGTCATTTTTGTCCTGGCCTGGTTGCCAAGATTGATTATCTGATCTGCGACCGGTCCCTGGCAGACGATCAAATGATATATGACGATCGTCACGGTCACTGGACGCTCCAGAGGGTCGAATCGGTGACAAATGTCATGCTTTTGGCGGTTAAATAGATGGCGACTGGCACTGTTGTCCCGAGAAGCGCTCTGGTATAATGGATGCAGTCTGGATAAAAGGTGCCGGTCATTTGTGACCGTGCAACACGCAGGAGGGATAGGAGTGGAAGTTGGAAAAAAGAAGAGCAATAGAAATTTACTGACATTAGGCAAGGTTTTTGGCATTCCAATCAAGTTGCATACCAGTTGGTTTCTGATCGCCGCTCTGATCACCTGGTCGCTGGCAGGCAGCTACTTTCCCCAGGAATACCCCGGCTGGGCCACGATAACCTATTGGATCGTAGGCGCAGTAACAGCGGTTCTCTTTTTCGCCTCGGTGCTGCTCCATGAGCTGGGCCACTCGGTCGTAGCGCTGCGCGAAAAGGTGCCGGTGCGAAACATTACGCTGTTTATCTTTGGCGGCGTGGCCCAGATCGGCCGCGAGCCGCCGACAGCCGGCGCCGAGTTTCGCATGGCCGTCGCCGGGCCGCTGACCAGCCTGGTCCTGGCTGGCCTCTCTGGTCTGCTGAGCCTGGGATTCGCTGCAACTTTTCCGCTGGCGGCTTCCTTTGCCTACCTGGCCCGCATCAATCTGATGCTGGCTGCTTTCAACCTGCTCCCCGGCTTCCCACTCGACGGTGGGCGGGTGTTGCGGGCAATCCTGTGGAGGCTGAACGGCAGCTTGCGCACGGCGACCCGCTGGGCCTCCGCAGTGGGCCGCAGCGTGGCTTATCTATTCATCTTTGTGGGCGTAGGTCAGATGTTCCTGGGCGGCTTTTTGGATGGATTGTGGACGGTCTTTATCGGCTGGTTCCTCCACGACGCTGCCAGGTCCAGCTATCGACAGGTCCTCCTGAAGGAGATGCTGGCCGGCGTCACCGTCGGTGACGTAATGAGCCAGCAATGTGTCACTGTGCCGGGGGATCTGCAGCTGGATCGCCTGATAGCGGACCAGGTCTTGAGATCAGGCCACCAATACTTGTTTGTGGAAGAAAATGGAGATATAGAGGGTCTGATCACACTGCGCGACGTCAGGGCTGTCCCCCGAAACCGGTGGACTGAACTGACCGCTCGCCAGGTCATGACGCCCGTGGATGCGCTCTTTCAGGCACATTCTGACGAGGACGTGTTGACCTTGCTTCAGCAGATGGAGCAGGCGGACGTGAACCAGGTGCCTGTGGTGGACAATGGACATCTATTGGGTGTGGTCACCCGGGGAAATCTGTTGAATTATTTGCGGCTACGCAGTGAGCTGGGCTTGTGAGCTGCTTTAAAAAGGCGACGTAGCAAGTGCCGGACAAACTTTTGAAAGGCAAGATGGCATAGTTTCAGGGGGGACAATCAAGTTCTTGTATTTGACAGGAAGAAGGTTGTGGTGTATAACTCGACGGCTAAATGTTAACCGGCTAAACAAAAGGACGGTTGGATGTTCCATGACTCTGTACCAGAATCGCTCGACTTTTTGCTCGCCCAGGTTTGCCGGCTGCATCATTCCAGGGCTCATACTTTGCTGGAAGAGATCGGCCTGTACCGCGGGCAACCGCCTCTGTTGTTTGCCCTGTGGGAAAAAGAAGGTCGTACTCACTCTGAGCTGGCAAAGCGCCTGGACGTTCAGCCGGCTACGATCACCAAAATGGTCAATCGCATGGAGCGAGCCGGATTTGTCGAGCGCAGGCAGGACCCAGAGGATCAACGCGTTTCACGCGTTTATCTCACCGCGGCCGGCTGCGCGATTCGGGCAGACGTGCAGCAGGTATGGCATACACTCGAACAAGAGACGCTTGTCGGGTTCAACCCTGAGGAGCGTGCTCTGCTTCGCCGGTTTCTCGTGCACATGCGCGACAATTTAAGGCGGGTGACCGGAAGGAAATCTGTGGTTTAATCTCTTTTTTTGTCCGATTTGTTAGACGGCAAAGTATTTTGTGGAGGAGTTGAAATGAGTTCAATACGGCGACTGGCCGGCTTTTTGCGGCCTTATTGGAGGTGGGTAGTCATCGCGCCCCTGCTGATGCTCATCGAAGTGATGATGGATCTGATGCAGCCACGGTTGCTGGAACGTATCGTGGACGTGGGCATTGGCCAACTGGATATGAACGTGGTCGTTCAGACGGGGGCGTTGATGGTAGGGATAGCGTTGCTGGGCGTGATCGGCGGCGTTGGTTGTTCTGTATTCGCGGTCAAGGCGGCACAGGCCCTTGGCGCCGACTTGCGCAGCGGGTTGTTTCGCAAGGTGCAGTCGCTCTCCTTTGGCAATCTCGATAAGCTGGAGACGGGCCAGTTGATCACGCGGCTGACCAACGACGTTACCCAGGTGCAGGAAGTGGTGCGCATGATGTTACAGATCCTGGTGCGAGGGCCACTGATGTTGATCGGTAGTATCGTGATGGCCTATCTCACCAGTCCTAAATTGGCATTGTTGCTGCTGTTGCTGGGGCCGCTGGTGGCCGGGTTGATCATCCTGATCGTCAAGCAAGCGACGCCGATGTATGTCAAAGTTCAGGCGTATCTCGATGGTCTCAACACGGTGATGCAAGAGAGCCTGGCTGGCATGCGGGTGGTCAAGGCGTTTGTGCGGAGCGATCACGAAAAGAGGCGTTTTGGCGCGACCAACGATGCTCTGACAGATCAGTCTATCCGCGTGATGCAGTTGTTGGCGATCGCAGGCCCGGGAATCATGCTGTTCATCAACCTGGGTGTGGTCGCCGTGCTGTGGAGCGGCGGCATCCTGGTGAATCAGGGAACGATGCGGGTAGGCGAGATCCTGGCCTTTGTCAATTACTTGTCCATCGCCCTGCGAGAGATGGTGATGGTAGGCATGATGTTGATGCAGGTATCGCGCGCGCAGGCGTCTGCGGAGCGCATCGCTGAGGTGCTGGACAGCGAGCCAGAGGTTCAGAACAGGCTGGATGCCATCGATGGGTTCGCCCCGCAGGGCCGGGTGGTCTTTGAGCACGTCACCTTTAATTATGACGGCGAGGAAAGCGAGCCTGTGCTGCGCGACGTGACCTTTGTGGCCGAGCCGGGACAGATGGTGGCCATTTTGGGCACGACGGGCTCGGGCAAGTCGAGCCTGGTTCACCTGATCCCGCGTTTCTATGACGTCAAAGAGGGCCGTGTGACCGTCGACGATGTGGATGTGCGCGACATAGACAAGATGGCGCTGCGCCGCAATATTGGCGTCGCGCTACAAGAGACGGTGCTCTTTTCCGGCACGGTGCGAGACAACATTCGCTATGGTCGACCCGGTGCTACGGATGAGGAGGTCATCGCTGCGGCCAAAGCTGCCCAGGCTCACGACTTTATCACCGGCCTGCCAGATGGCTACGATACGGTGCTGAGCCAGCGTGGTGTCAACCTCTCTGGCGGGCAGAAGCAGCGCATCGCCATCGCACGGGCGCTCATCACTCAGCCTGTGGTGCTGATCCTGGACGATAGTACCAGTGCGGTCGACGTCGAGACGGAGGTCAAGATCCAGGAGGCATTGGAAAGGCTGATGGACAATCGCACGAGCTTTGTGATCGCTCAGCGCATCAGTACGGTGCTGGACGCCGACAAGATCCTGGTGTTGGACGATGGAGGCATCGCTGCCGAGGGCACGCACCGCGAGCTGCTGGCGTCCAGCCCGGTCTATCGTGAAATCTATGACTCCCAGTTGGGGAATGGAGTGACGGCTTATGTCTAAACGCAAAGCGAACAGCCAGAATCAAAAACCACTGCCTTTTGGCCCGCGTCGTGGACCCATGATGAGGCCGGGGGGCAAAGCAAAAGACGCTGGAGGGGCCCTGCGTCGCCTGTGGAGCTACCTGCGTCGCCAGCGCTGGCGCTTGCTGGCTGTGATCGTGCTGGTCGCTGCCAGTACCGGCCTGGGCCTGGTTGGCCCGTACTTGATGGGACAGGCCATTGACGCTTATATCATCGGTGGTGACCTTTCCGGGTTGGGCCGGTTGCTGCTGGTGATGATCAGTGCGTATGTGATGTTCTCGCTCGCGAACTGGCTGCGGGGCTATGTGATGGCGGGTGTCGCACAGCGCACCGTGCAAGATCTGCGCAACGATCTCTTTGCCAAACTTCAAACGCTCTCCCTGCGCTACTTTGATCGGCACGCACATGGCGAGTTGATGAGTCGCCTGACGAACGATGTGGAGAATATTAGCAACGTGCTGGCGCAGGGTGCGAGCCAGTTGATCTCTGGGGTGCTTACCCTGCTGGGCGTGATTCTGGCGATGCTGTTGATCAATTTGCCGCTGGCCATTGTGACGCTGCTGGTTGTGCCGATTATGGTTGTGATAACTCAGTGGGTTTCAATGCGCACTCTGCGGGGCTTTCGCGAGCAGCAGGAGACGCTGGGCACACTGAATGGCATTATCGAGGAAACTATTTCCGGCGAGCAGGTGGTCAAGGCGTACTGTCGCGAGCAGGCCGTCGTGGAGACCTTTGAAGGAGCCAACCGCAAGTTGCAGGTTGCGGCTACCACGGCGCAGACCTTCTCGCTGCTGCTGGGGCCGTTGATGAATCTTGTCAATAACCTGGGCTTTGTTCTCGTCGCTGCCGTGGGTGGGTGGATGGCGCTGCGCGGAACAGTGACCATTGGCACCATTGCCAGTTTCATCAATTATGCGCGGCAGTTCGGCATGCCGCTGCGCCAGATCGCCAACCTCTACAACCAGATCCAGGCAGCGCTGGCGGGTGCGGAGCGCGTCTTTGAGGTCCTCGATGAGGTGCCCGAACTGGTAGACGACTCTAGCGCCGAATCGCTGCCGGACGTGCGGGGCGATGTAATTTTTGATGACGTGACCTTTGGCTACGAGGCAGGTGTGCCGGTGCTCAAGCACGTGAGTCTCCACGCCGAGCCGGGGCAAACGGTGGCGCTGGTCGGGCCGACGGGCGCCGGCAAGACGACCATCGTCAACCTGCTCACCCGCTTCTATGACATTGATGGCGGCCGCATCACCATTGATGGCAGAAATATCCGCATGGTGAAAAAGAACGATCTGCGTCGCCAGCTCGGTATCGTGCTACAAGACACATTTCTTTTTACCGGCAGCGTGATGGAGAACATACGCTACGGACGGCTCGATGCCACCGACGAGGAGGTCACTGCCGCGGCAAAACTGGCCAATGCCGATTCGTTCATCCACCGTTTGCCTCAGGGCTACGACACGCCCCTTTCGGAGCGGGGCAGCAACTTGAGCGAGGGCCAGCGACAGTTGCTGGCGATCTCCCGGGCCATTCTGGCCGATCCGGGCATCCTGATCCTGGATGAGGCCACCAGCAGCGTCGATACCCGCACCGAGAAACAGATTCAGGAGGCGATGCTGCGGCTGATGGAGGGGCGCACCAGTTTCGTCATTGCCCACCGGCTGAGCACCATTCGCGAGGCGGACAAAATTCTGGTTATCAACGATGGCGAAATTATCGAACGCGGCACCCATGGCGAGTTGCTGGCGCAGCGAGGGTTCTATCACAACTTGTATATGAGCCAGTTCAAGGGGCATAAAGCTCCTGAAGAAGGTTCGCAGCTAACGCTCAGTCCTCGACCGGCCGCCATTCCTGCCTGACAGAAACAGACTCTCTTGTCACAGCCGCTTGCATATCTGCTGCAAGCGGCTGTTGTGTTGACCTGGCTTATCCGGATCGCTCCCGGGGCTTGCTATAGATACGAGGGAATATCTCTATCAGTTCTCCATCAGTTTTCCACATTTTTGCGCTACAATATGGGTAGCGCGCTGAACGATGAGCGCAACAACTCCCCCTGGACAAAAGGAAGGAGGTGGTGATCGTAGGCTCTCCCTGGGCCCTCTTGTTCGAATTGTGTGGACAAGAGGGCCTGGTATGTCTGAACGGCGCTAGAACATTCGTCCGGAAGAGCCTTGGTTTGAACCGCTGCCACATGGATGCTCGTGGGAGAGACTGGCTCGATAGGATTTTCATCAGTTCTCCATCGGTTTTCCACATTTTTGCGCTACAATATAGGCAGTGTGCTAGGGGATGGAGCGTCCAGGGTAGCTCGCCACAAATTTGGGCTACCTTGTGACTTTTCTCCTGCTCCGTGATATAATTGATCACGGCTCAACTTTGATGGAAAGGAAACGATTTTTATGTCTCAACGCATCCTGGTGGTAGACGACGATAGAGAGATCGTACGCCTGATGCGTGCTTATTTGGAGCAGGCTGGCTTTGAGGTGCTCGTCGCCTACGACGGCGAGATGGCTCTTCACGCCGTGCGCCGCGAGCGGCCTGATCTGGTTGTGCTGGATCTGATGCTGCCCAACCGCGATGGCTGGGAGATCACCCGTCTCGTGCGCGGCGATCCGGGGGTGGCAAGCACGCCTATCCTCATGCTCACCGCCCGCGTCGAGGACACGGACAAGATCGTCGGACTAGAATTGGGCGCTGACGATTACGTCACCAAACCTTTTAATCCTCAGGTGGTGGTGGCCCGCGTTCGGGCCGTGTTGCGCCGTGCGGTCGCCGAACCGGCGCAGCGCCACTTGCTTCAGGTCCGCGAACTGATCATTGACCTGGATCGCCACGAGACCTCGGTGGACGACAGGCCGGTAGACCTGACAGCGACCGAATTCGAATTCTTGCGTGCACTGATGGAACATCCAGATCACGCCTTTACGCGGCTAGAGCTCATCGAACGCGCCCTGGGCTACGAATACGAGGGGCTGGAGCGTACGGTGGACAGCCACATCAAGAACCTGCGTCACAAGATTGAACCCAATCCCAAGAAGCCAACCTACATAGAGACGGTTTACGGTGTCGGTTATCGGTTGCAGGGGGAGGCATGAAGGTGTGGAACAGCCTCTGGGTGCGCCTGACTCTGGCCTTTATCCTGGTCATCCTGGTGGCCGTGGGAGCTATCGCTTTCTTGGTCAAGCAGACGACGGACCTCGAGTTCCGCCAGTACATCACGCACAGCGGATGAGGGCATCTGGCAGCGGGATACGGAAATTGGCAGAATACTACCAACAAGCGGGCAGTTGGAAGGGCGTGGAAAGCCTGTTGGGGGAGGGAGTTTTTGTCAGTGGGACGAGGGGGATGACTGTGCCAGGCATGGACCAGCGTTGGGCCATGATGGGAGGTCGACTGGATGTCTTGCTGGCCGATGCCAACGGCCAGATTGTCTTTGACAGTGCGGGCAAGTCTCAAGACAAACGTTTGAGCTCTAGACAACAGGACAGGGCGCTGCCCATCACCGCTCTTGACGAGGGGCAAGTGATAGGCTATTTGTTGCTCGCTCTCCCCGATAGGCCGGACGGATGGGGATCGTTAGAACAGCGCTTTCTCGATCGCATGCAGGAAGGGCTGATTGTCGGTGCTGCTCTGGCAGTAGGCCTGGGACTGGTCGTTGGCGCGATCATCAGCCGTGGTCTGGTGGCGCCCCTGCAGCGCCTTGCTGCCGCCGCGCGTGCCGTCGCCGGCGGTGATCTGGGCCGGCAGGTCAGGGTAGAGGGCAGCACCGAGGTTGCCGAGGTTGGGCGGGCCTTTAACGAAATGACCGCCGCGCTGGAAGAGGGGGAAGAGCTGCGCCAAAACCTGATGGCCGACGTGGCCCATGAGCTTCGCACTCCTCTCAGCGTGTTGCAGGGCAATTTGCGCGCTCTTCTTGACGATGTCTACTCTTTGGAAAAGTCCGAGATCGCCCGTCTCTACGATGAGACCCGCCTCCTGAGCCGCTTGGTGGACGACCTGCGGGAATTGGCGCAGGCCGAAGCAGGCCAACTCAGCTTTAACCTGCGGCCCACCGACGTTGGCGACGTTATCCGGGCGACCGTAACCAATTTTGAGCCGGCTGTCGAGAGCAAGGAGATTCACCTGATGGCGAACGTGGTCGATGATCTGCCACCTGTTCTGGCCGACCCCGATCGGGTGGGCCAGGTACTGCGCAACCTGTTGATGAATGCTCTCCGCCACACTCCTCGAGGGGGCCAGGTGACCGTGTCAGCGGGACAAAGCGAGGATGGGGTCGAGATTGTCGTGACCGACAACGGGGAAGGCATCACGCCGGAGGATCTGCCTCGTGTGTTCGACCGCTTTTATCGGGGCGGTCGCTCCCGCAGCCGTGCCGAGGGAGGGGCCGGGCTGGGGCTGGCTATCGTGCGGGCTATGGTCAAAGCCCACGGCGGTCAGGCCAGCGTAGCCAGTAATGGACCGGGTCAGGGCAGCACCTTTAGCTTTACGCTGCCCCTTGCTTGAAGAGGGTCGAATGCGTTCGATTAGGCTCTGAGGGGTTTCATAAACGCTTCGGGCCTTGAGGGAGACCTCCCAGTTGGGCGGAGATGGCTCTGGCGGCTTGACGGATATCCTTTGCGATCTCTTGGACGCGTTCTCTGGTGACAATCAGTGTCGAACCTGACACACTCAACGCTGCAACGACGCCATCCATATTCCAGAGAGGTGCTGCGACACATCGCAGGCCTGGCAGGGACTCTTGATCGTCAATGGCGTAACCCTGTCGCTTGACCTGTTCCAATTCCTCTATTAGCTTTTCAACCGTAGTGATGGTCCGCTGTGTCAAAGCCGTCAACTCGGTCTCTAGTACGTCCTTTAGTTCATCGAGGGGAAGGAGTGCGATGATGGCCTTTCCCAAGGCGGTGTGGTGCACTCCGAAACGATCGCCAGTTGCATATGTCACTCGCATCGACGAGTCTTTTGGTTCGACGGTTCCAATATAGACGATCTCACTTTTCTCTCTGATTGCCAGGTTTGCCGGGGCATTGAATTTATCGACCAACTGTTGCATAAAAGGGCGCGCGATCGTTTCGATGTGCATCATGCGTGTGCGATGGTAAAGGCTGCCGATTTCGAACGTTCTGAGCCCCAGGCGATACTTGTCTGTCTCGGGGTTCTGTTCGATAAAGCCTTCCTCCGCCATGCACCTGAGCAGCCGGACCAGGGTGCTCTTGTGAATCCCAAGTCTCTCATGGAGCTCGGCGATGGACAGTTCCAGGTCATTGATCGTAAAGCCGGTAAGGATCTGCAGCGCCCGGCTCACGGCTCGGGTATGATAAGTCGATTGGTCATCTCTTTTGTTTTGGTTTGTTTGTATTGTCATTTTTTGTTGATCCCTCTACAAATGCGATTTGTTGCTTCTGACAGTGCGAATTATGTAGGCCAGACTGCTTGCCGATTCCAAAGGGCGCTATTGACAATACAAGAGACGCAGCTATAACGGTCGGCCGGCCGCCATACATTTTTTCAAGGTCGTTTTCATCAATTTGCGAGGATTGCCTCAATAAAAATGTCTGTTGTGGAATATTTCTTTTTCTGGGCGGTGTGCAATCAGGGGGTGGGGATTATGATGGGGCAGTGACTCATGTGATTCAAAAGAGCCAACGTCCAGTGAAAGATTCAGGCCCGACAGAGTCCTTGCTGCTTCACACATCAACGAGCCACCTGCCCTGGCTCACAAAACGGGAAATGCTATTTTATAAAACGGCTTTTCGTATTCTAGCATAAATGCATCAGTTTGTCAAATAAACGTTTGATACCTCGGTAGATCATGGGGCAATCGCATTTTAGCTCACTTTGAAAATTGGCGGTTTTGAGAGAAAAATATGGAAAGCTACTTTTTTGATCTCGATCAAAGCACCTTTTGTTTGTTCAAAGTGGCAAATGCGATTGCCCTACATCAAGCCGCAAGGGCAAGATCTGGCGCGACTGCCACAGCCGTCAAGCCGGCACCAGATAGAGCACGGCTTTTTCGGTGTGCAGGCGGTTATCGGTTTTGTCAAAGACAACTGGCTGTGACTTTTTGATCACCTCTGTTGTCGTCTACTTGCCGCAATAGGCTGGTAAGCAGTGCATAAAGGCGGCATCTGATGCTCCTCCTCCTCGCGTTTATTCTTTGTCCGCCATGAAGGACTCCCACCAGGTTTCGCACCAGTATGCGATGGTGCCTTGAGCTTGATGGTACTGGTACCAATTGTTGATCCAATTCAGAAACCGCTGGTCGCCGGGCTTGATGGCGATCTGGGCGTATTCATGGGAGAAAATCACCAGTTTCTTCTTCTCATCCCTCAAGAGTTTGAGACCCGGGTGTTTCTCGACAAAGATCTTGGTAATGGAATCGGTCAGGCAGGCATCTGCCCTGCCTTTGTCTACTTCACGCGAAGGATTCTGGAATTCTTTCATCGTCGCCAGGGGAAATTCCCTCTTGATGATCTCCCGTATGGAGGAGCCATGCCATACGGCGATTACTTTGCCTTTCTCGTCCAGTGCTTTCGGATCGGTGATGGTGCTGTCGGCCGGGATCAAAGCCGTGACCCGGTAGGCCATGAGCCTGCCGTTAGAGAATTCGACGGTCAAGGCGCGTTCAGGGGTGTTGACGTGTTTCGGCAAAATATCTACCTTGCCCGCAAGTAGAGTGGGGATGTGCTCTGGCCAGGGCATGTCCACACATTCCAACCTGACGCCCAAATCTTTGGCCATGATCCCACTGATGATGGGCGCGAGCCCGCTGGGTTCACCTGTTTTGGGATCGATGTAAAACTCGGGTGGAAACCCGTTCACCTCCGGGGGTGGATTGAACTCTACCGGAATACGCAACACGCCTCGTTCACGAATCTCGTCCAAGAGCGATCTTTTCATTTCTTACTTTCTCCTTGACTCTTTTTTGGTTTAATTTGGGGGCGATGCTATTGACCAATCTTGCCGCTGGTAACGTCCTCTTGTTTACTCGGCCATCCAGGATTGCCACCATGTATGGCACCAATACCCGATGGTGCCCTGGGCTTTGTGGTATTGAAGCCAGTTGTTGATCCAATTAAGAAACCTCTGATCGCCCGGCCGGATGGCCGGATGGCCGTACTCTCTGGCCAGAACTACCAACTCGCCGTCCTTTTCTCTCAGAAGGCGCAGGCCAGGATGTTCCTCCATGAAAACCCTGGTGACTGCGTCAACCACACAAGCGTCAATTCTTCCCCTCTCCAATTCGCCTGACGGATCTGCATATTCGCTTATCGTGGCCAAGGGAAACTGTGTCTCTGCAATGCGAGCGATGGACGAGCCGTGCCAGATGCCGATACGCTTTCCCGGTTGATTCACGTCCTCTTTTTCTTGGATGGCACTATTCCTGGTGACCATTATGACGACTTGAGAGGGTAACAACCGGTCAGCGAATTCTACTTTGAACGCTCGCTGAGGCGTGTTTGTGTAGCTCAGCAAAAGGTCCACTTTGCCTGACAGAAGAGCCTGCATGTGCTCAGGCCAGGGGATATCTACCCACTCTGGCTTTGCTCCCAAGTCCCTTGCCATCACCTTTCCCAGCTCACATACTACTCCAGAGGGTTCGCCACTTTTTTGATCGATGTAGAACTCGGGTGGGTGTCCCTCTTCCGGGGGGGGCGAGAAAGCCACGGCGATACGCAATACTTTTCTTTGTCTGATTTCCTGCAACAACGATCTCTCTGGCATTTTTGTCCTCCTGTTATTTGAAATTTATCTTTTTCTATCATCCGAAATGGGTTAAATTCTGTTTTGCCATTTTGTGATCTTGAGCAAGGGGTCAATTCTATCAAAACTGGGGGAGAAATGTCAAGTAAAATCCGGGAAGAAGAAAATTTTATTGGTTTGACAAATCTTTTTTGTTGCTGTATAATCGTGCAATTGTAAAAGGGTGTTTTGTGTTTTTTGGCGCAAGATCGAGTGCGGTTAAAAAGTCCGAAAATCTGGTCGACTGAGAAGAGTCACCCTGATACGACTCTTTGATTTGTAGGCTGGCCTCAGTCAGCCGGTGTTATGATTTTTTACTTCTTTCTCCTTTCTTTTTCCTTTCTCCCCCCCCTCTTCCTCCCTCACCCATCCACACATTCTATCTTCCCTTCCCTGCTTGTGCTGATCTTTTTCTTCCTGCTCAAGAAGGAAGGTGAGAAGGAGATCTATGGCTGATTTCGTCAAACAGGAAATTTGCATGGCGACTAGGGTTCCGTACTTGGAAAAACTGAAGCAGGCCAGTGGCATTCTGCGAGAGCTTGGTCTGGATGCCTGGCTGATCTTTGTGCGCGAGACAGCGCTGAATTCCGATCCGATGGCCGAATTGCTCTGGGATTTTGCTGTTATCTGGCCGGCAGCTTTTATCATCACGGCGGATGGACAGCGGATTGCGACCGGGGTCGTTCACGATGAGCCTGCGCTTTCTCAATCAGGACTCTTTACCCAGGTGATCCCTTTCCAAAAATCCCCCGAAGAGACTTTGCCCGATATTATCAAAAAGCTTGATCCGAAAACGATCGCGTTGAATTATTCCGAGTCAGATGTCTCTGCTGACGGACTGTC
>Ga0180431_10005987_pt1 | contig 14569 bp, 10 predicted proteins | sample SS_ome_11_FD_132459 | JGI IMG/M metagenome (GOLD analysis project Ga0180431, IMG submission 132459) | Hypersaline lake sediment archaeal communities from the Salton Sea, California, USA - SS_1_MS_1 metaG | ecosystem: Environmental > Aquatic > Non-marine Saline and Alkaline > Hypersaline >... | reverse complement strand
GGAAGCGGAAGCGGCCGCCCTCGCGTACGCGGAGGCGTTCGCGGCTGCCCAGGCGATTGCCCAGGCGTCGGCGACCGCACAGGCCGCTGCGGAGGCTGCTGCGGAAGCCCTCGCATCGGCCCAAGCGACGGCTGAGTCCCAGTCTGCGGCGATTGCGGTTGCCGCTGCGGAGGCACGGGCCGCCGCACGCGCGGCCGCCAGCGCGATCGCGACGGCGTCGAGCTCCGCGCAGGCGGAAGCATCGGCGTCGGCCGCGGCATGTGCGCTGGCCGCCTCCCACGCGGAAGCCATGGCCGGTGCGATGGCGAGTGCCACGGCGACGGCTCGCGCGTCGGCCCAGGCCGTCGCGAGTAGCTGTGCCGAAGCATCGGCCGCCGCCGAGGCAATGGCTTCAGCCATCGCCGGGGCAAAGGCGACCGCCAATGCGAAGGCGACGGCGGCCGCGAACGCTTGTGCGGAAGCGCGTGCATCAGCGAGCGCGTTCGCGAATGCATACGCGAGTGCCGTCGCCGAGGCAAACGCTCAGGCATCGGCCGCGGCGAATGCGTATGCGGCCGCTCGGGCAGCGGCATCGTCCTTGTCGTCGGCCGTTTCGACGGCCGTCGCCGAGGCCGTCTCCCATGCAGCGGCCGCTGCGACCGCCGCCGCGGATGCGCGAGCTGCGGCTACGGCGTGTGCACAGGCCGCGGCCTCTGCATCGTCCTCCGCGGAGTCGAGCGCATCGGCTGTCGGTGAGGGCGAGGCGTACTCGCAAGCCTTTGCCGCCGCCGTCGCGAACGCGTCGGCCGGGGCCTTCAGCTACGCGAGTGCAGCGGCTCAAGCGGCCGCAACCGCGCAGGCCGAGGCTCAGGCGGCTGCAGACGCGTACGCCGAAGCGCAGGCTGGAGCGCTCGCCGATCTCCAAGAGATCTGCTCGACGGTCGCCGAGGCACAGGCCGCCGCGACCGCCGCCGCCGAGGCCTATGCCGAGGCGGAGGCGAGCGCCGTTGCCTACGTTGACGCCATTGCGACGGCCGTCTCCAACGCCGAAGCAGCGGCTTTGGCCGCCGCGCAGGCCGAGGCGGACGCGCAGGCGAGCGTCGGTGTCGGAGTCAATGCGATGGCGAGTGCGCTGGCCGATGCAGAGGCCTACGCCTACGCCGCCGCCATGGCCCTGGCCGACGCGCAGGCCGAGGCGTACGCCGGCGTTGAGGCAATCGCTCTCGCGGTCGCCGACGCGCAAGCGGCGGCCCACGCCGCGGCGATGGCCCAAGCATCCGCGGAGGCGGAAGTCGCCGTCGCGGTGAGTGTTGCGGCCGACGCCTTCGCCGATGCTGCAGCCTACGCCTATGCCGCAGCGGCTGCAGAGGCGCAAGCGCAGGCTCGCGCGTACGCGGCGGCTCAGGCCTTTGCCAGCGCTCAAGCGTCGGCGGCGACATCGGCAGAAGCCCTCGCAATCGCGATGGCCGACGCCGTAGCCTCCGCACGAGCGGCAGCGTCTGCGACGGCGCGGGCCGAAGCGGCCGCCGACGCAACCGCCAACGCGCTTGCTCAAGCGTTCGCGATGGCGAATGCTGCAGCCAACGCCGAGGCGACGGCATCGACTTCGGTCAGCGTGGTTCCGAGCATTGAGACATCGATCCGATCGATCATCGATCCGGAATGTCTCATCCCGGTCTGCGAAGAGCGCGAGGCGTGCCCGCCTTGCGACGGTCAGCGGGTCCCGGAGACGACGCCTCAGGAGACGGGCTGCCCCGAGCCGATCGGTCTTGAATGGGACTTCGGCGAGGTGCCAAGCAACGTGTCGTTCCGTGGAAGTCGGTCGCTGCCGTCGAATGTGGCGACCACGCTCAGGCGGTACCCGATCGCCGACTCGTTCATGGTCGCCGACAACTTGCCGCCCGGCGCAACGATTACCGTCGACCTCAATCGATCGATCGGCGAGGTCTCCGGTACCTTCGGGTCCGGCCGCTCGTACTACGCAACGTACGCGTTCATCGACCCGGAGCAGTGCCCGGTCGCCGAACTGACGATCACCGTTTTCGGGTCGGGCGAGCGGGAGTCCGAGGAGACTCCTACACCGCCTCAGGAGCAGCCGCAAACGCGCGCCTGCATGACGGTGTCGGCGGCCTACGAAGTACCGGGATTCCTCTTCCTCCCGACCACGACGAGCGAGATCTCGGTGCCGATTCTCGTCAACGGCGAGACCGAGCGATCGACCCCGTTCCAGCTCTGCGCCACAATGACGACGCAGTACATGCTGCGAGCGGAGTCCTTCGCTGTCGGCCCGGATCAAGACGAGGCCCCGTTCGATCGATGGGAGAAGTACGATCCGATCGAGGACGGATGGGAGACGATCTCCGAGTCGCCTCAGCTCATGGCCCCAATCGAGTCCGTAGCGATGTATCGCGCCGTCTACCGACAGGAGTCCGGCATCACCGTGACCCCGACGCCGACCCCGAGCCAGCGAGTCTGTCTCGACGTGTCGGCCGTCTTCATGTACCAGGAGATCCCGACGACGACCGCCATGACGACGCCGCGGTTTGCGACCGAGCCAATCTACCCGCAGATTCTGGTCGACGATGTCGCACGCACCGCCCCCTTCCAGCTCTGCAACACGGCGGGCACGCGCTATACGCTCGTTGCGGAGGAGGAGTACTGGACACCCCAGGAGCTTCGCCTCGAGTTCTGGAAGTGGCAGCGGTACAACCCGTCGACGCAGTCGTGGGACGATCTCTACGTGTTGCTCTTCGGGGACGTCGAGCCGGGTCGGCTCTCCGTCAATCTACAGAGCGGTGGACAAGTCCGAGCCGTCTACCGACAGGTGACCGAGCTCTACTAGTCTTAGACACACGTTCACCGATGCGGGGCTCCCGAGGGGCCCCGCTCTTCTTTCGGAAACGGGAGCGCGCGGCGGCGGCGGACTCCCGCGTCAACCGCTCTGCCGGGCTGTCTTCGAGGTTCGGCCCGTGAGACTGAGCGCCCCGACCGGGCAGGTGCGGATGCACTCTCCGCACAGAAGGCAATCGGCCGGGTTCGCTCTCCCCTTCTCCATGGCGCAGAGCGAGCACGCGGCGTCACACTTCCCGCAGGAGACGCACGACGATCCGACGCGGACGCGGAGTGGGCTCAGCCTCGAAACGAGGGAGAGCCAGGCGCCGAGCGGGCAGAAGAGCCGGCAGAACGGGCGGAACACGAAGATCGAAAGGGCTGCGAACAGGGCGCCGATTCCGAATGTCAGCGGCGTGCCGCCGAAGGTGAAGAAGGCCTTGAACGGCGTCGCTTCGTCCCACGTGAGCACGCCGGTGACCAGGACGCGAACGACCAGGTACGCGAGGATCCCGTACGGAACGAACCGCAAGACCCGCATCCAGCGAGCCGGGATCCCTTGCCGGAACCTCTTCACGTGCAGGATCTCCTGAAGGGCGCCGAACGGGCAGACGTACCCGCAGAAGAGACGTCCGACGAAGAGGGCGGCGACCGTCGGAACGAGGAAGAGCAGGAGGTATCCCGTGGAGACCTTCAGGATCACGTTCTGAACCGCCGAGATCGGACAGAGGACGCCTCCGATGACGAAGCCGAGAACCACGACCGAGGCGATCAGGAGCCAGCGGCGGAGCGCGAAGCGACGCAGCAGGACGATCGCGAGACCGGCCCCCGTGAATCCGAGGACGAGCAGCAGCTTCGTCAGCTGATCGTGGAGGAAGTAATCGTCCTTCGAGCCGGCCGATCCGTCGGTTTGGCCCGTCGGTCGCTCGAACGTTCGTTCGGGGCTCGGTGCACCGAAGGCGCTGTCCGGCTCACCGAAGGACTGCCCGGCCGCCATCAGCGCGTGGGTCGAGAGCGCAACGAGGAGGACGAGTGCGAGGATCGGGACGAAGCGGCGTGTCATGGCGCTTTCGGCTTTACTAGGCGAGGAGGTGATCGAAGCGGACGAAGACGCCGTCTCCGACCAGGAGGAGGGCCACCGGCCGCCCCCCGTCGTCCGCGTAGAAGACGCGGGCGCTCTCCGGAAGCTCCGTCGGTAGAACCGCACCCTCCGGCAAGGCGATCGTCAAATCACCGACCTCGAGCGATCCGTCGGTCAGAAAGACCCGATCGAGGACGCTTGCGACAGCCTCCGGCTCGTCGAACGGGTACGCCCCGTTCCAGGCCGCCGTCCAGACGGCCTCCCCGTCGGGGGCGAGGATCGCGGTCGGGAGGACCTTCTCTTCGTACCCCTCCTTCGTGCAGGTCTTGGAGATCCTCAGGAATCCGTCGCCCTCCTCGGCAAGCGAGATCTGCACCCACTTCTCGTACAGGTCACCGCCGAGATCTTCCCACGGAGTCTCCCCCAGGATCTGGATTCCGTCTCCGTCGATGACGTACTCGTCCATGCTCGACAAGGTGCATTTCGCGTGCGTCTTCTGAACGCGGATTCCGACCTCGCCGACCGTCCCGATCGGGGCCGAAATCGATTCGTAGCTGAAGGTGAACGTACAGGCGCTCGCCGACAGAGCGAGCAGCGTCAAGGCCGCCAAGGCAATCGACAACACACGTATCCGCTTCATCAGGGGCTCTCCTCTCGTGCTGCCAGGTGTTCTTGGGCGGAGATCATTCCCGACGATTGTGGAGAGAGTGTGGCGAACCGCGGCTGGCAGTGTGTGATGGCGCAACGGCGCAAGGCCGGCCGGATGTCCGATTCGCCGGTCGCCGGCACCTCAAGGTCGGGTTGACGCTCGAGGACCGGTCGCCCATAGTGCCACCATGAGCGAGCAGGCGTCGCCCGTCCTTCCCAGCGTCTTCGAGATCCTCAAGCCGGCCGTCGGGCCGAGTTCGTCTCACACCCTCGGCTCGATGCGCGCCGGCCTCCGGTTTCGCGAGCGGCTGATCGAACGCGATGCGGCCGAGCCGGGGGAGCGGATCGCGATCACGCTGTACGGAAGTCTCGCCCATACCGGGCGGGGACACCTCACCCATCTTGCCGTGGTCGCCGGGTTGAGCGGATGCGGACCGGAGGACGCGGCCAAGCGTCCGATGGCGACGATCTACGACGAGGTTGCGGCGGTCGGGGCGCTCCTCCTTCCGACGGGAGGGTATGCCTTCGATCCGGAGAGCGACATCACCTTCGACCGTCAGACGCCGGCCGAGCCGCACCCGAACACGATGCGCTTCACGTTGCGGGATCACCGAGGGCGCGTCCTCCTCTCGAACGTCTTCTGCTCGATCGGCGGCGGAGCCGTGGTCGAGGCGGACGAACTCCGGGCGGCCGAGCAGGGCAAGGTAACCCATTCAGTCTCCGCTCGAGCGGTGATCGATGCGTGCCGCGAACGCAACGTGTCACTCGTTGACCACGCGCTGTTGCTGGAGACCTCTGCATACGGCCATCCACGCGATCTCGTCCTCGAACGTCTGCAGAGGGTTTGGCGGCTGATGTCCGGGGCGATCGATCGCGGGCTGTCGGCGGAGGGGGTTCTTCCCGGGGGACTCGACGTCGAGCGCCGAGCGGCCGCGATGCTCCGCAGGTACGAGGCGCTGGGCGGAACGCCCGGCGTCATCTCCGCCGAGAGCACAAGGGCGTCGATCTACGCGATCGCCGTCGCCGAGGAGAACGCAGCCGGCGGGGCGGTCGTCACTGCGCCAACCTGCGGCGCGGCCGGCGTACTCCCCGCCTGTCTGCGCACCATGCAAGAGTCCCTCGACCTTCCCGACGCTCGGATTTGCGAGGGTCTGATCGTCGCCGGCGTGATCGGAGCCCTCGCCGTCGCGAAAGCGTCGATCTCCGGAGCCCTCGTCGGCTGTCAGGGCGAGATCGGCGTCGCCAGCGCGATGGCGGCGGCGGCCGTCTGCCACCTCCTCGGCGGATCGGTCCTCGACCAGATCGACCGTGCCGCCGAGACCGCCCTCGAGCACTTCCTCGGGCTGACCTGCGATCCGGTGGCCGGCCTCGTCCAGATTCCGTGTATCGAGCGAAACGCCGCGGGGGCGGTCTCGGCGCTGAACGCGGCGAATCTGGCGATGCTTTCGGGCGGGCGGGATCGGGTCAGCTTCGACGCGACCCTCGAGGTCATGCATCGGACCGGTCTCGACATGCGCAGTCGTTACAAGGAAACCTCTCTCGGCGGACTGGCGGCGATCTCCGACCTCGACCGTGACGGGCTCCCCGACCTTCCGCAGGACGACTAGGGCCCCAGGCGCGCGCCGGACTTCGTAGCGTCGATCATGGAAGCCGGCGAGCGGACGTGTGACCTACATCACGCTCGGGCAACGGTGCGGCCGATCCCAGACCGATGCAACGTGGACAGCGGCCACGTCTCGACGTCTCTCCAATGTCCCTTCTCTAGCCTCTTCCTAGGGATGGAAAAGGGGGAGAGATGAAGATCGCCTGCTGCACGCTGGAGATGGTCACCCTCATCTTCCTGCTCTTCGTGAGCATGAACGGGGGCTTCAGCTACCTCGACGCCGCCAAGGAGGACCTGACACCAGGGTCGACGGTTGAGCTCGTCTCCGTATGGGGCGAGCCGGACCGGGTCGCGGCCGCCGCCGACCTCGGCTTCGCCTCCGCACAGCTCGACGCTGTCGAGATCTGGTCGTACGACGAGCCCCAGCGCTCCGTCATCGTCCGCGACGGGGTCGTGCTCGAGATTCGAGAGGGATAGAGCCCGAGAGCCGCCGCTCCGCTCGGCCCGGTCAGAAGTCGCCCGGATTCGTCGCCGAAACTCCATCACGGCGTCCCTGATCTGCCGAGAGCCATCCGGTACTCCACCGACGTCTCTTCGCTGTCCGTGTTCCTGCGTCCGAAACCCTAAGAATCGAGATGTGACCCCCGCGTCCTCACCACACCCCGACCTGCTTTTCTGTGCGACCCTCCCTCGCGGACGGTCACCGGGCGGGCGTCAGCCGCTCGAACAGGAGGATCCCGTCGAAGGCCTCTCCGGCTGATTTCTCCGGATCGAAGCGCGCGGTTTGAGGTGAGAAGCCCTCGCCGAGCGTCGCAAGCGCGTTGCCTGAGTTTCGCAAGTCGACATATACGAAGCGGTAGTCGGACAGGCCGACGAGGAGATCGCCCAACGTCACTCCGTCCGGGAAGTGAAGCTCACTCGGGTTCACGCTCACCCGGATGATCGCGCCGTGGGAGGCCACGGAACCGGAGAGGCCACCGGTCAACAGCGAGTAGAGGGCCGTTCCCTCTTCGTTCAGGCGCTCCGCCCAGTACGGTTCCTCGATTGCGACCGTCTGAGACCGCACGGCGACTCCCGGGATAATCCGCGCCTTCTGCACATGGGCGCCTCCGAACAGGACGAGCACCGGAGCGTCAGTCGAGCATTGAAGAAGACGCCGAAGGTTCTCCGCGATCGCTTCGTCGCGGATCGCTGTGCACTCATTCGAGGCCGCTTCCCAGCGATCCACCTGGGCGCGCACGAAGCGAAAGCGGACCGAGGCCCGCAGGCCTCGCAGCTCATCCAGGACGTATCCCTCGTCCCCGGCGAGTGTCCCCAACCGGTCGACGAGAGAGAGCATCTCGTCCTCGCTCAACTGCTCGAACCCGCTCAGAGACGGGATGTCAATCGAATCGGCGATCTCGCCGAGATCCTCACGAACGGCCAAGACGTGTCGGTGAATCAATTCGTAGCCGAAGTCGAGATCGATCAGATGGACGCGAACGCGTTCCTCCTCGGGAAGCGCTTCGTTCATGGCCCGGATCCCTCGAACGAGCGCGACCTTGTCGGCCCCGGCGAGCTCCCAGTACCACAGATCCGGCAGCGTTGTCTCGAGTCCCGCGACGAACTCGTCGATTCCGCGCTCGAAGACCGGACTCGCTTCCAACGCGACGTCGCGCAGCGCCACGGTCCGGTGAAGGCGTTCGAGGTAGTGAAGGAAGAAGGAGACGGTCTCGTTCGCCCCGTGAGTCTCGCCGACGACGTAGAGATCGTACCCGGATGCTGCCAGCGGCAACGCCGTGGCCTCCCTTGCCACGTAGACGCCAGGGCGAAGCTCGATCGCCGATAGCGAGACGTCGGTCGATCCACCGATCGTATGGGAGAACCCGACAAATGCGGCAAGCTCAACGGCCAAAACGACGAGAGCACGGTTCACGAAGCTCACGCGGTGCTTCAAGCGAGACGACACCTCCCTCGCGAGACCACGCCGTTGCGCTCAGCTTCCGATGGTCGAACGACGACAGGGCATATCTGGCCCGGCTCGTGTCCTTCGGACGGACAGGCGCTATGGAGTATAGCTTGATCCTTCTTTCACATGTTCGCTGGTCGAAGCGAGTACGGCAAAACCTGCCCGCGCTCCCGGGTGATGGGCTGAGAGTCATCCGGTGCTCCACCGACGTTTCCCTGCTGTCCGCATTCCTGTGTCCGGAACCCCAAGAATCAAGATGTGACCCCGCATTTCCGAGTGTGCTGTCAGAAACGCCTCCTGAGCGCGCTTTGTCTAGGCAACTCAATCGCATAGGAGGTTCAACCAAATGAACGGAATCAGCATGAAGATGGCAGCGAAGGTCGCGATCGGCCTCATGATCGCGATGGGTCTGGCCGTCGCCGGCATGGCGAGCGACTCTGTCACTGGATTCGATGTGTTTCAGGTCGACCTCGCCAGCGACATCGCGGGCAGCGACGCCGGCGATGACGCGAGTGACGACCTGGAATCTCTCCCGGACCTTCCCGGTCTGGAAGCAGACGATCTCGGCCCGAACATCTTGATGGAGTTCGGGGCCTCGCGGGCACCGCGGTTCCCACGGGTTACCATGGACTGGCCCGGCCTTCACTCCCTGGGGCTGAACGGCAAGCTCTATCTGATCGTCTCCGGGATCAACCCAAATGGGTACACGACCGTCCGCTGGGCCGAGCGGTATCCCAACGGGCAGTGGTGGATCTTCGACTTCTCCGGTTGGTATCCGACCGGCAAGCTGCCGTTGACCTTCATCGGGGACACGGTCGGCAGGCACGTCGTTCTGATCTGGGCCGATAACAACGGAAACGGACTCGTCGATCGAGGCGAAGTCACGGATCCGTGGATGGAAGTCGACGTCGTGCGCCGCAACTTCATCTTCCGGATCACGTCGCGTCCGTAGTCTTCGGATAGCGTGACCCGGCCATAGGACCGTTGAACCGATTCGCGGCAGGACCGAGGTCGCGGGAAGTGACGACGCGGGTGGGGAGTTATCCGGCTCTCCCCCGCGTTTCTTCATTCTCGGGTTTCGATCGAGTCGCGGAGCGCGGCTCGAATTCCGATTTGAAGGGCATTTTTCCCGTTCTGTCAGAAACGGAGCGCGAGGGTGCTTTGTCTAAGTAACTCAATCGCATAGGAGGCAGTACGATGAACAAGATCAACAAGAAGATGGCAGCGAAGGTCGCGATCTCCCTGATCGCGGTGGCGAGTCTCGGCGTGGCCGCGTTCGGCCAGTTCAGCTTCAAGATCACATTCTCGGGTCAGAACGGCGCCGTGAGCGTTCAGATCGGTGGAGCGCCGTCCGGTTCGTCCTCCTCGTCCACAACGCCGTCGAATGGCGTGGCGATTTCGCCGGCCGGACCTTGCAAGCTGCCGGAGGGCGGCTTCCTGCAGACGAAGCTCACGGGGATCAACAAGACGGCGAAAACGACCGTCAAACTGACCGAGCAGACGCCGGATGGAGCGCGGCACACCTTCGATCTCTCCTATCACCACACCCGGGGGATGCTCGGGCTTGGGTTCAACGGGAAGTCCGTCGGAACGCACCTGATCACCGTCTGGGTCGACAACAACGGCAACGGGATCGTCGATTCCGGCGAGCAGGCGCGCCTTCAGATCGTCGTGACCGGCAAGGCCGGAGGTTCGAAGAGTGAATGCGCCTACGCGGGAACGGACATCAACTTCTGGACGCCCAAGGCGCCCGTTTCGGCTGGACCGAGGCCCGGGCGACCGAAGCAGGGTGCCTAGCTGAAACCACCGGGAACGCCGAGCGGCAAGCACACGACAGCGAAGCGAACGCGGGGGGCCTCGAGGCTCTCCGCCGTTCGCATTGGAGGAACCTGTCATGATCGGCTCGACTCGACCTTCACATGGCACGCATGGGGCACGTTGTGCAGGGTCCGTGGCCTTTGTAGTATGGATCATCTGGATAGGACTAGAGGGATCCTCTGTGGAAGCGACCGATCGTTGGGACGACCAACAGCTGCTCGACCGAGTCTTCCGGCGAGGATGGGACGAAGGCCTTCGGACGGCCTTCGTCGATCGCTACGGCACGCTCATCCGTCGGAGCATTCTCTACCACGTGCGCCGAACGCTGGGGGCCCAGCACTTGCGCTCCGTTGGCGAGTATCTGGTCTCTCTTCAGGAGGGGAAGCACGAGCCGAAGACGGCGGGAATCGAGATCAACGTCCTTCGCGTCGCGGCGGACACTTGGCAGGACGTCCTCTTGCGGTGCCTCCAGAACAAGGATCATTTGCTTTCCCAATGGTCGGAGTACGTCCGCGACCACGACGCCGCGGACGGCCCGGCACGCGACTTCGAGACCTATCTGAAGGGCGCGATCGGCAACACCTACTGGGGCCACTTGCGGCGGCGCAGGGCGCAGCTCGGCGACGTCGTCCCGCTCGAAGACCTCGAGGAGACGCTTGCAGCCGTTGACAGCGAAGCGTCGCGGGTTCCCGTCTACAGCGAGATCCTGGTGATGTGGGACCTTCTCCTTCGCTGCCAGTGTCCGGACCCGGAACGGATCGAGGAGGACATCGTCCGGCTCCGTGAGGATCCGGAGTCGGTTCTCCTTTGGGCTTGCGCGTCTCTGAAGCAGACTCACACGAAGAAAAGAAAGCGCGCCGCGCTCGACAACCTGATGGCGATTGCCACGTTCCTTTGCAGCCGTTCCGGACCGAGGAAGGACGAGGCGTCCTATCCGACGCCGGCAACGCTGACCTTGGAAGCCGTGTGCGGCCAGTACTACCGGTGGGAAGAGGACGTGTGCAAGCGGATCTTCGAAAAGCAGCTCCGCAAGGACCGTGCGCTGCAGCAGCTCCAGAGCCACATCCTCTCTTCCCCGTATCGAAGGCAAGTTCAGGAGGTGACATCATGACGACGGAAGCGTTCGAGCAGTTCATCGATCAGGCGATTCCCCGCGCGGGCGACGGACGGTACGATGCGCACCCGTCGTCCGAAGTCTTGGAAGCATTCGCCTACGAGCAGTTGGCCGTCGGGGCCGCCGCTCGAGTCTCCGCGCACGTTGCGACCTGTGCCGTATGTGCTGAAGAAGTCGGCCGGTTCCGGCGCGAACTTGCGGCGATCGACGGCGCATTCGAGGCGCACTTGGAGCAAGTGCCCGTGCGCGTGCGCGAGGCGAACGTTGCACCGGAGCCCGATGCATTCGATCGGCTGAAGCGTTGGGTGGCGGAACGCCTCTCGCCGGAGGCCTTCTCGTTGCCACGCGTGGTTGCGTTCGCGGGTGCTGCGGCGGCCGTCATCCTTTGCGTGAACGTCGTTCTCGATCGAACGGCCGTTCCTCCGATCGATCCGCTGGCGTCCGCGGCTCCGGTCACACGCTGGTGGGTGCACCTCTACTGGCTTCTGGTCCCGCTCGGCGGACTTGTTGTTTGGCGGTTGGTTGCGTACTTCCGCCGGAAACGGAAATAGGAGCCTCCGATGCGAGCAAGAGAGATCCTGGCGGCTGGGATTGCCCTCGCGGCGGCGCTCGGCCTTGCCGGAGCAGGTGAGACGTATTGGGGCGGCGAACTTGGCGTCCAGTCGGATTCGTTCCTGAACGCGATCTACGCGAATCCGGCCATCTACCCCGGAGGGACGCCGTCCTACTCCGAGAATGCCGATCCGTCCGGATCGTGCGCCGCGTGCCTCGCGAGCTTGAGCGGCTACGCGGTGAGATCATGGCCGGCTCCGATTCGCTACGCGTTTGTCGACTCGTCCGTTCACGCGTGGACGGCATCCGAGAAGGCGGCGGCGCGCCGGGCGATCGAAGCGTGGAACTTGGTCGAAGGACAGCTCGCCGGACAGCTCGCCGAGTGGGATTCGGACGGTTCGGGCGGTTCGCCCGAGATTGTCCTGCGCTGGGAAAACAAGAAGAGCTTCTTCAAGTCTTGGAAGGATCAGGACGGCGACGGGGTCGGGTTCAACGCGTCGCAGGCCGTCGCGTATTGGGTTCCGGCTTCGATGGCGCCGTCCTTCGGCATCGATCCGGCTGCGGATGTTCTGGCCTCCGGGCTGTGGACGCGGGCGGACGCCGTCGTGCTGAATGCGGACGTCGATTGGTTCGTGGACGGGACGCCGGACGTCGATGAGGAATTCGAGCGAGTGCTCGTCGCCCGTTGCGGCCGCGCGCAGCGGATCCTTCGTGCCACTAGGGGGAGCGAGGCGTGGGACGCGTGGGATCTTGTCACGGTGGTCGAGCACGAGTTCGGACACGCGCTCGGACTGATCCACTCCGGTGGCTGCGACGGCGATCCGTGCTCCCCGAGGGTTCGACAGGACGCCGACTTCGACGGAAGCGTCATGTGGGAGGGGCCGCTCGACGGAACCCGGGACACGCCACTCGAGGATCTCTACGTCGGCTACGGCGAGCGCGTTCCGGTGGAAATCGACGTCGTAGCCGACGACAAGCTCTGCGCGCAGATCCGCTCCGACGGGATCGCCATGCTCGCCACCTTCACCCTTGCGTGGAACGCGATCGACGCGGGACACGCGCACGGCCTGGGGCTCTTCCCGATGGACGTCGCGCGGGCGCGATCCGAGTTCACTGCCGCAATCACGCTGTACGAACGATTCGAGCGAATGGTGCAGGAATTCGTCGACACCTACGGTGAGATCGAAGAAATCGACCAGTACCTCGCCCCCGTCCGATCGGCGCTTGCCGGAGAACCCGGCCTGGCCGACCCGGTCGACCACGTCACGCATCGATTGCGCTCGCTCAACTACGTCGACGCGGAGGGCTACATCGTCGATGAAGACGCATTCGACGAAGAGAGCCGCCGGGCGATGGCGGCGCTCACCGGGGTTGGACTCGGCGATCGGATCGAAACCGCCTTCTACGCGATCTACGACGCCCTCTGCAGAAACTAGCGCCTCCCCGCTCCGACGCCACCATGCGCCAGCGCAACGCGCGACCAGGCTATCCACCGGCGGAGTGACCATACTACTTATCGCCACCTCCAGTGCAGGGAATTCCAAGGGTTGGACACACTGAGTGGATGGGAAATCGCCGTCCTCGAACCACCGTGATCTCAGGATTATCTGTCATCCGAGCTTCGTCCTGTCCTGTGGTGGTTCTGGGGATCCCCGAACCCTAAGAATCGAGATGTGACCCCACGTCCTTCGGAGAGTCTCGTCCTGATCCTTGGGCTCCGCCAGGCCGCTAGCTGAAGCTTTGAGTGAACAACTGATTAGGATCAGCTATGATTTCCGCTCGCGAGTAGAAGTCCTTCACAAGACGGCGATACAAGTTATCTGCGTATGCGACTATGTCGCCCCCTACTTCTGACAGATGTGCAAGGTGACTCACAACCATCCGCTCAATAACGAAGCGCCCGCCTACGCAGAAGTCTCGCCGGTATGTCTCTTCCCAGGCAGCTTTCTCTGTCATTGCGTTCCGGAACTCCCTGAGCGCTGCTGCGTGGGCTCGGGCCATCGTGCAAAGGTGCGCGTGCACCCGCTGAACGGCATCTTCCGACTTGTGATTGAGGGGGCGTAGCATAGCCGTGGAGTCCGCCAACACGGCTTCCGGAAATCGAATGGCCTGTAGGACATACTCGAACTTTGTCACAGTGTTGCGAATGTATTCTGTTCCTAGCGGAGTTATGTATGCAAGGGTGCCTCCGGTCACCTCGGCCGGGTCAAGGCGCTTCTCGACATTGCCCAGCTCGACGTGGCGCTGATCAGGGTGCTCACAATCATATAGGGAAAACAACGTGTCGCGCGCTCTGCGACGGTCTACACCAATCTCCTCGAAGCCTGAGATCACGTCCCCAACTCTGAGCTTCGCCTGGTGCCTCTGCAGCCATGCGAGAAGAACCCACTCCAGATCACAAGCAGATGCAGGCGAAAGCTGCTTTGCGTCAAACTTCGTGTAATTCGCTATGGGGTCTCCAAGCCATTCATGGCGCGGATTCATTGCCGCATAGATCCAGCGGTAGAGGTACGATCGGCAATCGATCTGAGAGAGATCAAGCCCGCTCTCTGAGTACCCTACTTCCCTCTCATAGACGAGGCGAATGAGGAACTTGGTGAATCCCGCATTCAAGAGAAGAAGCTGTCGACGGCTGTGGTTCGCGAGGTTGAAGAGACGCTGGGAGATAAACGAGGAGTTGGCAAGCTTTCGCGCCCCATCCAGGATGATCTTGAAGTCCTGATCCACATCCCTGCATCTCTCTGTGAGGAAGACATCTCTCGCATACCCCTGTCGTGTGCTCAGAAGACCTTCCACGAACTCATCGACCGGCGCGTGAATGTCGACCCTATACGCAAGTTCGGGATGCCCCGTCGGAGTCAGAACCTCTACTACATCGCCATCTGCCCCGTCCTCAGTGTAGCGAAGAACGTTCTTCTCTCGGAGAGCCACTACCGTCCCGAAAGCCCCTCTTCCACGATGATAGACGTCAATTGCCAAAGAGAGAAGAAACGGCTG
>Ga0180431_10005986_pt1 | contig 14569 bp, 13 predicted proteins | sample SS_ome_11_FD_132459 | JGI IMG/M metagenome (GOLD analysis project Ga0180431, IMG submission 132459) | Hypersaline lake sediment archaeal communities from the Salton Sea, California, USA - SS_1_MS_1 metaG | ecosystem: Environmental > Aquatic > Non-marine Saline and Alkaline > Hypersaline >... | reverse complement strand
GTGCTCATGGCAGTGGCTATCATCTACTACAACGAATATCTTCGTGACCTTCAACATTACGGCTATCTGGGGGCTTTCATTATCAGTATTCTGGGCGGAGCCACTATTATCATACCAGTGCCCATGCTGGCAGTGGTCTTTGCGCTGGGTGGAGTGATGCCTCATACCTGGCTGGTAGGCGTAGCGGCCGCCCTGGGTGAGCTGATAGGTGCCCTGACTATCTATATGACCGGGCATGGGGCTGGCAGAGTACTGGTCAGCAACAAACATGGCAGGATTCAATCTGCCTACGAGCGGATGCTGGGTCTGATGGAGCGGAGGGGGTCGCTAACCCTGTTTATCGTGGCGTCGGTGGTTAACCCGTTCTTCTACCCGGCCGCTCTGGCTGCCGGAGCCCTGCGCTTAGGCTTAAAGAAATATACCCTTATCGTCTTGGCAGGGAAGCTAATCAAGTGCATGACCGTGGTTTACGCCGGCTATTGGGGAATAAAAGGTATTTTCGGAGCCATCGGCATTTCCCTGGATTAGCCTTATTCCACCGCTATTTTAACACTTATTAACCGGTCACCCTTAAACTGCGGATTTTGGGTCGGGTCACGGGGTGTAAGCTTCTCCAGGACATCCATCCCCTCTACCAGCTGCCCGAAGACGGAGTAACCACCGTCAAGGAAAGGCTGAGCTTCGTAACAGATGAAGAACTGGGAGCCGTTAGAATCGGGGAGAGCCGAATGAGCCATAGAGAGCGTCCCTGCAAGATGCTTGTGTTCGGTAATCTCGTAGGCAAATGTATAACCGGGGCCACCGGTGCCCGTGCCGGTAGGGTCGCCGCCCTGCGCCATAAAACCGGGGATTACCCGGTGAAAGGTCGTGCCGTCGTAGAATCCTTTGCTCGCCAGAAAGACGAAGTTGCTGACTGCCATCGGCACATCTTTGGCAAATAGCTCAAGTACGAGCGTTCCCTTCTCGGTTTCCATATAGGCATAGTACTTCTTGCTGGTATCGGCCAGCATCGGCGGCATTGAACCGGTATCTTTGAACTCTATCATTACTTCCTTTCCCGGCTCCGGTAAAGGAACCGTTGGCACTGCCACATCCGGTGTTTCGGGTACCGGAGCTGAATCAATATTCTGGGCTGGTTCCGATGATGAATACGTCGTCGTCTCTATATCTGACCCGCCGCACGACGTAGTAAAAAGAATCGCCAAGACTAGTACAGTAACAGTAAGTATGGATAACACCCTGGTTGACATAAATACTCTTCCTCCAAGCAGAAATATTTAGTTAGTCTTTTCAGATTGTAGCTTATTTGTACTTGATAAGCAATCGTTTGTAAGGACAAAGAGAAGGGGCTTAGCCAGTTCTCAAGATTGGGATTCCGCTTGAGAGTTCGCTAAGCCCCTTCCTTCTCTGGGCTGTTACCAAGCTGGGGAACAACTTGATTAACTGTCGATTTCTAACGTTCTGGTATAAGGATAGCACCAGTGTTGTAAACAAGGCATAAATATCATCACCTTTTATATAAATAACCTGTATAAAATTGGTTGTGATAAGAGTCAAATGCTTCTTAACCTTGCTAACCGCCCCTTTTTTCTGCTAAACTGTGCGTGTATACATGGGGCTGTAGTTCAGTTGGGAGAACGTTTGACTGGCAGTCAAAAGGTCGAGAGTTCGAGCCTCTCCAGCTCCAGTTTGAAGCTAGAAGCCGGCAGATAGCAATAAATGTATGAGTCTAGACCATTTGACTCCCCGCACTTCTCACGCACAAACAACTATAAATCTGCACCTTTTGACTCCCCTGAAAAAGCAAGTTGATGGGTTCCTGATTGCCTGCCAGGTTGATGGGCTTTCGCCTGCTACCATCAAGAACTATCGCTATCACCTGAGTCGCTTCACTGAATATTGCCTGAAAAACAACTTGACTGATACCTCTGCAATTCAGGTTAGAGACATAAGGGGGTTTATTCTCCTGTTAAAAGAAACCAACAACCCCACTTCGATTAGCGATTATCGCAAGACTATAAAACGCTATTTCAATTGGTTGATAGAGGAGGGCTTACTTAAACCGGAGGATAATCCGCTACAGAACATAAAGCCTCCCCGGAAGGAATATAAAGTAATCGTACCCCTGTCTCCCCAAGATATAGACAGGTTAATTGATGTAACCTCCGGGCATAGGCTAATTGATGTTCGCAACCGGGCGATAGTCTTGTCATTTCTTGATACGGGGGTCAGGCTTTCAGAATTAGCAGGAATGAATATCCCAGACATTGACTTTAACCACGAATCGGTAAAGGTCATGGGGAAGGGGGCCAAGGAACGGCGGGTAAGAATCGGCAAAAGAACACAAAAGGCTTTGTTGCGGTACCTGCTCATGCGTGATAAAGTTGCCACTTCCAAACTCTGGGTTTCTGAGGAGCAGATGCCACTAACAGCGGCTGGAGTCCAGACTACCATTAAAACACTCTTTAACCGTGCTACAATTGTCGGGCCTAAGCGTGGGCCTCACACATTTCGTCATACCTTTGCTATAAATTTTCTGAGAAACGGTGGGGATGTATTTAGCCTGCAAATAATTCTTGGCCACACAACGCTGACTATGACGAGGCGGTATGTAAGTAGCTTAGGTATGGATGATGCCTTTATTGCTCACCAGAAAGCTAGCCCGGTGGATAATTTGAAGGGTATGGTATAATGATATTATGCCAAAGTGGTTAATAGGTATAGCAATAGGGGTATTAGGAGTTTATACTTTTTTAATGTTACAGCCAACTGTATTGCACTCTTTTACTGATAGGGCATCCATAGAGAAGCGCGGCGCAGAGCTTTTAACACAGACAAATGATATTAGAAACACTTACGGCATGGCAGTATTTAGAGAGAGTGCATTACTTAATGAATTGGCATTGAGCCATGCTAAAAGTATGTATGATCGAAGCTCTGTTGATCATTATGGGTTTGACCAAAGAGTGGTAGAGGCTACGAAAGCTGGTTATGATATTATTGCTGAAAATACAGCAAATGGCTACGGTGTATCTAGTTATATAGACTCATGGATGGATTCAGAAGCACACAGAGGTAACATACTCAATTCTGAACTATCTGACATTGGTGTGGCGGTTTATGGTGAATATGCCGTTGAAATATATGCTGGTGTTATTAACTAATCCTCGGCGGTTTAGGTGTAATCCTTGGAGGTTTTTTGGATATTGTTGTATCTCGCCTAAAAGATATTAAGGGTTTTTCTCCTCCAGGCGAGATAATGGTATCGACTGCGCCAGTGTCCTCCACAATATCTTTACTCAAACCAGGTCCATATAGTCGCTGGATGCTACGCTTGGCGCTCCCGGGTCCATCATAGACAGTGGCACCCTTTGGCGCATCCCCAAGTATGATAGTACGCTCTACCTTACCATCTTTTGATTTGTACCATACGTGCCATACATCTTTGCCGCGTAGTTCCCCCCGCTGGTAGGCAATAGCGCTGGCAGATTCTTTAACTTTTTTGCGCCGTTTATTATTCTCAGCACTTTCGACGGCTATCTTCGGAAGCACTTTTTTTGTAGATTCTTTTGGTGATGTGTATTTTGTGGTTGTGGGTATCGCTGGTGTGGATACCCGCATGGTTTTTGGTGCTATAAGTGTTGCCGGTGTGGTTGCGCTCTTAATATTTGTCGCTGCCTCAACTATTGATTTAGGAGAGGTTTTCAAAGCCGTATCTGCCCCTATTTTACTCTCTGCTTGAGGCTCTTTTTTACTCTCTGCTTGAGGCTCTTTTTTAGTGTCGGTAGTAGTGGCGGTGGTGGTTGTAGTCTTACCGCCTGATTTTGAGACTGTTTTGCGTTGTGGATTATATATCGTCAGAATACCGTGCTCTTTAATCTTGGGGGCCTCCATAATCCATACAGTTGTATAAGGCTCTGGCTCCGGAATAGGAGGATGGATCGGGGATGGTTTCACTCCTGGCTTTGTGGGTGCTGTGGTCACTAGACCCCCAGGATATGGGGTCTTGCCTGGTTCAAATATAAATATCTCGGTGTCCGGGTCTTTAATCCATGGGTTTCTTGGTTCATATATAACCAATTCGCCATCGTCATTAATTGCCCACATTTTTACTTTTTGTCCGGCCATGGCCATTAACAGTGGAGTGTTAGTCGTTGTCTTAGCGCCTGAACTGGTGCTACATATAAGTGTGTTTTTCCCTTTCGCTTGGCCAGGGATAAACCTCGGTGGTCTTGTATTCACCAGAATATTGCCATCGCCTCTTGTTAATGGTTTTGCCCACTCAATGTCAGTGGCTTTTATGGACACAACCATTTTGCTGTGTAATTGCTGCTCTTTCTCTAACAGTTTTGCCAGTTTCTTTTTGACAATCTCTAATGCTTCCTTATCTCTACGTTTAGCCAAACTAAGCATTTTTGCTCTTGTATTTTCTATAGCTCCCCTGATATTGACTAACTGTTTATGCAGCACCCTTGCTTGCCCCGACTTTGCAATGAGGTATTCTGCTTGCCGTTGTGCTATCTCCATTGAAACCCTGCCGCCAACTCGTTGTGCAGTTTGTAGGATTTGTTTCTGTTTATTAAGAGTATTTGCAATTACTTTGGCCCTTCTCCCCTTGGCCGTTATTTGCTGTATTTCCAAGTCTTGAATTATCCTTGCTGCCATAGTAGCTGTGGCCTCAGTTCTATCTAGTTGCTTCACCAATTTGGCTATCTGTTTTTCTGTAGTCTTAACCCCCTTAATATCCTGAAATACCATATTCACCGTGCTTTTTGTGTCCTTAATAATGTCCGTTGGGAATGAGCTTTGTATTAACGGTATATCGTTATAGGCTGCTTTAGCTGCTTTGCTTTGCGCTTCCACAAAACCCTCGGCTGCTTGTTTTAATCTTGCCTCAAGTACCGGAGCTTGGGTATTTAGCTTTGCAAGAGAACTCGCGCGATTTATTTTCCCTCCGGGTCCGTACTTTCCGTACTTTGCGATGGCTAATTCTAAATTTCTGGCCTTTACCAGGTTTGTGGCATAAGTTGTCTGTGCCTTAACCATATCACGGTATGGTTGGACTAGCCGACCGTCTACAGTTGCCAATGTTTTTTCAGCTGCCTTGGTTCCCTGTTGTAACATCTTTTCTATTGTGGGCAGTTTTTTAGGTGCGCCTTTCAAGCTACCTAATGCACGCGCTATTATTCCTGGCTTTATCCATGTCGCAATAATTAGTGTATCAAGTAAAACATTGGTTGCGCGCTCTACGTTTTTAGGCACCTTAACCCCGGCAACCTCCATGGGTTCATTGTTCCAATAAACCGCCGTACCGACTCCGGGGATCAATACAGCAAGGGCTTTCCCCGCTTTCAACCCTTCTTTTAGATTTACTACTTTCGCTGGATTATCAACTTTTATACCTAGTATTTTAGTCGGCTCGATATTTGAGTAGTAAGATATTACCAACTCCTGCTCTTTAGGTGTTAATTTGTCAAATATCGTAGCATTGGTTGCCCCAATTTTGGAAGGTAGCACATTATATATCGAGGCGATATCGATTTCCAGTTGCTCTTTTGCATATCTGGCACTCTGATTATTCACCTTTTTACCTTTTGCCATGACTGCTTCTATGGTATTTAGCCTTACAGTTAATTTTTGCCCTGCCTTTGGGTCGTTTACCGTGATAGCCTGTAGCATTGTTTCCATGTCTGCGTATCCTCGGGCCACGCCGATTATAGTGCGCTGGTCAAGTGGAGATAGAGTTTTAAACTTTGCTAAGGCAGTATCATAAACCATATTTAATTCTTGGTATTGCTCGGGAGGGTAATATACTACATTCCCATCATTGTCAATACTATCGAACTTAGAGCCTTTGGGGATTTGCCCTTGGGTTATAAGCATATCAAATTTGCCTTTAGGTGATGCGTTTTGATATGCTTGATATTCCTTTAGCAACTTCGCATCTTTGATAGCTTCCTGATAACTTGACTCACCAAAATATCTCTTGATAATTGAGGTTGCTACTCCGGCATTTACCGCCTCGGCTAAGTTATAATCGCCTGTTACTGAGTTCTTAAAGTCTGATAATGCTTTTATATCCTTGGCAATGTTAGATACGGTTACTCCGCTTAACCCAATATCGTATAGTGCTTGCTTAGTGCGCTCATTCCTTGATGCAAAGGCATCAAGATCGACATTCCCCGCATTGTCAATCAGCTTGTTATCTCTCAGATATCTAACAGCCTGTTTGTAAGACTGCTGAGTTTTTTGTTGTTGCTCCGGTGATACATACTTAACGTCTTTGGCGATAATGCCCATGTTCTGTAATTCCTCATGTTTCGCCCGGTCTGTAAGCTGCGATAATCTCTCGGCCTCCAATTGAGTGATATGCTTAACTCCTTTGGGTGTGGCTACAGGCACATAGGGTTGCTCACCGGTACCGCCCCCCCTGTACTGCCCCTGGACAACCGGCCCGGATTCGTAAACCATCCCTTGCCCCTCAACCCTTTTACCGCCGGTCTGGAAGCCCATTCCCCACATGGTTGACTCAGGGGAATAGTGCCGTACACCCTGTTTATCCTCATAGACAGTTGGCTTACCTTGTGCATTTTTTTCAACAACCGTCCACCCTGGGTCAGGGGTAAAGCCTCGTTCTTTTGATGTTAGCCCCTCGGCTGTCTCCGTTTTGGGTGTAGGTGTTTTTGGTTTTGGTGCCGGCGTCGGTGGTAGTGCAGTCTCAGGTAGGCTAGTTCCACCCCCGCCGGGTGCACTCGTATCCTTTGGGCTTGGTGAAGATATAGGCGGTAGCCCTTTCTCTGCCCTCCATGCGTCCCGTGCCTTTGTATATGAATTAGCCATAATACTACCTCAACCTATTCAGGTAATTGGATAATAGCCCTATAATCATGGCAAATAGCATGATAGACAATACCGCTGTCATAGAATAAAGCATGTACTGGATAATGGCAGCATTGCCGCCGAAATAGCTGTAATCCCATTGCACAAGTTTCGGTAACCCATCCGTAAAGAAGCTAAAATTGATGATAGGCACAGGGAATAAGCCAAATAAGTTAAATATCTGGGTAAACATCAGTTTATTCAGGAATGATATATCGGCGGAAGCGATAAAAGCACCCTCAAGTATACGGTTAATCAGGGTGAGCCCTGTAAAAGCCATAGCCAGAAAACCGACGAGATTACTACCTATGCTATCGCCAAGAGATATCTGCCGACTGGCAAATCCGGCTGCCACGGCAATTATCAGGAACATTACCACCATCCAGAAGTCTATGAGGCCCAGGGCCGTAAATATGCCCATCATCACGCCTATCAACATCATTTTGACCAGCACACTTCTGGCGCCGGAATTACGCATAAGCCAGCTCAACAGCAAACTGGCAACAATGATGGTAAAGCCAACAATGATACTCCAGGGTAGCTGTGCAGGAGTGCCTGATGTATTAGACACATCGGTTATTACAGCCGCACCTGGGAAGTTGGAGGGGGTTGGGGTAGTACTAAAGTTACCGCTTATTGATGGTGTCGAACTTATGAAGTCTGGGGCTGTGCCAATAGAATAAGATGGTGCCCGGGCAGTCTCTATCGGTGAAAAAGTTGATAATATGGCACTAACATCAGCGTCACTGGATGCTGTCCTGAATGTAGGCGTGGCAACAATGGAATTTATGCTATCTGTGAATGTCTCTGAATATTTCCACTCCCAATGTGCAACTTGGTTGCCGCCTTTGGTGATATTTACTGACGAAACATAAGGCATGGCGACTTGTTGACAAAATGTCCAGTTATCAGAAGTATCAGGAACCGAAGTCCCATTCGTAGCCTCATAAGTAAAATACTCGTCGCTATCTACTGAAACACTCCCATCATATCTCCATTTGGTAGCGTTGTATATTTGCGCAATTTCGGTAGGAGTCAGGATGTCGTCATATACCATTACCTCCCCAATAATCCCTGCAAATTCATAATTATTGCCACTGTCACTACCAATATAAGCTGTGCTTACATTATCAGACTCCCTTGTCCCTGTAGGGTTGGTGTCGTATGGCAGACCGAGAGCCGAGTCATTCAGATAAAATATGGGGTCATTAGCTACGGCGTCAGCATCGTAAGTTACAGAGTACATGCTAAAACTATTCGCAGATGCGCTTACGGTACTACGCCACTGACCAGCACTACCATCAAATTCATACCTAAGAGTCATCTGTATGGGTCCAGTTTCCCTAAGATAGAACTTGTTTTTCGCCTTATCCCACAGCCTACCATCGTTCCCAGTAGTAGGATTTGCCCAAACTACAACAGTTCCGCCACCATCAAAAATATCCTCTATGGGTGCTGTGGAGCCACAATCAATCCTATCATTAGTACCATCAAATGTTCTACCTGTTTGCCCCCATACTGCATTTTCTACTGTGCAAGTAATCTCGTTATCATCCTTTGATGTAATATTTGCTCCTGTCATATCAGTGTGGTGGAGAGGTAAACCTAGTACCAAGTCTTCACCAAGAGGTAATTCAACATCAGAGCCATTATCAACACCTATACCTACTAGTGATTCATTAAGATGGACACCAAGGTCATGCTCGCCACTATCAACACAAATACTGGCAAAATCAGTGCTTAGTTCGGCATCATCGAAATATGATGAACCAGCATATATTCTCGCTAAGCGCACCTGCAACATTGTTGCGTTATCAGCAAGTGTTTTAACCACTGTAGCTTGTGACCACGCGTCAGTTGTAGAGTCTTGAGCAGAGGTAGTTTGGCTTACACCGTCATATATTCGTACCTCAAAGTTTCCACCATCACCAGCAGTAGAGTACCCCCAGCAACTAAAAGTAAACTCTTGCCCTTGGTAAGTGTCATCCCAAGGCAGATCCTGATAGGCATATCCCTGATTGTCTGTTACTTTCCATGATTTGGTGCCACTGCGAGCAAAATCAGCACTTTGTGCAGTAGTACCGCTACCATTTAGCCAATCAGAATTTAACTCCATATCAGGATTAGACACTGCATTCAATGCAACAGAAATATTGCTACTACTACTAACATAGACTCTTAATCCCGCGCCCTTATCTGTTATATTAGCCCCGACTGCTGATGCCGAGGTATCAAAATATCCGCTAATACTGATACTGATGTTGTCTGATGACTCTAGGCTGGCATTGTCTGATACGGTCATACCATCGGCCCCTGGGAAATAATATTTAGTAGAGTCCAAGGAGGCATTGCCTGTATACAGGATATAAATCTTACTTGCATAATCTTCTATACTCGGGGCCCAAAAGCACCACGGGTAAGAACTATTTACAGAAGGCATGAATGCAACATCAACCCCGCTGGAGCTGCGGACAGCAACATTCTCTATATCGCTGTCCAACCAACCTTGCGATATCACTTCCTGTGTATTTATAGAACAAATAACACTTACTCCTGTTGCTTCTGTGCTATTATTTGTGATAACTATGTTGCCATAGTATTGAGCATCTGTAATATCAGATGCAAAGACCATAATTGGGGCAATCAATGCTACGATGCCCAATGCCAAAGCAAGTAGATATTTTGTCATGCTCTCGATAGCCCCCAAATCCGCGAGCTGATATACAACCAAGCAACCGCGGCTCCCAATGCCAATACATCGAGCCCGATAAAGGATAGCCGCGACAGTACCACGAAAGGCACAGTGGCATCCAGAAGCCCCCCCCATGTGTCACCGGCTACAACAATGTTGGCAATAAGCGCTCCAAAGCAAACAACTAGTGCCAAGATTAAACCAAACAGGTCATAATCAACACCAAAAAGCGTCTGCCCTGAGTCTCTGGCGGTTTGTACCCATGTCCCTGTCCATTGGCTTGCTACAGTTGCATTATAACTAGTTGACCATGTACGAGGAGTCACAGTTACATCTGCAACAATAATGCGGAACACTGCCGGTGCCAAGCCTTGTATACCGTATACAGCACCTCTAAAAAATGCCTCACCATATATGGATAGCACCGTGCCGGTTTCCGACTCTAAGAGCAATGACGAATCAGAATCAAGCCCCCACTTCCTATCAAGGTCTTTAGCAATGGCAAGTATTCTTACTGCTAAAACGGCCTTTACATCGGTGCTTTCTGTAAGACTGCTATAATCGCTAGTCTCTATCTGGAAGTTATAAAGTACAGATTCCCCAAATACCACCGGGTAGCCACTAAGCCGGAGATAATATTGTTGTTCCCATGTTGGCGCATCGTCGGCATCGAAGTAGAACGAATATATATTATATCCATAGCCATTATCGTTATATGGGTATGCCAGTGATTGCGCTAACTCCGTGGTGCCATCTGTGTCTATCAGCCTCATTACAAAGGCATCATCAACATCAGTATCGGGTGCTGTGCCATAAGGGGTATTCTCATAAACAAGAATTAAAAAGTCACCGGTTTCTAGTATGTTTCGGTAGCAATCTATTTGCTCTATCGTCGGGTCACTGTCCGGAGGGTCCTCATAAGCATAGACTGGCGTTGCTATCAGGACAATTGATAACAGCGCCACAAGAAGCACGGCAGACCTTAATAATCTCATTCCTCATTCCAGAATATGTATTTAAGCGACATGATAAAACAATATATGGCATAACACAGGAACATCAGCCCGATGGCCAAGCCGTAAGGCGTTACATAACTGTCATAAAACGCAAAGCCAGTGAACAACGCAGTGGCACAAGCCATGATAAATAGCGCAGCCCTTTGCTTTGCATCCTTCTGCCAGTATGCAAAGGTGCTGAAAAATACCACCGGGACTAATTGTGCTAGGTCCATTAATCAACCCTCGCCAGTTTGCTTAAATCTTCATAGTATCGCCCTTGTGCCCCTGAGCCAACCCCGCGTTTCAACAACTCAACATTCAATAGCCGGACTATACGCGAATCATAGATGTTAAATTGCATTTTAACCTCTTTTACCAATACTTTACCTAAGTCTTTTACATAATTAGCAACCTGGTCTGCTAACTCAGCTATTTGGCTATTATCTTGCTCTTTTTCCTCGGCAACGCGTTCTGCCCCCTGTAATTGCCATGTGTTATATGAATTCCACCATGGTTTATTGAATGAAACACCGGTATAGAAAGGCACCTTTGCTTTTTCATGGGGTAGGTCCTCCCTAATCATTCCTGACATATCGTATGCTTTCCATAAGCTGTATTGCCCGGGTTCATTATTGGGAGAGACATCTTTACACTTAATAAGTATATCGGTCTGAAATCTGAGTCTATCATCCACCCACCCTTCATTTTGGGCAGTCCATATTATATTCAGGTGTCTTTTTCTCAATTCTTGGAGTATATAGGAAAACATGATGTTCTCCTGTTTCATAGCGCGACGCGCCTCTGCTATTTCAATATTTACCTCATCAATGAATATCAGCCCATTTTTGTAAACCTCATCTAAATCAACGAGCTCCAACTTGTCAAAAGGAACACTTTTTAATTCCTTGAGCCCATTCTTAAGCTGTAGGGCTATCCCGATATCCATGTTAGACCACACCTTGCGGCCATCCAACAAGTAATCGAGATTTGTTAATTTGGCTCCCCCTACAGACTTACCGCTGCCCCTGGGCCCGACTAAGCCAACTATTATGCTTCGCTTTCTGAGTTGTGGGTATGCTTTTAAAGAGAAAAACGGCGGGGTAATTGGGTAAACCTTGCCGTTATCCTTTACCACAATAGGATTTGAGTGCCATTCCTTATTGATTAATATGGTTATCATCGCCTATCCACAATCCTGTAATAATTAATATAAATGGCCGCTGTCGGCTATCTCTCTTATGATAATTCAGACTGCTGGCCCTTTTTATAATTAGGGTAATTAGTGTGAAAATACTGGTGCGTCATAGCCTCCAATACACGGTCAATTCTGACAGACTTTATACCACACTGAGCATAAATCCTTGTTGTGATAGGCAGAATATCAACACCATATCGTAGCCTTTCACTTATAGCATCGGCACAAGCCATGGCCTCACGCTTATCATCAAAAGCAGCAGTTAATAAAGCCTGGAGAAAAGGGGTTTCCCTCGACCCCACGGCGGTTATCAGTGTGGTTAATACGCCTATTTTCTGCTGAGTGGATAATGTGTCGTAACTTGCCTGTTTAATATTGCTTACTTGCTTAATTGCCTCCTCAATTTCCTCATCGGTGATTGTTTGAGCAATTGCTTGAGGCGTTCCCTTTCCATTTCCCTCACCATCTATATTGCTCATGCTATCCTCCCCCCAATGCTATCAAGCCTATAATTTCACCACCGGCAATTAGCCCCATTACGCCAACTGCCACCTTTTTTATGTTATCCGGTGCCCAACTAAAATATTTCTTGTTATTTGGCATAGTCACAGGATTTGCAAACTCCCTAGGGTCATAAATATTATCGGTGTCTGGTAGTGTAAGGATTTTCCGGCTATCTTCTCCATTCTCCTGCGCTATTAAGAAATACCACTTGTTATCATTACGACATTTTGCCGGTTGCCCATCCGGTGGGGTTTTAATATAAACAAAGTTGACCCTATCCGGTTTAACTAAAAGACAATTAGGAGGCATTTGAGGATCATCACTATCATTACCCTCTTGCTTCCGATATATCCGGCCACCACCAAAATCCCACTTGCTTTTTAACATCATTATTCCGGATACCAGCATGGCACAACCAATCACAATTATTATAGGGTTGCTCCACGAATTGCCCATGTAACCGATTAATGCACCAGCCAGTATTAAGACTGCTGCCGGGATTATTTTTGACCAGTTATGTTTTACTGGTGTTACATTCTTATCTTTAGCTTTTTTACTAATTGGGTTTTTCATTATGTTATTGCCACAATGACAAGACCGAGTGTGAGTAAAGCTATCGCCGCTCCAAGGTAATTAACAACCTTATCCAAAGAAGATTTTGGCTTGGCGGTTCGCTCTATTCGGTAACAAGTGCTTGCGGCTACCCTCCCAATGAATTTTGCTATCTTTTCTTGCATAGTCTTGCCGGATTCCCCGCCACCAGGCTTATCAGCTATATTGAGTTCGTCAAATAAATCAAGTATAATATCTCGCTCACCTGAGAGCGTAACCATATCTGCCGACATGTTTTTATAGCCATCAAACCGCTTGAGCAATTTATATGGCATCAGCCACGCACGGATAATATTATCATTGTTATCCTTTTCTACCAAGAAAGAATCAAGTACATTAAGTTTTCTAATCTGGAATGTGCCATCATCCCTGATTAATACTTGTGTTCTGCGTTCTTTTGTTTCACTAAATAAACCCATTTCTTTTATCCTCCTCTGCTTGATGGGGGCTCCCCTTTTTATCGGGTGCGCCCCCATCAGGCAGGAGCTGCTACAGGCAACGCTAATCGTTGGTACTTGAGGTTAGCCTTTTGATGCCAAAGTAACCGGACAGTACAGTTGCCGCTACATAGGAGAGTAGCAACAGCATGGGGACCAGCAGGATAACGCTGGAGAGGCCTGTGTAGGACGAACTGATACCTGAACCGTCACCATGAACTACTGAGGATATCCCATCCAGTGCAACCGGGAATATCAGTAAGCCGATGGCAAAGAATATCAGCCCAATGCCGAGCATCAGTAAGCCGCCCGGGTCCATGTGCACATTGGCCCCGCCTTTCATCATCTTTATGCCCATGAAGCCGGAAAGTACCGCCACTGCCACATATCCCAGGAGAGCCAGCAACGGTGTGATACCGACAATGGAAGTCAGACCGGTATAGGTTGCATCCGTTATGGCGGCATTGGCTGAATAAGCGTAAGCCAGGATGGAATCGGTCGCTGTGGTAATGTTGGGGAACATGATAAACCCGACCGCCAAAAAAACCATTGAAATGCCGAGCATCAGCGTGCCGCCCAAGTTCATACTGCCCTTTTCAGCCACATGAAATACCGAAAGTGCCTTTTTCATTCGTTTCCTCCTTCCTACCTAGTTTTCTAGCATATCTCTCTATACCTTTGATGCGCTGAGAGAAAACGCACCGCCAGTATTATGCCCTACGTGTAAATATGGCAGCCAGAGCTGCCAGCGGGAATATCGAAATCATAATATACCAGTACCACTGCCAGTTGCTAAGAAGCGTATCAACTGCATCAGCAGCGTTAAGAACATCAATATCATAGCTAACATCAAGGGTACGTGTAGTATTGGCCGTTAGCCCGGATAATGACATAACCCTTGTAGTGCCGTTGTAGCTAGTAAACGTGGGGGAGTCTGTAGACGTATCGGAGTAAAATCTTATCGTGTCGTTATCATTATCATAGAGAGCTGTAGATAAGGTGACATCAGCCGTAGTTACACCAGCCCCCGTAGCCACATAAAAGCTATCCTCCTGAAGGTCGGTACGAAAGTCATAAACCGCCTCAGAAATCGGTAGAGTAAAGAGTATTATAGAGATAAACAATATGAGAAAACTATACAATATCCTCATTACTTTTAGGGTATTGCACTAGATAGGTGCGTTGTCAATACTTATGGCACTATTCGTGCTTAAAAATACGTTTTTCTGCGGTAGTGGGTCAATTTGAAAGG
>Ga0180431_10005985_pt1 | contig 14572 bp, 11 predicted proteins | sample SS_ome_11_FD_132459 | JGI IMG/M metagenome (GOLD analysis project Ga0180431, IMG submission 132459) | Hypersaline lake sediment archaeal communities from the Salton Sea, California, USA - SS_1_MS_1 metaG | ecosystem: Environmental > Aquatic > Non-marine Saline and Alkaline > Hypersaline >... | reverse complement strand
TGCCATGATACATCAGCATAGAAACCGGGCACTGGGTCGTCTGTTCACAATGGCTCCCCAATCAAAAGCACTCATGAAAATAGGGGCGGAATTTGGCCTTACCATGGGGTCTGTACCGGATGGGTGTATCCGTTGCCGTCTCTGTGTAAGAGTATGCAAAGAAGTCATCGGCGCCGGCGCCCTGAAGGTTGTGAAAAGAGAAGGCCGTAGTTTTGTGGTTCCTTCGGAAAAAGGGGAGTGCATCGGTTGCGGCACCTGTGCCAATATCTGTCCAACAGATGCAATAAAGATAATAGATAAGGGCCATGTAAGAACGATGATGGTCGGTGACCAGATCATCGCCAGGCACCCCCTGTTACACTGCGAAATATGTGGAAAACCCTTTGCCACGCCCAAATTTATAAAACATGTAGAGCATCGTGAGGAATTTCATATAAGTGTAAAGGAGCATCATGACCTTTGCCCGACCTGTGCCAAACTCTATGCAAGAAAACAACTGACACCACTGGTTCCGCGTCTTGCAAAGACCTATGTCGACAAACCCATCGTTTAGGGCTGAAAAAATATAACAAATTAAGGAGGAAAAGGGATAATTTTTTATAACAGGGAATTAATGAAGCAGTAATTTTTTTAAAAATCAGGAAAACAATGGAGAAAAAAATGAAAAAAGGTTGCTTTAATCTTATGGTAGCGTCAGTTTTATCTCTGGCAATTGCGGGAACGTCATACGCATTCAAGTTTGATTTCCATGGGAAAATGTGGCAGGTGGTCGGTGTCACCGACAACTATGGCGCTATGGCTGGTCCACAAAAAAGTGGCCCGACGGATTACTTCAGTTATGATGGCAATCTCAATAGTTATGGCATGAAAAGTGGGATGTATGATGTCATGAGTGATAATGACAGTGCCAGCTTCGGACTTACAAAGGCTAGGCTCCGCTTTGAAGGCACAACCGATGACGGACTGGCCAAGGTGGTTTACGGTCTGGAAGTAGGAACCTATAACTGGGGAGATAAAGATAAGAAATTCGGCCTTTCCGGCGACGGAGTGAATCAGGAGACTCGCTTTGCCTATGCTGAAGTGGTCATGCCGGGTATCGGAGGCAAAGTCCGGGCCGGGCTCCAGCCCACCAAGATCAATCACTGGGTATGGACGGAAACCGCTCCGGGCCTCACCTACCATAGTGATTTCGGCGGTTGGAAAACAATGGCGGGCTGGTACCGTGGTGAAGATAGCACAACCGCCAACATTGAAGGAGACAACGACTATTTTGTAATTAAGGCCGATAACAAACTGACTCAAAACACAACGCTTGGATTTTTCGGTATTTATACGGATCTGGATAAAATTGATACAAGCTTTGATGACGAATACGATGGCGAATACTATTACCTCGGTCTAACCGGCAAGTACAGCAAGGGCAAACTTTTCGGTGATTTTGACTTCATTTACCAAGGAGGAGACATTGATTTCGACGACACCGCCATCGATGACCTTGACCGATCCGCCTGGCTGGGCAATCTGACCGTTGGGTTCAAGGTCAGCGACAAATTCAAGATCTCCGGCAACATTCTCTATGTCAGCGGTGACGACGATCCCAATGACGACGATGCAGAAAATTTTGACGCCATCGATGTGGATGTGAAAATTGGCACAATCTTTTTTAAGGATTCCATAATGTCCGACTGTGACAGGTTCATCTCGGATGCGCCGTATATCATGGATAAAGGCCTTATCAACTATGCCATCCAGGGCGAATACCAGATTAATGGTAAAAACTACCTCAGGACGGCGGTGCGTTATCTCATGACGGCAGAAGATCTCGAGTTTAAACCCAATGAATCGGATGATGATCTCGGATACGAAATTGACCTGTGGTATGCTTACACGCTAAACAAGCACGTTGATTTGATAATAGATGCCGCTTATCTTTTCGCTGGCGACGGAGCCGATCATCTTGCGGAAAGCGACAATTATGACAGCGATGACCTGTATAAATTAGCGGCAGGAATCAAGATCAGTTTTTAATTCGAATAAAGGTCGGTATCATGTTTATCGAAAAGATCAAATTATTGGGCCCGAATCTTTCAGTAAAACCGACCGAATGTTCGTGAACTATTATGCCGGAGTATCAATTTGCGTGGTGAGAAAAATGCTTGATTTATTATGACACTTTGTGGTTTTAATTAGTTTCAATCCAGAAATTGCCCTTTTCCGCAATCTCTGCGTCAATCTGCGGAATTACTTGTGCGACGTACCACTTGTACGCCTCCGCGTAATTCCTTGTTTTCTTTGACCTTGCGAAAAATTGCTAATTTCTGCATTGGAAACTTAATTTGTGCCCATTATAGATTTATGAAGGGCACTAAATAGCTGAAATCAAGGAGTTTTTTATGGTATTTACGGCGTTTCTTTATGCCTCTCTTATCATCTTCGCCCTGGGCTTGATTATCAAGATTTGGACCTGGTTTTCACGCACAATCGGAATTTCAGCCAAACGGATTTCAACATTAGAGAGGGTGTCTTCAGCGGTTAAAGGGATCTTAGGGGTTGTTTTCAGTGGAAAAATTCTAACCCTTATCAAAGTGTTTATTCTTGATGTGGTTCTGCAGGTAAAAATTTTCAAGGAAGATTTTCTCCGCTGGGTCATGCACATGTTAATCTATGTTGGTTTTATGCTGCTTCTTCTGATGCATGCCCTTGAAAATTTTATCTCCGAACCGTTGTTCACCAATTACTATTCGACGGTCAATCCCTTTATGTTTTTAAGAGATCTGTTCGGGTTCATGGTTATTGTGGGAATCGCCATTGCCATATTTCGGCGGTTCATTTTGAAAGTGCCCCGTCTTAAAACAAACGCCATGGATTATTATGCCATTATTATTCTGGCCGTAATTCTGATTTCGGGAATTGTTTTGGAGGGTGCAAAAATAACATCCTATACCGAGTATCAGTACATGTTGGAAGATTATGCTGATCTTGAAGACCCGGAAGAAATCACGGCGCTTGAAAGCTACTGGGTTCAGAACTTTGGCACGGTCTCTCCCAACGTACAGGCGCCCTTTGAAGAAGACGTTTTGTCAATGGGTAAAGACCTTCACGAGGCCAGCTGTATGGACTGTCATTCTGCTCCTCAGTGGGCGTTTACCGGTTATGCCACGGCTAAAATCATCACACCGGTGGCTTTGGCACTGGATCGGGCGGGGACCTCTACGATTTTGTGGTATATCCATTTTATCGCCTGTTTTATGGGCCTGGCCTATCTTCCTTTCAGTAAAATGTTCCATATTTTTGCCACACCGGTAAGTTTGCTGGCCAATGCGGTCATGGAAAAGAATACATCCGATCCGGCAAATATCGCCACCCGGCAAGTTATGGAATTGGATGCCTGTATGCACTGCGGAACTTGCAGTCTGAGGTGTTCCGCCGCGTCGGCGTTCGATGTCCGGGGAAACGATTATATTTTGCCGTCGGAAAAAATGACGTTTCTCAAGACCCTGGCCGCCGGGAAAAAACTGAGCGATCGGAAACTGAGTGCCATTCAGGAAGGGGTTTATCTGTGCACCAATTGTGATCGCTGCACCGTGGTTTGTCCTGCAGGGATCAATCTTAAAGAATTGTGGTTCAATGTGAGAGAAAATCTGGTTCAAAGAGGATATCCTGAACCGCTGGTTCTTTCTCCATTTTCTTTTTACCGGGGCCTTCATCGGGAAAATATATCCACAGAAGATTATGGCCGACCCCTGGCAGATGCCAATCGGGCGGTTGCCGGCAAGTTTGAGCAGGTAATGGATCCAAGCATGCCCATTTCTTTTAAGGACAGAGAAATCGTGGAATTAAATCAGCTGCCGAGCACCGGCACCTTCTCATACTGTTTCGGCTGTCAGACCTGCACCACGGTGTGTCCGGTAGTGGCCGAATATGAGAATCCGCTGCAAACGCTCGGCTTGCTGCCCCATCAGATCATGAACTGTCTGGGTTTGGGACTGGTGGAGATGGCCACCGGGCCCCGAATGCTTTGGGATTGTGTCACCTGTTATCAGTGCCAGGAAAATTGCCCCCAAAACGTAGAGGTCACGGATATTTTCTTTCAGTTAAAAAATATTGCCGCAAATAACGTCCGGAAGTCTTCCGAAGAAAATTCCTCTGATTTGGAAGCAGCATGAGCCATGTGCCGACTAAATCAGTTGAACGCTCAAAAATTAAGAAGGAAATTCACATGAGATATGCATTGTTTTTGGGGTGTAATATCCCTGCACGGGTCGATCAGTATGATACATCTGCCAGAGCGGTATTACGGCAGGTCGGCGTACAACTGAAAGATATTCGCGAATTTGGTTGCTGCGGATATCCCATGCGCAATGTGGACCAAAAAGCATTCCTCCTGTCTTCGGCCGTCAATCTGGCACTGGCTGAAAAAGCGGAACTCGATATATTGGCGCTTTGCAAATGTTGTTTCGGCACGCTTAAAGAAGCGGAACATATCTTGAAGGAACACGGATCGCTTCAAAAAGAAGTCCATGGATTGCTTGCTCAGAAAGGTCTTGAGTATACCGGAAAGATACAGATTAAACATTTCCTTTCGGCGTTGTATCACGATGTGGGTTTGGATACCTTAAAAAGCAATATCACCCGGCAATACAAAGATTTTAAAATTGCCACTCATTACGGGTGCCATGCCTTGCGCCCCAGCAAGATCACCCGGTTTGACGACCCGGTTGCCCCCTCTATATTCGACAATCTCGTGGAGGTGACGGGTGCCAAGAGTGTTGACTGGACCCGGAAGCTGGAATGTTGCGGGGCTCCCGTACTGGGGTTTAATGACGATCTTTCCATGAATTTAACCCAGAAAAAAATTTCATCCGGCAAAAAATCAGGCGCCGATTATTTGTGTTCCGCCTGTCCCTATTGCCATCTGCAATTTGATACGGTTCAAAAAATGATGGTCTCTAAAAATGGAAACGATCCCCTGGCTTCGGTTCTTTATCCGCAACTGCTCGGGTTGTGCATGGGCATGGACGAAAAAGCCCTTGGAATCCATATGAATCAACTCGATATCAGTGGTGTTACCTCTTTTTTGGAGCCCTAATTGATCGAAAGCCGAGGATGCCCCAGATTTAAGGCATCAAGGGTGAAGCCGTATTCATCTACTGCGAACCCTTGATAACGAAGAAGATGGCGTATCATCGGCTTTCCCAACGGGTAAACAAAATGGGATTTTTTAATAAATTTAAATCTCATTTATAAAAGAGGTATGAAAATGCAACTGAATCTAATAAAATGCATAATAAATCGAACACATAAAATTTTTTCTCATGTTGTTTACGATCATTTAGGGTAGAATCAGGAGAAGAGAATGTCGAATAAAAAAACAGGTGCCGTAATGGTGGTTGGCGGCGGAATCGCCGGAATGCAGACCGCATTGGATCTGGCGGATTCCGGTTTTTATGTTTATCTGGTTGAAACGTCCGGGTCCATCGGTGGGATGATGTCACAATTAGACAAGACCTTTCCCACCAATGACTGTGCCATGTGAATTATCTCACCCAAACTGGTCGAGGTCGGCCGGCACACCAACATAGAATTGTTGACCTTCTCGGAATTGGAGAGCGTTTCCGGCGAGGAGGGAAATTTCAAGGTAAAAGTCAGAAAGCGTGCGCGCAGTATCAATATGGATCTTTGTACCGGGTGTGGTGATTGTATCGAAAACTGCCCGGTGTTGTATGAAGCGAAGAGTTAAATCTTTTACTCACCTCGCGACATACGGTTTTCATTTGGTGCTGCCATTTTTTTCTCATGAAATTATAGCCCGCTTTATTGTTTTGTGAGGAAAATGTGAGGAGGGGCATACATATAAAATCATGGTACCCAAAGATAAAGGTTCAATGCCCATGGAGCATTTGGTAGAGATTGATTGGCAAAAGGTAGATGAAATAATTGAGAAATATAACGGCAACCGCGAAGCCTTGTTAATGATCATGCAGGATATCAGCGATATATATAATTACGTGCCTCCGGACGTGGTTCCTGTTTTGGTTGACAAGTTAGGGGTAAAAGAGAGTTTGATTTACAGCGTGGCGACTTTTTATAAAACCATTAGTTTGGAGCCCCGAGGAAAATATATTGTTAATGTGTGTACCGGTACGGCATGCCATGTTCGCGGAGCAGATAAAATTATGGATGCCTTGGAAGAACATCTACACATTAAGGAAGGCCAAACCACGGATGATCTTTTGTTTACCTTGCAGGGGGTGCGTTGCGTTGGTTGTTGCGCATCAGGACCTGTTATTACCGTAAATCAGAAAACTCACGGTGGCCTCGACCGTGCCAGTGCCCTGGGAACGATCAAATCCTACGAATAGTGTGTTTCTTAACGGCATGTATCATGGAGGCTATACCAGACCATGACAAAATTAGAAAATAGAGAAGCCCTAAAAAATTTACGAAATTCACTTCAATCAAAGTTTCAGGACAGTAAAAAGAAATTAATTTCACTGTGTGCGGGTTCGGGCTGCGGCGCCTATGGTACGGCGCAAGTGCATGAAAAACTCATGGCGGAACTGGCCGAGCAGGGATTGGAAAATGAAGTGGAAGTCAAGCTTTCGGGATGTCATGGTTTTTGTGAGAAGGGGCCGATCATGGTCATCCATCCCGAAGGTATCTTTTATCCCCAGGTTCAGGAACAACACATTCCCGAGATTGTCGAACACACGGTAAAGAACGGGGAGCTGGTCAAATCGCTGATTTACAAAGATCCGGTTACGAAAAAGAAATTTACCCATGAAGAAGATGTGCCTTTTTATAAACTCCAAAAGAGAATCATTTTCGGTAATAACGGTATCATCGACCCGACCGACATCCGAGATTATTTTTCGGTGGGTGGTTATGCGGCGTTAGAGAAAGCCCTTTTCGATATGTCGCCGGAAACAATTATCCATGAAGTCAAAAAATCAGGGCTTCGGGGTCGCGGCGGCGGCGGATTTTCCACGGGAATCAAATGGGAAACCTGCCGGAAACATGAAGGCGAACGCTATGTTATCTGCAATGCAGACGAGGGCGATCCCGGTGCTTATATGGATCGCAGCCTTTTAGAAGGCAATCCCCACAGCGTTCTGGAGGGGATGATCATTGGCGCTCTGGCCATTGGATCCAATGAAGGTTATGTTTATGTTCGCCATGAATACCCGCTGGCGGTAAAAAACTTTTCAATGGGATTGGAGTCGGCCAGAGAGCTGGGGCTTTTGGGTAAAAATATTCTCGGCACCGGGTTTGATTTTGACATTTTTATCAGCCGTGGCGGCGGCGCCTTTGTTTGTGGTGAATCCACGGCCTTGATGGCATCTTTGGAAGGCAACCCCGGGCTGCCCCGTGCCAAATATATTCATACCGTGGAGAAAGGCTTTCGACAAAACCCGTCCCTGCTCAATAATGTGGAAACCTGGGCAAACGTACCGGTGATTATCAATAATGGTGCAGATTGGTATGCTTCCATCGGCACCGAGGGCAGTAAAGGAACCAAAATATTTTCTCTTGTTGGAAAAGTGATGAATACGGGTCTTGTAGAAGTTCCCATGGGAACCAGTTTGCGTACTATTATTTTTGACATTGGCGGCGGTATTCTTAAAAAGAAAAAATTTAAGGCCGTTCAAACCGGTGGTCCATCAGGAGGGTGTATTCCAGAAAAATACCTGGATTTGGGCATCGATTTTGATGAGCTGACCAAAGTGGGCTCCATGATGGGGTCCGGCGGCATGATCGTGATGGACCAAGACACCTGCATGGTGGATATATCCCGCTATTTTGTTGAATTTTTAAAAGATGAATCCTGTGGTCAATGCAATCCTTGCCGGGAGGGACTTAAACAGATGCTGGTTGTTCTGAATATGATCTGTGAAGGCAATGGCAGGGAGGGCGATATCGAGGTCCTTGAAGAATTGGGCGCAATGATGCAGAAATTTTCTTTGTGTGGTTTGGGGACCTCGGCGCCAAATCCGGTACTGTCCACCATACGCTATTTTCGCGATGAATATGTGGCCCATATCAGAGACAAAAAATGTCCGGCCGGGGTTTGCAAACCGCTTTTTCATTATGAAATTGATCCGGAACTGTGTACCGGTTGCACCCTGTGCGCCCAAAAATGTCCGGAAGAAGCCATCACCGGTGAAAAAAAAGAGCCTCACCTATTGGACCAGGATAAATGTATCAAGTGCGGTATTTGTTATGATGTTTGCAAGTTTAATGCGGTTGCTATCCGGTAGCCAAAGCCATGCATAAAAGAACCTTAGCAGGTTAATCTCATGATCACTTTTATACTCAATGGTAAAGAAGTTCAGGGTCAAGAAGGCGAATATCTCCTTCAGGTGGCGGAAAGATACGGTGTAGACATACCGACCCTGTGTCACCACAACGCACTGGAGCCGGCCGGCATGTGCCGTCTTTGCACGGTGGAAATGCATTACGGCGGCAAAGTTCGTTACGTGACGGCATGCAACTATCCCATATGGGAAGGCATGGAGATAAAAACCGACACCCAGACCGTGCACGAGGGACGTAAGCTCATCGTTGAGTTGTTGCTGGCCCGCTGCCCGGATGTGCCGATTCTTCAAAAATTATCCAAAGAATACGGCATTGAAGCCCCGCGTTTCAAAACGGAAGACGATACGTGTATTCTTTGCGGGCTCTGCACCCGGATTTGTGAAAGGATGGGTAACCGTGCGATTACGCTGACCGGACGCGGGTTGGATATGAAAGTCGATACCCCCTTTCATATTCAAACCCATGCCTGTATTTCCTGTGGGGCATGCGCCATGGTTTGTCCCACCGGACATATTACCAAAGAAAAAATTGAAGCCCATATTTCAAAATATCAGTTAATGCCCATCCCCTCCGAATATGAAACCGGGCTCGTGGGTCGCAAACCCGTCTATGTGCCGTATGCCCAGGCGGTTCCCAACACGCCGGTCATTGACCGTGACCGGTGCGTGCATTTCAAAACCGGCGGTTGTAAAATCTGCAGTGAGGTTTGCGGAGTCAATGCCATTGACTATACGCAAGAGGACGAAATTGTGGAACTCGATGTGGGATCCATCATCATCGCCCCCGGCAGCCAGGCTTTTGATCCTGCGGTTCACGATACGTTCGGCTATACCAAAAGCCCCAATGTTGTGACCAGTCTGGAATTCGAAAGGATCCTCTCGGCCTCCGGTCCCTACGGCGGTCATCTGGTCCGGCCGTCGGATGGTAAAGAACCGGAAAAGATTGCCTGGCTGCAATGCATCGGATCCCGGGATGAACACCTGGGCGCCCAGGGGTATTGCTCCGGAGTCTGCTGCACCTATGCCATCAAGGAAGCCATGCTGGCCAAGGAACACAGCAAGAAAGATCTGGACACCGCGGTATTTTATATCGATATGCGCACCCATGGAAAAGACTTTGAAAGATATTACAACCGTGCCAAAGAACAGATGGGTGTTCGCTTCATCAAGTCCAAGATTACCCACGTGACTCCCAATAATGAAACCGGAATGCAAGTCATCCGATACGTGGATGAGTCCGGCAGAAAAATTGACGAAGCGTTTGATATCGTGGTCCTGTCCGTGGGCCTCATGGTCAGCCCCCGGGGGGTGGAGTTGGCCAAACGATTGGGTGTTGAGCTGGACCATTATAACTTTGCCCGTACCAACAGTTTCGAACCCGTGCAAAGTTCCGTACCCGGTATTTACGTGAGCGGCGCATTTGAATCGCCCAAGGATATTCCCGCTTCGGTGATTGATTCCAGTGCCACAGCCGGATTGGTCGGGAGCAAACTGGCCGAATCCCGATGGACCCTTACCCGGACAGAAGAGTTCCCCGAAGAGATCGATCTTCGCGGGGAACCGCCCCGGATCGGTGTTTTTGTCTGCCGTTGCGGAACCAATATTGCCGGTTTTCTGGACGTTCCGGAGGTGGTGGAATATGCTAAAACCCTGCCCAACGTCGTCTATACCGATGACAATCTTTTCAGTTGCAGCCAGGACACCCAGGAACAAATCACCCAGGTGGTTAAAGAGCAAAAATTAAATCGCGTGGTAGTGGCGGCCTGCACGCCGCGGACGCACGAACCTCTTTTTCAAGAAACCGTACTCAATGCGGGTATCAATAAATACCTTTTTGAAATGGCCAACATTCGCAATCAATGTTCCTGGGTACACAGCAAAGAAAAACAGGCCGCCACTGAAAAAGCCAAAGACCTGGTGCGCATGGCCGTATCAAAAGTGGGCCTGTTGGAACCTTTATACGACCCGGAAATAGAAATGAACCCGTCCGCTCTGGTGGTCGGCGGCGGTCTTGCCGGAATTACCGTTGCCAATAATCTGGCAAAGCAGGGATATGTCACCCATCTCATCGAAAAAAACCATGTCCTTGGCGGGCAGGCCCTGAACCTTTATGAAACCTGGCAGGGCGAAGATGTTCAGAAAAAGCTGGCCGGACTGATTAACGAGGCGGAATCCAACAAAAACATCAACATACTGACTAACACCCAACTCAAAGAGGTGAATGGTTTTGTGGGTAATTTTCAAACAACGGTTGAAACAGCGGGCAAAGACCAGGTTATCGAACACGGTGTGGCCATCATTGCCACGGGCGCTGAAGAGTTTAAGCCGAATCAATATCTTTATGGTGAGGATCCGCGGGTGGTAACCGGTCTGGAGCTGGATCGTAAATTTATTGATGATCATCTGCAGTTACATGAGATCCATACCGCCGCCTTTATCCAGTGTGTGGGCTCGCGGATCAAAGAAAGACCCTACTGTTCCAAGGTGTGTTGTACGCATTCCGTAAAAAATGCACTGAAATTAAAAGAGTTAAAGCCTGAAATGGATGTGTTTATTATTTACAGGGATATGCGTACCTATGGATTGCGTGAGGATCTGTATCGTGAGGCTCGTTCCAAAGGTATTGCCTTTATTCACTATGACTTTGCCAAAGAACTCACCGTTTCGAAAAATCAAAACGAGCTTAATGTCAGATGTACCAGTTATGTGCTGCAACGCGAAGTCGAAATAAAACCGGACCTTTTGGTTCTTGCAACCGCCATGGTGCCGCCTCGGGAAAATCCCGTTGCCTCGCTGTTCAAGGTGCCGGTGAATGAAGACGGTTTTTTTGCCGAAGCCCATGTCAAACTCCAGCCGCTAGACTTTGCCACAAAAGGGGTGTTTGTCTGTGGTCTGGCCCATTCGCCAAAACCGGTTGATGAGGTCGTGGCTCAGGGGCTGGGGGCAGCGTCACGTGCGGCCATACTGTTGTCCCAAAAGAAGGTCTCGGGCAATGCCATGGTTTCCCGCATCAATGAACAGCTGTGCAGGGGCTGTCAAAAATGCATGGCGGTCTGCCCGTATCAAGCCATCAATTTTCTTAAAGACCGTGGCATTTGTGAGGTAAACCCGGTGGTTTGCACCGGTTGCGGCTCATGTGCCGTCGCCTGTCCCACCGGTGCGGCGGATGTTTTCCACTTTGATGATAAGGAAGTGCTGACCATGCTCAGAGCCGCATTCAATTAGTGTCCATCCGGAAACGGCATGTTTCGGCCTCCGGCGGCGTTCTCGCTCGTTTTCAATACTTGACATAGCGCGAGCTATGCCTCCGGTTGAAAACTCGCTCGGGCCTTGCCGGAAACCAAAATCTACCATTTCCGGATGGACACTGACAGGGGTATCTATTTAGTGCCCGAACGAAAACTATGATTTTTCGTTCAGGCACTATTCAATTGTCAATCGACAATCTTCAATGGGAAGAGGATTTATTTATGTCTGAAGAATTTAATCCAAAGATTATTGCTTTTGCATGTAATTGGTGTGCCTATTCGGCGGCGGACCTGGCAGGTGTCAGCCGTCTTCAATATCCACCCCATATGAGAATTATACGGGTCATGTGTTCCGGTCGGGTAAACCCTAATTTTATTCTTGAAGCCTTTAATTTGGGTGCCGACGGTGTACTGGTTGCCGGATGACATATGGGCGAGTGTCATTACCTGGATGGTAATGTAAAGGCTGAAAAGATGTTTGAAATGACCCGGGAACTGGTTAAGATACTCGGTATTGACCCGGCAAGATTGCGTTTGGAGTGGGTTTCTTCGGCAGAAGGAGGGCGTTTTGCCGAGATTGCAACAGAATTTACCGAGCAGATAATATCCATGGGACCGTCCTCCCTGAAACAGGCGGCCTGACAAAGGCTCAGAAAAATTGAGGCATTGATATGACTGCAATCGCCGATTTGATAAACACCACAAAAACCTATTACTGCCTTGATTGCGGGGTATGTACCGGAAGCTGCCCGGTGTCCAGGGTTTTCCCGGAATTTTCACCCCGGCAGATTATAGAGCGCTCTCTTTATGAACTGGAGGAACTCTCGGACCAGACCATTTGGAACTGTCTGACTTGCGCCCAGTGCAGCGTCCGCTGCCCGGCGGACATCAATTTTCCTGAATTTATCCGTTTGATGCGTGATGAAGCCCATTTAATGGGATTCGACGGGGTTCCGGCCCACAATGGAATGCTTCAAACCATTATGTCCATCCAGACCCAGAATGTTCAACAAGATCGCATGTACTGGATCGAAGACGGGAAAATACAAGAGACCGGTGACGTTTTTTATTTTGTTGGATGCAGACCCTATTTTGACGTTATTTTCCGGGATATCGATGCCGGGTCGATCACGAATGCTCGCAACGTGCTGAAGGTCCTCAATGCCTGTGGAGTGGAACCGGTGGTCAGCAATAATGAAAGATGTTGTGGCCATGATGCGCTTTGGAATGGAAACGAGGAGACGTTCAAGCAACTGGCTCAATTGAATTTGGATTTGATTCGTTCCTCGGGTGCCAAACAGGTTATTTTCAGTTGCCCGGAAGGATATCACACGTTTAAAAATTTTTATCCCAAGTATTTTGGCGAACTCGATTTTACACCGGTCCATATCCTCGAATTCTTGGCAGACAAACTCAGCGAGGGGGTGATTCAGCTTGAAGGATCCGATGAAGAAGTGGTTTCCTTTCATGACCCCTGTCGTCTGGGACGGCTGGCAGGCATTTACGATGCGCCCCGAAAGATTCTGGGAACCATCCCCGGAATCGAGATCAAAGAAATGCCCCGCTCCAGGGAGAATGCTATCTGCTGCGGAACTTCCGGCTGGATGAACTGTTCCAATTGTTCCAAAGAAATTCAGTTGCAACGTCTTAAGGAGGCCGCCGACACCGGCGCAGGGATCCTAATAACGGCCTGCCCCAAATGCCAGATTCATTTCAGGTGTGCCAAAGCCGCCTTTGACCTGGATATAAAAATTACGGATCTGTATGATCTTGTAGCAGATCGTTTGAAGACGGAATAGGAAATAAGTTTGAAGTGAACTAAATCCGCCAAAGTACGGTGGCGGATAAAGTTTAAAGTGAGCTAAAGTTAAGGAATTCTGTCAATTATATAAAAACAGCGGAGCGAAGCGACACCATAACTTTAGTCACTTACAATTAAGGAAGACAATTATGATTAAAGACGTACTAGTTGTTGGAGGAGGGATTGCCGGAATCCAGGCATCCTTGGACCTTGCCGATATGGGCATTAAGGTCCACATGGTGGAGAAGCTGCCCAGCATCGGCGGCAAGATGGCTCAGCTGGATAAAACCTTTCCTACCAACGATTGTGCCATCTGAATACTCTCGCCCAAGATGCTGGATGTCGGTCGACATCCCAATGTCGCACTTTTGGCCTACAGTGAAGTGGAGAAAGTAGACGGTCAGGCGGGGAATTTCAAGGTCACGGTGCGCAGGAAGAGACGTTACGTGGACGAAGACAAATGCACCGGCTGCGGTGCCTGTGCGGAAAAATGTCCCACCATGGTACCGGATGCCTTCAATGAAGGTTTGGGCACTCGCAGTGCCATTTACAGCTATTTTGCACAGGGTATCCCCTCCACCCATACCATTGACCCCGACTATTGTCGCCAGTTGAACGGCAAAAAATGCGGGATTTGTGAAAAGGTCTGCCAGGCGGATGCCATCAATTTTGATCAGGAAGACAAGATTATAGAACTCAATGTGGGGGCCATTATCATTGCGGTGGGCTACGACGTTTTTGATCCGTCGCGGATTCCCGAATACCGGTACCGGGAAATCCAGAATGTGGTCACCGCCATTGAATTCGAAAGGCTTTTGAGTGCCAGCGGACCCACCGGAGGTCACCTGGATCGTCCCTCGGATCGCGCCGTTAACGCCGAGATTGCCGGGTTTGAAAAGAATGTAAAGAAATCCAAACGAACCCTTGAGAAGCTTGAAAAAAAACATGGTGAATCTTCCGCCGAAATTTATGATAAATTTCAGAAAGGTCACTATCCGGACGATGAGGATCGCAAAAAGTGGGCCGACCGGTATGCGGTCTATCTGGCGGCAACCGAATCTCTCGATGACCTGAAAAACAAGGCCCGGGATTTTACAGTCGCCAAACGGCTGGCCTTTATCCAGTGTGTGGGATCCCGTGATTTTCGATTCTATCCGTTTTGTTCGGGGTACTGCTGCATGCACTCCATAAAGGAAGCCATTATTGCC
>Ga0180431_10005984_pt1 | contig 14572 bp, 14 predicted proteins | sample SS_ome_11_FD_132459 | JGI IMG/M metagenome (GOLD analysis project Ga0180431, IMG submission 132459) | Hypersaline lake sediment archaeal communities from the Salton Sea, California, USA - SS_1_MS_1 metaG | ecosystem: Environmental > Aquatic > Non-marine Saline and Alkaline > Hypersaline >... | reverse complement strand
TTGCTTGGTGTTCACATAGCATGCCTTCAGCACCTTTTCCAGGACAAGGTGTCCAACAAAGAGACACCAGTCAAACTTTTTGGCTTTAAAAAGCGACTCTGCCACTTCTAAATCGTGGCGAGCGGAATTGAGCCAGTATGATGTTTGCTCTTTGATACCCATTACCTGATGTCTATGTCTGTTTTGGAGAAGCCCGCTCCTTTAAAAAGGAGAGGTTCACCGGAATGTTTCGACAGGGCGTAGGAACAACAGTCCCCAATATTGAGTCCGGCAGGATGCCGTCCTTTTCCAAAGGCCCGCCATGCATGCCTGGCCAGTTCGACCTGGGCCTCGTCCAAAGCGACAGGCTCCATGCCTGCCCGATGTATCAAAAGATCCAGCTCCCGGCCGCCGGCATCCCCCTTTTTGGCTTCGATGACGATCCCGGCCTCCAGGATTGAAAAAACGCTGACCAATCGTCTCGGATCTTTGGCAATGGCGTGGGCAAAGGCCTCGGCTTCGGGTTCGCCCAGGAGTATGGCAATCAAAGCGGAGGAATCGATTACCATGGCTCATTAACCCCTACCTGATTGTAGCCCAAGATGTCATCCGGTGACCGTTCATCCCTATCCGGAATGGCACTGCAACGGTGGGATATCTTTCGTATTTCTTCGGCTATATCGGGATATTTCCTGCGGCCCCGGAGCCGTTCCATCTGGTTTTCCAGGGCATGCAGGATGACCTGGGTGATGTTCTCACCGCTCATGGCTGAAATTTCCCTGGCAAGCTGTTCCACCCGTGGATTTCTGATACTCAAGGCCATTGTGCTCCCCTAAAGGCGTAATGAAAATATAAAAAAATATATATTCAGCACATATTTGTGTCAAGGTATATTCTGTGTACAAGGATATTCATTTCTTTACTTACTTCCGCGGCCGGTCTTGAGGGCCCGGAAAAGGAGGTAGGGGCAAAACAGGGCCATCCCATAGAGAAAGGGGCGGAGGGGGATGGCGTACCTGGGAAAAGGGGCCCCGGCCATATGGACCAGGGTGTAATAGATCAGGAGAAGGGAAGTCGCCCTGATCAGAAAAATCGCGTTCTGAGTGAATTCCAGCTTAAAGAGGGGAAACCAGGCCAGGATACATCCTGTTGCAGCCAGGATCACCAAGGGCCAGTGAAGGGAAAACATCAGAAAGTGAGCGCCCTGGAAAAGGGGGTTGGTAAAATAGGGTGAGCTTGATACGGGATAGATAAAGATATCCCCCAGGATTCCCTGTACATTATCCCAGGACCAAAAAGCGACCGGTTTGCCGAGGAAAAACCATTTTATATGCCTCACGGGTTCCTGGGAGAAGCGTCTCGCCATTTCTTCAAGCACCGAAGAGAGATCCTTTCCGATCTCCCGGGACCTGGGGTCGGCCAGGTAGGGGTACCCGTGGGTTTTCCACTTTTGATCAAAGGTGAAGTCAGGATAAAGCCCGTGATGGAGGAAGTTGATCATAAGCCTTTGGTCCGTGGGGGTCTTCAAAGTGATCATGTTCCGGATGATCCACGGCGAAATGATGAGGGCAAAGCCGAGGACCAGGAGGGCAAAAACACGCCTCCCCCTTTTCCAACCGAATTGAGAGACCATGAGGGGGGCCAGGCAGGGCAAAAAGTACTGCAGGGCCGGCCTGACCAGGCTCGCCATGCCCAGGACCAGGCCCGTGAACAGGCTGAACCAGGGGGTGGGTCTGCGCGCAAAAAGGCTGAGAAGCCAGAAAAAGGCCACCAGGAGAAAGGTGAACAGGGTCTCGGTGAGCAGGAAGCTGGGGGCCACAATGAGATGAGGGCTCAGAGCCGCCAAGAAGGAGGCGGCTACAGCCAAGGGCAGGGGCAGGAAGCCCCGAAAAAAGAGAAAGCTGACGATCAGGGTGAGAGTACTGAGGCCGGCCTGAAAAACCTGGATGTTCTCCAGGATGTCCTGTGTAGGGAGGCCGGGGACAAAGGGGGTCAAAAAAAGGGGGTAACCGGGGGGTCGTGCCGCGTCAGGGGTCACCGGGTCGTCAAGGTCCCGGGGGTGGCCCGGTTCACGGGAATAGGTATGCTTGTGGCGGAGGTTATAGGCATACATATAGTACTGGCCCGCATCCGCCCTCAGGGGCGCCACCACCGTTGTATGGCGGACCGATTCAACCCTCAAATAAAGGCCGCCCAAAAAGATGACCGTTAGGAGAAATAAGACAATGGCCTTGCCCTTTTTACCCATGTTCCGGATGTTGATCCTTCCCTTTTTAAATGGAGTCGCGTCAAGACCGGTGGAGGAAAAGAAGTACAGATCCTAAGGAAAAAGATTGTATTTAAGAATGCAATAAACCGCCTTAAGACCGTCCTTCCAGTTGACCTTTTTGCCCTCCTCATAGGAACGGCCGTAATAGGATATGCCCACCTCGTAAACACGGGCCTTGCGCTTGGCGACCTTGGCCGTGATCTCGGGTTCAATGCCGAATCGTTTTTGCTCGATTTGGATGTCCTTGAGGATTTCTGTGCGAAAGAGCTTGAAACAGGTCTCCATATCGGTCAGGTTGAGGTTGGTGAACATATTGGAGAGGATGGTGAGGATCTTGTTGCCCACGTAATGCCAGAAAAGATGGACCCTGTGGGGACCTTCACCCAGGAACCGGGATCCGTAAACCACATCCGCCTTTCCTTCCAGGATGGGCGCCATCAACTTGGGGTATTCCCTGGGATCATATTCAAGGTCCGCATCCTGGATGACCACAAGGTCCCCGGTCACATGTTGGAGCCCTGATTTTACCGCCGCCCCTTTGCCCAGGTTTTTTGAGTGGTACACGACCCGGTCCACCTGGTGGGCCACCTCGGTCTCGATGAGTTCCCTTGTCCCGTCCCCCGAGTGGTCATCCACAAGGATGATCTCCTTTTCGGTTACCGGACACGCCTTGACCTTGGCGATGAGCCGGGGAAGGACGTCCTTTTCATTGTAACAGGGAATGATGATGGAAAGTTTCATGGTCTCACGTCTTTTCCGCCGGTAAAGGCACTGGGGTTGATTGTCTGAGCCGATCGGCCATTTCCCGGAGCCTTTTCAGGGCAGGGCCTTTGACCAGTAATTCCGCCCGAGCCAAGTGCTTTTTCCAGTCCGGCCGGCCCAGGGCCCGGGCCAGGCCCGCTTCGGCCAAATGGATCTCCACCAAGGAGGAATTCCGGGGCAGGTGAAGGCATACCTGTTGGATGAGCCGATAGGCATCCCTTCCGAACTCCCCTGTTCCCCGACGAAGGCTGATAATGGAAAACCCTGTCAGCTCCGTCACGTGAAGAAGAGGATCCTGCCTGAGCCCGCGGTGGTCCCCCCTTTCTTCAAGGGGGAAAGGAGCCGGGAGAAAGGGGTAGGGGGAATGGGGGGTGAGCCGGTATTCCCTCCAGTGAAAGAGGATGAGTACGGGCACTTGAGGCCCCTTTGCCAGGGAAGGCGATTCAAAGGCCAGGGGCACCATGTAGGTCAGCGGGGATTCGCCCTTGGGGTACCGCAAGAACGCGGAAAAGGTGGGGCGGGGCTCCCAGCATCCATAAGGGGAAAGGGCGTCAAAGATCACGATGTCCCCAGGTCCATAGTGGGCAGTCAGGTACCGGGCCAGGCCCCGCCAGTCCGTCTTTTTCCTGAGGCCCTTGGAGGCCGAAAGGGCCACTGCCGATTGAAAGATAAAAAAGGCGGCCAGGAGCAGCAAAAGGACGCGCCCGGGTCGAGCGATCCTCCAGGTGCCGAGACCGTTCCAGAGTCCCTGAAAGGTGACCGCTGAGAGGATCAGAGTCAGGGGCAGCATATATAGGGCATAGGGGGGGCGAAAAGGCAAATGGGTTTTGGCCTGAAATATAAAGAGGTTTAGAATGCATGCGCCTGGAAGAAGGAGGGCGCTGATCCATGGGAGAAATCCCCTCTTTAAGAGTCCAGATGGCCGGAAAAGAAAGGGGAAGAGGCCTAGGAGGATCAAAAGGGGGAAGGTGAGGGGCTCGGTCTGGACCACAAAGGCCTGCCACAGGGGGGTGGGATCAAAGGCCTTTATCCCCGCCGTGAGGGTATTGGTGAGGGAAAAGGACGTGTCCGCATATCTTTGACCCCTGGAAAGGATCAGGCGAAATCCGGGGACATAGGCTGCAAGGGCCGCCAATAGCGCCAGACCGCCAAAGGCGATATTCCGCCCTTCGCCTTTAAGCGCCGTTCCTTCCCGGATGAGAAGAACCAGGCGCCAAATCATAAGGATGAGGAAAAGGACACTGACAACAACCAGGGGCGAAAGCCCGCGGGAGTAGAGAAAGGCGGTACTCACAAAGAAGAGCAGGACGGCTCTGCCATAAGACTTCTCCCGGGCCGAAAGCAGGTGATCCAGGCAGGCCAGCACCACCAAGAAAAGGAAGATGGCAATGGAATAGGGCCGGGCCTCCTGGGAAAAATAGAGATTGAAGGGGAGCATGGCCCCAATGGCACCGGTCACCATGGCCACGGGCCATGAACAGGTGCGGGCCACCAAGAGGGCGAGAAGGACCACCGACCCCGCTCCGAAAAGGGCGGCCGGGAGTCGAAGGGCGAATTCATTCTGGGAGAAGAGATACACGAAATGCCCGATCCAGTAGTCCAGGGGCGGCTGCTGTTGGGTTGCGGCATTATAAAGGATTTGGGCGCAGGACTGGGGGTAGTAGGAGACCTGCCTCAATTCATCCATCCAAAGGCTTTCAAAACCCAGGTGGTGGAGCCTGAGGCCGAGGGCGAAGGCCGCGAGAAGGAGCCCGGCAAAAACCTTGGATGATCGACTCATGCTGTTATCCCTCGGACGGGAAGTGGATCACTCCAGCAAGTCCAGTCCCCACTTTTTGACGGCCGCCATGCCTCCTTGAAGGTTATAGGAATCCCTCAGTCCCATCTCATCCAGGGTGATCTGGGCCTCATAGGAGCGTACCCCCGTGTTGCAGATGAGGACCAGTTTTTTGTCCCCGGGCACTTCCCTGATCCTGGTCCTAAGCTGGCCCTGGGGAATGCTTTTCCAACAGTGCGGATATTTCTGGATAAAGGGCTCTGCATTTCCCCACTCCCGGCAGTCCAAAAACAGGACGTTTCCCTTGTCCCGCTTCTCCCACAATTCAGAGAAGACGTCCGCATCAATGACCCGGTTTTTCCCGGCCAATAGGTTCTCAGCCGTGTTGCCCAGAGCGTTCAGGACATCCATGGCCGAGGAGAAAGGAGGTGAATAGGGCAGTTCCAGATTGCTCACATCGGCCGTAGTGATGCCGTACTTGAGGAGGGGAGCCACTGCACTGATCCGGGCCAAAACGCCTTCTCCCTTGCTGCCCAGGCCCTGTATGCCCAGGACCCGGGCCGAGCCCTTTTCCACCACCAGTTCCAGATACATGAGGTCCTTTTCGGGATAAAAGTGGGCCCGGTCGAACTGAACCACAAAGGCACTCAAGGCGTCCAATCCCTCCCTTTCGGCCGTCTCAATGCTCAATCCCGCACTGGCAACGGAGATTTCAAAGAGTTTGATGACAAAACTCCCTACGGCCCCTTCAAACTCGACGTTACCTCCGGCAAGATTGGACCCGATCACACGGCCCTGCCTGTTGGCCAGTGAACCCAAGGGCCAGTATCCCGGTTTTCCGGTGACCAGATTGGTGATCTCAACACAATCTCCCCCTGCGTAAATCTCTGGATCCGAGGTCTCCAGCTGTTTGTTGACTACAATACCGCCCCTGGGAGAGACCTCCAGACCCGCTTCTTTGGCAAGGTCCGAGTTGGGCGTGACCCCCACGGCCACCACCACCATATCGGCTCCCAGGGTCCGGCCCCCGGTGATGACCCGCTCCACCCGGGTGTTCCCTTCAAAGCGCTCAACCCCTTCATTGAGATAAAAGGTGATTTCGTTTTCCTCCAGGTGCTGCTGGGCCATCTTGGCCATGTTGGGGCTGATGATGCCGGGAAGAATCTGGTCGGTAATTTCTACAACAGTGGTTTCAATGCCCCACAGGTCTGCCAGGGATTCGGCGATTTCAAGGCCGATGGCCCCTGCTCCCACAATAACGGCCTTTTCCACCCGGCCTTCCGCGATTTCCTTTTTGATGGCCATGGCCTTGTTTAGATCAGATATGGCGTAGATGCCATCCAGGTCGGCCCCGGGCACATCCAGCTTCCTGGGCCGACTACCTGTCCCCAGGACCAGTTGATCATAAGAAAGTTCCTCTTTTTGGCCGGTCTGGATGTGTTCTATGAGCACGCTTTTTTTTCCCCGGTCCAGGGATAGGGCCCGGGCCCCGGTGATGACATGGATCTCTTTGGTGTCTCTGAAGAAGTCCTCGTCTCTGAGCATATGGAAACTGGTTTCCCGGAGCTGATCCGCATCGCTCACATCTCCGGATATAAAATAGGGGATTCCGCATCCCCCATAGGAGATGCGGCTTTCCTGATCGATCATGATGACCTTTGAATCAGGTTCCAATCGCTTAAAGTGACAGGCGGCCTTAGGTCCCAGGGCTACCGCCCCTATGATAAGGATATTTTGTGGCATTATCAGGCTCCTTCTTGGACAAATTTTGGAATTTGGGTCCTATTTATAGGGCATAAGGAGAGCGGTTTTCAACGTTTTTGTCTTTCATGCAGCCATTTTCCGTGTTATCGTGATCGGATTCGCAGCCGGTTGCGGCAACTTCGGGCCCATGTCCGGGGTCCCACTGTTACGTAGGAGGAACAAGAGAGAGCCCCATGAGGGACTCAGAACTGTGGAGGACCACCATGGCGTTTTCAGCGAGAAGCACTATACCCATATTGTCCCTTGTGTCTTTAGTGGCGATTTTTCAGGTCTTGAACCCTAATCCGTCATGGGGCTCGGACAAGACCTTTAAAAATTCCTTGGGCATGGAGTTTGTTCTGATCCCTGCCGGATCATTCATGATGGGGAGTCCGCCCGATGAGCCTCACAGGGACAAAGACGAGGCCAGGCACAAGGTGACCATTACAAGGCCCTTTTACATCCAAACCACAGAAGTAACGGGCAAACAATGGCGTGCCTTGTCGGGATGGAAGCTTTTCGGCCGTCACAAGTCCACGGACAAACCGGTGGTAAAGGTGTCCTGGCACGACTGTATGCGTTTCATAGAGAAATTAAATGACCTCAATGAGGGTGTCTATCGTTTGCCTACCGAGGCCGAGTGGGAGTATGCATGCCGCGCCGGGAGCCAGGAGGCATACACCTGGGGGGAGACCATTGAATGCTCCAAGGCCATGTACGGGAACAATCGTCTGAAATCGGGGGTATGCACTGAGTTTAACGAGGCTCGAGGGCTGCCTGTGGACGGGCCGGCCCCGGTAAAGAGCTATGAGCCCAACCGTTGGGGCCTGTATGACATGCACGGTAATGTCTGGGAATGGTGTGCCGATTGGTATGGACCTTACCCCAAGCATCCGGTCTCCGACCCGAAGGGGCCGGAATCCGGGGAGGTGCGGGTCAGGCGGGGCGGAAGCTGGTTCCGATTTGGGTGGTATTGCCGTTCGGCCAACAGGAACTGGGGCCGGTTGGACAACCGCTATCAAACACTCGGGTTCAGGGTGGTCCGGGAGGCGCCCTAAAGGGAGACAGAGAAGAGGCATGTCATTGCATCTTGATCGGCTGAAATCCTTTCCAGGCAGAAAAGGCCCCCTTCTTCTCGTCATCATGGACGGCATGGGGATAGGGCCGAACGATGAGAGCAATGCCTTGTACCTGGCCAAAACCCCGGTCTTGGATCGGCTTTTTAAAGGGTCGCTCTACTGTGAGCTCCAGGCGCATGGCACGGCCGTGGGATTGCCTACGGATGAGGATATGGGCAACAGCGAGGTGGGTCACAATGCCCTGGGCGCGGGACGGGTCTTTGACCAGGGCGCCAGTCTGGTAAACAAGGCCATCGAGACGGGGCGGATATTCGAGACCCTCCTGTGGCAAGACATTGTAGGGAGGGCCCGGCGCGGGGGGACCATCCATTTCATGGGCCTTCTTTCAGACGGCAATGTACACAGCCATATTGATCATTTGAACCGGCTCATCGATAAATGCGCAGAGCTGGGGCTCCAGCGGGTCCGAGTCCATGCCCTCGTCGACGGTCGGGATGTGGGAGAGCGCTCCGCCCTGGACTATGTTGTCCCCACCGAGGAAAGGCTAAGGATCATTTCCGGGGAAAAGGGTCTTGATTACGCCGTGGCATCGGGGGGCGGGCGTATGCGGGTGACCATGGACCGCTACAATGCAGATTGGGGGATTGTCAAGAGGGGGTGGGACGCCCATGTGCTGGGAAAGGCCCGAACCTTTATCTCTGCAGAAGAGGCGGTGAGGACCTTCTATAAGGAAGATCCCACAGTGACCGACCAGTATATGGATGCCTTTGTGGTTGTGGATGCCCAGGGCAGGCCAAGGGGCCCCGTTGTGGATGGCGATGTGGTCATATGTTTTAATTTCAGGGGTGACCGGGCCATTGAGATATCCCGGGCCTTTACAGAAGAGCCCTTCTCGGAATTCGATCGGGGCACCCTTCCTGACATTCTCTATGCGGGGATGATGGAGTATGACGGGGATCTCCATGTGCCGCCCAAGTTTCTTGTGGCCCCTCCGGCCATTGACCGGACCGTGAGCGAATACCTGTGCGCCGAAAAGGTGAAAAGCTTCGCCCTTTCAGAGACCCAGAAATTCGGTCATGTCACTTACTTCTGGAACGGTAACCGTTCAGGTTATATTGATAAGTCCCTGGAGACCTACGTAGAGATCCCTTCCGACAGAATCGAATTCGACAAGGCCCCGAAGATGAAGGCCGGGAAGATAAAGGACAAGGCCCTGGAGTTGTTGGAGACCGGATCTTACAGGTTCGGCCGACTCAATTTCGCAAACGGAGACATGGTGGGTCATACCGGTGTCCTGGAGGCCGCGGTGGTGGCCGTAGAGACGGTGGATCAGTGCGTGGGAGAACTCCTGGATGGAATTGAGAAACTCCAGGGGATTGCCGTGGTGACTGCAGATCACGGCAACTCGGATCAGATGTTCACCCTTGACAAGGACGGCAACAGGGTGGTCAAAACGGCCCATACCCTGAACCCGGTCCCCTTTGCGATTTATGATCCCCAATACAAAGGGGAATATGTGATGGCAGGGTTGGAGAAGCGGGGCCTTTCCAATGTAGCAGCCACCCTTTTAAACCTGCTCGGCTACGAAAAGGTGGAAGATTACGATCCTTCCCTGATCACATTTAAGGGGTAGAGCCGTTCCTGTCCTTGGGGTGCCACCGGGGTTTCAGAGATCAAAGCGGTTATCCGGCTTTGTGAGGGCCCGGGCCACCTCCCTCATCTCCTCACTGGCCACGGATTCGAGCTTTTTCTTAACGACCCTTGAGTAGTATTCCCGCTCTGTCTTGGTCATCCGCTCCCCACGGAGCTTCATGAGAACCAAGTCCTTTTGCCGCGGAGCAAAAAGGATGCTCAAGTGACGGTCAAGTCTGGACAGGCCTTTATTCGAATCAGACATAAAGGACTCCATTCCGGATTCACCCCGTTGTCGGTGCGAACGAACTGGCTTCCTTGAGATATAACTTCACCCCGTTGTTGCAAACGCATGGAGTTCCTAGACATATAACTGAAGTAAAAACAGAAACTTATGTCATTTTATATCCAGGGTCTGGATATCACTATGGGTGAATTCCAGATTTAAAGCGTTAAAAGCGGCATTTGAAGTCATAGAAGGGGAAATGCCGAATCCTCAAGCGCCTTTTATGCAACTACGGGGTTCATTTCTCTCGATCATGGACTGAAATACCCGCGCTAAGGTCTTATGGATGGCTGGACGTCCTTCCCCAGCTTTCCTGACCTCTATACCTGCTTGAGCCGTTTGTTTCAAGCCTTTTTTGTATTTCTGAGTACAATTAGATGGTGGAGAAAGGAGGTCAAAAAAATGCAGAGGGCCGCTTACACCGGCTCCTCTGCAGGGTGTGATCTTTTTGTATATCTATCAGGCGCTTAAAAGGAGAAATTGAGGATAGGGAAAAAGGTGAGTGGCCCTCCCTTCCAGTTGAAGTTGAGTAAACCCAATTGGAGCCCGTAAAGATGATCCGTGGTGTTGACAAGGCCAAGGCCGAAACCGGAGAAACGGCTGCTGTAGTTGATCAGTCCAAATTGGACCCCTTTGAAGTCGCTGCATGAGTTGAAAAGCCCTGTCTGGAGGCCTACCCCGGAGCCGTTGGTCACGTTGATAAGGCCGTCTTGCCATCCAGAAAGATCCCCGCCTGTGAAGTTGATCAGGCCCCATTGAAACCCATTCATATTCCCCTTGGCGTGGTTTATGATGCCAAGGTCCAGTCCGCTCATATCTTGGTTGACACCGTAAATCAGGTTAAAACGAAAACCCCGGATAGAGACATCTTCGTCAAAGATCTGAACAGGGTTAATAATCGAAATCTGAACCGGCTGTGTAGAGGATTCAGCCGCTGCGCCGCCGCTGAAGCAGAAGATCCCCAAAGCCAATGCGATAAGACCAACTAAGCATCGTTTCTTCATTTTTTCTCCCCTGTTTGATTTTCTGTATGATTTCCGGAGGAGTATAGGTGAATCACCCCTATGTGTCAAGGTGAATCGCCTGAGAAAACCCTTTCTCCCCCGGCCCAAATGGGCTAGAGATAGGGGAAGCCTTTCCAGAAATCCTTGTCCCGGTATCGCCAATCCGTCTCAAATTTTTTGTCGTAATAGGAACCGAACCGTTCAAGCCAGCGCCACCATGTGGATTTTCCCTTTTCCCGCGCCTCCAGCACATCCTCCAGGTAGGTCGTGATTTCAGCCATTTTGTCTTTAGGTACATAGAGGGCTGCACCCTCCTTGTAGGACTTTACGGTGCTCTCAGGACTGAGTGCGTGGGCGGTCAGCATAACCGGGATGATTTTCTTGGCCTTGGCTATTTTTAGGAGTTCATAGCCGTCGACCCCCATGATATCCAGGATAGCGATATCAAAGTCCTTTGATTCCATGAGCCTTTTGGCGTCTTCAAAGTTGGAGGCCTTTGTAACGTCGCACATAGACAGAAGCTCTTCCAAGCTCTCCAGAACGTCTGGCTCATCATCTACAATAAGTACGCTTTTGCCGTCGACAAAATTTTTATCAGCCATAACCATGCCTCCCTCAACGTTAAAGTGTGTGAATGTATGCACTATAGCCTACACCTGGGGTTTATGCCATCCTTTTCTTTGGTCTTCTTGCGCCCTTCATCAACTTCATCCTGGATTTTCCGCATCCATTCCGGGACTTGTACCTCACCCTGGGGGTAGAGTCCCTTAACATAGGGTTTAATGTCAATAAGAGGGCTCCCATCGATTGCATCCATTCCGGTCACCTGTAACACATTTTCTTTTCGTGCCCAAAGCCGCACAACGGTCATGAGCACCGGATTGGGCCGGGCCGGGCTGCAGGTGCCGAAAATTCCTGTCAATGGATTTTCTTCTCTTCCCATGGGGTGTACGAGGGTCAAGGAGCGGCTCTGGTCAGGGACCTTGTGGGCCCAATACAAGACCACAAGATGGGAGTAGTCTTCAACGCCCCTTAAGAGATCAACGAGCTCTTCCTTAATCACGATTTCCGAGATTTCCCGGCGTACCCTGTGGATTTCCTCCCTGATCTTCTCCATGTCCCCTTGCATTTTGATATCATCTTCTTCGGCAGCCAGGAAGGGCTTGTGGATCTTGCTTCTTATGACTCCCACAGGCCGCAGTACCAGGGTTGGAGCGTTTTCACCCCCCATAGAGGATGCACTTTTCGGTGTTTTCATTTTCCTGCTCCATGTTTTTGGTTTCTCATCGTAGTTGGTGGGCAAAAAGACATCGGTCTTTATTGAAGCCAAGTAAACCCCGTTGTTTCAAACGCATAGAGCTCCCAGACATATAACTGCCTTAAGAAGAGGAACTTATGCTGTTTCACATCCAAGGTCTGGATATCACCATTGGTGAATTCCAAAATCAAGGCGTTAAAACTGGCATTTGAAGCCATAGAAGGCAAAATTCAGAATCCTTAATCGCCTTTTATGCAACAACGGGGTAAAGTAGAGCTCATCGCGAGCCCCATTGTCAAGGGACTGACCCCCTTGGGTTCGCAACAGCAACCTCATGGGCCTTTTGAGAGATAAAGAATATCTCCTTTGGACAACCGATAAACCGTGATATACAAGGACTTGATATCCAGAACGCTGGGTTGCTTTCAGGGTGTGGTAAAAGGAGGGGAGCATGGACAAGGGATCTATCACAGATGTACCGGGCGTCAAGGTGGGCCATGCCCAGGATTTAGACGGCGCCACGGGCTGTACAGTCATCGTTTTTGAGAACGGGGCTGCAGCAGGAGTGGACGTGCGGGGCGGTGCGCCCGGGACCCGCGAGACCGACTGCCTCAGGCCGGAAAATATTGTGGAAAAAATCCATGCCGTGTTTCTGGCAGGGGGAAGTTGCTTCGGTTTGGACTGTGCCGCAGGGATCATGCATTACTTGGAGGAGCACGACATTGGTTTTGAGACGGGAATTGCAAGGATTCCCATTGTGCCGGGGGCCATTCTCTTTGACCTCAACCTGGGGAATAAAAAGGCCCGTCCCGACTCAGAAATGGGTTACATCGCCTGTCAGAGGGCCTCAGGGGAGAACCACATGCAAGGTAATGTGGGGGCGGGCGCAGGGGCCACGGTGGGCAAGGTGGGGGGCCTCCCCACCATGATGAAAGGGGGCTTAGGAACGGCAAGCTGGGAGTCCGATGGTCTGGTTGTGGGTACCATGGTGGCTGTCAACTGCCTGGGTGATGTCCTGGACCCGGAGACAGGGAGAATCCTGGCAGGCACTTTGACCCAGGATTTCAGGAGGTTTGCAGACTCCGTAAAACTTTTATGCACCGCCCCCTGGTCACAAGCCGGATTTCCCACAAACACCACCATTGGGGTGGTTGCCACCAATGCCCGACTGACGAAGGCAATGGCGATCCGTGTGGCTGTCATGGCCCATGATGGCTATGCCCGGGCCATTCGGCCTGCACACACCCTGTCCGATGGAGACACGGTATTTTGTGTCTCCACCGGTGACATGGCGGCTGAAGTGAGCGCCTTGGGGGCGGTTGCGGCCCGGGTGACGGCTCAAGCCGTGGCGAACGGGATAAGGGAAGCGGAGGGTTTACATGGTATCCCCGCCCATCGGGACATAGGAAAGACCTATTTATAGGCGCTGAAATCAACCCCCCGCTGGCGCGCCCGCTCCTCGTACCAGGCCATTTCATCCCTGGGAGGAGGCACACATTCTTCCGGACGCTTTCTGACGAGCTGGACCGCCTCGGAAGGGCATGTGGAGATACAAAGTCCGCAGCCGATACACCTTTCGCGGATCACGATGAAGGCCTATAAGTAACGGAAACTAAATCACCTTCTTCAGGCCCGGGGACGCATGGCGGTTGGTGATCTGCCGATACAGGAGGGGCCGCCGGTAGGGAAAAAGGGGTTCTTCACCCCTCCATTTGGAAGTCTCCCTCAAATCCATCTCAGTGGTGATGATCTTTTCCCGGTAACCCGCACTGATCAGCTTTTCGCCCCGGGGATTGAAAACGGCGCTGTGGCCCGAAAAAGACGGACCCGGGCGGTTGGCGTAGATGACATAGACCTGATTGAAGATGGCCGCACCCGTAAGACGACGCCACATATAGGCCGCAGGAAAGGTGCGGGGCACGGCCGAGATGTTGACGATAATTCGTGCCCCCTTGAGTGTGAGCACACGCCAGACCTCGGAGAAGGCCGCATCAAAGCAGATGGTGGCCCCAACCTTTCCGAAAGGGGTGTCAAAGGGCTTCAGCTCCCTTCCCCGGACAAAGTTTTCGGTCCAGTGGACGTGGGTCTTGGTGTAGCTTTGGATGGAATCTTTATCGATGTAGGTGGCCATATTGTAGTAGCGGTCTCCCCATCGTTTCAGCTCACCGATGATCACCCGGGCCTTGACCTGTTGAACAAAGCGGTACAGGTCCTGTGATACGGATTTGGTGACGATTTTCATCTTGCGGTAAAGCAACCCTTCAGGGATTTCGTAGGAAGGGTGACCGTGAAGGATCAATTCCGGAAACACCACAAGATCAAAGCCCTTGTGATTCCAGATCACCTCTTTCATCCGCTTTAAATGGCCCTGAATGTCCTTGGAGCGGTAGTTTATCTGGGCAACACAGATCCTTTTCTTCTTTCCCTTCATAGAGTCACTCAGGCCGTGGTTAGGGGATTAAGAAGACAGGAAAGGGGGGATGTATCTTTCCCTGATGCGTTCTTCAATCTTCTGCAGGTAAGCGCGGGGGATATCCTGGCCATAGGCCGGGTCTCCGTAGCGATAAAGGCTCCCTTTATCTCTTCGGATGTTCTCGTCGACCAGGTCCGGATCGATACCTCGGCTTTGTCCTTCCGCCACACTCTGGATGATCCCATGGATCCCGGAGCCCGATTGCGCCGGATCCTTCACCCGGAAGGCCAGATAAGGTGGAACACCCAATTCCACGGCGGCCTGCCGGTGAACCCTCTTCCGGAGTCTGTCCATTTCTCCTTCCAGCTTA
>Ga0180431_10005983_pt1 | contig 14572 bp, 13 predicted proteins | sample SS_ome_11_FD_132459 | JGI IMG/M metagenome (GOLD analysis project Ga0180431, IMG submission 132459) | Hypersaline lake sediment archaeal communities from the Salton Sea, California, USA - SS_1_MS_1 metaG | ecosystem: Environmental > Aquatic > Non-marine Saline and Alkaline > Hypersaline >... | reverse complement strand
GGCAGATCCTCCTGTTCCAGACGAGAAATCAGATTCTGTTTTTCTTCAGCAAGTATTGCCTTATACCTTCTCAGCCTCGCCTTGTCCTGTAAATTCTCTAAAAGCTCTTGGAGCTCCTGCTCTGGGTCATTAACCACGTCGCTGGTCACTACTAAGAAAGACACGTCAATTGAGGGCAACTTTTTTTCAAAAGGCAGCAACGCCCTTTCCACTGCGCTGACAAGAGCCCTTGCCCCTGTATGTTCCTGATAGGCGTGGTGTGCAAGTAATCTCAAGGCATCTTCCTCGAACTTTAGGTCTATTGCATAGGCCCTGAAGTCCTGCTTCTTGCTCATAATAATCGAGTTGTTCGGATTACGAAGTATCTCAAACAAATCCCGCTCTGAGAGTTCTTCAAGAATGGAAATAACAGGAATTCGTCCGACGAACTCAGGCTCAAAGCCATATTCAACAAGATCTTGTGGCTTCACGTGCCTTAGCCATCCCATCTCATCCTGGATATCTATCACCGCACCAAAACCTATGCCCTTTTTCTTAAGTCGGTTTTTTATTATATCGCTGAGACCCTCAAAAGCGCCACTCAATATAAATAATATATTGCGCGTATTGAGACTCTGCTTCACCCTTTCTCCAGTCTTGCGGTATCTTTCTATGGCCTCTATCTGTGAAATAGGGTCATGGGGGACCCTTATGTTAACTTCGGTCTCCTCAAGAGGTTTTAATAATGCCCTCTGGACTCCGGACCTGGAAACATCTGGACCACTTACATGATGAGAAGAGGCAATTTTGTCAATTTCATCTATATATACAATCCCGTACTGAGCCCTCTCAAGGTCGCCATCCGCTTCCTGCACAAGGTCGCGAATCAGATCTTCTATGTCTCCTCCAACATAACCTGTCTCACTAAACTTTGTGGCATCGCCTTTTACGAAAGGTACACCAAGTTTAGCCGCTATAAGCTTGACGATATATGTCTTTCCAACACCAGTGGGACCTATAAGTATTATATTATTCTTTATGCCTCCAATCAAATGGGGATCTTTTCCCTTTTCTTGAAGATATGTGATCTTATTAAAGTGAGTACATATCTTTGTTGCCATAACGGCCTTTGCCTTATCCTGTCTGATCACATATCTGTTCAGGTAGGCCTCAAGCTCCTCAGGCTTGAGATTAAAGCTCATTTTTGAGTGCTTTTCAGCCTCAACACCTTCATTGTGGTCAGTGCCATCAGACTTCACCCGCCAAGGGAAAGCCATCTGGGACACCACCCGTATCCTGCCCCCATACTTTTTAGAAAGATAATTGCTTATCTCCTTTTCCAGATCTTTCTGTGAAGGCAAATTCAAAGTCCCGTCCGCCTTCTCATTGCTGATATCAGCATTTCCTGTGTTCAGCTCTTTCAAGGGCCTTTTCCTGTCATATTTCTTTTGCATATTTATACTTTATAGCAGAAACAACCCATAAGCTCAATCCCCAGTCTTAAGGGCCTTAAAAATTACTTGGTGTTTTCGCATTCTGCCTTCACCATATCTTTGATCGAGCCACGATCACAATATTTTAAAATTATCGCTGCCAATACTGCGATAAGGGTCAATCAGATCGACTAAGTCCATGACGAAATCCGGTTGCTGATTCTTTCAATTTTTTCGAGGTCTTTATCCATGCCTTTGGATACTGACAGCTCATGTGATAATTTTAAGAAATCTTGAATTGTGAATGATGAATCTTGATTTTTAGAATAAGATTAATATATTTGCTCCTTAATTCAACACTCATGATGTAACATTCAAAAAATAAAGGAGTAGTTAAAAATGTCCATTCTCAGTTATCTTTCGCTGTCACTGACGTCTCTGTTTTTTTTGTTTCAGGCACAAGACTGCCTTGCGGATACCTGTCCGTCCAAGGAGACTATGCAACAAAAGGTGGCGGATACCTTCAAACAAAATATCAGCGTTACAAAGATCCAGGCCTGTGTCGTACCGGGTCTTTGCGAAATCGAGGTGAATCTCAAGGGCCAAAATCGAATCCTATACACTGACTCAAAAGGGGAATTTCTGATCACCGGGCAGATCTTTAAGGTCTCAGATGGAACCAATATAACAAAAGAGGCAATTGTTGATCTCAATCGCTTTACTGATTCAGACATCAGCCGACTTGAAGAACTGACTGCCTTCACGGTTGGTTCAAAAGGGGAAATTGTTTATTTCGTTACAGACCCGCAATGCCCATACTGCGAAAAGGCAGAGAGAATTGTCGGCCACATGGCGGAAACAGAGAAACTGCAATTAAAGGTCTTGCTGTTTCCCCTCAGCTTTCATAAAGGTGCAAAGGAGCAATGTATATCAGCCATTTGCGATAATAAGGGGCTTGAAGGCCTTCATAGCGGTCTCAAATCGGAAAACCAGTGTCAAGAGGGGAAAAACAAGGTTGAAGATACCCTCCGCTTCTTGCGACAAAAGGGTATATCCAGTGTCCCGACCTATATCTTTCTGGATGGCAGGTATCATTCAGGCGTGCTTGAGGAAGAAGCCATAAAGAAGAGGTTGACGGGGCTGCCAGAGGATGAGACGGCTCAGAAATGAACAGAGTAGTCGAGTGCTGCCAGGGTATACTCTGGCAGCACTCGCTATCCTCACTGTTTCTGAAGTCTTTCTTTTTTTCAAGGTTCCTGTAGTACAGGACTATTTTTATATCCTTGCCTGGTGGCCCTATATAATCCTGGTCGACGGCCTGATTTACAGACAGCGAGGATGGTCGCCTATTAAAGGCAGGCCATTTGGTTTTCTTTCGCTTATCACATGGTCTGTCACCACATGGCTTATCTTTGAGCTTTTCAACGTAAGGCTCCAAAACTGGCATTACGTCGAACTTGTATCAAGCCCTTTTCTCAGATGGCCCGGCTATGTCCTTGCCTTTGCCACGGTTTTTCCAAGTCTCTTTGAAACTTACTGCCTCATAAACACCTTGGGAGTCTCGCAGCAAATAAAGACTCGACCTTTTATCATAAAGCCGATAATTGAGAAAATCTCTTTGTCAACAGGGTTGATTTGTTTGATTTTGCCTATAGTTTTGCCCAAATATTTCTTTCCGTTATTATGGGTTGGATTTGTCCTCCTTTTAGACCCTATAAATGCAAGGATGAAGGGGCCTAGTCTGCTGAAGGACATCTCAAACGGAACACCTCAAAAGGCTATACAGCTTATGATCGCCGGCATGATATGCGGCCTTCTTTGGGAATTCTGGAATTTCTGGGCAAAATCCAAGTGGATCTATACGATCCCCTTTGCAGGAAACTTAAAACTTTTTGAAATGCCTATTCTGGGATTTCTGGGGTTCCCGGCCTTCGCCCTTGAGTGTTATGTAATGTATAATTTTATATGCTGTCTCGGTTTGGCCATACCTTGGGAGCAAAAAACCAGCAATCAAAAAATGGGTAAACATATCTTCTTTATTGTACTGACCGTTCAAATAGTATCCTGGTTTTTTCTTTTTTCTCTTATAGATAAGAATACTGTTCATTCGTTCCATTGACGTATTATAGACTCCGGCTATATTGTCAGTCAGTAATCTGTAAAAATTCATTGGTTAAAAACTGTCAATTTATCAATGCCCGATAACAAGAGGAGGAAACCGCTGGTGAAAGACTTGAAACAGATGTATAAGACAATACTTGGGGATCAGTTTCCTCTAGAACTCCGTATATCATTCGGTGAACAGACACTGATTTATCGTAAGCGGACCTGGAAGATAAAAAATGATAAGACCGGAGAACTGGAAGAGAAAGGTATCCGCTATGGAGAAAACCCGGACCAGGAAGCATCACTGTACGAACTGGTAAATGGAAATCTTGTCCTGGGTGACTGCTCTTATATTGAGGCGGGAAACGGTCTGGTAAGCTCAATAAACGATGAAGATATGATTCAGGCCGGCAAGCATCCCGGCAAGATCAATCTTACTGATATAGATAATTCTCTTAACGTACTTAAATTCCTTTCCAAAAGCCCGGCTGCCGTAATAGTGAAACACAATAACCCTTGCGGAGTAGCCTGCGGTATCAGCATTGAGGATGCCCTTATAAAGGCCTCCAGGGCAGACAGAGTAGCGGCGTTTGGCGGCTGCGTTTCCCTCAACAGGCCCATAGATAAGCGAACCGCCAAGGCCCTAAGCAGTCAATATCTTGAGGTTGTGTGTGCACCTGATTATGAAGAAGGCGTGGTAGATATACTGTCTCGAAAGAAAAATTTAAGAATTATTCGAATCAAACGCATCGATCAATTGGAGACCTTTTGGGACAGGCGTTTCATAGACTTTAAAAGCCTGATAGACGGAGGAATCATAGTCCAGCAATCCCCTGTGAATAAAATCCGTACCGACAAAGACTTGAAGCCTGCTGAATGTGAGTACCAGGGCAAGATATACAAGATTAATCGTCTGCCAGATGACAGGGAATACGAAGACATGCTGTTCGGGTGGGCAGTCGAACAAGGAGTTACATCCAACTCTGTAATCTATGTCAAAAATGGAGTAACCATAGGGATAGGCACAGGAGAACAGGACAGAGTCGGTGTAGCTGAAATCGCTGTCTACAAGGCATATACAAAGTATGCAGATATTCTCTGCTATGATAGGTTTGAAATAGGATATAAGGAGCTCGATCTGCTGATAAATAAAGGAGAGCGTGACTTGGCCGAAAAAGACGAAATCGATCAACAGGTAAAGGCGGATCGTGGCGGCCTTCCCGGCTCTGTTATGGTCTCTGATGCATTCTTTCCATTCAGGGACGGGGTGGATGTAGGTATCAACCAGGGTGTTTCGGCAATTGTACATCCCGGTGGCTCCCTGAGAGATTGGGAATCTATCGAAGCGTGCAATGAGGCCGAACCACCGGTGACTATGGCATTTACGGGTCAAAGGGCCTTTAAACACTAAACCCGGTTCAGCTTGAGGCAATATATATTGGAAAAACCTCAAAAACATGACAGTTTGAAGATATTATCCTCCAGGATCATTGAAAAAATAGATCTTCCAAACGATCTTGTTCTGGAAATATATGACTATTCCCGTCTGGTAGCCGGGGATAGGTGGCTTGTGGGATTATTTGCCAGGATTCCAATAAAAATCAGTGAAAAAAATTTTGCTGACAAGTATCCAGGGCTTTACAAAGACTTTTTAAAAGATCAAGGTCCTGAAATATATTTCGAGCTAAAAAAGGAGAAAAACTTCGTAGACGAAAAGGAAAAAGACCAAATCTTTGACCAAATGTTGAATGAACTGAAAGAATATGCATTGCACTACATGGGGCACGAATCCTTTGCAAAGAGATTCATAAGGCGGCGGATTCAATCCTTTAAAGAAAGACAGAAGTGGCTATAAACAATCATCTGAGTCAACTGGACCGTCCGGAAATAATAAATTTCCTGTTTAGGAACAGAGAGAGTTCGCACGGGAAGGGGGAAGAAGCTTGTATAACAGGGAAAACAACGGCAGGTGCCCTGACAGCAAAATCCCCGGACGGTATTAATATCCATTGTAGAATCTTTAGTGGAATACCGGAAGAGCCTCACATTCTGTTTTTCCCGGCAGAGTATGACCGTGAAGCAGATATCATTGATCTGGCAAACGGATTTGGGCAAATTGGTATCACTCTGATAACAATGGACTACCGCGGATGCTGGCATAGTGGCGGGAAACCATCCATAAGCACCTTGCCTCAGGACGCTGAAGAATTTTACCATGCTGTAAAGGACTGGTATGACGCACACCAGAGGACCGGGCCGCTGGTATTCATGGGTCGTTCTCTGGGATCTGCCGTTGCCTTGAATCTTGCCTGCCACCACGATGATGAATCCATGGCCCTCATTATGGAAAGCGCCTTTGACTTAACAGAAGGCTTTCTTGTAGGCAATGGAATTCAAATAAATGAATTAGGGCTTTCCGGAAAAAATTCTTTTTCAAACCGCTCTAAAATGAGTAACTACAGCAAGGCGGTACTTTTTTTGCATAGCCACCGCGACAAGGTCATATCCTTGAACCAGATTGAGTGGCTTGTGGCTGAAAGTCGATCAAAGGCAACCCAGCTTCAGATCATCCCCAGCCAATGCAGGGAGGACATAGCGGAAAAAGCGGGTAACCTCTATTTTGCAGTTATACAAGACTTTCTTAATAGACGTATGGGTCGAAGACCTCGTAGAAGGCGAAAAAGAAATGATCAGCTCCATACTCCCTGAATAATCTCTCCGCACTCACTGCACCTTCCCTCGGACAGCAAATTTTTCACTATCCTGTAGCCTATTCTCTTGATGACTTCTGCACCGCAAGCCGGGCAACAGGTATTCTCTCCGCCCTCACCAGGTACGTTACCCTCATAGACAAATCGAAGGCCTTCCTCAAGGCCTATTTCCCTTGCAAGACGGAGGGTGGCAACCGGAGTAGGCGGTCTGTCCAACATTTTGTGGGTTGGATGAAATGCGGTGACGTGCCACGGTATTGATGGATCAACTCTCTTAACAAACCTGGCTATATCTCTCAACTCCTTTGGGGAATCATTCCATCCGGGAATAACCAGTGTTGTAACCTCCACCCACACTCCCAATTCGTGCATCAGTCTGACATTATCAAGTACAGGTTTAAGGCTTGCACTGCAGACATCGTGGTAAAATTTATCTGTAAAGGCCTTGATATCAATATTTATTCCGTCCAGTACAGGGGCAAGATGACGTGTCACCTCCGGTGTCATATAGCCATTGCTGACAAATACGTTCTTCAGCCCCTTATTTTTAGCTAACGTTGCACAATCAAAAGCAAATTCATAAAAGATTGTGGGTTCAACATATGTATAACTGATACTTTTTGCTCCATGCAAAACCGCCTCATGTATAATATCCTTCGGACTTCTTTCTTCTCCCGGTATGTCGCCTTCATAGATATTTGGATACTGGGCAATTTGCCAATTCTGACAGTGCAGACACTTGAAGTTGCACCCCACCGTAGCAATTGAATATGAGATTGAGCCCGGCAAAAAATGAAAGAGTGGTTTCTTCTCAATTGGGTCGGAATTTTCCGAAACTATCTTACCGTATACAAGGCTATAGAGCTTGCCGTCCCTGTTCTCACGAACCTTGCAAATTCCTCTTTTCCCCGGCTTGATATAACAACGGTGGTTACAGAGCTGGCATTGTGCCTTCCCTTTGTCCTCAACTGTATAAAAAAGGGCCTCTTTCATAAAAAATTCTCCTTTACAATTTACGATCAAACTGATAAAAATTACCCTTCTCTATTTTGCGAATTATATCATAAAACATGAATTTATCCCACTCGATGAAGAAACAATAGGCATTATGCAATGGTGATCAAGTTGTATCCCCCTTTGTTTTAATCAAAAAAATCCTTATAGATTAATTTATTCACTATTTACAAAAACTCTAAGGACAATTAAAAATATCAATTGTATTTAATAAACTTTAAGGTCCACAATTTTGAATTAGTTTTATGAAATGTATCTATAAAACATGCTGAAAGCCTTGCTTTATCCTAAAAACATCGCGGTGATCGGGGCATCGAGGACACCAGGAAAGGTGGGCCATGAGATATTAGCCAACCTGATAAATGGCAGTTTTGCAGGTAATATAGTACCTGTCAATCCGTCAGCAGACCAGATAATCGGGCTCAAATGCTACAAAACCCTTAAAAGCTATGGAGGAACTGTGGATTTGGGCATTGTGACCGTTCCCCGTCAGAATATAATGGACGTCGTACAATCCTCTATAGATGCAGGGGTGAAGGCCCTCGCAGTGATTACCGCAGGCTTCAGGGAGACGGGGGGAGAAGGTGCGAGGCTTGAGCAGAAAATGGCAGGGCTTTGCAGAGCCCACAATGTTCGTTTACTTGGACCTAACTGTTTGGGCATTATGAATACACATGAACACATGAATGCCTCGTTTGCTGGGGTCATGCCTGAATCAGGAAATATATCAGTTTTTTCCCAATCAGGAGCACTCTGTACCGCCATTGTAGATTCGTCTGTCACAGGCCATTTCGGGCTTGCGAAGCTTATAAGTCTCGGCAACAAAGCAGATCTCACAGAGGTTGATTTTCTGAAAGCCCTGGCCAAAGATGACAATACAAAAGTAATTGTTGGATACCTTGAAGATATAGTTTCTGGTGACGATTTTGTTAAGGCCGCTGAAGATACTTGTTCAATTAAGCCTGTTATAATACTCAAGGCTGGGACCACCCCTTCAGGTCTGAAGGCGGCTTCATCTCACACGGGGGGTCTTGCTGGAGCCGACATTGCTTATGGAGCCGCTTTTAGACGCTCAGGAGTAATACGGGCAGATAATTTCCAGGCCCTTTTTGATTACGCATCGGCCCTGGTAATGCAGCCTCTTCCCATGGGTGACCGCGTTCTAATTATTACGAACGCTGGTGGTCCAGGAACAATGGCTGCAGATGCCGTAGAAAAATCAGGCATGACCGTCGCAGCCCTGGCCTCTAATACTGCAGCTGCCCTTAAAGGAAAGCTTCCAAGGGCATCAAGTACAGGAAATCCCATAGATGTTCTGGGCGATGCTGATCCGGAAAGATACGCCGTTGCATTAAGCACCGCTCAAGATGATGAGTCGGTAGACGCCATTATCGTAATTCTGACGCCCCAGGCCATGACAAGACCTGCAGAGACTGCAAGAGCTATCGCCGATTGCGTGAGATCTGACAAGCCTGTTCTTGCGGCATTCATGGGGGGCAAACATGTTATGCCGGGGAACAAAGAACTGTTTGCTGCCGGACTCCCAGTCTATAATTCACCCGAGCGGGCAGTTGATGCCCTCAAGGCCATGTACGAATATTCAGTCTGGCGGCGGCGTCCACCTCGAATAGTGACCCGATTCAGAGTTCATCGCCGGCGAGTTGAGCGGATTATCGCACGGCAGCTGAGGACGAACAGGACCCATGTCGGTGATATTAAGGCCAAGCATATCCTGAGTGCTTATGGCTTTAGAATACCGGAAGGTCACCTGGCAAGTACCACTGAGGAAGCGGTGGAAACCGCAGAGCAAATAGGCTATCCTGTGGCTATAAAAATAGTCTCTCCCGACATTATTCATAAAACAGACCTCGGTGGTGTGAAATTAAACCTTTCTACGGCTGATGACGTGCGAGACGCATTTGATCTGATGATGCTCAGGATAAGACAAGTCGCGCCTGAAGCCCATATCGAAGGCATTTATATAGAAAAAATGCTGCCGCGGGGCATGGAAGTGATAATAGGCATGAGCCGTGATCCCCAGTTCGGTCCAATGCTTATGTTCGGGCTTGGAGGCATATTTGTCGAAGTAATGAAAGACGTTACCTTTCATCTGGCCCCTATCACGATGGAAGAGGCATTTCAGATGCTTAAAAGTACCAGGTCCTATGAGATGCTTAAAGGCACACGAGGCAAAAGAGGGGTCGATTTTGCTTCAATAGCTAATGGACTCCAGAGGATCAGCCAGCTGGTTACGGATTTCCCGGAAATTATCGAGCTTGACATCAATCCATTTATTGTCGGGGAAACCGGGACAGGAACATTTGTGGCCGATGCCCGAATGACCTTAAATCAAAAAAAGACCAAGTAATGAACAAACTCAACCAGACAGATTACGACCCGAACTGGCTGGATAAATATAAGGATATGATCGCCACGCCAGGGCAGGCGCTGTCCCAACTGCGGCCCGGTCAGCGTGTATTTATCGGGACAGGGTGTGGAGAACCGAAAACACTGGTAAAGGCCCTGACTGACCGAGCGTCTAAACTGGCCGACATGGAGATCGTCCAACTACTTACCCTGGGCGAGGCCCCTTATGCCCATAAGAAACTCACTGATTGCTTTCTCGTAAACAGCTTTTTTGTTGCGGACAATATCAGGGAACTCATTCAGGAAGGCCTGGGCAAATATACACCAATCTTTCTTTCGGATATTCCACGACTTTTCAGTTCTGGTCAATTACCTCTGGATGCCGCCCTAATACAGGTTACTCCTCCGGATGAACGGGGGAAAGTAAGCCTCGGAGTCTCCGTAGATATTGTAAAAAGCGCTGCGGAAAACGCCTCTCTTGTAATCGCTCAAGTTAACCCCAAGATGCCGAGGACCCATGGAGACAGTTTTATAGATATATATGATCTTGATTTCCTGGTTCCTTCGGAGATACCTATCTTTGAAGCCAACGTGCCAGAAAGCACGGAAGTGACTCGAGAGATAGGAGAACGCATCGCAGCCCTTGTGGAAGACGGATCAACAATTGAGGTGGGGATCGGACGAATTCCTCACACGGCGGTTGATTTTCTAAAGGAAAAGCAAAATCTTGGCGTACATACAGAGATGTTTACAGACAACATCATAGATCTGGTGGAATCTGGAGCTGTAACCGGCACAAAAAAGACCCTCGACAGGGGTAAAATTGTCGCCAGCTTCTGTCTTGGAACCCGCAGGCTCTATGACTATATCCACAACAATCCACTCTTCTCTTTCCGCCCGACCGAATATGTCAATAACCCCTCTATAATTGCAAAACAGTATAAAATGGTTTCCATTAATACGGCTTTAGAGATAGATCTTACAGGCCAGGTCTGCGCGGATTCCATTGGCACCAAATTTTACTCAGGTATCGGCGGCCAAGTGGATTTTAACAGTGGTGCGGCCAGATCATATGGTGGCAAGGCCATTATAGCCCTGCCATCCACTACATCGGATGGAAAAACTTCACGAATCGTAGCAAAATTGAGTCCAGGTGCCGGCGTAGTGACCACCCGCGGGGACGTACACTATGTAGTAACCGAGTACGGCGTCGCCTATCTTCACGGCAAAAGTGTGCGTGATCGGGCACTGGCCTTGATCGGCATTGCTAACCCGCGTTTTCTTGAAACGCTGCTTAAGGAGGCTATTGAAGCTAAATATCTTCGAAAAGAGCTGGCAGATGTTGGAGAAAGTTTCATAATAGCTCCACACGAGGCAAAAACGTCATTGCTTTTAGATGATGGGACAAAAATCAATTTCAGGCCCATACATCCTACTGACGAACCGAAAATGAAGGACCTGCTTTACACACTCTCTCAAGACGCAGTGTACTCTCGTTTCATGACACACGTGCAGCGATTCCCATATAAGCAGATTAAAGACTTCGTGTTTGTCGATCATAGAAAAGAAGTGGCCATCGTAGGGGTCCTGCCTGAGGCCCATGGAGAAGATATAATTGCGGTTGGCAGATATTATCTGGATCCGCGGACGAACCGCGCAGAGGTTGCATTTGTAGTGCGTGACGATTGGCAGGGTCGCGGCATAGGCAAGTTTCTGTTCAGACACCTTACCAACATTGCCAAACGCCATGGTATAGCTGGATTTACAGCTGAAGTCCTCAGAGAAAACAAAAGAATGCAGGCAGTTTTCAATAACAGTGATTTGCGGGTCAGGAGCAAGTTGAATGATGACATTTACAGCTTTGAGATGGACTTTAATTAATCATAAAACAAATTCGGCTACCAGAAAAGTATGGTCTGAGGGTTTTTGAGCAAGCCTCGAACTGATATCTATATATGCCTTTTCAGCACGTCTCGCCAGAGGTACCGTAGCGAGTATGTGGTCTATGCGCCACCCTAAATGTCTCTTTACTGCATTTGGTATCCTGTAATCGTAAAATGTATACTGGTCTGGCTCCATATTAAACTTCCGGAATACGTCTATAAATCCCCATGATTTAACATTCTCTAAGGCTTTACGGGCATCTTCATGAAAGCAGACATGATCTTCATGATTATCAGGGGCATAAACATCTCTTGAGTCAGGGGCAACATTGAGGTCTCCACACCAAAGTAATGGTTCTTCCGCGGAATAATTTCTTTCAAATAGTTCTTTTAACCTTTCAAACCACCTTAGCTTGATCTGAAAATACATGTGGTCCAAGGCCCTACCCTGGGGCACATATGAATTAACAATAGGAATATCTCTCACTATGCAACGGATGAGCCTGGCTTCATCTTCGGGACTGTTTTCAAGGTCATCAAAACCAACAGCTGTATCGTTTATTTCATGTTTGCTGGCAATTGAAACACCATTGTAAGACTTCTGACCCTTGTAGACCACATTATATTTGATTTTATCAAATGCTTCCTTTGGAAAATTCTCATCCTGAACCCTTGTCTCTTGCATGCAAAGAACATCAACCGAATTTTCTTCTAGCCAAGGGATCAGTATGTGTAGACGTGACCTTATTGAATTCACATTGAAAGTAGCAATACTGAAGTTATTAGTTTTCATATTTTGAAGCCCTTGCCGAATAATCGTTTAAGTTTAAGCATGTGTGTAAGCTACACAAGAATGCTATTGGGACTCGGACCAGATTTATGCATTTCACTATTTATTACGATAATATGCAAAAGATCAGACTATAAATCAATAGACTGAAATGATATTGAAAACTGGTACATCAAAAAGGCAAAATTCAATGGGTATTGATCACAGAAAACACGTTAGGACACTTACTCAGTTAATTGTTCAGTATTCAGATCGACGTCTCTTCTTTACAGAATTCATAAGCAATCTCAGCCTTGGAGGAGTGTGCATAACCGCCTCAAAACCGCTTGAACCTGGAACCAGGCTCATTATAACCAGTTCGACGCAGCCGCCGATCAAGGTTAAAGGGATAGTTTCATGGACTAAAAAAAGTAAGAAAAACAAACTTAAATACGAAATAGGCGTCCGCTTTGATAAACTCTCACAGGATCAAAAAGCCAGGATTTCAGATATTATAAGCTCAATTTACTGGGAAACGAATCAGATAGATTGATAAAAATATTTTTGAAAAATTTCACTGATCATCTGGAGTGCGGGGATATCTTCAACCGCGGTCTTTTCCTTTTAGTGTTTCACTTTCATGAGAGTTTTTCGAGTGCCTCAAGTGCAGCCTCCAGCACTTCCTTGGAATAAAGGCCTTTACAGACACTTTTGAGTTTCGGTATCATATTAAGATCTTTTGATTCCCCCAAAACATAGAGAATATCGCCTTTAGTATTATCATCGGCCTCGGAAAACCGGTCCCACAAAGGTTCAATAACCTGCGAGGCCATTTCTTTACGCTCTTCGGCCAGAAACTCAAATGTCACCATGGCCCCCAGACGGATCTGCCATTTTGCATGGGTCAGCAGATCCAGAAAAGCAGGATAGATTCTTCCTCTTTCCATCATCATCTGCGCCAGTAAAGCGGCATCCCCCTGCTCAATGATTTTTGCGAGTGAATCAGTACCGAGCTGGGAAAAGTCCCTGGTTATGATCATATGGACGAGTTCTTCGAGCTTAATCGCTCCTGTCCAACGAAACTGATTGTCCAATATGACCGTGGGCACCGACCTGACATGGTTATTTTCTGCCCTTTCAGGAAACAGCATTCCATCAATAACAGTGACATAAATCAGACTTTTCGTAACAGCAAGAGTCAGCAGTGAGGTCACTGCCTGGGGGCAGAAAGGACATTGAGGAGCAATATAGACCTGCAGAATCGTAGGGACCTTCAGATTATTAAGGTCGTCTCGAACCGATGCGGGCAGTTTCCCCGCAAGCGTGTCACGTCTGCCCAGCAAGTCTAGAAACGGGATCAACTCCCTTCCCAAGGGGACGGCCTTATAACTTATGTTTTCCCCGATACTGATTCCCGGGAGCTGCTCGCCGTCAGCATCCTCTCTTTCTATAAAGACGCCGGGAGCCAGACGGCTAAAATCTTGGCAGAACGCCTGAATTTGCTTGCTGCGGTGGTCTTCTGTCTGTAGAAAACCAATCCGAATTTCTCCTTCTAAATTTCCATTCCATTCTGTTATAATCGCTTCATCCTCAGGAGTCACAATATTCACTTCCATACAGAGAATTATTATGCCAATCGTCTGGGATTCAGGAAGAGCTTTATATAACCATCCGGTCGCACTTCAGCCAAAAGTTTTTTCGCCCGTCTGGATATCTCCAGCATATGATGTGCCCCTTCAGAGCGTCCATCCCAAAAATTTATCACGAAATCAGCTGACCTCAGCAGTACCTCATTTCTCATCATAGTTGCCTTTAGCCCGTGCTTCTCCCACTCTGAAGGTATAATCTTCCATTCGAGGCCTCCTTCACTTGCATAGCGTTCGCCCAAACGATCAACCCCAGGGGCATTCCCCGAAAGTACAACGTCTCCATCAATCAGCAAATGTTTCAGTACGTTTTGAACCAATTCATAGGATTCTATACTTCGAGAACCTCCCACAGCCACTCTTGCCATACAAAACCGCCTTTATTAGTCTTATATATTCGTTCATCCTTGTCCTGTACCTGATAATAAATGTCATCGCTCTTCATAGCCGTTAATCCAGTTATTCTACCTTTTAAAAAATGATCATACATCCTTATACCATGCTTGGAAATATAAATTCCGTATTTTGCATTCTTATTTATAACTGAAGTTTCCTGGAAAAATTTCATGCGGCCATCCGCATTAATGCGGTCACAAGCGAATTAATCACTGATTTACCTGGTCGTGGGCAAAGTATTGTAAAATTATCGTCCATTGCCGCTTTT
>Ga0180431_10005982_pt1 | contig 14573 bp, 17 predicted proteins | sample SS_ome_11_FD_132459 | JGI IMG/M metagenome (GOLD analysis project Ga0180431, IMG submission 132459) | Hypersaline lake sediment archaeal communities from the Salton Sea, California, USA - SS_1_MS_1 metaG | ecosystem: Environmental > Aquatic > Non-marine Saline and Alkaline > Hypersaline >... | reverse complement strand
GCTTGCATAACCAATTACTTCTGGTCTTGAAAAAACAAGTGCTAATAAAACAAGAGAAAACATAAGCAAAGCAAATTCTACTTTAACAAATCTTAGTCTTGCTTTATCTACTTTGTGAAATATTTTTTTCATGGGTATAATTCTTGTATTAGTTGGAAAAACAAGGTATTTTGTTCTGGGCACACTCCATTGCATGCAACTATTTCTGTCCATTTGTCAGATACTGCTTTATTATGCAATGCATCTATGTCAGCATTAGCTGCAGTAAGGGCTTTTGAAAAGTCTACAATGTTTTCTGTTCCCCAGTACCGTTGTGTTATCAATATATTAGTTAATAAATCACTGTATTTTATTTTATGACTTTTTTCATTTATTACAGTCATAACAAAATTAAAATAATCATCTGGAACGCATTGTTCTTTCAGGCAGTCTAGCATTGAAAGCCATGCGTCAGTAATCGCAGTATCATCCATGTCAGTCACTATCTCATCTATTTTGGTTATGTCTTTTGCTTTTTCTACAGAATTATCTTTATGTTGATACAGTTTTACAATCGTAGGAATCAAATCAGGTGTTGGATCTGTGCCCCCCGTAAAGCTGAGAAGGATGGCTACAGCTGTGATTAACACTCCTAATCCTAGTGTCCCTATCACCACTGTTTTTAAGCTCATATCTTTTAGATTTTAACTTTATTATATAAATATCTTTTGTTATATATATTGGAATTACTCAATAAACGTGAGTATTTGGGCAGTTTCAGTATGGTCTATGCCTGTTGAGCTTTGGTATTCTATCACAACCTCTGTTTTTAGGCTCTCTCCTTTTGAATCATAGTTGCAATTCTGCAGCAAAAACGTCTCTTTTTCACTGGTTTTTACCTCTTTGCCTTCCTCAAATGAACACTCACCTAAAGGATCATTCATTTTTTTGATGAATATATCCTGTCCCAGATTGTTTTCTATGATTAAAGTTAGTTCATCACTTGTTGCCCGGAATTCTATACAATCTATGCCGGGTGCTATTTCACACTGTTTCTGGTTGAATGTTTCTGGGCTGAGAAATCCAAAATAAAGTAGTGCGCCCATTGCAACTACTACCACAAGAAGTATCCAACCATACGTAAGCATAAATTCTATTGCTGCTTGACCTTTTTCCATTAACACACTCTCTTTTTACTTTTTGGCAGGTGCCGGTGCAGCTGCTTTCTTTTCGTCGCCTTTTGCACCTTCCTTTGTTTCTGCTGGTAGAAGTTCTTCGATTATGACTGATGGAACTTTTGCCTCTACAAGTTTTGTCTTGATTTCTCCTCTTGCTTTGCCTTCCATCTTTGCAATTATATCTTTTGCTGTTGCTTCGTATACTTTTCTCTTTTTCTCTAGGTCTTCTTGTAGCTTTTTCTTTTCTTCAGCTAGTTTCTTTAGGTCTTCTGCAGATAGTTCTGTTTTTCCAGATTTGATTTTTTCTACAAAGTCTCCTTTATTAATATCTGCGATTACTTCCCTTGCTTGTTTACCTTCCACCATGATGCCCATACTATCACATGAGCCAAGAATTTCTTTTACTTTTGATATCATGTTTTTTCCTAGCAAGGCATCTTCTTTCATTTTTGCAATCTTGATTACCTGTTCTATTTTCAGGTCTGCTACTTTATCTGCCAAAGGATTTCCTGCTCCTTTGTCAACTCCTGCTTCTTTCTTTACAAGAGCAGAAACCGGAGGCGTACCAACTGTAATCGTAAAACTTTTGTCAGATTTTACAGTAACTTTTACCGGAACTTTCATTCCCTTAAAGTCTGCTGTTTTCTTGTTTATTTCTGCAACTACCTGTCCAATGTTTACTCCAGCAGGGCCTAGCGCAGGACCTAATGGTGGTGCTGCAGTGGCTTTTCCGCCTTCAATTAAACATTCGATTACTTGGTCTGCCATTTTATTATCTTGTTTTATGATGATTTATAAGGTTTACGCTTCTTCATCGTCAGAGTCATCAGAATCTCTTCTTATGACTTTTACAGAGTCCATTTTTACAGTTATTGGAATTGGAACTGCTGCTTCAAGGAGCTCGACAACCACTTCTTCTTTTGCTTTGTCTATTCTTGTAATTTTTGCCTGTTCTCTCTTGAATGGTCCTGAGATTATTTCAACAATATCGTTTTTCTTGATATTTACGTCTCTTCTGACTTGCTCAAGCATATGTTCTATTTCTTTGTAGTCTATCTCTTTTGGCAAGATTCCTCTTGCATAAGGAACATTAAATGCAGCTTGTTCAGCATTTATTCTATCTAATGCTTCCACAAAGATATAGCCTCTCATTCCATGCGGTCTGATGACTGCATAAACTTCAAGCCCTTTTTTTTGGACATTTGCACTGAGAAAATCCAATACCTGGTCTTCTCTGTTCGCAGTTGTTCTTAAAGCGAATATGTGTGTTTTTTGTTTTTCTTTTTCTTCTGACATTTTAGGTTACCCTACCTCTTTTATTTCCCGTAAGAAGATTTATTTGATATATAATTGAAGATGACTTTAAAAAGGTTTTGTTTTTTCGTATGTGCATAGCACCTAGCGAAGTTCTCAAACACATATTAAGATTTAAGATAAATCCGGAGCAGAATCAAAAACAGAAGCAAAACGAAGCGTGCTATGCACATATTTTTTTTGTCTAGAAAAGTAGTTCCTTCATAAAATGTATGATAAACCCTACCATGCCAATTATAATAATTCCTAATCCAGATATCTTGACTATCATCTTAAGCTCTTCTTTATCTGGTTTTTTTGTGATTCTCAGAACTCTTTTGCACTCCTTAAAAAAAGCCCATAATTTTTCTTTCCAAGATGATTTTTTCTCTGCAGCTATTTTTTCTTCATCATGTTTTTTTGCCTTGAACATCTGTGCAGGCTGCTGTTCTACTTTTTGCGGTATCTCTCCGCCAGTAGGAGAATTCTGCGTATTCTGTTCAGGTGCTGCATGATGTTCTGTTGATTCTTTATGCTCTTCCATAATACTCAGAAAGAATAAGAAGTAGTATAAAAAGTTAATCTTTTTCTATATTGTGCATAGCACCTAGCGAAGTTCTCTAGAATACGCTCTATTTAAAATAAATCTGGTCAATATTTAACAAAAGAAGCGAAACGAAGCGTGCTATGCACATACTTTTTTCTAATCTACAAACTCAATTCCCAATTCCTCTTCTATCTCCTTCTTTGCCTCTGTAGACATTTTTCTTGTTGGGCCGAATATTTGTGGTGATTTAACTCCTGTAACTATAAGCATGGTCCGCAGATTTCCTCCTAAATCCTCATAAATCTGCGCTCCCCAGATTATTCTTGCATCTTCAGAAAGTTTTTGTGATATTGTCTCTACGACTTTTCTTGCTTCATTGAGTTTCATATCTTTTCCGCCGCAGACATTTATCAATGCGCCTGTTGCGCCGGTTATATCTACGTCAAGCAAAGGATTGCTTATTGCTTTTTCAACAGCTTCAACAGCTCTGTTTTCAGAATCACTCTCTCCAACTCCAATCAAAGCCACTCCACCATTAGACATAACTGCTCTTATGTCTGCAAAATCTAAATTCACTAATCCTGCTCTGGTTACCAATTCAGCTATTCCTTTTACTGCGTTTGTTAAGATTTCATCTGCTACCTTAAATGCTGTGTGCAACGGCAGATCAGGTGCAAGTTCTAATAATTTATCATTTGGTATCACGATTAAAGTATCTACAACATGTTCTAATCTCTCTAGCCCTATAACTGCATTATCATAACGTCTGTTGCCTTCCATTGTAAAAGGCATTGTAACTATTCCAACTGTTAAAGCACCGCCTTTTTTAGCGATTTCGGCAATTATTGGAGCACTGCCAGTTCCTGTTCCTCCTCCTAATCCGCAGGTCACAAATACCATATCTGCGCCGCCAATTGCTTTTTTTATTTCGTGCTCGCTCTCTCGTGCAGATTCTTCCCCTATTTTAGGATCTGATCCTGCACCCATCCCTTTAGTTACTTCTCGTCCAATTAGAATTTTTTTGTCTGCAGTTGTGTACAGCAAATCTTGCGCATCTGTGTTTATTGCGATTGTTCCTGCGCCCTGTATTCCAACTTCAGTAATACGATTGATTGTGTTATTACCGCCGCCGCCAGCTCCAAATACTTTGATGCTTGCTCGCTGTTGTGCCAGCAGCTCTTCTAGTTCAGCATCTTGCATTGATTTTTGCACAGATGGCTGTATTGATTGTTGTTGTGCAGGCGGTGCAGGTTGTGCAACATGTACACTACGTGCCTGTTCTTCAGAATTTACCGGTCTTATAAAATCCATTTTTCTCCCAAACCCTCTTTTAGGACTAAGAATGAACTAGTATTTATACTTTATTGTGATGGAGAAGCAGGTTCTTTTGAAACTTCTGGTTTTGCTTTTGAAACTTCTGGTTTTTCTTGCGGAGTTTCTTTTTTATTTTCAGTAGGCTCATTAGTTTTTTCAGGCGTTTCTGCAGGCTTTTCTTTAGGTGTTTCTGTTTTTCTGGCGTCCACAAACTCAAGGCCGTCCACTTTCACTAATGCCTTTACTTTCTTAACTAACTCTTCTGCTATCTGCGGAGGCACATTTGCTGGCAGCTTTACTTTTGCTTTGTTGCCGTCCATTACTACATTAATATCTTTCATTCCGATTAGTAAATTTAATAATGATTTTACCTGTTCTCCTTTATCTGTTACCTGTCGTTTTAGTTCGATTTCATATATCAAGTCTTTTCCAGATAACGGATGATTAAAATCAACTAGAACTCTTCCTCCAGATACTGTTTTTACTGTACCGATTGCATCGTCAATATTTACCTGAAGGCCTGGAAATGGTTTTATATCATTTTGTGTGAATTTTGTCAAAGGAACCATCTGGATTAATTTAGCGTCTTTTCTGCCAAATGCGTTTTCAGGCGATAATTCAATAGTGTGTTTTCCTAATTCTTTTCCAATAATTGCTTCATCAAGTCCCTGGACGATTTGCCCTTCCCCAATGCAAATTATAACTGATCCATATTTTGCATTTGGACTGTATGCATCTGCATCTTTTGCAGCCTGTTCATCTGTAGTGTCAAATAATTCATTGTTGTCTTTTAATCTGCCAGTATATTCAATCTCGATGAAATCGTCCTTTTTTATTGCCATGGTTTTTATTTTTGCAGGATTCAATTTAAAGCTTTCGCTTTAATCCAGTTTAACCTGTTTCCCCACCCACTCAAGCACTTTTTTAATCACATCTTCTTTTTTTTGCTCTGTCGTATCCAAGACCAAATCATAATTTGACTCGTCTTGCAGCTCAATACCATAATATTCCTTGTATCTCTCTATTTCGCTTTTTTCCCTTCTGCGTATGTTCTCTGCTGTCGCCTCTAATGTTATATTTTCATCATCACCTTTTTGTTTTCTTGGAAAAACCCTTTTTGCTGCTTCATCAATATCGCATTTGACAAATATCTTAAGCGAATCAGGAATAAAATACCACGCAAGTCTGCTGTCAATTACAAAATTCTTTTCTTTTTCTGCTAGTGTCTTACTTCTCTCGTCTATTTCTTTATCCACCGCAGAATTCTCTTCAGCTAACTTGCTCAATTCTAAAAGCGTTATCCCTCGCTCTTCTGCCATATCTCTCATAAAATCTCCTGCAGAATAATGCTTAATTTTGAATTTTTTAGCAATTGCTTTTGCGATTGTTGTTTTTCCGCTTCCCAGATTTCCAGATATTGTGACTATCATGTCTCGAGTTAATCTATGCAGGTATTTATTCTTTTTGGTCACAATCTTTAAATACTTAACACAATTCCAGGTATACATTATTCGTGGAGGAAGACAAAAATGAGTAAAGAAAGTAAATATGATACCCGAGCAATTGCAGAAGATCTAATCGCAGGAATGATTGCAGTACATGAGTCTTGTTCAGCAATAGGCTGCGAACCTCAAGAGGCTCACAGATACATACAGAGTTTTAAGGATTCAGAACTAAAAGATCTAGGCAACAGCGAATTAGCAGAAAGAGTAAGTGTGCTTTCTCAAAACCCGCATATGTTATATTTTGACGAAAATAGCTCTGATGGCGAATCAAACCAAAATCCAGGATATTTTAGCATTAATTAAGCAATTTATAAACATCTTTATTTTTTAATTTCAAAATACAGGGGGAAATATTATGGTAAGTGGAAGAAGTAAAGCATATACCGAGGCTAAACCAGCCAAAGATTATTTAGCAACAGATACTAGTGAACTTACGTCTAGAGTTAAAATAGAAAGTTCAAGAAAAGCTAAATTTAACAAAAACAAAACAATATTAACAGAATGTGGAGCCAGGATTCCTGTATCTGACATAGCAGATGTTCTATTTGATATCGGGCACAGTAATTTCACCCCAGTCATGGTTGAATGTTTCACAGACAAAGCATTACAGAATGCAGATTCAGATTATGTTGTAGTCGATATTGGCGGACAAGATGTTATAAGTCATGTTAGATTCGTTTTAAAAACATCTGGAACTAAGAAAAGAACTCTCACAGCATATAATCCGCACCAAAAAACAATTGAAACAATCACGTATAGTGGTCAAAGGCAGGTTGTTCCAGTTCATTCAGGAAAGAAATCTAAATAACCCCATTTTGCCTTGCACTATCACAAACTTTATAAAGAACTATTGGCTCATTTTCTTAATTAATCGGGGGGATAATTATGTCAAAAGATGTACAACCAATATTCATACTTCCAGAAGGAACTCAAAGAACTACTGGCAGGACTGCTCAAAAAAATAATATAATGGCTGCAAAGCTGGTCGCTGAGACAGTCAGGACAACTCTTGGCCCTAAAGGCATGGACAAGATGCTTGTTGACGGCGCAGGCGACATCACAGTAACAAATGACGGCGTGACAATTCTTGAAGAGATGCAGATAGAACACCCTGCTGCAAAGATGATTGTAGAGGTTGCAAAGACACAAGAGGCAGAGATTGGCGACGGCACAACAACTGCAGTTGTTATTGCAGGAGAACTTCTTAAGCAGGCAGAGTCTCTGCTTGAACAGAACATTCATCCTACTGTTATTGTCAGAGGTTACAGACAGGCAGCAGATAAATCCAATGAAATTCTTAATGAGATTGCTGTAAAAGTTAGCGAAAAAGACGATTCTATACTGAAAAAAGTTGCTATGACTGCAATTTATGGAAAAGGCGCAGAGGCGGCTAAAGAAAAATTGAGTGAGATTGCTATCAAAGCTGTCAAGAAAGTTATTGACAAGGCAGATGATAAGATATCTTTTGATACTGAAAATATCAAGCTTGAGAAAAAAGTAGGCGGCAGTGTTGAATATACTGAATTGATTAACGGCGTAGTTATTGAGAAAGAAGTTGTTCATCCAGGTATGCCAAAGGTTGTGAGCAATGCAAAGATTGCTTTACTTGATACTGCAATAGAGATTAAAGACACTGAAATTGATGCAAAAATTTCAATTACAGATCCTATGCAGATGCAGGCTTTTATCGAGCAAGAAGAACGAATGATTCATGTAATGGTTGAGAAGATTGCAGCTTCTGGTGCAAATATTATTTTCTGTCAAAAAGGCATTGATGATGTTGCTCAGCATTTCCTTGCAAAAAAAGGAATCATGGCTGCGAGACGTGTAAAGAAAAGCGATATCCAGGCAATTTCAAGAGCTACTGGTGCAAAAGTCATCACAAATCTTGATGACTTGAATGCAAATGATTTGGGAAAGTCTGGTTTTGTTGAAGAAAGGAAAATCAATGATGAAGAATTATTATTTGTTACAGGCTGTAAAAATCCTAAGTCTGTCACGGTTCTTGTCAGAGGCGGAACAGAACATGTTGTTGCTGAAGTAAAGCGAGCTATGACTGATGCTATTGGCGATGTTGCTTCTGCTCTTAAAAAAGGTCTTGTTGTTGGCGGTGCTGGCGCTCCTGAAATAGAAGTTGCAAGACGGCTCAGAAAATTTGCCAACTCTTTATCTGGAAGAGAGCAGTTGGCTGTTCTTTCATTTGCTTCTGCTTTAGAGGTAATACCAAGAACTCTTGCAGAGAATGCAGGTCTTGATCCTATTAATGTTTTGACTGATTTAAAGGCAGCTCATGATAAGAAGAAATTATGGGCAGGCATTAATGTTTTCACAGGCAAGACTGTTGATTCCTGGAACGCAGGCGTCATTGAGCCTCTACAAATTAAGACTCAGGCAATTAGTTCTGCTTCAGAAGTTGCTCAGATGATTTTGAGGATTGATGATGTCATTGCAGGCGGTCCTGCGCAAGGCCCTATGCCGCAAGGAATGCCTGGAATGCCACCAATGTAGGCTTTTTGACGAAAATTAGAACTTCAAAGAAGTTCTAAATTCGTTAAAAAAACATTGTTTTTTTAACGAAATATTTATAAACAAAGTATATTTTAAAGTATATATTATATATTAAAAAGATGGTGATATTAATGGCCAAAAAAGCTAAACATGTTTCTAAAAAAGACGAACCTGAAGAATATGAGCTTTTGCCGCATAGAGAAATTGAGGAGTTAAAAGAAGAATTGCATAAATTAAAAGAATTCGAGATTACTCCTACAAAAAAATTGCGTGTTTCTCTAGTTGAACTTAATCAAAAGCTGGATAAGCTGCTGAAGATTTTTGACGAGGCAAGACATGAAATCCGAACAGAGGAAGTTGGTTTAGGGTTTAAGGAAAAGATGAAGCCATTTCTTGAAAAAATGGATAAACTTCTCGAACAACAAGCAGATATTGCTGAAGGAATGGTTGCTTTGGCTGATATTGTCAAAGGCAAGGAAAAACCAAAAGCGCCTGCATTTCAAAGACCTGGAATAAACATAAGATCTAATAATCAAGGAATGCCTGCTAGACCAGTGGCTCCTGGAACAATGCCGCCTAGGCCTCAAACACCTATGCAGACTCCTGGAAATGTTCCGCCAAGGCCTATGAGACCGCCTGTACAAAGGGCTCCACCTACACCGCCTAGGAAAAAACGATTTGGAATAATATGATTCCTATTGATGTTGATCTTCAGAAGACAAGAACTTTACTACTCTATCTTAGTCTAGCTAAGTTTAAACTTGATGAAAGAACACATGCTAGGCAAAAATTAGCTGCACAGATTTCTCAGTTAAAAAAGATTAGCACATCTTCTATTAAAAAAAGAGTTACAGAACTGGAAGTAGATATTAGAGACGCTCTTGCTAAAGAGAAAAACATCAAGGCAGTACAATTCAAGGAAGAAGCGCATCACAAGGCCTTGGTTGACAAAATCGACAAGCTGGAGAAAAAGCTAGGCAAGTATATGGATTCTAAAGAGTCTAGGAAAATACGAATTCAGGAGCTTGAAGATAAAATTAAACAGAGAACAGCTTCTAGAAAAGAAAAATTTCAAGATATTAAGGTATCTATCAAGAATCTGGAAAAATTATACACTAGTGCAAAAAAAGACAAGACAGTCTCTAAAATGCGCCTAAAATCTATTCAAGCAAAAATCAAAAGATTAAAAGAAACCCTAAAAGTCAAAGCAAGTGCATAGCACCTAGCGAAGTTCTCAAATACACAGCCTATTTAAAACAAATCTGAGCCTAATCAACAACAGAAGCCAAACAAAGCGTGCTATGCACATACAAATCAAGAGTGCCAAGAAAGTTCGATAAAGAATTCTATTTAAAAAAAAGTAAAAAAATAAGGCAAAATTATAAGTCTTTTGCCATTACTGTTCTTCTATTGTTGCCTTTTGCTCTTTCTACAGCATCCTTGATTAACTGTTCTACTTTTTTATCAAGTGCTTCTGCAAAATCGCTTGCAACGTTTGCGTCGCCTACTGCTTCTTTTATCTTTGCTTTTACTATTAACATATTCATCCACCTCACTGGTTGTAATACTAATTTTTAGGATATCATATTTAAAGTTAACGCAAATTTAGGGGTTTCAAGGCCTAATACCGCCTTGTGTGCAGATACTTCAATTATCTATGCGTAAACCAGAATTTCAGTGTTTTGCCGCTTATCTTGTCTAATCTGCAGAATCCGACTCTCTCTAGCTGGATTATAGCTCCTGCTTTGAGTTTGCTCATGCCTGCTTCACCCAGTCCTTTAACAAGAGTGTTGTCTGGCATTAATAATTCAACTTTAACTAAATCTTTTGAAACAGGAAGCCAATGCATTATTGCCTCTCCCTTTTCTTTATAACTCATATAATCTTCTCCCTCAAATATCAATTCTCTTGCTTTTTTCTTAAAGTTCAGGCAGTCCATCAAGCGATAAAGTTTGTTTGCTTTCAATGTCTTATGATCTGCTTTTGCTAAATAGAATTTATCACTGCACTTAAATTTCCTGACACCGCGTTTAGGATTATCTGGATGCAGTTTCAGCTCAACTTCTTGATTAGGCGCATTTGAAATCTCTATTTCAACAGGGTCTTCCACAAAGAAGTATCTATCTGCAATTGGCTCTATTATGTCTTTGTTAAACGCATTTATTGTTTTAAAGAACTCGTCTTTGCTCACTGTTTTGTCTGACAAAGATACACCCATATCTACTGCAAAATTGATAAATGCTTCTGGTTGATACCCTCTTCTTTTCAGTGCTCTCATAAATGGCAGCCTTATATCGTCCCAGCCTTCATATTCACCATACTCTATTTTTTGTTTTGTTTTTGAGCAGCTAACCTCTATTCCTTCAAAGTTGATTCTGCCCCAATTAATGTAAATTGGACGCGTCCATTTGAAATAATCAAATATGTACTTTTGTCTTTTTGCATTGTCCGCATGCTCTTTTCCATTGATGACATGAGTCAAGCCCATTAAATGGTCATCGATTGCTACGCTTAGATTCATCAGCGGCCAAACTTTGTATTTTGTGCCCTGTCTTGGATGAACATGGTCATTTATTCTCATTGCTGGCCAGTCTCGCATTGCAGGATTTTTATGCGCAACATCTGTCTTGATTCTACACACTGCCTCTCCAGGTTTATACTCCCCAAACATCTTATCCCATCTCTGGCCTTGCTCTTTAATTGACAAATCCCTGCAAGGGCATGCTTTTTTCTTTATTATTTGTTCTCTGAATGTATCTGGATCACAAGTGCACACATATGCATTGCCTTCTGCAATTAACTTTTCCATGTGGTCATAATAATGCCCTAATCTGTCAGACTGAATCACCACTTCAGACACGTTATTCTTGGTTAACCAATTTGCATCCTCTGGAATGTATTCATATGCAAGTTCATAGATATTTTCCGGATTTGTGTCCTCGATTCGGATTATGAATTTGCCTTTATACATTCTGGCATATTCTGAATTTATAGAAATTCCATAAGCATGGCCAATATGTAATGGTCCTGATGGAGAAGGAGCCATTCTCAAAGCAACTTTTTTCTCTTTTGCGTCTTTCAAAGGTTTTAGACCTTCTCTCTTCTCTTTTGGTTTTTCTTCAAGTAATTCTGGAGCATTTTTCTCTAGTTCAGCCCGCTGTTTTTCAACACCTAATTTATTGACTTCCTTGATTATTGCGCTGATTTCTTTGCTTAGTGTCTTTAGCTCTTTTTTAAATTCTGGATTGTCAGAAAGAAGCTTGCCAATAATTGCGCCTTGATTTGCTTTGCCATCATACTTTAACGCATTCTGCAGAGCCCAATTCCTTATATTATTCTGAATTTTCTTATCCATGCAATACGCAGGGACTGCAGAGTATTTAAACTTTATTAAAGAACATATGTGCATAGCACCTAGCGAAGTTCTCAAATACACAGCCTATTTAAAACAAATCTGAACCTAATCAACAAAAGAAGCCAAACAAAGCGTGCTATGCACATACTAAAGAGTAGCGTAAAACATAAATATGAGTTATTGATTACCAGTCTTATAATCGGAAATGGGGGATATTTATGAAAAAAAAGCATGTTAAAAAAAGTAATGATGAAACTTACAAAATTAGTAAGAAACAATTAGGTTATGCTATTCTAGTTCTCGCAGTTATAGTAATTTTGATTGCATTATATTACCAGGGCGTCTTTGACTCCTTTCTGCCTGAGCAAAAAGAAGAAGTTAAGCCTGAAAAACAAGTTCTTGGCGAGATTAAGATTATACCCGAAGTAGAGCTTACCGCAGTTACAATTGACTGCAAAGAATGTATTAATGCTTCGCAGGCCGCAGATATTATTTCAGATGCGCCAATATTTAAAGTTTTAAAGACTGAATTTATAGAATCTGATTCAGAAGAAGGCAAAGCACTTATTGAAAAGTATGATTTGAAAAGATTGCCTGCATTTATCATGACTGGAGAAGAAATCAGCAATATTGACTTGCCTACTTTTGAAAAAAGAGAAGGTGCGCAGGTTTTTGACGCTACACCACCGCCATATTATGATGTAGATTCTGAAAAAATCAAAGGTTTGGTTGAAGTTATTAAGTTAACTGACACTGATTGTGAAAAGTGTTTTGACTTAAATAAATTAACAGTTAATCTTAAACAGTTTGGAATTAAGTTTGCCTCAGAAAAAGAAGTTTCTATTGACAGCGATGAAGGAAAGGAGCTTGTTTCAGATTATTCTATAACAAAAGTTCCTACAATTATTTTCTCTTCAGATGCTAATGAATACGAACAAATACAGAAGATTTGGGAAACAGTAGGAAGCACAGAATCTGACGGTAAGATGATTCTTAGAACTGTTAATCCGCCGTACATGGATTTAGAGACTGATAGTATTAAAGGTGTTGTTGATATAACTCATCTTGTTGATGCAAGTTGTGAAGAGTGCTTTGACACTGCTGAGCTTAAGAAAATGTTTGAGCAGCAGATGGGCATGTCTTGGGGCATTGATAAGACCGTGGATGTATCCAGCACAGAAGGAAAGCAGTTGATTAAGGATTTTGATATCAAGCTTATTCCAACAGTAATCTTTTCAAGTGATTTAGGAGATTACCCAACTATTCCAGATATGTGGAGTCAAATCGGTATTGAAAAAGATGGCAAGTATGCTTTGACTAAACTAGATCTTGTTCAGGGCCTTGTTTACAAGAATCTTGAAACTGATGAAATTGTTGGATTAAAAGAAGAAACAACAGAAGAATCAACTACAGAGAGTGTTGAAGAAACTGAAACAGACACTTCTGAAGGAAATTCTACAGAGGAATAAATCCTCTTTTTTTATCTTTTTTATTACTTTTTTTAAAGATAATATTTAATAGTTTACCTAATAAATCCATAAGATTTAAAAGCCAGTCTTTTTTCTTAAGTCTTAATGATATGTATTTTAGCATTAGTGGTCTTTAGTATTTTAGCTATTTTTTCAGCTAGTCACAGACCTCTTGCAGCAGAGGCATTTGATTGTGTTTTTAGAAAAGTTACATTCAGAAAATGCAGAACTAATCTAGATCAAAGATTAAAGAGCCAGATTACTGGCAAGCTTATGCGAAAAAATGCATTTCTTGCAAAAATAGTCTACAAGAATTTCGAGATAATCTCTTGGCTCTTTGTAATATTATTCATAGCAAGCCTTGCTTACTCAGCATATGGCGGATATAATTACTATTTATACGGCAATTGCTATGGCCCAGAAGACACTGGCGGTTTTTGTATCTATAACGCACTAGAAGGAGATCAATTCTCCAAGATACACACTAAATTAGATGGCGAGATTATTCTTCCAGATACAGATGATGATCCTGCGCTAGGACCAGCTGATGCAAAAGTAGAGATGATTGAATTTGGGTGTTATATGTGTCCGTTTAGCAGGCAGGCACAAGATGTCGTAAAGCAGGTTTTAGATAAATATGGCGATAAAATTAGATTTGTCTACAGAGATTTCCCTATCGAACAAAGCGGCGATGCAGATTTGCATATTGCTGCTAATTGTGCTCTAGAGCAAGATAAGTTCTGGGATGTTCATGACTTATTGTTTACTGAACAAGACGTTTGCGTAGAATCTACTGGCGAAGAACGGGAAAAACAAATTGAGAGCATTGCAGAAAAAGCAGGCCTAGATTTAGACAAATTCAATGAATGTATGAAATCTGGAAGATATGTTGAAGAAATTGCAAAAGATTTTGAAGATGGCGCAAAAGCAGGCGTTTATGGAACTCCTACATTTTTCATTAATGGAAGAACTATTATTGGACCAAAACCATTAAGAGCATTTGAAAAAATTATTGATGAGGAATTAGCTAAAGCAGAAAATGAGTCTTAATATTAACAAAATAAGGGAAGACTTCCCAATATTGCAAAAGAAATTAGCAGGCAGACCTATAATTTATTTAGATAACGCTTGTCAGAGTCTCAGACCTAATCCTGTAATCAACAGAATTATGGAATACTACAAAGAATTTCCTGCTTGTGGAGAAAGAAGCATGCATAAGCTTGGCAAAAAAGTTGACGAAGGTGTTGCTTCTGCAAGAAAATCTCTGCAGGGTTTATTTAATACAAAAAAATCAGAAGATATTATTTTTACAAAAAATGCTACTGAATCCTTGAATATTGTTGCTAATGCTCTTGATTTAAAAAAAGGAGATGTAGTTATAACTACAGACAAAGAGCATAACTCTAATTTGATTCCTTGGCAGAT
>Ga0180431_10005979_pt1 | contig 14576 bp, 17 predicted proteins | sample SS_ome_11_FD_132459 | JGI IMG/M metagenome (GOLD analysis project Ga0180431, IMG submission 132459) | Hypersaline lake sediment archaeal communities from the Salton Sea, California, USA - SS_1_MS_1 metaG | ecosystem: Environmental > Aquatic > Non-marine Saline and Alkaline > Hypersaline >... | reverse complement strand
TCAGTGTCCTTACAAAATTTGTAAGGACACTTACGGTTTGGAATTACACATGGGTGCTATAAGAGATGTAGTTAGTACTGCCATCACATACGGTATATAAATACAGTAGTATCAGAATATCGGTAGGAATATAAATGGAAACAACAAGCGATGCCCTGTCGCAGCTTAAGTTTATAGCACAGATCCGACCGGGGGCGAAAATACATGTTGCGGGAAGAAGGCTGGAAGACCCTAGCTGGCTTACTAGCCTGAGCAGATGGTTGCTGTGGCCAGATCGGCGGGATAATGCCTATGATTTCCTCGCAACTACTTTCACAAGGAGCTTTGAAATTTTGAATAACTACCTTGACACTGGTACAGTAGCAAAGCAAACACAGGCGCGGCAAATTTTGAGAGATTTACGGCTTGCTCTTAACGGAGTTAGGTCACTCAAACGGACTTACTCGTCTGATGCTCTGTTCTGTTGTAAACTCGATACACTTAGAGAGGAGGTTGAGGCAAGAATTCAAGAGATAGAAACTGAGAGAGATCTTACTCCGGCAGAGGTCTCTGACTCTGGTAGCAGCGATAATAACTCACCAAGGTATACTCTATCACGCCATGTGTCTCAGAATGAGTCAGAGTCTGACCAGGATTAAACAGGAGATAAATAAAACAGAATATTCTAAATATTCTGTAGGGTTAAGTATTCTCATCCCTTTGAAAAATGGATTTGGAAGCTATTATTGCCGCTAGGCCACTCAATACTGTTACGCGAGAGCAGTCACCTACGGCTGAAAAGGGGTATCTTTCCCTGCCGTTGAAAACCGTAAGCCCTCCACTTGATATCCCTCAGAATTTTAAAGGGCAAGACGTGTGGGCAGGTCTGATAAACGTCCCGCTTAATCAGGGAAGCTGTGGTAGCTGTTGGGCCTTTGCTACGACAGGGACTTTGGGAGACAGGTGGTCTATTCTTACGAACGGAAAACAAGCTGTGCTGCTGTCGCCTGTAAAGCCGGTTTTGTGCGATTGGCAAGGAGAGGAAGACAGCCTTGAAAATCCCGACTCTCCTTTCTTTGAGGAGCTATTCTGGAGATACAACCAAACTGGTGCGAAAGCGGGAAGCTGCTTTGGTAATACACTATCAGACGCCTGGAGATATCTTTATGTTTCTGGAACAAGTACGTTAGATTGTTTGCCATACTCTCTTCGTGGGGAATACGACACGCCTCTTAATCAAGCCACAGAACAGAAGAAAATCCCTTTGTGTTACGATGTAACGGGGAAAATCGGTGACATGTGTGCAGATAATGTCTACCATTCTACGACAGGTCTGGAAACCGGGACACCAGCGAGATTTTACCGCGCAGGAGAGATTTACCGTATCCCTTCAGATCCCGCTAGCATTCAGGCAGAAATACTTACAAACGGCCCAGTAACCACTGGTATAAATGTGTACGGTAGTTTCTATACGTTTGACGCTGCAAATGACGTTTACACCCACTCCCCTGAAGAAGAGATGGTGGGAGGTCACGCTGTAGAAATCGTAGGGTGGGGAGTTCACCCAGAGCAAGGCGATTTCTGGTGGATAAAGAACTCTTGGGGCTGTTACGACAAATACACAAAAATCCTCACAGAATCTGGCTGGAAATTCTTTTACAAAGTAGAAGTTGGGGAATTAGTAGCAACCCTTAACCCCCAGCGGGAAATCGAGTATTGCCCTGTGGAGGAGCTGTATTGCTACCAACAAACCGAGGATTCCCCACCGATGCACCACTGGAAAAGTGACTGTACGGATTTGGTAGTTACTTACAACCACCGCATGCTAATTCCTACCGGGGATACGCACGAATTCAGAGAGTCGTGGGATGTTATGGACAGTAGTATATCAGTATACCGCAGCTGTGAAAACTTCTACGGGGCAGGATGGACTTGTCCGTACCCTGACCAAACAGACGCATATCTCAGCGTTCTTGCCGCCTTTATCCTTGATGGGTATAAGCGAAAAGAATATACAGTAGATGCGTTTTACGATCCTCTCATAAATATGGTGGACATTCTGCAGGATAATTCAGTAACATATGTGGTGCGCCTCCCAAAGAGAAAGGGGGTGTTAACCGGGTTAAGAAAGCTAGGTATTTCTGTCGTATCTGTAGGGAATAGCACAGTGACAGTTAATGACCAGACTCTCTACGAACAGCTACCGAAAACCGGAGGATTATTCCCCCGGTATGTCTTAGAGTGGTCTACAGAGCACATTCAGCCTCTGTTTGAAAAGATTTTCCAGGGAAAACCTGGTGTATATGTTAACCGCGGAATATTAGCTGGTCAGATGCAGGAATTTGTGCTGAAGGCTACTTCTGCTTGTATTGTCAGACCTGTAAGAAACAAGTACTACATTCAGCTCTGTGACCCCACAGGAATTCTGCCTCCGGCTAGGCTTAGCGAATACACCGGTTTAGTTTACTGTATTTCGGTGCAGAATCAGTGTGTATTTGTACAAAGGTGTGGTAAAACTATGTGGAGTGGGAACAGCGACTGGGGAGAGCGTGGTTATTTCCGCATCAAACGAGGAACTGACGAGGCTGGTGTTGAGTCCAACGTAATGGCAGGAATTCCTGACTTCTTTCAGCCACCAAAGGGTTCTACTAAGGGTATTGAGCGCGAGGCGGAATTTCGCCAGAGAATAGACACCGGAGATCATGTATCAGGAAATGGCTTAAATCCTTCAACAGGTTACTCCCGTCGCGTGGAGAAAATGCAGTGGGAAAGGCCGTTAGATACTCAAGCGGTTTCACGACAGAGTAAGTACGCCTTTAAAAGTCGTAAAATAAGCCTAAACACGACAGAAAATCCACAAAAACTAGAGGTCTCTAACAATGACAAATGGGTATACATACTTCTTGCCGTCATTTTCGCAGGAATGTGGATAGCTGTCCTGGTCTGGGTACTAACCAGATAATTGTTTATTTTCTGCCACCTTTTCGGCTGGAAAAATGATTAACAGTACTATAACTATCGACACTGATTACCTACTTATGGCAAGTTTAGCGGTAGGTATTCTAGCATGTTTGTGGTGCCTTAAAAATATCATTTTTGCAATATGTTTTGTAGGGTTTTCTGGGTTGGCGGGATGGATTATTTATACAACAGATCACGACTGGAACACTGCGGTATTTGTCGGCTTGTTTATTCTATTGGGTTGTACAATAATTATGGCAGCCTGGAAGCCGTGTAAACGGTGGATGTTTGGACGCAGGTCTGAAGGGTTGTTGGCGCTATAAATAACTTTAAATCTTTTAAAGTTTTGCGGCGGAATCAATATAAGGAAATGATAGCTCTCCCACGTATCAGAACCTATAACATAAATCAGCAACTGGCTCTCGGGTTTGAAGCCCCGTTTCCACAAACATTTTTGTTACAGCCCATTGACGAATCTTTAGAAGAATCATCTGCCGTGGAACTGGTAGAATCTGTTCTAGAACCTCCTATGTTAAGTAGAGGATGTACCGATGTGACAGTATGTACGGAGATAGTCCATGACATTATAGATAGTCTGACCGCTAGTCAATTAGAAACCGCCTTGTTAACGGCAGAGAATTTATCTAATATTCTTCCGCCAGAACTTTTAAGGAGAAATACCTCTGATAGCTCGTGGGACTTGGTGTCTCCGATTGGGTAGAATAATTGCAGAAAAACCGGTTATACACTGAGTGTATAACTTACACACTAAAACTATGTCTTTATTTTACGGATATCTTCTTCCCTATTCCGCCGTGGAATCTCTCGGATTTTCTAGCACAGAAATGTCGGATTTTATTAGCGATCACGGGCTTCAGTACCACAAGCGGTTGTACGAGTGTTATGCCTGCGACGAAACTTCGCATAAGCACTATGCAGGCCTTGAGCTTCCAGCAGAAATCCACGGTCTTACTGAAATTATTGAAACTGTTGATGACTCTATGGTTCACAACAGTATGCAGGAACTACTTGAAAGTTTACAAGTAGAAAGCCAAGAACCTGTCGCTAGTTATAACGAAGATAATTGGGCTATGATGATCGTCACAGTGCCGCTTCATCGGAACTCTCATCAGTGCGACAACTGTGTCGGGGAATTGGTTGACCGTATTGCCGAAAACTACCAAAATCAGCCTGATGGCCCGCCGTAAATTACGCAGATTTCATCCGTTTTCGCGGCGACTTCCGTTTCTTGGCGCATAACTTTTTCCGCTGTGCTGCGGTAAGCTCACTAGCCGTCTTAGGGGTACGACTATTTACCCGTACACTTGGGCGACAGTAAGGGTATTTCTTGGCGTAATTCTTAAACCCGCCCTTGGGCCGCCCACACTTAACTTTCTTTGGAAGTTTACAGACATCTATCCACTGTTCTGTAAACCACCGTTCTAGCCCCTGACTTGTATCACGACTGCCGCGATATTTTCCACCACGTTTCTTGTACTCTCTTACAAGCCAGCTGCTGGCGTAAATGCTAGGCCAAACGTCAAACTTGCGCTTGGCTTCTGCCTTGACCTTGTTATAGAGCTTGATATCTACCGGTTTAGGAGCCATTTTAGCAGTAGAATATTAAAGAAAATGTCAGTTATAGAACCCTGGAAACTGTTAAGAGAAATAGTATTTACATGGCGATTTATGCATAAAATACCCGTGCTTTACGATGACAGTAAAACTACAAAAGAAAACAAGCTGAGAAGTCGTCTATAATATTGTCTTTATTTATAATAAATGAAGACAACAACTGCTGTGTTTCTAGTGATTTTACTGGCGGGAATTATAACCTTAGCTGTATGGGGAGTTATGAGTCTGTTGAAAAATAATACTAAAACATCATCAGCTTTAGAGGGGTTTTCCGATAGTGTTGTTTCTCTAAAACTGGAACAGATAGCTGACGACACTACGGCAAATGTCGTCAGCTATTCCTTTTTTACCTGCCCCGGAACTTACCAGTACAGCTGTCCTACTGACCAGAAGCAAATCAGTACCGTAGGCCTCGACAGTAAGTACGTCACCGCAAGTGTGTTGGTAACTCTTGCAAAGCCTACAACTTCTGGTTATGCCAGGCTTACGGTTTATAATAATGATATAGCTCTGTACACAGTAGAAACCGAGTACCTTACCAACGATCCCGCCGATACTTTTGTCTCAAAGTCGGATACTGAATACAAATATGAGGCTCCTGCAGCGTGGATTACAGGGTTTATCACAGAAGGTCCATGGATGCCCGGTGAGCAAACCATAGAATTTGGCTTTGCCACACCAGATATTAACGTAGATCAGGGGTACATCGATCAGTTCCGTGTACGCTTTGAAGCATACGACCAGGATTCCGTGCAGATTATCGGGTTAGAATCCAGCGTAGCTTCTGGAGAGCTGTGTTCCCCGGATTGCACAAATGGTAATACCTGTATACTTAATGTCTGTAAATGCGGAGACAATCCTGGCTGTTCTGGTTATGATTATTGTGCCAATGGAGTATGCTGTAGTCCCTCTGATTTTCTGCCGGGTTTATTGCCGATTATATCACAACAAATCCCTGCCGAGTTTTACGCCTTTATGACAACCCCCGACCCAGTCACTGGCGTCTTACCAACTGATGAAATCTATAGCGAAACTTCTACCTCCATAGACGCAGGAAAACTACATATAACCACAATACACACATATACCCACGTATGGATGTCACCATATCCTGGTATACCAACGTGGTCAATCGAAACATCTACTGATCCTACAGCTATTTGCTACGGAGAAATGTGCACCTGGGTGCAGGGTATTCCTGGCTTTGATATATTAGGCGTACGTGTTTCCCCACCAACAAAGTCTCAGGTAAATGCAGGGGCTGGAATGGTTATAGAGCTAGATATTTCCCTTGAAAATTTCGCAATATGGGGTTTGTTCGGCGGAAATAGCTCAGATCTTGTTTCGGAAAAGGCAGGAACAATTACTTTCAAGGGACCTTTCTATGTTACGGTAGACGAGTCGTCATTAACTGTAACTTTATTAGTTTCTCGCGACATAACCGACAATCTTCTTACCGTTGTTTCTACAAATCTTAATTCAGACACTACTTTAACTGTTCATACAGATATGATACAGTGGAGCTCTCTAAATCCAGTCGGTGCCGACTTAAAAATTAAGGGGAGTATCCTTGATGGCCTTAAAGACCAGGTATCAGCTGCTTTATCAAAACAGCTTGACGGGTTTGGAGCCGGCTTGTCCTTTATCAGCAGCAGTGATCTTGTTGGGTTGGTTGCGGGGTCGATAAACGGCATGATTTCGCCGGAAAATGTGCAGTCTTTCTTGGAGACTTTTATTTTCCCCTTGAATTATACTGTATCTCTGGCGGGAGTAGGCGACGTGCAGATTTCGGTAGACCCTACACAAACAGTAGTCCTAAAGCAAAAGGTTCCTACCATTTCTGACAGCGGAGTTTTGACTATTGCTGTAGAATTTCAGGATAGTGTAGAGTTTAAGGCGATTCAGGTCTCATCAGGGACAGATGTATGTCCGATTTTAGGGCTGATTGGGACGTCATGCAATCAGGTTCCTGCCGGAACTACCGTTACATGGGAATTATCTCTAAATGGAAAAGCTGCAAGTCGTCCACAGGATTTGTGGCTAGTTTTGAAAGAGTATTCTGTAGACTCCCCTACCGATACTCTGGTAACGGACGCGCTAGGTTCTAGTGAGATTAAAACTGCCATTTCTGAGAGTTTTAATGAAGTTTCTGCAGCTTTTTGGGCATGTAGTGGCTGGTAAAGTAAAATATTTCATTTATAATAAATGAAGACAACAACTGCTGTGTTTTTAGTGATTTTACTGGCGGGAATTATAACCTTAGCGGTATGGGGAGTTATGAGTCTGTTGAAAAAGGGGTCCAGTGTCACAACAACACGATCCGGTGTATCTGATTCTGATGAGGTATTTACGGCAGAGTTTAAAGCGGAATCTAATGATGGAAGTAAGCCTGACTTATTTATGACTAGCCTAAACAACAGCGACTACCTGTCCGGAAACACCACACAAATACATGTGCTACAGGACGGAAAGTACTCGATTTATGGCACGGTTTGTGTAACAGATCTTGATACGTCTGGGTCTAGCAATATCTGGACAGCAGATTTAGAGATTATAGTAACGTATGCCGACGGAACTAGTACAGGATTCCCTACCTCTTTACCTTACAACGAATACCAGCCGAAAACCACACAGAAACTAACTGTTCACCAAACATTGGAACTTTCTGTGGGAGATTCCTTTAAATTTATCGCCAGCCGCAGCGACGACGGATTGAAAGGACGTAGCCTTAAAATCAGCGGTGATCCTACCAGTTGTGACGGTACTTCTCCGGCTATCCACATAAATTTAGTGCAGTAAACATACCGCGTTTCCTTAAACATTTCTTTAAGGAATTTTCTTGCGATTATACCCTCAAAAGCAGCCGTTATCACTGGCGCGACTAGCCTGAGATTGGCGCAGAGCTCTAGCTTGGGCCCTAGCAGATTCGCGCACAGCTTGTGCGTGGACTTGCTGGTACGGATGTAGCTTTGTGCCCTGGTAGCTAGTTCCCTCGCGCATCGCGGTGTTAAAGATACTGGTTAGGGTGCTGCTGCATACGTCAGCATTTTGCAGCATTTTGTCTACCAGAGGGTCGTTGTCTACCGTGTCGGGATTAACGCTACAGACCGGTATGCAAGTGCCGGGATTTCCGTCGGCAGGGACGTAAGTAGTAAATGTAGGGCTTCCTACCACAGTGGGGTCAAACGGCTGCTCGATCGGTACGCAATTAGCGTAGCTGCAGAACGCACGCTCTACGCTGTTAGCAACTAGGTTCTGTCCTGCCGTGTTTGTATTGAGACGGTCCTGGCCGAGGTTAACGTTTAAAGTGTTAGGGTAAGATTTGGTATTTTGCGTCTGGTAGACGTACTCGCACACATCGCTCCACTCCTTGGCGCACTCCTGTGCCATCCACGCCTGACAATTCGTGCTGTTGGGACCGTACACATCTCCTAGAGGCGGGTGGGCGAAATTAGTGTCAGGGCCTTGAATGGCACAGTAGCTCCAAGGGTTCGCGTTACTGTTGCGGATCTTGCCGAAATCTGATATCGTGCGGTAGCTCATTTTACTCTGGTACTATTTTTCGGTAGATAAATGTGCTTAACTGTCAGAAAAAATCTGCTACGGTAAATGTTGTATATTTTTATATACAACTGTTGGTAGAAAATAGGGTCACTCCACAAGCTGCGGATCCGTCGCAAAGTCCTCAGGATCATCAGACTCGTACTCAAAGAGTTCTTCTTCGTCCCCATCGTCTTCATATGTTCCGTACCGAATCTGCTCGATAATGTTATTGCAGGCATTGATCCGGTTGATAAGTTCTTGGCGTCCCACTCCCGAAAGCTTTCCTGGTGTCCCGTCTCGCAGTAGGTCATCGGCGTCAAGCTCCCCCATCAGCTCCATAGACTTCTCCACCCAGTACATTTCGTAATCAGCGTCCATTGTTTTGTAGTAACTATTAGGTTATATCTGGCGGAAAAAACTAGCAATTTTTAAACTGATGAGGCTACTGATATCCAAACAAATTCACTGACAAATCCTGCCAGTTCCATGACAGGTCCGGGTTCTGCCGAATAAACTCAGGAGTAATGTGCTTGTTGCGCGACAAAGCGTCCCAATCCCAGGGCATATTCAGGTTCTGTAGAAGAAAATCCGGCGTAACCTTAATCAACCGCGACAAAGTCCGCCAGTTCCACTTCTTGTGCAGATTCTGCAGCACATACTCACCGGTGAGATTCCGGTTCCGAGAGAGTAAATAACTGCTCCACGGCAGATCCGAGTGTGCGTCTATAAACTCTGGCGTAATCCCCGGGTTAATAGTCAACCACCCCCAGTCCCACGGCAGTTCCAGGTTCTGAAGGATAAAGTCCTCGGTGATGTTTAGGTGCTTCGACAAAGTCTCCCAGTGCCACGGCAGTTCCGGATTCTGCAGGATAAAGTCGCTGGTAAGATTAGGGTTACGGCTCACATGCTCCCAAACCCACGGCAGTTTCGGATTCTGCAGGATAAACTGCAGCGTGATGGCGGGATTGTGAGACAACCAGTCCCAGAACCATGCCTTGTCTGTGTTTTGCAGCACAAACTCGCCAGTGATGCTAGGGTTTAGAGACAGTGTTCCATAGTTCCATGGGATGTCTGGGTGTGCCATAACATCAGCAGGAGTAATTACCGGGTTGGCAGAAAGAGTCTCATAGTTCCACAGCATGTCTGGGTGCACAATTACGAAATCCATCGTGATGCTACGATTCCCTGCTAACTCTTCGTAGTTCCACGGCAGGTCCGGGTTCGCCTGAATAAACTCCAGCGTAACGTTAGAGTTCCATGCCAGTTCCTCCCAGTCCCACGGCTTGTTGGGAAACTGCAGAATAAGCTGTTCAAACGGTGTGTAGATCATGTTGGTGTATAAAAGTGGCAGACACAAGCCGGAATATATTTACTGCAATTTTAGATTGGCGATACCCTAAGGTATCGCCGATGTTCTGGGAGTTTTTAAAGGAAAGTGGTTACAGAATAACCAGCTGCTGAGACACCACTGTCGTAGAAGCCGGCAGCCGCAGTGGTTCGTCAGCTTCAGCCGCTTCAGCCGCTTCCGAAGGAGGAAGAGACAGCCTCTGAGGTGCCTGCTCTATCTTTCGCTGCATCTGGGGAATATTTACAAGAAACTCGATAAACTGGATCCCGTCGTAATTCGGGTGAGAATACCACAGGTCAAACACTCCATCCGCAGCGTGGGTAAAAAGGGACTTAACCAGCTCACTGTGGAAATCGGCACGAAACCGTACTCCGTAAAGCCAGTACTCGACCTTGCTTCCGTGAACCAAAGCAGGACCATACCAGTTGTGCAACCTACCGTGGAGATGGTGCTCCACATGCTTCATTTTTATGTCTACACAAATCACGGCTGCCTGCGCCCCGTTGTCGTGGGGCATGTTGTTTTCGTCGGTGTAAATCGTAAAATGCCTCACTTTCTCCTTCAATGTCGCCGCGAATATGTTTTCTGTGTTTTCCAGCCGGAATGTCGGCCCATTCACGACCGGCTCCCTCCCCTGGAGTGCCTTCTTAAAAATAACACTAGGGTTGATCATGGCTAAGTAAGTGGTTGGTATGTAGATGTATTAGCTATCTACCTGGTAGGAATATACCGCAATTTTAAGTGGCGATACCCTAGGGTATCGCCGATGTTCTGGTAAGTTTTGTGTGGAAAACTTGGTTACATAGACCCCATAAGCTCAAGAATTACTTCCGAGCTTGTGACGTCTGTGTTTTCCGCCTCCATCCTGGCAAGTTCTCCTGTGAGCTGATTGACCATATGGATCCACTTCTCCATGAGGAACGTGCTAATTCCGCCACAGTTACATTGCGACGAGTCATGCCAGCAACGGTTGTGAAAGCCACGCTCAAGCTTGTTGTAGAACTCCTCCTCCACGGTCTCGAGTTCTCGGCGGGTGTAGTAGTGAGTAAGCGTCATTGGTATACTTATATACTTTGCATATATACGGCGGATAAATAGCGCAATTTTGAATGGTCAAGCCATAGGCTTGACCGATGTTACTTCCGCCGTTAAGCGGTGGATTTTTATAAGGTTTTTGGTAGTAGAAACTGTCTCAAAGAAACTGTAGTATCCGCGCCACGTTGTACCGATCACAGGGTAGAGCCCGTGAAGCCGCCAGGTTCCGCCGGAACTTGTATGCATCCCATGTCCGCCTTACCCGCTGCTGAAGACGTGTAGCGAGAATTCCGCGGTATTTCTCGTTGTACTCGAACTGGTTACGAGACAACCACGTCCAGTTCCAGTTCTTGTGTAGATTTGCGACTATAAACTCAAGAGTAACGGCTGGGTTGCAGGACAACTTCCACCCCCCAGATTCCTCTCGGATTTCCACCATAAACTCAGGCGCGATCGCAGGATTGCTAGTCATCCAACTCCAGTTCCACGGCTTGTCCATGTTCTCTGCCACAAAGTCTGTTGTGATGCTAGGGTTACGAGACAGCCGCTCCCAGTTCCACGGCTTATCCCTGTTCGCATCGATAAAAGTAGGAGTGACAGTAGGATTCTCGGACAGCCGCTCCCAGTCCCACGGGAACTTAGGATTCGCGACGACAAACTCAGGTGTAATCGCGGGGTTAGCAGATAACATTCGCCAGTTCCACGGGAGGTCCATGTTTGCTACGATAAAGTCTGTGGAAATAGATGTGTTGCAGGACAACACAGTCCAGTCCCACGGCTTGTCCATGTTCTCTGCCACAAACGCGGTAGTAATGCTAGGGTTACGAGACAGCTCCCGCCAGTCCCACGGCTTGTCCATGTTCTCTGCCACAAACGCGGTAGTAATGCTAGGGTTACGTGACAGCCAATCCCACTGCCATGGGAGACCCGGGTTCTTTGTGACGAACTCAAGGGTAATCCCCTGGTTACCTGACAACCACTCCCAGTCCCACGGCTTGTCCATGTTCTCTGCCACAAAGTCTGTTGTGATGCTAGGGTTACGAGACAGCCGCTCCCAGTTCCACGGCTTATCCCTGTTCGCATCGATAAACTTAGGGGTAATTCCTGGGTTACCTGACAACCACCCCCAGTCCCACTGCTTGTTCGGAAATGCCGTAATAAGCTGCACGATAGTAGACGTCATGTTGTAGTTGGTGTGTAAAAGTAATAGCGAAATACCCGGCAGGATATAAGCGCAATTTAATAGTTGGTCAAGTCATAGACTTGACCGATGTTACTCCCACCCGAAGGCGGTGGATTTTTATAGGGTTTTTGGGTTAAAGTTTTTTTGTAGTTTACTCGTCGTCAGATTCAATCTCCGACTCGTCGCCGTTCGTCTCTGCGTCATATGCCGGGATATCCCGCGGGAACTGCTCAAGCGCCTCCTCGTACGTCTTCATGTGCCCTTTGCACATCGGTTCGCCGCTATCCGCCTTCTTCCGACGGGTGCAGTACTTGTGGCCGCGGTTGAGCCACGCCCCACACCCCTCGCCGTCAAAGTCAGGGTCGGTTTCATAACGGACGTAATCCACGTTATTGAAGTTCTCCAAAGACTGCGCCTTGGCGGGAGAGCGGCGGGGAGCCTTACCCGTGGGAGGGGTAGCCTTTTCGGCACCCGGGTTGGAGCGCTGAAACTCAGCGTTTTGCTCGCGGGCGCGCGCCTTGTAGGAATCACGCGTAGCTTCAGACTCCAAGTTCCACATAAGGCTTGCCATCCGCACCATGTTCTGTGCACCAGGTGCCGGCGGATCCTCACCCCCGTCAACAGCGTCGCACTCCTCACCATAAGCCTCCAAAGCAGCCACCTTGTCCGCGTGCTCCTCGTTATGGCTAAAGTTAGCCAGCACCTGTGTGCGCTCGTCCTGGTCATAGAGAGCCCGCTCAATGTCCTCCTTCTTCTCACGGCGGTACAGCAAAAAGCTGCTGACCGGGTTGCGAGACGGACCGCGGCTGCCCTTACCCTTGGGTGCAGGCACCTTCATCCCGGCGAGAAAGCTGTCGACAATCTCCTGGGAAATGTCGACGCCGTTGGACTTGGCGTGCTCCACAAACTCCTTCACGACCTCCACCGTCATCTGGCCGGCGACCGTCATAAGCTGGTTCATAGCAGAAAGCATGTTGTTGGTTGTTGTTGTGTATAACTGATAACCATCTAACCCGCCGGGTTGCGGTGCAATTTTATAGGGAGCTGCCGGGGAGGCAGTCCCGGCAAAATATCTCTCCGACTTCTGTGGAATTTTGACATGAAATATTTGCACACCCACTTAGCGTATACAAGGCATGATACCCGCAGAGATTCCCGACAACGGCGCCACGGGTACATTCCCGGCACATACACCCAGGAAACGACGGGCAATACGCCACAGTTTTTGGTTGGGAACGGGTAAGGACTAAAGTCTCGCGTGGGAGCTCCATTTTTACTTGGCGTGTATAGATATAAATGGTCAAGTCTATGACTTGACCGATGGTGTACCCGCCGTTAAGCGGTGGATTTTTATAGGGTTTTTAAAAGTTACTGAGCGCGCCCAAAGAAGAGCACAACACGCGTCATAGCCTGCAGCTGCCCTTCAAGCTCCTGGATACGGGAGACCTGCTGGTTCACGGTAGCTTCCAGCTCGTGAATCTCCTGGATCCGGCGGATAACCTGCCCCGTAAGGCGCGCTTCACGTTCCCGGTGGCGCTGCTGGTTCTCGCGCTCGCGGCGGTGCTTGGCGTTGTTCTTGCCACACACCAAAACAGCCTTCAGGTTCTTGGCGTAGCAGTGGTCAATAAACTCGGCGGAGTCAAAGTCGCAGATCCGGTTCATCTGACCAAAGTCAGTGTCGCAGCGGTGCTTATCCAAAGCGAAAGTGAGGCGCGCGTGGTCAGCCTCTTCGAAACGGCACCCGTACAGCCAGTACTCGACTTCGTCGCCGTGCTGCAGCGCAGGGCCATGCCAGTTGTGCAAAAACCCGCTGCGGCGGTACTCGTTGTGAATGGTGTTGTACAACTGCGCGATAACAGCAGGACCGACCTGGTTGCCACGCTTGGGAGAGTGAAGATACCCGCCCTTCATATGAAGGCGAACGCGGCAGTGGATGCGATCATCCTCGTCGTAGTGCCCGATGCTGGCCCAAACCCGCCCGTTGTCGTCGGTTTCGATAGAGTCAACGTCGAGCTGCGGCAGGATGGCGTAGATGGTGTACTGGGAAGCGGTAAACATGGTGTTGGTGTGTATAAGTGATAGACTTTTAGCGGGGATAAATATAATACAATTTTGTATAGGCTGCCATGGGAATACGACAGGGAAAATATAAGATTAAGCCCTTAGGCTTAATCTTATATTTTTATTTTTATAAGGTGGCAGGAAAGTTAGGAGGGGCCGACGTTGACAAACTGCTCAACCACCATGTTCCACTTCTTGCAGAAGCGCTCCTTGGTCACCATAATGCTGGCGGTAGGAAAGGTAAGCTTGCACCCATCATCCACCACAATGTTAAAGCCATACTCATCCCACGACATGGTAGCATCCTTCCCCTCATACCGGCAGGGTCCCTGAATTTCATCAGGGGCCATCCAAATAGGCAGGAGAGGGTAAATGCGGAACATCACGTCCAGGCTTTCAATTTTGACAAAAATATAAAAGCCCGACAGATGGCTGAAAATAGGGGAAAGAGTGACAAACATACCAGGTGGCAGGTTGGTGTATAAATATGAAAAAATTTATAAAGAAAAATAAAATATATTATAAATATATGGCAGCTGCCATATATTTATAATATATTTATAAGGTGGGGAAAAGATGGCCATGCCTAAGGCATGGCCGGTGGTCTGGCTTTTTATGTCTTTTTATTTTTATATAGGGAATTACACAAGGGAGGGCTCGTCCTCGTCGCTGTACGCCTCAAGTTCGGGGTAGGGGTCGGGCAGAGTCTCCTTGGCGGGAAGAGTCGCCGAGTCACACGCGTTCTGGCGCTTCAGGACAGGGTTCTGAGCAGGAGGCTCCTCGTTGGGGAAGGCAGCTGGAAGAGAGATCTGCGGCTCAGGCTGTGCCGGG
>Ga0180431_10005977_pt1 | contig 14580 bp, 12 predicted proteins | sample SS_ome_11_FD_132459 | JGI IMG/M metagenome (GOLD analysis project Ga0180431, IMG submission 132459) | Hypersaline lake sediment archaeal communities from the Salton Sea, California, USA - SS_1_MS_1 metaG | ecosystem: Environmental > Aquatic > Non-marine Saline and Alkaline > Hypersaline >... | reverse complement strand
TTGTCCCTACGGGTTTGCACGACCGTGTGTGGCCCAGATGAGCATCGCCCAAGAATCTGCACTGACACTGAAACGGCGCGCCGGGCTTGCCAAGCACCGTCGGCGCTGGTATATGTGACCGGTGTGAATCCCGGGCACCGCCGCACGCGCGCCCTGGTTCGTAATACGCCGCCAGCCACCCTGTTGCTGTGGAGACAAACCATGATGGCAAAGCTTCCGCTCAAATCCGTGACGTTGCTGAATGTGCTGTTCCTCGCGACCGTTCTTTCGCTGGTCCCCGCCGCCCTGAAGGGAGCCGATCCGGCCTGGCCGCTCGACTGGGAGAACGAAGAGCTCATCGCACGCAACAAAGAGCCCGGCCATTGCACGCTCGTACCCTACGGCGACGTGGACGCGGCACTGCGCTGCCGGCGCGAGGCGTCGCGCTTCTATCAGTCGCTCAACGGCAACTGGCGTTTCCACTGGGTCAGCAAGCCGGCGGAGAGACCGGTCGATTTCTACCGGGCCGGCTACGATGTCGGCGGCTGGGGCGAAATCCCGGTGCCTTCCAACTGGCAGATGCACGGGTACGGCCGGCCCATCTACCTGAACGTGCGCTATCCCTACCCGGTCGATCCCCCGCACATCCCGCACGACTACAATCCCGTCGGCTCCTACCGCCGGCAGTTCACGATTCCCAACGTGTGGGACGGTCGGGAAATCTTCCTGCACTTCGACGGCGTCAAGAGCGCCTTCTACGTCTGGGTCAACGGCCGCCAGGTGGGCTACAGCCAGGACAGCATGCTGCCCGCCGAGTTCAATGTCACCGAGTACCTGCGCCCCGGCCGCAACACGCTGGCGGTCGAGGTCTACCGCTGGTCCGACGGCAGCTACCTGGAGGACCAGGACATGTGGCGGCTCAGCGGCATCTACCGCGACGTCTATCTCTTCGCCGCCCCGAAGGTCCACATCCGCGACTTCCACGTGCGCGCCACGCTCGACGAGCAATACGAAGACGGCCTGCTGCGGGTCCGGCCCAAGCTGAGCAATTTGGCCGGTGTGGACCTGAACGGCTGGAGCCTCCGGGGGCAACTGTACAACCGCGAGAATCAAGCCGTGCTCGAAGATCCGCTCAAGATCGACGCCCGGCACATCGCGAACGAGCGCTACCCCCAGCGCGGCAACGTACGATTTGGCCTGCTGCGCGCCGAGGTCCCCGACGTGAAGCAGTGGTCGGCCGAGACGCCCTATCTCTACACGCTGGTGCTGACGCTGCACGACGCCCAGGGCAAGCTCGTCGAGGCCGAGAGCTGCCGCGTGGGATTTCGGGCGGTGGAAATCAAGGACGGCCAGCTCCTCGTCAGCGGTCAATCGATCAAGCTCTTCGGTACGAACCGCCACGAGCACGACCCCGACTGCGGCCGGGCCATACCGGTCAGCCGCATGATCGAGGACATCAAGATCCTCAAGAGTCACAACCTCAACGCCGTGCGAACCTCGCACTATCCCGACGACCCGCGCTGGTACGACCTGTGCGACGAGTACGGCATCTATCTGATCGACGAAGCCAATCTCGAAACGCACGGCGTCGGCGGCCTCTTTTCCAACGTCGCCACCTGGAGCACTGCCTTCCTGCAGCGGGCGGTCCGCATGGTCGAACGCGACAAGAACCATCCCTCGGTCCTCTTCTGGTCGCTGGGCAACGAGAGCGGCTGGGGACCGAACCACGCCGCCATGGCCGACTGGATTCACGACTACGATCCGACCCGGCCGGTGCACTACGAAGGCGCCGGCATGCGCCCGCACGACCCGCGCAACGTCGATATGATCAGCCGCATGTACGCTCGCATCCCCGAGATCATCAGTCTCGCCACCGACCCCGACGACAACCGCCCCATGGTGCTCTGCGAGTACGCCCATGCGATGGGCAACTCCGTCGGCAACCTCAAGGAATACTGGGACGCCATCCGTTCGCACGAACGCCTCATCGGCGGCTTCATCTGGGACTGGGCCGACCAGGGGCTCCGCAAGCGCTCCGACGACGGCAGGATGTTCTGGGCCTACGGCGGCGACTACGGCGACAACCCCAACGACGGGAACTTCTGCTGCAACGGCCTCGTCCAGCCCGACCGCAAAGTCAACCCGTCCCTCTACGAGGTCAAGAAAGTCTACCAGCGGATTCATGTCACGCCGGTGGACCTGGGCGCGGGCGTCGTCTCGGTGGCCAACGAGTACGACTTCGTCAGCCTCGATTTCGTGGACGCAACGTGGGAGCTGACCTGCGACGGCGTCGTCGTGCAGGAAGGCAAGCTGCCGGCGCTGAGCGTCGAGCCCAAGAAGCAGCAGCGGATCGAGATTCCCGTCCGCAAGCCCGCGCTGCAAGCGGGCGCCGAGTGCTGGCTGAAGGTGACGTTCACCCTGGCCGACGATGCGCCCTGGGCCCAGGCCGGCCACGTCGTCGCCTGGGACCAGTTCAAGATGCCCTTCGAAGCATCAGCCGCACGGCCCGCCGATGCCGGGGCGCCGGTGAAGCTCCGCGAGGCCGGCGATGCGTACACCGTCACCGGGGACGGTTTCAAAGTCACCGTGGGCAAGGCCAGCGGCGCGATCGAGTCGTTCGCATCCGATGGCAAGGAGCTGCTGCGCGGCCCGCTCGTGCCGAACTTCTGGCGGCCGCCTATCGACAACGACAACGGCAACCGGATGCCCCAACGCCTCGGCGCCTGGCGCGAGGCGGGTCCGAAGCGGACGGTCAAGACCGTCATGGCCGAGCAAGTCAATCCGCACCGCGTGCGCATCACCGCCGAAGCCGCGCTGCCGGTCGGCCAGGATACGAAGTACCAGACGACGTACGACATCTACGGCAACGGCGCCGTCGCCGTCGAGGCAAGCATCCACCCGGCCGGCGGCGACCTGCCCATGCTGCCGCGCTTCGGGATGCAGATGACGATACCGGGGCGATACTCGACCATGACCTGGCTCGGTCGGGGCCCGCACGAGAGCTACTGGGACCGCAAGACCGGCGCCGCCGTCGGACTGTACTCGGGGCCCGTCGAGGAGCAAATCCACGTCTACGTCCGGCCGCAGGAGAACGGCAACAAGACCGACGTCCGCTGGTTGACGCTGACCGACTCCGACGGCTCGGGCCTGTTGGCCGTGGGCGACCCGCTGCTGAGCGTCAGCGCCTGGCCGTTCGGCATGGACGACCTTGAGAAGGCCAAGCATATCCACGAGCTGCCGCGACGCGACTTTGTCACCGTGAACCTCGACTACAAGCAAATGGGCGTGGGCGGCGACGATAGCTGGGGTGCCCGGCCGCACCCGGAATACACCCTGCCGGCCAGGCCCTACACCTACCGCTTCCGCCTGCAACCCTACCGCCCCGACATGGGCCCGCCCAACGCCACAGCCCGCCAGGCTCTACCGAAGACGGAATAAGACGAATGAGGAAAAATTCTCGCGCGTTTGAGCCTTTGTCATCCTGAACGTAGCGCAGCGAAGTGAAGGATCTGGCCCTTGAGCTTGAGATAAACTCTGTTCGCAGCCCATCCCGGCGCGCCGGGATTCACCTGCGGCTCAGAGCTTGTCCTGAGCGCAGCCGAGGGAATGACAACCGCCCAAACGGGCAAGGAATTCTCGGGATCCGTACCAGAGCCCCAAGGCGCTTCTGCGAAGGAGTTGAAAACGCCGCTTAACGTGCCCGTATTCTATCCCTGGTGACCGCCGTCTTCTTTCACTCGTCGAATGTAAGTAGGCACAAGTTCAATGTCGTCTTCGTCCGGCCAAGGTCCGTCCGTGAACCTCAGACCTTCGAGGCAGGCAAGGTACCCTTCATGCGTCCGCAGATAGAACGAGACACCAGCATCCGGGTCTGACTTGAGTCGGCCCGAGGCACCATAGAGAAGATGGTCCTCCAGTTCGAGGGTTAGCCGCACGGGCGGCAGCGAGCGCGGCACCGCGATCTTCGTGAAGAATCCGACACCCGTGTAGTCTCGGTCAATCACGGACGCGGCAGCGAATTGCCGTGTTAGCACGTCCACGCCCGCCATTGGCTTAGATAGCAACAGATCGATGACCGCGCGCTCCAGTTTCGAGAACTCCATTAGTAATCTCCATACGAAAGCTCAGCGTGGCCCAACCTATCCAGTGCATGGGCACAGGACCAACGATTCCTTGCCCACGCGGATCACGCGCTTTCTGCGGGGCATACGCGGCCCTCGCGCAGGTGATCCTGATCTCCGCGTGCTATTGCGCCACGTCGAACTCGAATTCCCAGATCCTGCCTTCACCGATCTCTTCCGCACGACAGCGGAGTGTGAAGCCCTCATCTGTGATCTGATATTCGAAATCCTGGCCGCTGAAAGGGTCTGGCGGCAAATGACTCGGCAGCGTGTCCGGCAACTCTCCGTTCTGTGCTTTCTCCAGGTACAGTTCCGCAGCGGCCCGGACGGCATTGAAACGGGAAAGGTGGCGGACGTACGCATTGTATTGGGCGCAGGCAAGCCCTTGTGGGGAAAGTCCCCCCCAAAACAATACGAAGACGACAGGGTCGCCTTGCTGGTGCCTTTCGAACAGGCCGTCTGCAAGTTCCGATAGTTCCGCATACTTCTCGCTATATGGTTTCTCGATGCCGATGATAGCCTGAACATGAGCCGAGAACTCACCGGCCAATTCCCTCGCGCGCTCAAGCACCTGTTCGTCATCGAGCAGCGCCAGAAGGGCGGCCGCATCTTTCGCCCCTGCCACCTCCTCTCTCCACCTCGCGATTGACGCAGGGTGCATCGCGTGATCCAGCGTCATCTGGACAGTCCTGCCCGGCGCTGGCGGCGGTCCTTGTACGGTGGCAAGTTGTGCTTGCAGCCACACAAGTGCAGCACTGTCCACCTGTGTCGAACCCAGGATATCCGCAATGCAGATAAGCGCCTCGGTGTCAAACTGCAGAGCCTGATTGTACGTGTAGATTGTCCCATCGGCGATGTGCGCGGCAAAGCACCGCATATTGAGGGCCATGCCAAGGGCCGCGACGCAATCCCCGTCCGCACTGAGAATCCGTGCATTTAGGTTAAAGTGTAAAGGAAGCTGGAGCAACCTACCATGCAGCGCGTCGCGAAGGCTGTCTCCCTGTGAGTACAAGGTCCCCCAGCTACACTGCGGGATTCGTGTTGCGGCCTCTGCGAGCCTGATTACGTCGCGCCGTTCCTCCGTGTACTCTCTAACCAGTTCATCGGGGTCGGCCCCGAACTGCACTGACTTAAGTCGTGAATACAGGGAAACGCTTAGCTCTGGAATGCGCAGCGCTGCCTGGTAATAAAGAAGGGCCGCGTTATCCGGGTCCGGCGGCAGTTCAGCCGCTTGCGCACCCGACGCGCACCAGACAATACCCCCGCAAATGCAAACAACGACCTTCGCACAGTCGATGGCCTTCATAGTCTCAGTCCTCCGACACAAATACAGACGGTGCATATCCCGTTACAGGAAAGTATAGCAGTTCATACGTCCTTCGTCAACGCCTCTCGAAAGTCGAATCCCACGCCTGGTGAGGCAGGTTTACAGGCTGAACTTTCCCCTCGACTCTGCGTTATTGAAACCTGAAGTGCTTTGTCTCGTTAATGAGCCAGAATACGAGCATATAGGCCGGGACGGGAGTGAGAGAGAGGCACGCGCCGACGATGTGCCCCAGTCTCCCTTCGTTCTTGACGAGTCCGACGATGGAGAGCGGCAAGGCAATCAACAGCCCGCAACCGAGGACGAACGCCAGCGCAGCGCCGTCGAAAGGAAGAAACAGGGCTGTTCCGGCAGGAACCATCAGGAACCGAAGCGCCAGGAGTATAGCAGCGGCATTGAGAGCCGGTGACAGGAATCTTGCGAGCCAGCGTCGCCGCGACGACAAAATGTGACTCCGCTGATTGTTGCGATCAGACACGTTCGGTTCTCCTGCCATCTGCAACCATCCCTATCCATAGTATCGCAGCCAGCGGCGAAGCAGGCAAGGGGAAGGGGAGGTTTTAGTTTTGAGTTGGGATACGCCGAGGCTCGTTGCTCGTGGCGCGTGCCTCGTATCGGGGGCCTGCCCCTACAGGGGGGGTCTTTGAACCTTCGCTACGGTTTGGCCTGATTTTTTTGGCGGAGAACCCACCGGCGCAGGAGGCTCATTCCCTTGTCGCAATTGATGAGTTCGGCGAGGAAGCGCTGGAAGCCGTCCCTTCGCTCGTATCGGGGAATACTATGAAGGCGGTCCGGGTCGCGGGGCAGGCGGTAGTCCTCGGGTTTGATGCCCGACGACCGGGCCCTTTGCAGCAGCCAATCCTCGAGCCTGGGACAGAGAACGATGAGCCGTTGGCCGCCTTTGCCCTGACGCACGAGCAGGCGAAGACCTTCGGCAGCTTCGACTTCGTGATAGCTGCCCGTCAAATCACGCGGCTGCGCGCTGGCAGGGTCTTCATCGACGACGCCGACGGCATCGGGCAGCTTCTTGAGACGGTTGACGATCTCGCCCTTGCAGCGCTCGTGGCGCAACTGCCGCCGGGCCACACCCAGAGCCACAAGCACCGCCACGTCGGGGTAACACTCGGCCAGGACCGTCATCGGCCTTCCCCAATGAAACGGTCCAGATCCAAGAAGGGGTCCGCCTCCATCAATTCGGAGAGCTGGTCGGACGTCAGGGGCTTGACCTTTGTCTCATAGTTCTCGAAATAGGTGACAAAGACCTGCACGTCCTCCTTGCGGCCCTTCTCAACCACGGCCGAGAGCAGATACGGATTGTGCGTGGCGATGAAGAACTGGTTCGTCTCGTCCAACGCGATCCGCTCGCCTAAGTACTTGGTGTAATACGGAAACGCATTCGACTCCGGCTCCTCAAAAACCAGGACCGAATCCGTGTTGGAAGCGATGGCGACCGTATAGAAGATAATCCGCCGCAGCGTATCAGAGGCTAAGGTGTAGGGAATAGCTGATACCCAGCCGTCACTCTCCTTCTGGAGTTCAAGGGTCTTGTCGTGATGTCTCACGACCGGCTTTAGACCGTACTTCTCGAAGAACTCCTTGACCATATCCCGCAGGGCCTCTGCCCCCGAGATGACCGAGAGCAGATTTGTTCCGTTGGGTGGCTTAAGGCTGCTTGGTTCATTGTCAACGTACTTCGCGAGGTTCTTGAAGCGAAAGAACTTGATTTCTCTAACCAGTCCAAGGGTCCTTGTCTCTTCACAGGCCCCCTGCTCGGTGATTCTTCGCAAGGGCGCGTTGCTCTCCCATGGATAGACATCATAAGAATCGCCTTCAAGCACGATCCGTATGCCGGTAGGCGAGATAGCAGGCGTTGATATCTTGATCTCCACAGATCGGTCGGCTGCCAGCCCGTCGTAGAATAGATACTGCATGAGATTGAAGCGGACGTAGTCGCCTAGAGGTTGTGAGTGACGGCCACACCAAGAGAGCAGTGCTAAAGCTTCGAGGATGTTGGATTTTCCGGTGTTGGGTTCGCCGATGAAGAGGTTGACCTTTTTGCAGTCGATGTCCAGGTGGCGGACCGATTTGAAGTTCGATACGTTCAGCTTCGTAATCATAGGCGCGTTTCCCGCAGCAGCCGCATTGAAATCGATCGCGTACTTTCACGTCAGAGAAGCATTGTACCCTCATCGACCCATAACCGGCAAGTGCAAGTATCCGCCTGCGGGTCAATTGCCGATGGCCAGGGGCGGGGGTTTTTGGTATGTTGCTGTGTTTGGATTGACGTACGGCAATAGTCGACTTGTTGATGCGTTGGAGGTGCCGATGGACCAGGAGTATCTCAGGGACAGACTGAGGCAGGGCGGCGGTTTCGTGGTCGTGGCGGAGCTGACGGGCGGGCCGGGCTTTAGTTTCGGTCCGATTGAAGGATTTCTGCGCGCCCGAGCGGATGCCGTGTCCGGCGGCTCCAGCCCGATCCCGGCGGCGTTCGACTTTGCGGGGATTTGCCTGCCGCAGAATCCCGGCGGCGTGGCCAACATCGAGCCGGCCGGCGTGATCGACTTCCTGCAGCGCGAGGATCTCCTGGCCGGGCTGGACGTCGTGCCCCACCTGAGCTGCAAGGACCTCAACGGCGACGCCCTGGTCAGTTCGCTAAGAGGCTTCGAGAAGCGCGGCGTCCGCAGCATCCTCGCGCTGACCGGCGACAAGCCAGTCACGGCCAAGGGCGTCTTCGAGTTAGAGGCGTTGGGCCTGCTGCGGCTGATCGGGCGCATCAACCAGCAGGCGTACATCAAGTCACGCCCCGACGCGCTGAACGACGTGCACCAGTTCTACATGGGGGCGGCCGTCTCGCCCTTCAAATACACCGAAGCCTCGCTGATGCAACAGTACTATAAGATGGAGAAGAAGCTCGCCTGCGGCGCCGAGTTTCTTATCACGCAGGTCGGCTGGGACTGGCGTAAGAGCGTCGAGCTGTTTCGCTACCTCAAGGAGGCCGCCCTCGACGTACCGGTGGTCGGCAACGTTTACCTGCTGAGCACGCTGACGCCGGCACCGCGGCTGATGCACGACATCAAGCTGCCCGGCTGCTTCGTCAGCGACGAGCTGCTGGCCAAAGTCCAGTCCGAGCGGGTCGAGGACCACCTGGAACGAGCGGCCCAGCAAGTGGCGATGTACCGGGCGCTCGGTGCGGCCGGCGTGGATATCGGCGGCGTCCACGACTTCGCGATGTTCGTGAAGATCCTCCAGCGCGCCGACGAGATCGGCACCGACTGGGAGCCGTTCAAGGACAACCTCTCGTGGCCGGCCCAGGAGGCGTTCTACCTCTACGACGACTCCGGGACCGAGGTCGAGCTCACCACGCGCTATCCGAGCTTCAAGAAGCGGTTCTTCGATTTCTCGCACCGCGCGTTTCTCGATCCCGACCATTTCGGCTTCCACGCGTTCAAGAAAACGATGGCGCTGCTCGGCGCCGACAAGGGCAGCGGCGCCGTCTACAAGCTCTTCAACAGCAGCGAGAAGGCGTTCAAGTACCTGCTGTTCGAGTGCGAGGAGTGCGGCGATTGCTTCCTGCCCGAGAACTTCGGGCTCTGCACCATCGGCGGCTGCGAGAAGGGCATGGACAACGCCCCGTGCGGCGACGCCACCGTGGACGGACACTGCGGCAACAACCTCGAGCGCGTCTGCATCGGCGAGCGCATCTACGAGGCCGCCGCCTCGCAGCGCGACGGACGCCAGCTTCTGCGCACCATCATCAAGCCGCCGCGCAATTGCGCCCTGGAGCACACCGCCTCCATCATCAACTACCTCTTCGGGAGAGACCACACGATGACCAGTCCGCTCATCGCCATCGGCGAATCGATCCACGCCTCCATTCCCAAGACCGGCAAGATCATGCGGCAACTCCACGAGTTAGGCGACGGCGCCTACACGCAACCCAGCGGCCCGCTCGACTACATCAGGGCCCTGATCGAGTCGCAGGCCGACGACCGCGTCGACTACATCGCCGTCAATCTCGACGCCTTCGGCGAGGACGACCCGCAGCTCGCAGCGGACATGATGGTCGAGTACGTCAAGCTCGTGCGACAGTGGAGCCGGGGCGTACCCGTCTGCATCGACAGCAGCGACGACAACGTCCTGACCGCCGGGCTCAAGGAATGGTACCATGGAAAGGCCGATGTCAAACCGCCGCTGATCAACTCGATCAAGGTCTACACGATGGACAAGATGCTGCCGCTCAAGAACGATTTCGAGTTTTCGTTCGTCGGCCTGCTGGTCAGCGAGGAGAAGGCCACGGGGCCGGGCGGTTCTCATTCGGTCGATGAGTTGTGCGGCCTGGCCCGGCGGCTCTACGAAGCGGCGGTCGGCACGCACGGGTTCAAGCCCGAGCAGATCTTCTTCGACTCCACGGTCTTTCCACTGGCCATCGACATGCCCATGGAGCCGGGTGTCCCCGGCTACACGTATCGCACCTTCGAGACCATCAGGAAGATCAAAGGCGATCCGCAGATGAAGGGCGTGCACTGCTCGCTGGGCATCAGCAATTCGGTCCGCGACCTGCCGGCCCGACGCATCGGCGTCTGCCGCGCGTACGTGGCCAAGGCCATGGAGTACGGCCTCGACGCCGGCATCGTCAACAGCGCCCACAAGTACGGCTCCGTCGAGCCGGCGCCCGAGCTGCTCGAGCTCGTCGACGCCTACGCCCAGCTCGACGGCTCCCCCGATCGAACCACCAAAGCCATGGAGCTCATGGGCAAATTCTGCCAGGAAAACCGAAAACCGACCTAAAGCCCGGGGACAGATAGCCCCCGGTCAAAAGCGGCTCGCCATATGAAGAGCAGCAAGAAAATCGTGATCATCGCCGGCCCCAATGGTGCCGGAAAAACGACCTTCGCTCGCGAGTTCTTACCGCGCGAGGCAGGGTCGCGGCCCGCGTAGCGCAAGGCGGGCACACCGGTGTACGTACTGAAAGACGGTCGGATCGTGGACATAGCCAAGGAACACCGACGCAAAAGCCGCACGAAATAGAGACGCAAGGCCGAACCCGGGCCGGCGTTTGTCCGGCGCGCCCGCATGGACCCACCAGCCGCAGGTACGAAACCGGTACGTTGGTGTCCCCGGACGGTCAACCGGCTGGAACCGCAATCCCGCGGGCTTTCACAGACATAAGGCGTCCGTTCACTACCAGATTTCTCCCAAAAATACGTATTTCCCCGTATTGTGCGGGCCGGCGGGCCTGACGTATAGTGGAGCCAATCTCGCTTAGCGAAGGAAGGCGGCGAGCAGCCCCAGCTAAAGGGCTTTCGTCCAAGACGCCGAAGGCCCCAAATGAAGCAGCGTGCGGGGCGAGGTAGCACACCTTGCCCCCTGCTTGCTTTCGTCGCCGCCACAGAGCGCAAATTGCCTGCCCTCCGCGTCGCCGCTTCGGCGGCCGAAACGACGTCCGAAAACATCGATTTCCCGCCGCTTCATTTCCAATCTTCGCTGCCTCCCTCCCGTCACAATGGAACGCGCAAACGACGTCACCCGTGATACCGCCCTGTTTATGGGGCCGCGACCGGCCGCGTCAATGGGTCTGCGATTCCGGCTAAAGCGCCCGCAGCGGCGGGTCGAACTGTAAACGTGGGGCTCACCCTGCAACGACCGGACCTTTGGACACGGAGACCTATGAGCCAGGTTGAACGACATAAACGGCTGCGCCTGCTGGTCAAGCAGCTCAATCGCCGGCGCAAGCAGCAGGCGCATAAGATCGACATCCTCTGTCACGACCTGGTTGCCGCCCAGCGCCAGTTCATGCGCAAGCTCAACGACGTCGGCTTCGCGGCCCATTTCTACAAGGAGCTGCTGGGGGCCTCCGACCTGCGAACCCTGCTGACGCGCGCCGGCCGGCTCCTTCGCGAAGAGCTCCCCGGCGCCGAGGTTGCGTTCTTCCTGCGACAGCTCGACGGTTATGAAAGGCACCTGGTGGAAGGCAACAAGGAACTCGACCTCGCGACCCTGCGCCTGCACGACGGCTTCACCGCCGAGCTGGTGGACAACATCTCGAAAGCAAACCGCCTCTGCACGTCCGAGGACCTGTGCGGGATGGGGCTCCTGGCCAATCCCGCCGAATTAGCCGCACTCTCGGTGGCGACCGTGCCGCTCAACGACATGGGACGCTCCCTGGGTTTCGTCCTGATCTGCCGGGCCGAGCCGGACGCCCTGCCCCGAGACGAGCTGGAAAAGATAGGTCTTATAACATGCGGCCTTTCGCGCGCCGTTCGCGGTTGCAACGTGCCCTTGCCCTCCCAAGGGTAAGCCCGTGTGCCACCCGAATGCACCGATCTTCGGGCAACGCATTGCCTCCGCACGCCTCCGCGGTCGGACGCAAAGAATTGGCTTGCCCCTCGCATGGTTTTATGGAATAATGACTTACGGTTTTGCCGACCCAACGTCAGGGTCCGGGGCATGGCCATGGGGACAATAGGGGCGCAGTGCCCCTCTCGTCGCCGGGCGGCCGCGAACACATTTGGGAGAAGTCCGAAATGAACGATGGCTCGGTCGATCAAGGCAACATGATTGAAACCACCGACTGCCTGGAGGCAGTAGGCGTTTTTCGCGGATGGAAGAACTTCTTCTTCCTGGTGGTTTTCCTTTGTCTGCTGCTGGCCCAGGGCGTGTTCTGGGTGGTCGACCTCGGTTTGGTCGAGAGGGGCCCGGCCAAGGCCGAGCCGGCGGTTGTGGCCGGCGCGGCAGATCAAGCGGTGCAAGACGCCGCGACCGCCGCCGTCACCGACGCCAACAATGCCGCCCCCGGCAAGGCGGGCGGACTCACCGGCCGGTTCGAAATCCTCAACGGCGTCAAGTCCGACCACCTCGACCGCACCATCGAGCTGGTCGACGGCGTGCTCATCGTCGGCGCCGCCCTGTACTGCCTGGCGATGTTCTTCAGCCTGATGGTCTCGCTCATCGGGCGCCTCGGAGGCATCAACCACGTCGCGCGGGCGTTCTTCCTCTCGCTGATCATGGTCGTGCTGGTGATCCCCTGGCAGAAACTGCTCGGCTCCAGCGTCGTCGGCGTCGTCTACACCCCGGCCGAATTGGCCCAATGGCTGCCCAACAAATCCAACACCCTCGTCAACATGATCCTGTACTACCTGCGCTTCAGCGTCTACTGGTTCATCGTCATGCTGTTGCTGCTCATGTCGCAAGTCCGCAGCGCCCGCTGGACCAAGGCCATCCTCCGCCGGCTCGAAATCATTTAGCCCCTGCGTGACGTCCCGTCGCCGCGTCCACGCGTCACTGCGCGACGGGAACGGCCCTGCCCATGCCTTCACCAAGGACCACAAGCTGGTGTGCCGTCACTCGCAGTGCGACCTGCACACGACCACCAACATCCTGGCCATTCCGGAGCTGGCGGCCAAGTGTACCCAGCCCTTCGCGCCGGCCGAGTTAGACGCCGACGCCGTCAACATCGTCGCGCGCCCGATGTGGGTGCTCCTGATGCTCGATGCCGATGGCAACATCGTTCCGTCCGACTACGCCGTGGCAGCCCAAAGAGGCGCACGACGTACCCTCGGGCTTGCGCCAGGGCAAAAGGAACTGACCGGTCACATATCGCCTGCCTCGTGCCACTATGGCTGCCGTGGCAAATACCGAGGTGCCGAAGCTCAGAGTAAGGTCTAGTTCCGCAGTCCCCACAGGACGAAGTTCCCTTACGAACGCTTACGTTTCTTGCGGTGACGCGGAGAGGCAGGGGCACTCGGTGACGGGGCTTCAGGTGAACCGCTTTCGGCAAGACGTTTGATGTGCTTGACCGCGCTGTCGAAATCGCTGCTCGCTTGGGCGGCCTCTGACCGTAGACGCTGCTGCTCGAAGGCGCCAAATTGGGTCAGGGCATGTTCCTGTGCCAATTCGTGTGAAATGGTGCCGGCGTGGGTGAGAACGTTTCGCTCGTTGAACTGCAGAAAGGACTCAAGTCTTGCCGCCCACTCTTTCATGTGCATAGGCCGATGCCGGCCCGCCTGATCTTCCGCGTAGTCCAAGTACATCGAGACGATTCGATTGAGTTCCGTGATTTCCTGCTGGGTGAGATAATTCTTCGCGACGGTCACGTCAGCCCTGCGGATCGGCCCGGCGGGAGCGTTCTTCCAGGTAGTCAAGCCCATGTGGGGTTTGTCCGCGTCGGCGCGACGGTGGATGACTTCGGCGGCAGTGTGGCCGTGGACAGCCCAATGCAGCTTGTTCTGCACGGCCGCATAGAACTGTCGGGTGATCTCGGCGACCGGGTCGTAATCGATGCTCGTGGCATAGATGTCAGTGATCTTCTGGTAGAACAGCCGTTCCGATGCCCGAATGTCGCGGACGCGAGCGAGCAACTCGTCGAAGTAGTCCTGGCCGATGGTCTGGCCGGCCTCGATCCGTTCATCGTCCAGCACAAAGCCCTTTACCAGCAAGTCCCGCAGACGCGACGTAGCCCACCGGCGAAACTGGGTGCCGCGGGCAGACCGGACGCGATACCCCACGGCCAGAATCACATCCAGGCTGTAGTGCTCCACCCGCCTGCGCACGTTCCGCCGACCCTCGGCTTGAACTATTAAGTATTTCTTAATAGTTGCGTCGGTCGCTAATTCGCCCTCCTCGTAGATGGCCTTCAAGTGCTGGTTAATGTTAGGAACCGTCGTCTGATAGAGCTGGGCCAACTGCTTCTGCGTAAGCCAGACGGTCCGCCCATCCAGCCGCACCTGTAGGTTGAGCGACCCATCCCGGTAGATTAGAACCTGCCCCCCCATCGGATCGCCCTGGGGCCGAACATCCGGGTCTTCCGGCCGCCCCATGTCGGTCTGCTTGTCCTTGTTCTTGTCCATGCAGTTTCTCTTTCGAGCCCACCGTCCTACTGCAACCGAACTCGCTGCCATAACGGACTGTCCAAATCCTTATCGGCCGACCGTCCCCACTTCATGTTTCTTCCCTCCGCCTTCTCTCCCCTCGTAAAGTGTACCTGACACCTTCAATTCCTTCAACGATATCTCATCTAAGCCTTCCCCAACGATCGAAAACAACTCACCCAACCTCAACCAACACAACACATTGTAGCACCGCCGAAAACGGCGATTCAACAAACCAACACCACCCAGACCCGCCACCAACTCTGCATTCCACCCGCCCAAAACCTGT
>Ga0180431_10005974_pt1 | contig 14591 bp, 12 predicted proteins | sample SS_ome_11_FD_132459 | JGI IMG/M metagenome (GOLD analysis project Ga0180431, IMG submission 132459) | Hypersaline lake sediment archaeal communities from the Salton Sea, California, USA - SS_1_MS_1 metaG | ecosystem: Environmental > Aquatic > Non-marine Saline and Alkaline > Hypersaline >... | reverse complement strand
ATGTCCTTCAAGGCCGGCCTCGACATGGACAAATATCTCTGGGCCGAGACCGTAAAGGCACAAGGCCAATCTCAAGCAACGAAACTGGTTTTAGGCCAGCAGAACCTATGGAGAACGATTATGAAAAGTCCACTAACCAAATTCGCTACTGCAGCGATTGTAGCAATCGCGTGTCTGATAAGCTTTTCGCTCTGGAGAGGCACAGAATCGGGTATCGCCTTGGCGGACGTGTTGGCGCGATTGGAGCAGGTCAAGGCCGTTAAGTACAAATCGACTCTTAGGACCTTTCGCGCAGAGGATCCTAATAAGCTTTTGTTCGATAGCCATAGTACTCAGTTGATGTCACAGGAATATGGCTGGAAAGTTATTGATGAAAAACGCGATCCCAATGGCAAAGAAATAACTGCGGCAATATCATGTGAATATCCCCATCAGAAATTGCGAAACATTCAAATCGGATATACAAGAAAGACATACAAACGCCGGGTAACAGATAGCAAGGATCAAGATTGGCAGTCACAGAGTATAGAAGATTCGCTCTCCTCTCTCAAAGAGTTTCTGAATTCCAACCATGAAAATATTGGCAGGTCAATCGTAGATGGCGTTGAAGTCGAAGGTTTCCAGACCACAAAGGCCGACTACTTTGTTCAGAACTACAGGTACAGGGGCCCAAGGTTAGTAAACGGCAAAGATAAACAGTACAGTACCAAGTTGTGGGTGGATGTGAAGACGCTCTTGCCGGTTCGAGTCGAATATCTTATAAGTGCTACTCTTAAAGGAAATGTCAGAATGTGTCTGCAACGAGTGGATTACAATTTCCAGTGGGATATCCCCGTTGATGCGTCCACGTTTGAGGCACCACCCATACCGGATGGCTACGCAATTCAAGACACGTTTCCAGAGCCTGCCAATGAAGAGAACGCCATCGAAGGTCTTAAACAATGTGTGGAATTGTTCGGCAATTATCCCGAGAAAATCGATTTGGCTTTTCTGTGGGCAGAATCTGAGAAAAGTGTAACCGCCGCCGCACTGCAACTAAAGGAAAAGCTAAAAGGGCTTATAGGGCTTGAGAGGGACAACAAGAAAATGGATGCCCTGAAGCCTATACGGTTCCTCAATAAGTTCTACATTGGGCTGGCCAAAAAGGAATCCAAATACTATGGAAAGACTATTACCCCCCAAGATACGGGTAAGGTTCTGATGCACTGGAAGCTCTCCGACAAGGAATATCGCGTCATTTTCGGCAACCTGCACGCCGAGACGGTCTCTCCTGAAGAACTGGCGGAACTTGAGAAGGTCATTTCTAAGTAAACAATAGTAATAGTGTTGTAATAAGGGCCGGACGCTTTTGTGAACCGGCCTTTTTTCTTGCGCGGAGAAGGAACTCACCATTGATCGGAAGCAAAGGTGTCTCTATCTCTTGGTCTGAAAGGGATTCTCGAATTCGATCTTGGCGCTTATGGGGGATCGAAGTATAGTGGCATCGATTGGCAATGGTACATGGATTTCGCCATTAGGGATAACGTAGTATAGAGTCTTATCTTTCAGAAAAGGAGATAGAGTATGTCCCGAATACTTCGCTTGCTTGGCTATGTGTTGTTGGTGTTTGTGATTGGCGGGGCGCTTCAGGATAGCGCTAAAACCGCTGAACGTCAATATGCGCCGGACCGGAAGGCCGACATTCTTCATGTCACTATCGACGTGACGCCCGATTTCAAGCAGCGAACCGTCGCCGGGACGACGACGATCCGGTTCGCGCCGATTGCCGAGCCGCTCACGGATTTGCGGCTGGACGCTGTTGATCTGGATGTCTCTTCGGTGACGTCGGATGCGAAGATCGAAGGATACGACGTGACGGATGAGGCGATTACGATCACTTTCGATCCGGCGATTCGGCCCAAAGTAGAGACCGAAATTACAATCGTTTACGAGGCCGAGCCGAAACGCGGGCTTTACTTTCGCACGCCCGAGATGGGCTACCCCGAAGGGGATATGCATCTGTTCACCCAGGGGGAGTCGCATTTGGCCCCGCACTGGTATCCGAATTATGACTATCCGAACGAACAATCGACCACGGAGGTGATCTGTCGCGTGCCGCAGGATATGACGGTTGTCTCGAACGGCCGGCTCGTCTCCGAGGAGATGGATTCCGCCGGCGGACTTAAGGCCGTGACATGGCGTCAGGACAAACCGCACGTGAATTACCTGGTCGCCCTCGTCGCCGGGCAGCTCAAGAAGATCGAATCGACGTACAGGGATATTCCCATCGCGTTCTATACGCCCGCGTCTCTGATCGAATATGCGGAGAACTCATTCGAAGGTACGGCGGACATGCTGGGTTTCTTCGAGAAAGAGATCGGCGTGCCCTATCCCTGGAATAAGTACGATCAGGCGGTGGTCTGTGATTTCGTGGCGGGCGGGATGGAGAACACGACCCTGACGATCTTGACCGAAGGCACGCTCCATACGAAGGAAACAGAGACTATCCGTTCGAGCCAGGGTCTCGTCGCGCACGAGCTGGTTCATCAGTGGTTCGGCGATTACGTGACGTGTAAGGACTGGAGCCACCTGTGGCTGAATGAGGGCTTTGCCGTGTATTACGAGAAGCTCTACGACGGCCATAAGAACGGGCGCGACGCCATGTTATATAACCTCTACCGTATCTCGCACGGCGTACTCCGGGACCGCTCCGAGCATAAACCGATTGTCACTCGTTCCTACGACCACGCCGGGGAGCAGTTCGACTACCGCGCTTATCAAAAGGGCGGCTGGGTGCTCCACATGCTTCGAACGGAATTGGGCGCGCCCATGTTTCGAAAATGTGTGAAGACCTATCTCGAACGCCACGCCTTGACCAGCGTAGTCACGGAGGACTTTCGTTCGGTGATCGAGGAGCTGACAGGGCGATCCTACGACCGATTCTTCGATCAATGGATTTTTCACGGCCGGCACCCGGATTTGAAAATCAACTATGAGTGGTCGCAAAAGGACGAGCTGGCCAAAATCTCTGTCGAGCAGACGCACAAAGTCACCGACAAGGTGATGCTGTTTCATTTTCGCACGAAAGTCCGTTTCGTCATAGACGGCAAGGTCCATGACCGAGAGATCGCGGTCGATAGTAAACAGCATGATTTTTATTTCCGACTGCCCGGCAAGCCCGAGATTGTCCGGTTCGACCCGGAGTATGGCTTGTTGGCCAACGTTACGTTCAACAAACCTTCGCCGCTGCTGTACGCGCAATTGGAAAACAAAGAGGATGTCGTCGGGCGTTTGAAAGCGGTCGATGCGTTGGCGAAGAAGAAAGACAAGAAAACAGTGGCTGAGTTGAAAAAGGCTCTCAACAACGATCCATTTCATGGGGTTCGGCAAAGGGCGTCGGCGGCATTGGGGGAGATTCATACCGATGAGGCGTTCGGGGCCCTTGCCGATTCACTCGATCAGCCGGATGCACGGGTTCGACATGACGTTGTCAGACGTATCGGCAATTTCTATAGACCGGAGAGCCTGGAACTGACCCGAAAGGTCCTCCGGACGGAGAAGAATCCCGCCATTCTGGAAGGTGCGATTCGCAACCTGGGCCGGTACCACCATAAAAAGACGCGGCGATTACTTCTGAAATACCTCAAATCCAGGTCGTTCCGCAATGAATTGTCGAGTGCGGCCGTCGAGGCGATTCGCATGTTGGATGAGCCGTTCTTCGTTGGGCCTCTTCGACAAATCCTAACCGACCGCGAGCGGGAATTCCGGTCCCGGGATTTTGCCCGCGCGCTTGAGACGCTGGCGCGAATCAGCCGGAACGAAGAGAATAAAACGAAAGTTCGTGAATTTCTGATCGGCTACGTGAACCATCGGAAGGATGCAATTCAGGCCGGGGCGATAAGATCGCTGGGCGCCCTTGGTGATTTTAGGGCGATACCGGTACTCGATACATTTTCGAGCGATAATCCGGATGACAGAATCGAGCGCGCCGCCGAAAGAGCCCTCAAGGACTTGCGAGACCGCAAAGAGCTTGTTCCCAATGAGATCATCCAGTTGCGCGAGACGGTCGATAAACTTCGGGAAGAAACGGATCAGCTCAAAAACGATGTCGACGACATTAAGAAGCGGCTGGAGGCCAAAGAGAACGCCACGAAAAGTGATGACGATGGGCATTAAGTTGTAAATCCGTAAACATGCGGCATTAGCACGTCAGAACACGGCATCTGGGATATCACAGTCCGTTTTGCTCGTGGCCGGAGGGGGGGATAATTGAAAAAGCGGATTTTGTGCGCACATTTCACGTGTAAAATCACACTATAATAACGAAAGCTGATATCGGCAAGTTCTTTGAACAGTGGATGATTGTGGATTCAGATTCAGACACACAATTGGTTGAAGCCGCCCAAAATGGCCATTTGGAAAGCTTCGGTGCGCTCTATGAGCGCTATCACAGCCCGATGGTTGCATTGGCTTATTCGATGCTGGCCGACAGGGACCTCGCGGAAGATGCGGCCCAGGAAGTGTTCGCCGTCGCCTGTCGCGACATCGGGAATTTGAAAAGTAAAGAACGATTCGCCGCCTGGTTGGCCGGTATTTGTCGAAATGTTTCCAGACAAATGCTCAGGGCCCGCAAGATCAAGACTATCGCTGCCGGCGATGAGTATGCCACCCGAGGCGATGACGATACACAGGATCGACGAGAAATCATTCGTCGGGCGGTTTGGAGCCTTCGGGAGGCCGAAAGAGAGCTGATTGTTTTGCGGTACTTCGACGGGTTCTCGCAGGCGCGGATCTCAGAGGTTCTGAATCTGACGCCTCAGGCGGTGAACGGCCGGCTCGTCCGGGCGAAACGTAAGATCGCAAAGTATTTGAAAAGAAACGGCTTGACGGGAGATGATTATGGGACATCCTGAAAACGATAAATGGCTCGATGAAGCGTTGAGTGAGACCATCGGCTCGGAAGAGACGCGGACGAACTTCGAAAAGTGGAAAGGGAATCACCCTCACGCCGTGGAAATGCTAACTTCGCGGGCTGAGCGGAAAGCTTCGGCTTCACCCAGCTCGCTGACGAGAAGGAGAATCATCATGAAGAGTCCAATCACAAAAGGAGCCGCGGCGGCGGTCATAATTGCCGCGGTGCTTATCGGGGTAAGTCAGTTCGGCGGTTCAGCTACAAGTGTCGCCTGGGGAGAAGTGATCGGAAGGCTGGAGGCCAGCCGAGGAGTCATCTTACGGCGGACCATGACCAGTTCTAATCGGCCCGGCGAGGTCGGTTATCGGATGATTTATGGCTGTCCGACGCACACTCGAACGGACCAGTACGAGGCAGATCGGATCACCAGTTCGCGCTATTGCGATTACAGCGCAAGAACCATGGTGCGAATCGAGCACGACGACAAACGATACGTCCGTCGTCCGATGAGCGAACAAGAGGCGCAGGATCACCGGGATGAGATAAGTCCCAAGGCCTGGACTGAGAAGTTTCTGTCCTGCGAGTGTCGAAATCTGGGGCAGAAAATGATCGATGGGATCCTGTGCGAAGGCCTTGAAACCACCGACCCGGCTTTCCTCGACGATTCCGATCCTCCCGTTGAGAGCCTGATGCTGCAACTATGGGTCAGTGTGGAAACGGGCTATCCCGTTCTGTTGGAGGGCAACGCGGTCAATAAACCCGATGATGGCGGACGAATCGAGGTCGTGCTGGACCAGTTCCAATGGGACGTAGAACTGGATCCGAGCGAGTTTGAGCCCAAGATTCCGCCGGATTACGAATTGACGGATTAGCAAACATAAGGATAGAGACAATCCTACATGCCGAGCCGGAGAAGGCTCGGCTTTTTTTGTGCGCTCTTCTGCAGGCAACAAAATGCAACCTTTGCGGTTTTCGTGCATTATAATAGGTGAAGACTGACTTCGGAGCGAAAGAATGGCAGACGACGCGTTGGAATGCTCACTGAGACCTCGGATCGACTCGATTGACGAAGACCGGACGCTAATGGCTGCGGCGCGCCACGACACGGACGCTGCCGGGAGGCTCTTTGACAAGTATTACAGCGAAATCCTTGGTTATATTTACCATTGTACTTTCAATAGCACCGTTGCTGAGGATTTGACATCGAATGTTTTTCTGGCCGTGTTCCGGCACCTGGGGCGATTTAGATGGCGGCAGGTTCCTTTTCGAGCCTGGCTCTTTCGCATCGCCACGAATGAGGTCCGGATGCACTGGCGACGGCAAAAACGCATCGGAATGGTCAGTCTTCAACCGGACGACGAACATTGCGGCGAACACTCAGTCGGTAACAGCATCGAGGCAAACGAGGAATATCGTTTGCTCTACAAAGCGCTGCTGGAATTGCGATTGAAATATCGAACGGTGATTATTCTCCGTTACTTCGAAGGAAAGACGATTGCTGAGATTTGCGAGCTCACGGCGACAAAAGAAGGTACGGTTAAATCCCAGTTGCACCGCGGGCTGGCCCGGTTACAGGATATCCTGGTGCGTTGGGGTGTATTAGCAGAATAGTTGGGAATGAGATCATGAGTGAGAATATTGAGAAAATAGAGAGCTACCTCAAAGGTGTTGTCCCGCCGGAACATGTGTCGTATTCACACCGGCAACGACTCCAGCGAGAAATTCTCGGAAAAATCGAAAGGAGACAGACCATGTCTGTAAGAATCAAGAATTGGAAGGTTGCAGCGGTGATTGCCGTTGTGTTAAGCGTCGGGGCTATATCCGTCGTGGGCGTCACGATTGGAAGGTATATTTATTTGGGCAAAAACGATGACGGCGCACACATTTTCCACACCGAAGATTGGGAGACCGTCGTTACACTTGACGATAGCCAAGTAACAGATGTGGAGCAAACCCGACAGGACCTGGAAGAGATCGAAGGCCTGAGGCAACAGGATAAAAGAGAGTTGCTGAAGGTCAAGATAATGACAGCGGACGGCACCCTTGAGATGAGAGTGCATGTGTACAAATATGAACTCTCAGACGGCCGAACAATCGACATGCCGGAAGGCATCGAGGGTGAATACGCACTTGGCGAGGAACGGTTCCAAGAGTGGCGTCAACTTGAAAAAGCAGGACCGGGAGAAGACCTCGGCACCTATGAGGAGACCGTGGAGGGTCGTGTCTTCAGCTTCGAACGAGAAAAGTACGTCCTCAATGACGGGACCGAAATTATCTGGTCCGTCGGTACACCTAAAGACGAGCAGTAGTCCCACAATTATATCCCCTACAGTCACAAAGGCCGGGCCCATTGGTTCGGCTTTTTTCATGCGCCCTTTCACGCCAATGACGGCATTCGTGGGGATAGCTTGAAGTTTTGCGGAAATCGGCATTTTTTCATACCCAAAAGGATGGTTCAGTTGTGTTATATGTGGTGTTAATCCTAAGCTTGGGAAAGTAACTGACGGATGCTCGAAGATCACGTGCTGATATGGAAGTTCAAGGGCGGCAGTCGCGAGGCGCTGTGTGGGATCTATCAGAAGTATAAAAAAGACCTTCTGAGACTGGCCACAGTCCTGCTCAATAATACCGGCGACGCTGAAGATGTGGTTCACGATGTATTCCTATCGTTCGCCCAATCGGCAGAGGCACTCAAGCTACATGGCAATCTCAAGAGCTATCTGCTGACCTGCATCGCGAATCGCGCCCGAAACATGAACCGGGTTCGTCAAAATCGTCGGACCGTCGGATTGGACGAGACCGAGCAAATCGTCTCAGACGCTAAGAGGCCCGATGAATGGATCCTATGCAGTGAGGAATTGAGGCGCTGGAGCAACATTCTGGCCCGGTTACCCTTCGAGCAGAGAGAAGTGATCGTCCTGCACTTGCGGGCCGGGATGAAATTCAGGCAAATCGCAAAAATGCAGGGCATCTCCGTCAATACGGTAAAAGGTCGATATCGATACGGACTGGATAAACTGCGGTCAATCTTGAATGGCGAGGTAGAAAAGTGAGATCGACAGAAGATATAGAAAAGATCGTAAGAAATCTGGATTTGGGCATAGAGACCAACGCCCGAACGGATCAAGTGGTGCTGAATGAATTATTAGAAGCACAAAAGAAATCAGAGAAACAAGATTCGGCTTCAACGTTGCCGAATATAAGGAGATTTATTATGAAAAATTCAATCACAAAACTCGCAGCCGCCGCAGTGGTTCTTATCGCGGTTCTGATCGGTATAGGTCATTTCGGGAATTCAAACTCAAGTGTTGTCTGGGCGGAGGTTGCCGAGCAATTTGAGTCCGTACCATTCTTTCATCTTACCATGTATATGGGTTATGATGGATCAGGAGAGAATAAAAAAATAGAAATATGGAAGTCTAAAGATTCACGCGTCAGGGCCCGGGAAGGGGATACGGTGATCTTTGCGGATCTAACGAAGAAGGAAAACAATATCCTCATTTATGACAGGTCCACAAAAACAATGGTGGATAATGCCGAAGATGCTCCCAGGTTCCTTATGATGTTGTGTCAAGACGGCCAATTCTCAATAAAAACTCTAACCGCCAGCTTTCCTCCTGGGGTCAAGGGGATCACTTCCGTTGAAGCCGCCGCTACGGCAGCGTCGAAAGAGACCGTTCTTTTTGAGGCGAAGCATGAGACGACGCCGGAACGGCTCACGATTTGGGCGCTTCGCCGGAGCAAACTTCCTATCCGATTATGCTACCACGATCCAAGAGAGAGCGAGTATGGCGATTTTTTCTTCGACTATTCGGAGCGGAAGGATCCTTCGTTTTTCGATCCCGATGCCTTTGCAAACGAGTAACAGATGCAGGATAGAATCAATATCATCCAATAGGCCGAGCTTCAGAAAATCAGCCTTTTTTGTTAAATCTCATTTGAAATCCTGTGATCGCATGAAAACTATGCACGATTTGAAAAGCACGCGCTTCTCTATAAAATCACGTCGCATAGCTGTGCAGGCCGGAGAAGATTCTCGATAGATTGACCCAGAGCAGTGTGATAATAATAGCGACCATGCCGGCGATGACCCAAAGACTGTTCGCACGCGGGTATTTCTTCCCGAACATATAGCGAAAATGGAAATACCCGAGAAAAATCAGCCACGAGGCCAGCGACCAGAGTTCCTTTGGGTCCCAGCCCCAGTAGTCGCCCCAGGCGAGCTTACCCCAATAGCTGCCCAGGATCAGACCGAGCGTCAGCAGGGGAAAGCCGAAGCGGACGATCGTATAGGTTGCCTGCTCGGGTGGCAGGAGATTCTCACCGGGCTTCGGATTCGTGCCCGCTAATTGACAGAACGCCTGGACGGTCGCTTTGGCCATGATGATGTATGATAGCATATACACAGCCACATGCGGCGTAAAGAGCCAGCTTTGCAATGCCGGGGGAAGATGTTGCGGTTCGGCGTGAAAGATGAGGCCGGCGGGGAACAGCACAATCACTCCAATCAGCATATCGGCGGCATACCCGCCAACGTTCAGTAGGCGTCTGCAGAACAGGGAAACCGGATAGATCATACCCAAGCAAAGGAAGACCTCGAAAAGATTCTGCAAGGGTACGTGGTTGACGTGAACCCACCTATGACCATAAGAAACAACAGCGATAGCGAAGCCGAGTAGATAGATTGCGTGTCCGGCTTTTCGTCGGCGCAGCAGCGTGACGATGAAGGCCAGCACATACGCGGTCATCGTACTGTAAATCAGTAATCCCTGAATGGTGTACTTAATTGACATTTATCTCTTTTTCGATCTTATCCTTGCAAGTATATGTCTGAGCCACAGATGCCAGATAATGCCGATGCAGAGCGCCCAATAACCGATATAGACCAAAGTCAATCCGGTATCGGAATAAACGGAGAGGATCGTGAATTGACCGGCCCGGTCATCGTACGACTGCTGGTAGAAATGGTACCCGCCGAAGTGGAGCGGATGGTTCACCTCGATATCCTTCTCGGCGACGACCTGCCCGTCCCGCACGACCTCCAACTCGCTGATAAAGTCTTTGATGGCCCTGTGAGCCGGCCGGTTATACGTGAGTTTGACCTTGGATTGCGTGTGGCCGAATCCCGGCATCAATGAGAAGACGTACTGTGTGGTGACCGCCCCGTTGGGGTCTGTCATTTCAATTTCGAGCGCCGGATTCGAGCCGGGACGCGGATCGTCAAAGGCGATTCTCTTTCCATCCTCAATGGACATCTTGAAGTTCTCGAATGTGCTGACGATTTTCGCCGTCCCACGCCCGCCGCCTAATTCGAATTCCTGGTCCACCTCGGCGGGAACGCTCAGGTTCTGCCCGGGGCTTGTTTCAATCTCTAAATACGTCGGTTCGTAATACTCGATTCGGAAATCCTTGAGCCCGATGGAAAAGGGCAATACTTCGAACTTTTTTTCACTCTGAAAAACTTTGTTATCGCTTTGGCCCTCGTAAATGATCATGCGGCCGGTTCGGATTTTCTCAATTCCGAGAAATCGTTTCTGTAGTTCATGCCCGGCTCGCGAGCCCCACATGCCGCCGGCCAGGACGAGGATACACCCGGCGTGCATCAGTAGGAGACCCGGCACGCGGATCAGACGGGGAAAGATGATAAGTGACACGATCAGAAGAATCGCAAAGGCCATCCAGTAAAGGGCCAGAGGAATGCGATTGAAGAAGGCCTCCGCCCGCGCGGCGCCGATAAAGGCGCCGTAGATCGAGAACACGGTCAGCAGGATAATGAGCGTCAGGGCCGCCCACATGACCTCTCGCCTGAACTTGCTCATTCGAAACCCTTCATGCCATTAACTACGTTTTGCATGATGCATTATGCCCCAAAACGCACGATTTACAAGGATAATTCTATACGACCTTTCGCGCTGGATGGTTCGTTTTCACTTTACTTTGAAGTTGTGAATACACGTCATCCGTTTTAAAATATTCCCTGACTGGTGAAAAAGAAAAACTTGTACCGTTTCTTGAAAGAGTCATATGTCCGTTCTTACGGTAGCAACACGCGGCGGGGCCCTGGCCATCGCCCAGACCGAGCATGTGGTCGCCACGCTGAAGAGAATCCATCCCGGCATCGAGATCGAGATCAAGCAGGTTACGACTACGGGCGACCGCGACCGGCGCACGGCCTTGTGGAATCTCAAGGATACCGGCTTTTTTACCTCGCAGCTTGAGGATGTCTTAACCGCCGGGCAGGCGGATTTTGCCGTTCACAGCTTCAAGGACTTGCCCACGGCAGAGCAGGAAGGTCTGACTGTCGCCGCAGTATTCGACAGGAACTTCGTCGAGGATTGCCTCGTCTGTGCTTCGCCGATTGATTCCATCGAGCCATTGCCGAAGGGAGCGAAGATGGGCACGTCGAGCCTCCGACGCGCCGCCCAGCTCAGGCACCTAAGGCCCGATCTCGAACCGACACCCATTCGCGGAAACGTGCATACGAGATTGAACAAGCTCGAAACAGACGACTTCGACGCCGTACTCCTGGCCCGTGCCGGATTGGAAAGACTCGGCCTGGCTGATCGAATCTCGTTTGTGTTCGATCCGGATGAATTCATCCCCGCCCCCGCCCAGGGTGCCTTGGCGATTCAAACCAGAGCCGATGACACTAAGACAAACCAACTCATCGCCGCCATCAACGATGCGAATGCCAAAACAACCACGTCCGCTGAACGGAAGATCCTCACTACCATGCAGTGCGGCTGCCACGCCCCCGTCGGCGCCTACGCTAAGATAATTGGAAGTGAAATTTCAATCCGTGCCTTTATCTCCGACTTGCAGGGCCAGGATTTCATCGCCCGTCAAGCCACCGGCCCCATCGCCGAAGCCGAGAATCTCGCAGAAAAACTCGCCCAAGACCTCCTCAGCGCCGGCGGTAAACAAATCCTCACTTCCCTCGAAAAATAATTGCTTTCCGTCATGTCGAGCGGAGCAGAGCTCAGTCGAGACATCTGGCTGCGAACGATGAGATTCTCTCGTTTGAAAGCAGATTCCTCTACTTCGCCCGCCTTCGGCGGACTCCGGTCGGAATGACGGGGTACACGCTCCATACGGCCCTTCAGTCGAAGTGGCAAAAAAGCAACCATTGAAAGTGAAAGGTACAGTTACTTGGGTATCGTATGAGACTTTAAGACGCTCGTTCCCGTGTAGCTGTTGTCGCTTTGGTAGTTCGTGATCGCGATTTCCTTTACAAAGTTCCTGGTCTTGGGATGATACCACTGGTCCGTTTTGACTTTCATGGGTTCGCCCATTTCGTTCTGGAGCGAGCTGATGATTTCAAAGTGCCGGCATTTCTCGAACGTTCCGGCCGGGACGGTGATCGTCTCATCCTTCAAACGCTTCGTTACGTATTCAATCGGGATAACGAAACCGCCGACGTCCATGTTGGTTTTGAGCGTTTTTTGTTCGCCCGGTTTCATGGGCCAGATTGCCGGAACGGGAGGATTGAACAAAAGAACCGCCATGTATTGGATGTCCATTTTACGAATCATGTTGTTCGGATCGATATAGGTGGTGGTTGGATTGGCGTCTTCCGTGCCCCATAGGGTTTTCAACAGATATCGCTTGGCCGCTCCTTCGCCTTCGATCTTGGTTACTTCGACCGTCCGGTCGCCTTTGATCTTCGTCGAAGGATCGCTAAAAGGACGAGGGCCTTCATGCTTATAAGTCCATTTTTCGCCGACTTTCCAATCTTCGGCATAAGCTGTTCCGCCAACGAGGATGGCCGTTACCATGACGGCTAAGAGATAATTGACGTTGCGCATTGGATTTTCCCTTTCATAAGAGTCGCTTGCTTTTTCGAATTGTACTATGGGTCAGAATTAAAATCAATGGTATCTTGTGCGTGGTTTTGGTATGGTAAGAATACATGGTGGGGTAAACCCCACCCTACCTTTGAAGCGATGATAGACGATGAAAAAAGGTTTTGTTTATTTGGTTGGCGCCGGTCCGGGAAGGGCGGATTTGATTACCGTTCGCGGGGCCGAAGTGCTCAGGATCGCCGATTGCGTGATTTACGACAAATTGGCCAATCCGGCCTTGCTGCATTGTGCGCGTAAGGACGCCGAGATTCTCCACGTGCCCAAGCGGATCGGCAAAGGGGCATGCACGCAGGACCAGATCAATCGGGTGCTCGTCGAGAAGGCCCAAAGCGGCAAGACGATCGTACGCTTAAAAGGCGGCGATCCATGTATGTTCGGGCGGGTCGCTGAGGAGCTAACCGTATTGATTGAGGCGGGGATCGGTTTTGAAATCGTGCCCGGTGTAACCGCGGCTGTCGCGGCGTCTTCCTATACCGGCATTTTGATGACCGACCGGGAATATAGCTCGCAGGTTACGTTCATTACCGGCCGGGAGGCGGCGGGCAAGGACCAAAGCAATATCGACTGGAGCGTTTTAGCGAAGTTTCCCGGCACGATTGTTTTTTATATGGGGATAGGGTCGCTCGAATCGATTGCCCAACGGTTGACAGAAAATGGCAAGCCTGCAGATACGCCGATAGCGATTATCGCCAACGCTACATTCCCGACGCAGCGCGTGCTCCGGTCGACGCTTGAGCGAGTCAGCGACGAGTGTAAGAAACAGAAGATCGAACCGCCGGCCCTTGTCGTGATCGGCGACGCGGCCAATAGCGATGCCAGGTTCGACTGGTTTATGAAGAAACCTCTGTTCGGTCAAAGTATCGTTATGACGCGAGACGCGACCGGCAATGCGGCTTTTGCAGCGAAGATTGTTTCACGCGGCGGCAATCCGATATCGTTTCCGACGATACGAATAACATCCCTTACGGAATCGAACGAGTTTCTGCGAGCCTTAGGGAAGTTCCATCAATACGATTGGATTGTCTTTACGAGCGGCAACGGCGTGGCGATTTTCTTCGAGGCTCTACAAAAATTGGGTAAGGACGCCAGGGTGTTCGGTCCAACAAAGGTGGCTGCGATCGGTAGCATGACGGCGGCGAAGTTAACCGACTTCGGGCTTACGGCGGATTTTGTGCCGGATGTTTTTACAGGCAAAGAGTTAGGCAGGCAGCTCATTCGTTCAACAAATGTACACGGGAAAAAATTTCTACTCTTACGCTCGCAGATTGCGTCTGACGAACTGGTTGATATTTTGGTCAGAGGCGGCGCGGAAGTGGACGACGTCGCCGTCTATACCGCGAAACCGGTAGAAGACGATTCGTCTTCTTTGGTAGAGGCAATTCGCAATGGGACGGTCGATTATGTGGCGTTTGCCAGCCCTTCTTCAGTCGATGCATTTTTCGAGCGGATCGATGTTCGCTCGTTTCGCTCATCTGGTATCAAGGCCGCATCGATTGGCCCGGTGACGTCCGAACGATTGGAGCAATTTGGCATTATCGCTCAAATAACGGCCAAAGAGCATACCCTCGACGGTTTATTGGATGCGATCGAGGAGAATGGAGTTCGATGATGGCTTTTCCACAAAAAAGAATGCGGAGGTTGCGGAGCAGTCCTTCGATGCGAAGATTGGTGCGAGAAACGGTTGTCAGCGTGGACGATTTGGTGTACCCCTTGTTCGTCCGTGAAGGCGAAGGGCTCAAGAAGCCGATCCCGTCCATGACGGGGTGCTTTCATTTTTCGCCGGGCACGATTGCCGCCGAGGCGGCTGAGGTAGCCTCTTTGGGCATCCCGGCGGTGTT
>Ga0180431_10005973_pt1 | contig 14595 bp, 7 predicted proteins | sample SS_ome_11_FD_132459 | JGI IMG/M metagenome (GOLD analysis project Ga0180431, IMG submission 132459) | Hypersaline lake sediment archaeal communities from the Salton Sea, California, USA - SS_1_MS_1 metaG | ecosystem: Environmental > Aquatic > Non-marine Saline and Alkaline > Hypersaline >... | reverse complement strand
GGCCACGCGCCAGAGGAGGCGGTCATGAGTGCCCTGATCACGAGCGCCCCGATCACGATCGCCCCGATCACGATCGCCCCGATCACGATCGCCCCGATCACGATCGCCCTCGCCTTCCTGCACGTGGGTCTGCTCGGCTTTCTCGCGCTCGGCTCGATCCCGATCATCATCCACCTGCTGCACCGGCGCAAGTTCCGCACGGTGATGTGGGCGGCGATGGAGTTCCTGCTCTCGTCGAGCAAAGAGACCGCCCGGCGCCTCAAGATCATGCAGCTTCTCCTGCTGCTCACGCGCATCGCCATCATCCTGTTCATCGTCTCGGCGCTGGCGCGGCCGCACCTGACCGGCGCGTTCTTCGCCGGCTTCCTCGGCCAGAGCCGCGCCGCCTCCACCATCATCCTCGACAACTCCTACAGCATGGACCTGCAGCAGGGCAACGCGACGGCCCTCGACCTGGCCAGGGAGGCCGCAGGCGCCATCGCCTCGACGCTGCGCCGCGGCGATTCGCTCGGGCTTATGACCCTGGGCCCCAAGCCATCGTTCGTGATCGACTCGACGACCGACCCCGAGTTCGTCACGCGCCAAATCCACGCGACCCCGCTCTCGCACGGCGGGACCGACGTGGTCAGCGCGCTCACCGAATGCCTCGAGCGCATGAAGGAATCGCCGCAGGCGCACCGCGAGGTCTTCCTCGTGACCGACGGCCGGCGCGAGGGCTGGCGCGTCGAAGATTCCGCGGGCTGGGAGCGCATCAACACGCTCATCGAGCAATGCGACCCGACGCCCAAGCTCTTCGTCATCGACGTGTCGGCGACCGGCATGGGCGACAACGTCTTCATCGAATCGGTGCGCCTGCCGAGCGCGCCGCCCGTCGTCGGCCGCGGCTACGGGGTCGAGTGCACGGTCCGCGCCCACGGGTTTGAACCCGCCGACGCGCCCGTCGTGACCCTCTACCTCGACGACGAGGAGCGCGAGGCGGGCCGCGTCAAAGGCACCGAGTTCAAGGACGGCGTCTCGACCGCCAAGTTCATCTTCAGGCCAAGGGAACCGGGCTGGCACTGGGGCAAGGTCGCCATCGGACCCGACGCCCTCGCGCCCGACAACACACGCTACTTCGTCTACGAGGTCAGGGACGCCCTGCGCGTGCTCTGTCTCGACGGCTCGCCCTCGTCGAGGCCGCTCGAGGGCGGCATGGACTTCCTGCGCATCGCGCTCGCGCCCGAAAAGCTCCCCGCCGGCCCGTCGCCGGGCGAAACGCCCGGCCCTGAGGAGCCCCTCGGCTTCACGGCGAACATCATCGCACCCACGGTCGCGCCCCTGTCGAAGTTCTGGGAGTTCGACACCGGCGACTACGCCGCCGTTCTCATCACCGACGCCCCGGCCTTTTCCGAGCGGGTCGCCGCCAGCCTCCGGAGCTACGCCTACAGCGGCGGGGGCCTCGTCGTGTTTCTCGGCGAGCGCATCCGCCCCGACGAGTACGCGTCCCTGGCCGATCCCGCGGGCGGGCAGCCGTTCCTGCCGGCGCGCGTCACGGGCCTCAAGGGCACGGCCGTGGAACTCGACGCGCCGGAAGCGCCCGACGCCACGCGCCTCGCCGAGTTCGACTTCAACCACCCCGTCATCAAGCAGTTCGAGGACGCCAAGGACGGCGACCTCACCGCCGCGAGCTTCTACCGCTACGCGGCCGTCTCCGTCGACGAGGACGATCCCGACGTGCACGTGCTCATGCGCTTCGACAACGGCGACCCCTATCTCATCGAGCGCCGCTTCGGCCGGGGCGTCGTCCTGTTGTGCACCTCGAGCGCGGACCTCAGGTGGTCGAACCTGCCGCTCAAACCCGTGTTCCTCCCGCTCATGCACCGGACCGCCTACTGGCTCGCACGGCGCGGCAGCGCGGCGCACGAGCTCACCCCGGGCGAGACGATCCGCTACCCCGTGCCCTCACGCCTCGCCGCTGCGACGCTCACGCTCCAGCGCCCGCGCGGCGGCTCGGAGATCGTCCGGCCCGTCCTCGCCGGCATCCCCGGCGAGAGGGCCGGACCAAAGCTCCCCACGCTCCTCTATGAAGGGACCGACCCGGCGGGCGCCTACACGCTCCTCGCGCCCAGCGCCGACGAGCGGATGGCCGGCGCGCCGGCCGTTGAAACGCAGTTCTGTGTCAACGTCAACCCGCGGGAGAGCGACCTGACGAAGGTCAGCCCGGACGTTGTCCGGTCACTGTTCAAGGCGACGAAAGTCGAGTACCTCGAGACCGACACCGACGTCCTGGGCCGCATCCGCACCAGCCGTCACGGCCGCGAAGTCTGGCGCTACCTGGCGCTCGCCGTCTGCCTCCTGCTGATGACCGAGTCCGTCCTCTCGCACCAGATAGACAGGGTCTAGTTCATCATGGCGCCGGAGTATGTCAGCACACTCGTCGAGAGGGAGACGCGCTTCCTCTTCAACACCCCGCTGTCGCCATGGTTTCTGGGCGGCATCCTCGTCGCCACCGCCCTGCTGGTCACCGCCCTCTACCTGCGCGACCTCCAGACGAAACGGACCCGCCGCCGGTGGCCGCTCCTCGTGCTCCGCCTCATACTCGTGGCGTGCCTGGCAACCATCCTCCTCGAGCCGACGATTGTCCGCCGCCACACGTACCGCGAGGAAACCAGCGTCATCGTCCTCGTTGACGCCTCGAAGAGCATGGAACGCCACGACACCCTCACGCGTCCGGCGCTGCGCATCGCCGCCGCGCGGCTCGCCGGGCTCCTCAGCGAGGAGCAGCTCACCCAGCTTGCCCAGGGCGCCACGCCCGACGCCGTGCTCTCCGACGAGCAGCAGGTGGCCATTGACGGGCTCGCCCGCATTGCCCCCGTCAAGGGGTTGCTCGGCAAGACGGGCAAGCTGGTCGAGGCCCTGCGCGGGCAGCACAACGTCGAGCTCTTCGCCTTCGCCGCCGCCACGAGCCCCGTCAAAGTCGCCGAGGGGCAGACGCTCAGCGACCTCGACCTCATTGACCAGACCGACACCGGCGGGCGAACCGACATCGCCTACGCCCTCAGGCTCATGCGCCAGTTCCCCGCCGAAAAGCGCATCGCCGCCATCATCCTCGTCAGCGACGGCGACGCCAACACCGGCCACAACCCCGTGGACGAGGCCCGGCTCATCAGCGCCGAGAACATCCCCATCTATACCGTCGGCGCCGGTAATCCCGACGAGCCGCGCGACGTCGAGCTCTTCGACGTCAAATCCAAGAAGTCCGTCTATGTCAACGACACCGTCGTCGTCACCGCCGACATCAAGAGCTCCGGATACGACGAGCAGGACGTGACCGTCACCCTGCGCTCCAAGGGCGACACGCTCAGCGAGGAGACCGTGACCCTCGGCGCCCGATCGCGCACGCGCCGCGTCCAGCTCAAGTTCGTGCCGACCCGCCAGGGACTGATGCCCTGCGTCGTCGAGGTCCAGCCCCTCAACGACGAGATCCGCGCCGACAACAACCTCAAGACCTTCGAGCTGGACGTCGTCAAAGGCAAGCGCAAGGTGCTCCTCGTCGAGCAATTCCCGCGCTGGGAGTGGCGCTACCTCAAAAACGCCGTCGGGCGCGACCCCGACTTCGACCTGACCATGGTGCTCTTCCACAGCAACGAACGGTCGGCGCGCGGCGAGCAGTACATCGACCGCTACCCGACGACCAAGCAGGAACTCTACGAGTACGACATCATCATCTTCGGCGACGTGGCCCGCGACGAGTTCAGCCTCAAGCAGCTCGAGCTCACGCACGAGTTCGTCGAAGAGAAGGGCCGCCCCTTCGTCATGGTCGCCGGCGACCGCTATTGCCCCTACGACTTCGCCGGCACGCCGATCGAAAGGCTGCTCCCCATCGTGCTCAAGAGCGATACGCAGGCCCGAGCCGGCCACACCGTGGATTCCGGCTTCAACCTCGAGCCCACGGCCGAGGGCTGGCAGCACCCGATCTTTGCGCTCGCGAACGACACCGAGGAGAATGACCGCCTCTGGGCCGAGCTCCCGCCGTCGTACTGGTGCGCCGACGTGGAGCGCCCCAAAGCCGGAGCGACCACGCTCGCCGTCCACCCGTTCCTGTCGAACCGCTACGGCAAGCTGCCCCTCGTCGTCGCGCAGCAGTACGGCGCGGGCAAAGTCCTCATGCTCAACATTGACAGCACGTGGCGCTGGCGCTACGAGCACGGCGACGTGTACCACTACCGATTCTGGGGCAATATCCTGCGCTGGCTCATCGCCACCCCCCTCGAGGGCGAGGGCAAGTACGTCCGCCTCTCGACCGACAAGGCCAAGTACCGCCAGGGCGAGCTCGTCACCATCACCGCCCGGGTACGCGACAAGGACTACTATCCCTTCAGCGCCGGGCCGGTCTATGCCGACGTGACCGACCCCTTCGCGAGCGTGCGCCGCGTGCCCCTCGAACTGCAGGACGCCAGGAACGGCCTGTATGAGGGACGGCTCACGGCGAGCACCGGCGGGAGCTGGCGCCTCCAGTCGGTCGTGCCCGACCTCGGCGAGGAAGGCTCACAAGCCGCGCTCAAGATCGAAGTCGAAACCGAGGCGCTCGAGGCCCGCAGCCTCCGGATGCGCGCCGGCCTGCTGCGCGACCTCGCCGAGATCACCGGCGGCCGCTTCCACATGCTCGACACGGCCGAGGCGATCCCCGGCGAGATCGAGCGCCTCAGCGCCACGAGCAGCGTCACTTCCCGCAAGGGCCTCTGGGATACCTTCTACGTCATCCTGCTCTTTGCCGGCTTCATTACGGGTGAATGGCTCTTGCGAAAGCAGAAAGGATACGTCTAGCCATGCGCACGAACACAGACGCGACCGGCAACGGCCTCCCGAGGGAGTTGAACCGGAAATTCGGCCAAGCGCGCCTGCGCATCCGCGCCATGAGCGCGCTCAAGGGCCTCGCCCTCGTCGTCCTGACCGTCCTTGCGGCCTTCGCCTTCGCCGTCGTGCTCGACCGCGTCTTCTACCTGCAAACGCCCTTCCGCGTGTTGGTCCTCGCCGCCGCGATCGCGGCCCTCGCCGTGTGCCTCGTGGCGAACCTCGCCCTGCCGCTGCTCCGGCGCTACACGGCAAGACAGATCGCCCTCAGCGTCGAGGACCGCCACCCCCGCCTCGGCGACCTCGTCGTAAGCACCGTCGAGCTCTCGGAAACGCGCGCCGCCGGCCGGCTCATCACCTCCTCACAGCTCGTCGATGCGCTCGCCGGCGAGACCCTCGACCGCACCCGGGACGTGGACTTCCGCTCCGTCGCCCCGTTCGCCGCCATCCGCTGGGCGCTGGTGCTCGCCGTGGTGCTCACCGGGATCGTCGGCGCCTACTGCATCGCCGAACCGCTCGTTGCGCAGAACGTCTTCGCGCGCATGCTCAACCCGACGGCCGACATCCCCCCGTTCACGCACACCTCGCTCGCCGTCGAGCCCGGCTCCCTGGCCGTGGCGAAGGGCAGTGACGTCCAGGTCGCCGCAATCGCCTCGGGCAAGGTCCCCGCGCAGGGCAAGCTTGCGTGGCGAACGGAAGGCGGCCGCTGGAAGCGTCGCTCGATCGCCGCCGACAGCAACAACGCCTACGAGTTCACGTTCAAGAACGTGCTGCGCCCCATCGAGTATCGCTATCGGGCGGGCGACGCGCGCACGGCCACCTACTCCATCGTGCCCATCGAGGCCCCGGCCGTCATCAACGTGGCCGTCACCTATCACTACCCCGACTACACCGGCCGCGGCAAGCAACCTGGCCCGTCGAGCGGCGGCAACATCCGCATGCTGCGCGGCACCCGGGCAAGCGTGACCGCCACCGCGACCAAAGCGGTCCGGAGCGCCTGGGTCGTCTTCGCGGACGGCACCCGCGCGGACCTCGACGTGCGCGGCGCCGCCGTCGGGCCGCTGCGCCTCATCGTCAACACCAAGACCACCTACACCTTCCACCTGCGCGACACGCACGGCTTCACGAACGCCGAGCCGGTGCCCTATACGATCGTCCCGCTGCCCGACCGCGAGCCCGAGATCACCATCACCGAGCCGACGGGCTCGCTCGATCGCACCACCGATATGGACGTGCCCGTCCGCTTCATGGCGCGCGACGACTTCGGACTCGCCACGATGCAGTTGCTTTACCACGCCACCCCCAAAACCCCCGCCGACGAGAAAGACCGCACGCCTGAGGACGACATCCAGGGCGCCGTGCCCATCGAGCTGCCGGAGCCGGGAACGACCGAGTTCGCCGCCGAGTACCTGCTCGAACTCTCGACCCTCGAGCTGCGCCCCGGCATGGTGCTCCGGTACTGGTTCGAGGCGACCGACAACGACACCGTGGACGGCCCCAAGACCGGCCGCTCCGTCGAACGCACCATCACCATCATCTCCGACGAGGATTCCTTCACCGTGATCGAGCGCGAGCAGCTCGCCCTCCAGCGCCGGCTTCGCAAGATCATCGAACAGCAAACGGCCAACAAGAAGCTCACGGAGCAGCTCGAGACCGAGCTCGCCGACAAGACCGAACTCTCGCCGCAAGAAACCGACCGCCTCGACGAGGCGAAACGCGCCGAGGACGCCATCGCCGCCTCCACCAAGGAGCTCGCCGACGACTTCGACGCCACGACCGAGAAAATGGAGGAGAACCCTCTCATCGAGACAAAGTCCGTCATGCGCATGAAGGACATGAAGGCCGCCCTCGCCGATCTCGCCCGACGCGAGATGGCCCAGGCAAGCTCGCAGCTCAAGTCCGCCCGCGAGACCCAACAACCCGACGAGCGCTCCCGCCAGCTCGACCAGGCCGGCAAGACGGAGGAGGAAATCCTCGAGGCCCTCAACCGCATTGACGAGCAGTTCGACAAGCTCCAGGACGAGCAGCGCCTGCTGAGCCTCGCCAAGAGCGCCCAAGCCATGGCGCGCCAACAGGACAAGAACGCCGACCAGACCCGAGACGCGCGCCGCGACCTCTCGGGCAAGCCGCCCGAACAGCTCGACGAGGAACAGAAGCGCCGCCTCAAAAAACTCGTAGACCGCGAGCGCAAGCTCCAGGAGAAGCTCGAGGAGTTCCAGGAGCAGATGCAGCGCACGATGAGTCAGCTCGAGCACAAGGGCTCCGAGGACGCCGAGGCGGTCAAGAACGCCCTCGAGTCCATGAAAGAAAGCGGCCTCGCCGACAAGCTGCAGCAGGCGATGCAGGACCTCCAGGCCAACCACCTCAACAAGAGCCTCAAGCCCCAGAAGGAGGCCTCGGACACCCTCTGGCAGATGGCCAAACGGCTCGAGGCCGCCCAGATGGCCAAGCTCGGCAGCGAATTCGAGAACATCGACCAGGCGATGCAGGCGCAGATCGCCGAGATAGACCGCCTCATCGAGCTTCAACGCGAGATCATCGCCTCGACGCAGAAGCTCCCCACCGGCGAGGAGGCGCGCGAAGACGGCGACGGCGATGGCGGCGACGACGCCGTTGCCGACATGCTCGACCGCTACGGCAAGGTCGAGGAGTCGCAAACGCGGCTGCACGAACGCGCCGGCGACTTCCGCGACTTGCTCGCCGAGATCTTCGAGCAGATCGTCGTCGTCGGCCTCGACCCGGTCACCCCGCTTCGGGCCGCCGTCAACTCGATGCGCGACGCCGCCGGGCGGCTCGGCGAGCTCAAGCGCGGCGACGCCCTCGCCGACGAGCAACGCGCGCTCGAGGCCCTCCTCGAGGCGCGCGGGCAGCTCGCCCAGGCCCTGGCGAAAATGATGGCCGAGTCGCAGATGACCATGATGCAGCAGGGCCTCGACAAGCTCGCCGAGATCATCGAAAAGCAGCGCAAGATCAACGACGACACCAAGGACACCGACGCCCAGCGCCCCTCGCGCCAGGAGCTCAGCGCCGCCTTCCGGCGGCTCATCGAGCGGCTCGGCAACCGCCAGGGCCGCCTCGGAGACGAGGTCATCGAGCTGGGTGGTCAGTTCCGCCGGCTCCGCGAGATCGGCGAAAAAATGGGCGAGGTCTCGACCATGCTCAAGGAGCTGCGCACCGGCAAGGACACGCAGACCGAGCAGGACAAGATCCTCACCGCCCTCATGCAGCTCCAGTTCCAGCTCCAGGCCCAGATGGACGCCATGATGATGGCCGCCGGAATGAGCGCCGCCCGGGGCACCGCCGGCACCGGCAACCGCGACGGCACCCAGCAGCGCCCGCGCCTCATCCCACTGCCCGAGGGGGGCCTCGCCGACATGAGGCTGCCCGACCGCCTGCGCCGCGAGCTGCTCCAGGCCTGGAACGAGAAGTACCCCGAGAGCTTCCGCGAGCTGCTCAGCCTCTACTACAGGCGGCTCTCGGACGAGGAGAACCCGTATTGAGGCACGCACCATGAAGCGGCGACACCCGTTCCACACAAGCCTGAGCGTGGCCTTGCTTGTCGCGGTCACGTTGGCCGCCGTGCCGCACGGCGCCGCCGCGAAGATCCCCCTCCAGGTCCGCGACGCAACCAAGGAAGGCCTCGACTACCTCGCGCGCACGCAGAAGGACGACGGCTCGTGGCCCGACTACTACGGCCAGAGCCCCGGCGTCGTCGGCCTCGTTGTGCTCGCCTTCTTCGCGCACGGTGAAGTCCCCGGACGCGGCCCGTACAAGGAAACCATCGAGAAAGCGCTCGGCTACCTGCTGGCCAACGCCAACGAGGAGAACGGCCTCATCTCGCGCGCCGGCAGCCAGGAAATGTACAACCACGGCTTCGCCACGCTCGCGCTTGCCGAGGCCTACGGCATGTCGAAGCGGCCCGAGGTCGAGCGCGTCCTGCGCAAGGCCGTGGACCTCATCGTGCGCTGCCAGAACCGGCGCGGCGGTTGGCGCTACAACCCCGTCCCGGCCGACGACGACATCACCGTGACCGGCTGCCAGCTCATGGCGCTGCGCGCCGCCGACAACGCCGGCATCAACGTGCCCCGCAAGACGATTCAAAAAGGCGTCGAGTACATCGAGTCGTGCTACTCCTACGGCGGGTTCGGCTACCAGCCCGGCGGCTCGCCCAACACCCCGCGCACCGGCATCGGCGTCCTGCTCCTCCAACTGCTCGGCAAGGAAGACAGCGAGAAAGTCAAGAAAGGCGTCGAGTACCTCAACACGCATCCCCCGCGCCATCCCGGCCACTACTTCTTCTACGGCACCTACTACTGCGCGCAAGCCATGTTCCAGTTCGGCGGCGCCGACTGGAAAAAGTGGAACGACGACATGACCAGGGAGCTGCTGCGGCTCCAGATCAAGGCCCCCGGCACGGAGCACGGAAGCTGGCCCCAGACCGGTTCCGCCGGCGGCAAGGTGTTTGCCACCGCCATGTCGCTCCTCGCGCTCGAGATCAACTGGCGATACCTCCCCATCTACCAGCGATAAAACAAGGACGGACGCATGAAACGCTATCGAAACCTCACCGTGGCACTCGGCGCCACGCTCGCCCTGCTCGCCTGCCCCGCCTGGGGACAGGGCCGAATGGGAATGCGGCCGCCCCACGGCGACCTCGAGCAGATCACCGAGTCGAAGCCGCTCACCAGCGACGTGCTGCACCTCAACAACGGCGACAAGATCTCCGGCACGATCCTGCGGCTCGATGACGGGATGCTCGTCGCCGCCGGCGAGCTCGTCGAGGGCGACGTCCGCGTCCCGCTCACACACGTCAAGCTCGCGCTGTTCCGCACGCCCAAAGACCTCCCCGAGCTGCCCGGCGACCGCCTCATCTTCCCGAACGCCGACCGCCTCAGCGTCACCCTCAACGGCCTCCAAAACGACGTCCTCAAGGCCACGACCAGCGCCGGCGACACGCTCGACATCAAAACCGAGCGCCTCACCGGCGTCGTCTTCGCGCGCAAGCCCCACACGGTCTACGAAAACGACTTCGAGTCCGACGACCTCAAGGGCCTCACCCCGGTCAGCGGCAAGTGGGCCATCGAAGACGGCCGCCTCGTCCAGAAAGAACGCAACGCCTCGTTCTCCAACGCCACGCTCAAAGTCACGCAGGACGGCCGGTTCCAGTACGAGTGGACGGCCAACCTGCTGTCCGGCTACACGTACGGCTTCTACTTCTTCGCCGAGAACAACCAGTCGGTCCACGGCGGCACCTCGTACTTCGTGCTGGCCCAGGGCCGCAGCATCTACCTCTACAAAGCCCTCAACGACCAGCAGCATTACTACGCCAACTACACGATACCCAAGCGCACCAAGCGAACGCAGTTCCGGCTCGACTACAACCCCGACAACGGCCACATCGTCCTCATCGTGGACGGCAAGGACGCCTTCCGCTATCGCGACCCCCAACCCATCCAGAGCGGCCGCTTCGTCGTGCTGCGCGTCGACAGCGTCGGCGAATTCGACGACGTCGTCGTCAGGCGCCTCGGCGGCGGCCGCATCCTCGCCCAGGAGGCCAAGGCCCGCGGCCGCGACATCGTCTGCCTCGCCAACAACGACGAGGTCTCCGGCACCGTGCTCGGCATGGACGCCGAGACGGTGCTCATGAAAACCGACTACGACGAGGACCCCGTGGATATCCAGCGCAGCTACGTCTCCTCGGTCACCTTCTACCGCCAGGCCGCCACGGCGGCCGGAGACGACAGCGCGCGCATCACCCTTGTCAACGACGACGTCATCACCGGCCGATTGGTCCAACTCGACGCCGAAACTCTGGTCGTCGAAACGGACGTGCTTGGCCGCGTCACGCTCGCGCGCGCCCTGGTCCGCGAGCTCAGGGCCGCCGACGCGGTAGGCGAACCCATCGGCGACGCGCGCGATGAAGAACCAGTCCCCGTGCTGAGAGGCGTGCAACGCGGCCGATTCGGAGGCGGCGGCTTTGTTGTCATTGATGACGGGGACGAACAGATCATTATCGAAAACGAGGGCGACGATGACGTGTTCTAGGGCGCCGCTACCTGGCCGCCTTCATATCACGACGGGGGACGCATCATCGAACTGAAAGAACGTATCCTCGATCTGCTGCGCGCCGAGAAAGGCCGCCCCCTCCGGCGCGGCGCCATCTTCTCGCGGCTCGGCATTCCGCGCCCCCGACAGGCCGCCGCCCGCAACACCCTCGCCGACCTCGCGCGAAACGGCGACGTCATCCGCCTCAAGCGCGGCTTCTTCACGCTGCCGCGCCCCCACCAGCTCGTCGCCGGCGTGCTCAAGGCGCACCCCCGGGGCTTCGGCTTCGTCGTGCCCGCCGACGAGTCGCTCGAAGACATCTACGTCCACCGCGAAAACATGTCCACCGCCCTCGACGGCGACACCGTGCTCGTGCGCTGCCTGCCGCCCCTGCCCTACAAGCACGCCAAAGGCCCCGAAGGCGTCATCGTCGAGGTCACCAGGCGCCGCAGCTCCCAGGTCGTCGGCACCCTGCGCAAGAGCGGCCACTTCCACTACGTGCTCCCCGACAACCCCGCCATCTTCCAGGACGTGCTCGTCCCCGACGACGCGCTCGGCAAAGCAGCCGTCGGCGACAAGGTCGTCGCCAAAATCACCAAGTGGGAATCGAAGCACCTCAACCCCGAAGGCGCCGTCGTCAAAGTCCTCGGCCCCAGCGGCAACATCCGGACCGACATCGCCGCCGTCGTCGCCCGCTACGAGCTCCCGAAGGCGTTCCCCAGAGCCGTCTTTGCCGAAGCCCGCGCCGCGCCCGAGACGGTCCCGCCCGAGGAAATCGCCGCGCGACGCGACTTCCGCGACGAGCCGATTGTCACAATCGATCCAAAGACCGCCAAGGACTTCGACGACGCCGTGCACCTCCACCGGGAGGCCGGCGGCCGCTGGCGCCTCGGCGTGCACATCGCCGACGTCGCCCACTACGTGCCCGAGGCCGGCGCGCTCGACCAGGAAGCCGCCCGGCGCGGCACGAGCTGCTACCTGCTCGACACCGTCATCCCCATGCTGCCCCCGAACCTCTCCAACCACCTCTGCAGCCTCCGCTCCCGCACCGACCGCCTCACCCGCTCGGTCATCATGACGTTCGGCGACGACGGCATCCTCCAGCGCTACGACATCTGCCGCAGCGTCATCAACTCGAAGCGCCGCTTCACCTACGAGGAGGTCCAGACCATCCTCGACGGGAAGAAAGGCTCGCGCTTCGCCGCCACCCTCAAGGACATGGCCGCGCTCGCCGGCGTGCTGCGCGGCCGCCGCCGCGAGCGCGGATGCGTGGACTTCGACGTGCCCGCGCCGAAACCCGTCGTCGGCCCAAGCGGCGAAGTCGAGTCGTTCGAAATCGAGCGCCGCGACGACGCCCACGGCCTCATCGAGGAGTTCATGATCGCCGCGAACGAAACCGTCGCGCACCACCTCCTGCTCAAGGCGCAGCCGACGGTCTTCCGCGTCCACGAGGAGCCCGACGAGGAGAAGCTCGCCGAGTTCGCCATGCTCGCGCGCCACTTCGGCCACGACATCTCGACCGCCCCCTCACCGCGCGAGATCCAGCGCGTGCTCGACGAGGCACAGGGCGCGCCCGAGGCCTATCCACTCGGCGTCGCCTACCTCCGCTCGATGAAGCTCGCCAAGTACGCCGTCGAGAACATCGGCCACTTCGGGCTCGCCTCGGACGCCTACCTGCACTTCACCTCGCCCATCCGCCGCTACCCGGACCTCGTCGTGCACCGCAGCCTCGACGCCCGCACACCGCGCAGCGCCACAGCGCGCGAGGAGCTCGAGGCGCGCCTCGCCCAGGCCGCAGCCCGCAGCTCCGAGACCGAGCGCACCGCCGAGGACGCCGAAACCGAGCTGCGCACGATAGCCACGCTCCGCTACCTCGACCGCCTGCTTCGCGGCAAACGGCCCCCCGTCCTCGACGGCATCGTACGCGACATCAAGTCCTTCGGCCTGCAGGTGAGCCTTGTGGACTACCTGATCGAGGGCACCGTCCGCCTCTCGTCGCTGGTGGACGACTACTACCGCTTCGACCGCCACGCCAAACGCCTCGTCGGCAGGCGGCGGCGCAAGGTCTTCAGCGCGGGGATGCCGCTCAAGGTGCGGCTCAGGCGGGTAGATATCTTCACGCGCGAGATCGAGCTGACCCTGGCCGCCCACGCCAAATGACCCGGCCGGCGGCCTACTCCTCGGTCACTGGCTCGCCCCTCACACGAGGTGATCCCACCGGCCCCCGCGTCTAGCGTCTGACTGCGCAGGTTCGCGTATGCCCCGCCCAGCCGCGAAGCGGCGACGGAACCTAGCCTGGGGCGTCAGCCCCAGGGAAGGGGGGGTGACGCAAGAGTCAACCGAGCACCGAAGGCCCGCCGGAGGCGGGTAGATGCGACAGAACATCGCTCGAAATCACACGAACACTCTGGTAACCAACCACTAGTCCGAGACGGACGTCGTCCCGGACGCATCGCCGACGCTCTCCTCGACGGACTGCTTCAGCACGAGGTCGAACTTCACCCCCGGCGGCAGCTCCCCCTGCTTGCCCGCCACATTCAGGATGCACGCCCACCCTTTCTCGCCGGAACGGCATTTGACCAGCAGCGTATTCCGGCCCTTCTTGAGCGTGATCTCCACCGCTCTCTCCTCGTCGAGCGGCTCGGGAGCGTCCAGGACCTCTGCTTTGTTGAGCCAGACCGTGCTCGGGCTGTCGCACGCGAACGCGAGCAGGACGCCCGTGGCGGCCTCGGCGTACAGATTCAGCGCCGCGTAGGCCGACCCCTTGGCTGATTCGCCGAAGATCTGCGCAAAGTCCACCATGCCGTCCGGCTGAAGCGCCTCCACCGGCAGCGGCTGCCAGGCGAACCGAGCACCGTTCCACTTACAGCCGCGTTGGAAGTCCACCTTCTTCTCAGGCGGATAGGCCGTCGCGCCGCCGCCGTCCGCCCCGTCGGGAAACGGGCCGATGACCCGCACGTCGAGCCACTTGTACACGTCGAGCCGCCCGCTGCGGTACGCCTCCCCGAGCACCGTGATCCTCACCGGCAGCGTGACGCGGCCGAGCGGCACCCCCTCGACCAGCGTCAACTGCGCCGGGATCTCGGCGGCCCGCCCCCCGCGCAGGCGCCACCCGATCGTCGTGCCCGGAACCAACAACACACCGGACGGCGCATCAACGATGATCCGGCCCGTGAGAAGCTGCTCGAGGGTATTGGTGAGCTTGAACGTCAGTGTGCGCGTGATCTCGCCCCCGGCCTTCGCCGGCTGCGGCGCCGGGTCAACGGAGACCTCCCACTCGAGAAAGTCCGTGTCCATCGGCAGCGCCGCGGCTTCCTCCGCCGGCCCCGTGTCGGCCCCGTTGTCAATGTCGAGCCCTTCGGCGTCGCCTTCCTCCGGCGCCTCGACGACCTCCGGCTCCGGCCCCGTATGCCGCTCCTTGGCCTTCAGCCCACAGCCGGCCGCGAGGGCCGCAGCAAGCAGCACGCCCGGAATGTATGACACTCGCTTCATTGGCCGCTCGCTCGTGTAGTGCGTCTAACGCTTCTTTACATTCGGCAATCTGAGCTATGCGTTTCCCTGCCGGCTTCAGCCGGCACTCCCGCTTGCCACCGGCTTCAGCCGGTGGTCTCCCGGCACCTAAGGAACCCACCTGAGCCGGCTGATGGTCATGAGGCATATAACTTGGAGTGTCCTGTGCCCGTGTAGCGCAGCAACGCTCGGGGGTCATTGTTGGCC
>Ga0180431_10005972_pt1 | contig 14595 bp, 9 predicted proteins | sample SS_ome_11_FD_132459 | JGI IMG/M metagenome (GOLD analysis project Ga0180431, IMG submission 132459) | Hypersaline lake sediment archaeal communities from the Salton Sea, California, USA - SS_1_MS_1 metaG | ecosystem: Environmental > Aquatic > Non-marine Saline and Alkaline > Hypersaline >... | reverse complement strand
TCGGTGACAGGATATTCTATGATAAATTAGATCTCATGGTGCTCAGCCGCTCGATGGCGAGCAGGGAGGGGCATGATGGTAGATCCTCTGGTCCATTCGCTACGGCAGCTCAGACGCAGGCTCGCAGTTCAAAAGTGGATTCGGCTGAACCTCGAAGGGCTGCTCTTCTCCCTTTCGGCCTCGTGCGTGTGGGTGCTTGCTATGAAGCTCTTCCCGGTCTTGGGCAATCCCATGCCGGTATGCGGCGGATTGGTGGGTTTGGGGGTCGTGGCGGAGACTGTGGTGGCTTTGCGCGGCCGGCCCGATCTTGTGGGCGCGGCGCTCGCGGCTGACAGGCGACTGGGGATGAAGGAACGATTCACGAGTTCCCTGGAGCTTGCGGGCGTACAGGGGCCGATGGTCGAGGCGGTGCATGTGGACGCGCGGAGGCACCTGAACCGGCTTGATTCCGGGAGGGACTTCCCGTACGGGGTGCCGCGCTCGTCTCGGATGCTGGGCGTCCCAATTCTGCTGTTCGGGCTGGTCAACATACTCCCTCCGCTCGACCTGCTGCATTACCAGGAACAGAAGGAGCAGGAAGAGGCGCAGAAGGCGGCGGTATTGGTGAGCGCGGAGAAGCTGAGGGCCGCGATAAGCCCGCTGCGCAAGCCGTCGCAGGAAGCCGTCGGCGAGCTCGGCGAGGTGACGGGAGAAATAGAACGAGTGGCCGAGGCCCTGGAGAGCCAGGAGATAACGGAGAAGCAGGCGCTGGCGCAGATGAAGAACCTGGGAGCGAAGCTGCTGGAGCACCGTGAGGCCATGCGGAGAGATAATCCCGTTCCGAAGCTTGCCGGCAGCATGTCACAACTCGGGATGGCCCAAGACCTGGCGAACAGCATCCAGCAGGGGCAGATGGGAGAGGCTGCGCAGAAGGCCGAGGCCTTGAAGAAGAAGCTCCGGGAAGGCGGGCTGACGGAGGAGGAGAAGGAGAGTCTGAAGAAGGACCTGGAGCAGCTTGCGGAGATGATGGGCGGGAAGGACACGTCTCTGGGGAAAGCCCTTGCCGAGGCGGCTCAAAGCTTGGGCGTGGATGATTTGGGGGCTGCGCCGGCGGGGCTGGAGACGGTGGAGCTTTCGCTTGAAGACATTGCCTCGGCGCTGGAGCAATTGGAGAAGATGAACTTGGCGCTTAAGGACCTTGCCAGATGGCAGGGGGAGTTGCTGGGCCCGAGTGATTTCTGTCGTTTCTGCGGGATGCCGCTGGAGCCCTGCGAGCTTGGGGAGCTGTGCGAAGGAGGCTGCATCGGTGGTGTGTGCAGTGGGATATGCGGCAGGTGCGCCGGAATCGGCGGAGCTTTCGTAGAGGGCGAGGGGGGAGTTGGCGAGGGTATGGGGTACCGCGGTCACGGCAGGGGAGGGATGGCCGGTGAACTGCCCGAAGGTGATGTGAGCTTCACACCTACGCTACTGCCGGGCGAGATGACGAAGGGTAAAGCGTTGATGGGAATCCTGCAGAGGGGGACGCCGGACGAAGATGCCGAGTCTCAACTGGAATACGTGACGTCTGCCTTTGTGGAGGTCCGGCAGGAGGCGGAAGAGGCCCTGATGAAGGAGGAAATCCCGCCCGGGGCGAAGGAGTTCGTGCGGCAGTATTTCGGGTCGCTGGAACCCCGGCGCGCCGGGCTTGCAGAGGCGGCCGTCGATTCTGAATAGGACGCTACGCCTGGAGCAGCAAGATGGCGTTGACGCGGCGAGATTTTCTGGCCCTTGCTGCGGTTATGCTGATCCCCGGCTGCCGGCGTGCCGCGGGCCCGGCGGGGGCGAGGTATCTCGCCTGGGGCCAAGCGGGACGAAGCGGGGGCTCCTTCATACGGCCCCGCGCGATTGAAGCGATAGGGGATGAAGTCTACGTCATAGACACAACCGGCCGCGTACAGGTCTTCACACTGGAGGGGGAGTTCAAGAGGAGTTGGTCCCTCCCGGAGTACGAGAAGGGCACGCCTACGGACATCACGCCGGACGGCAAGGGGAGCCTGGTGATACCGGATACGCACTACAGTCGGATTCTGGAGTTCACGACGGGAGGGGAACTGCTGGCGGAGTGGGGCAGCTACGGCACGGGCGAGAGCGAATTCGTTTATCCGACGGGTGCGACGCTGGGGCGGGACGGGAGCTATTACTTTTCCGAGTACGGGATGGGGGCCGAGCGGGTCCACGTGTTTGACGCGGACAGGAATTTCCTGCGGCGGTGGGGGAGCCAGGGAAGTGGGGAGGGGCAGTTCTCGCGGGCGATGGCAATCGGGATCGACGACGAAGGGACGGTCTATGTGGTGGACACGGCCAACCACCGGGTGCAGTGCTTTGACGGGGAAGGGAAGCTGCTGCGGATCATAGGGAAGCCGGGGGGAGCGCCCGGGCAGTTGAAGTACCCTGAAGATATATCCTTCGCGTCGGATGGCAGCATTTTCGTCTGTGAGTACGGCAACCATCGCATCTCCAGGTTTCGGCGCGATGGGACTTTCGTCGCATGCTACGGTCGCCCAGGGCGTGAGCTTGGGGAGTTCAACGGACCCAGGGGCGTTGCCGTGTCGGAAAGCGGCTTTGTGTTCGTGGCGGATACCGATAATCATCGCATCCAGCGGATGGAAGTGAGGGAACTGAGGTGAGCTACGTTCCGCGCTTTGCGTTCCCGTGGATGCTGCTGCTCTTGGGGCTGGTGCCGTGGAGCGTGTGGGCAGGAATTCGGATACGCTCGCTGCCTCCGGTTCGAAAGGTGATGGCCGTGGTGCTGCGGTCTCTGATGCTCGCAGCCCTGGTGGTCGCTCTGGCCGGCGCGGAGCTGGTGAAGAGGAGCGACAGGCTGGCGGTGTTCTTCCTGCTGGATCATTCCAACAGCGTTCCGGAAGCGGTGCGCCTGGGATCGGCGCAGTTGGTGCGCAACTACTGTGAACAGTTCATGAGGCATAACGACGAGGCCGGAGTGATCGCTTTCGGGGAAGAGGCGAGCATCGAGACGAGTGTCGCCCCCGCGCTTAAGCTCGATGAGATCAAGTCGTTCGTGGGGGGCGAACAGACGGACATGGCGGGCGCGATTCGGCTTGCGACGGCGGCCTTTCCCCAGGGATACATGAAACGCATGGTGGTTTTCTCGGACGGCAACGAAACCCGCGGGTCGGCGCTGGAGGAGGCCAAGCTGGCGCAGGCTGCGGGAATCGAGGTAGGCGTGGTGCCTTTGATGATAGGAGGCGGAAGCGAGGTTCGGATCAGGGACGTGATATCTCCGAGCAAGGTCAATGCCGACGAGCCGTTTCAACTCCGGGTGGAGGTGGAGGCCGACCAGGATTGCGAGGCGACGCTCAGACTTTACCAGCGGATGAAGAGCGGCAAGCAATTGATGCGGGAACAGAAGGTGACGGTGCACAAGGGGGTGAACCCGTTTCTGATGGCGCAGGAATTGCGCGTCCCGGGCTTTTACGAGTACGAGGCCACGGTGGACTCGGACGCCGACACGATTCTGGCGAACAACGAGGGGCGGACGTTTTCGGTGGTTCGCGGAGAACCGACGGTGCTATACGTGGAAGGAGACCCGGAACACAGCTTGCGGTTCGGTCCAGCGCTCAAGGCTGAGGGGCTTAACGTAATGAGCGCGAATCCCGCAAGCATGCCGACCTCGCTGGCGCAGTTCCAGAACTACGATGTGGTTGTGCTTTCCGACGTCAGCGCGACGGACCTGTCGAGCGATCAGCTCAAGTCAATCGAGCTGATGGTGCGCGACCTCGGCATCGGGTTCGTGATGATCGGCGGCCCGAAGTCGTTCGGCGCAGGTGGCTACTTCGACACGCCGGTCGAGACGGCCCTTCCGGTCAGCATGGACATCAAGCAGCGGAAGATTCTGCCGCGCGGGGCCTTGGTGCTGATCATGCACACGTGCGAGATGCCCGAGGGCAACAAGTGGGCGCGGGACATAGCGATTGCGTCTTTGAAGGTGCTTTCCTCGCAGGACTTGATGGGAACGCTTGCATATCACTGGCAAAGGGGCTCCGACTGGATATATCCCCTGCAGCCGGTGGGCGACAAGACGAAGATGGAGGGCTTGATCCATCAGGCAAGCACGTCGATCGGAGACATGCCGGACGTGGGCACTACGCTGGAGATGGCGTATCACGCACTGAAAGACGCCGACGCGGGGGTCAAACGGGTGGTGATCATCTCTGACGGGGACCCGGCTGCTCCCTCGGCCGGGCTTTTGGATGTACTTGCTGCCGCGAAGATTGCGGTGAGCACGGTTTGCATATGGCCGCACAGCGCCAATGACGAAGCAATGCTGAACTGGATTGCCGCCAAAACGGGGGGGCAGTACTACAGGGTGCAGGATCCCACCAGGCTGCCGCAGATATTCGCCAAGGAGGCGGCGGTGGTCAAGCGGGGTCTTCTGAACGAAAAGGAGTTCGTGCCGAAGCTCAACCATTCGTCGGACGTCGTGCAGGGCTTCTATGAAAGCCCGTTCCCCAGCCTGAAGGGGTACGTTGTAACGACCGCCAAAGACAACGCGACGGTTCCTCTAGTGTCGGAAGACGAGGACCCGGTTCTCGCGCACTGGCGTTACGGGCTGGGAAAGTCGGCGGCTTTCACCTCCGACGTTACCGGTCGCTGGGCTGCGGAGTGGCTGAACTGGGAGGGTTTCAACCGGTTCTGGGCGCAGACGGTCCGGTGGGCGTTGCGTGAAGTGATGCCGACGGATTTTCGGGTGGAGACAAAGGCCGCGGGCGGGACGGGGTACGTGAAGATCGACGCGGTTGACGAGGGGGGGCGTTTCGTGAATTTCCTCAGGCCGAAGGGGGTAGTCACGGGGCCGCCGCCGGGTTTTGAACGGCAGGAGCTGCAACTTATTCAGACGGGCCCCGGCATCTACGAGGGGAAGTTCCCTCTGGAGCAGCGCGGTGTCTACATGATGAATCTTTCCTACACTTTGGAGGACGGATCGCAGGGATTATTTACCACGGGCCTGTCGCTGGACTATTCGCGGGAGTACGAGTACAAAACGACGAATCGGCCTCTGCTGGAACAGGTCGCCTCAGTCGGCGGAGGGGCGATACTGGGGCCGGAGAGCAACCCGTTTGTGCATAACCTTGTGTCGTCGCCCACGATAACTCCGATTTGGATGTATCTGGTGGCTTTTGCCGCCTGCATTTTCCCGCTGGAGATTTTCGTGCGCCGGGTTGTGGTCAATTTCCGCGCGGCGTACGTATGGTCGGCTGCTCTGCTGAGAAAGGTGCCGGCGCTGCGGAGGGTCGTGCCCGCGCCTGCGCTCAAGCCGGCTCCCGTGACGGGGACCTACATCGCTTCGCCCTCTCCCCAGTATGACTTCGCTGCGGGGGGTGAAGGAAAGCCGAGGTACTTCGGGGTGATGGTGACCGAGGAAAGGCCGGGCGGGGAGGCGGCAGAGGCAACCGCGGCGGAGACGGCGGTGGGGGAGGCCGAGCGGGACACTCTGGGGCATTTTGAATACACTCAGCGACTGCTCGCTGCAAAACGGAGGGCGCTCGAGCGCCGAAGGCTCCGAGGGAGCCAGCCTGAAGACAAGGAGAATGGATGATGGATGTTGAACGAACGGCGGCGGAGTTCCGCGAGGAGTTCAGCCGGCTGCGCCGAGAGATCGGCAAGGTGATAGTCGGCAACGAGACGGTGATAGACGGGGTGCTCACCTGCCTTTTCTCCGGCGGGCACACGCTTCTGGAGGGCGTCCCCGGGCTGGGAAAGACGTTGCTGGTCCGAACGCTGAGCCAGGCGCTCGACCTGGCTTTCTCGCGTATACAGTTCACCCCCGACCTGATGCCTGCGGACATAATCGGGACGAACATGATAGTGGAGGACGAGTCGGGCAACAGGGAGTTGAGCTTTCGGCCCGGTCCGCTGTTCGCGAACGTGATACTGGCGGACGAGATCAACCGGGCGACGCCGAAGACGCAATCGGCGCTGTTGGAGGCCATGCAGGAACACACCGTGTCGGTGGCGCGGACGGTCCACAAGCTGGATGAGCCCTTCTTCGTGCTGGCCACGCAGAACCCCATCGAGATGGAGGGGACTTACCCGCTGCCGGAGGCGCAGTTGGACCGGTTCTTCTTCAAGCTTCTCGTGGATTACCCCACGCACGAAGGACTGAATGCGATACTGGATAGAACGACGAAGCGCGAGATGCCCAGCGGCGAGAAAGTGATGGACGGGAAGGCGATTACGAGATGGCAGGGGTTCGTTCGCGACGTTGCCGTAACACCGCACGTGTCGGACTACGCGGTGAAGCTGGTGCGCGCAAGTCATCCCGGCGGGGAACTCGCCGCAGAAATGGTGAACAGCTACGTACGGTTTGGGTCGAGCCCGCGAGGCGCGCAGGCGCTGCTGCTGGCGGGAAAGGTGAGCGCGCTGAGGGACGAGAGGTTCAACGTGGGGTTCGATGACATTCGCAACGCGGCGCTGCCGGCGCTTCGGCACCGGATACTGCTCAATTTCGAAGCGGAGGCGGACGGGATAACCTCGGACCAGATCGTCGCGGACATTCTCGAGAGAGTAGCTACGGCGGAGGCTGCCGCTTGATGAGGGAAGAATCGACGAGGTCCAAGACTGTGCTGGATCCCGAATTCCTGCGGAAGCTCGAGCGGCTGGCGCTGGCCGCGAAACGGGTGCAGCTCGGAGTGGCCAAGGGTGAACGCAGAAGCAAGCGCAAGGGCATCAGCGTCGAGTTCGCCGACTACAGGGATTACGTGCAGGGAGACGACACCCGGTTCGTCGATTGGAACATTTACGGGCGGCTTGATTCCCTTTTCCTCAAGCTCTTCCAGGAGCAGGAGGACCTGACGGTACACCTGCTGATCGATGCGAGCGACTCGATGGCCTTCGGGACGCCGCCGAAGCTGGAATTCGCCTGCAAGCTTGCGGCCGCGATAGGGTACGTGGCGCTGGTCGGGTACGATCGCGTCTCAGTTGAGGCGTTTTCGAACGCGAGGCGGCAGCGAATGCTTCCCTGCAGGGGGAGGGCGTCGGCGGGCAAGCTCTTCAATTTCATAGGGTCCATCGAGCCCGGGGGGGAGACGAATCTGGAGCGGTCATGCCGGTCGTACGTCATTCGAAATCGGGCGAAAGGTGTCGCGGTGATCATGTCGGACTTCTTCGATCCTCAGGGATTCGAGGGATGCATTCGGGGGCTCACGCAGTCGCGGTCGGACGTCTACGCGATACACATACTAGCGCCGGAGGAAATAGAGCCGGAGCTGACCGGAGACCTGAAGCTGCTGGACTGCGAGACGAACGCGTACGTGGAGATTTCCGTGAGCAGGGCGCTGATGAGGCGATACAAGGAGAATCGGGACGGCTTCTGCGAAGCGGTGCGCCGCTATTGCCGCGCGAGGGGGATCGGACACTTCGTCGTGCCGAGCGACGCCGACATTGAGCGGCTTACGCTCGAGGTGCTGCGGAGGGGAGGGATGCTGCGATGAACGCACTGCTTAGCGCGCTCGAATCGGCCGTCAGCTCGGCATTCATCGCTCCGTTCTTCTTCGCATTCCTCGGGTTGATTCCGGTGGTGATACTGCTGTATCTGCTGAAGCTGCGACGGACCGAGATGGTGATTTCGAGCACTGCGCTTTGGAGGAAGAGCCTTCAGGATCTGACGGCGAACGCTCCGTTCCAGAAATTGCGCAAGAACCTGCTGCTTCTCCTGCAGATTCTCGCGCTGCTTCTTCTTGTGTTCGCCCTGGCGAGGCCGTTCTTGCGGACGACGGGAGCGAGCGGGCACAGCATATGTCTGCTGATCGACCGTTCGGCGAGCATGCAGACGCGAGAGGGGGATTCGGCGCGGCTTGATGCCGCCAAGCGAGAGGCGCTCGCGATAGTGAACGACCTTCGCGGGGGCGACAAGATAATGGTCGTCACGTTCGCGGAGAATTCCAACGTGCTGTGCGAGTTGACCGACGACCGGTTCCGGCTCAGGCAGGCGATTAACTCGATAGAGGCTTCGGACACCCGGACGAAGATCAGGGATGCTTTGCTCGTAGCTCACTCGCTGAAGCTGACGGTGCCCGATCTTCGATTGATAATAATGAGCGACGGTCGAATTTCTGACGATGAGGAGCTGGGAGCGCGAGCGTTCGATCTGAGCTTCGTGCAGGTAGGGGAAAGCAGGGACAACGCGGGCATTGTGTCCTTCAGCACGCGCAAGCCGGCGGGGGGAGAAGGCGAGTGCCAGAGCTTCATACTTGTGCACAATGAGTCTTCGGAGCCGCTTGATGCGACGCTGACGCTGTATTTTGATGACGCGGCGCTGGCGGTGGAGGAAGTGGCGGCCGCGCCGGGGGGCGACCACGAGGTGGTTTTCGCCCATCCGGATTTGGGGAGCGGCGTTCTCCGTGCCGAGCTGGATCACGACGATCATCTGGCCGCAGATAACAGGGCGTGGCTGACGCTGCGGCCGACCGCCATGATAAAGACGCTGCTTGTGTCCAAGAGCGGGTCCACCGGCGAGTATTGGCTGAAGCGGGTGATGCTGCTGGACCCGAGGGTGGAGCTGAGCGCCATTGAACCGTCGGACTACGGCGTTACCGATGAATACGACCTGACGATATTTGACGGGTTCGCCCCCGAGGAACTTCCGCCCGGGAGTGTGCTGTTTATCAATTCGGTGCCCCCGGCGATGGGTGTGGAAGTCGTCGGAACGGTCGAGAATCCGCCTGTGCTGGCGAAGGACGGCGAGCATCCGGCGATGCGTTTCCTGAACCCGCAGAACGTGGGAATTCGGAAGGCGATGAGGCTGGCCCTGCCGGAAGGAAGCCGAGAATTGATTTCGTCGACGGAGGGAGCGTTGATCGCCGACGTCTCGCGTGGGGACCGGCAGATTCTGGTGGTTGCGTTCGGCATCGAGGACTCGGATTGGCCTTTGAAGCTGTCGTTCCCGCTGTTTATACAGAACCTGCTGGCGTGGGTGCCTCGGTCCGCGATGGCGGCGGAGACTTTCATCAAGACGGGACGACCGATGACGATCATGCCGCTGCCTGATATCGAGGCGGCTACGGTTACGTCGCCGGACGGGGCGAGACAAGCGGTGCAGCTCGACCCGATGCGGCCGGTGTTCTTCGGGGCGACTGAGCGAGCAGGGATTTACACCGTTGAGCGCGGGGGCGAGGTCGAGCAGCTTGCGGTGAACTTGCTGGACATGAACGAATCATCGATAGGGCCGGCGGATAGGCTGAGCGTCGGCCGTGGCGAGGTGGCGGCAGAGCGCGGCCGAGTAAGGCAGAACAAGGAACTCTGGCGCTGGCTGGTTATCGCAGGCATCTGCGCCCTCACGGTCGAATGGTGGGTTTACAGCAGGAGGGCCTGGATTTGATCTGGCGTGCGGTCGTATTAGCCGTGGTGTTGTGCGGGCCTTTTCCGGCCTGGGCCGTTCTCACCCAGGTCCCGGATGAAGAGATCGCGGTGGACATCATTGTGAACTACGGCTCAGCCTACAAAGACGGCACGTGGGTGCCTGTGGACGTGCTTGTGGACAACAAAGACTTCGACGTCTCCGGATGGGTGGAGGTCAAGACGTTCAGCGGGCCGTCGGGGGACGAAGAGCAGAGCCCGCGTTATAGAGTCAGAGCGGAATCCCCGCGGAACTCGCGGAAGCGCTTCCGGTTGTATTGCCGGCTCGATAGAACGACCAGGGTAGAGGCGATGCTTTATCGCGGGAGGCGTTCGGCTCTCGACCTTCCCGCGTGGTTCCAGGTAGAGCCGATAGATTCTGACGCGTTGCTGGGGCTGATTCTTGACGATGAACCCGTAGACTTCGGATTTCTTTACAACCTCGCACCCGGGGCTGGGAGCGGCCGGCGCTTCCACCGGGAAGGACTTAACACCGACCTGCTTTCCTCTCTCGCTGATCATGGCGAGTGTTATGAGCCGTTCGACCTGATAGTGATGGGAGACATCGACCCGAATCGAGTGGGCCTCCGGCACCGGGAGGTGCTGCGGGATTACGTAAGGGCCGGCGGAGTGCTGGTGGTGTGCACGGGGGCGAATGGGACGCAGTATCGTGGGACATGGGTCGAGGGGCTGCTGGGGGTGGAGATGGGGCAGCAGGAGGTCTGGAACGAGTTGGACCTGGCCAAGGCTGCCTTCGACGATGAGGAGCAGGAGGGCGCCAGGGACGGCTGGGAGTGCGTGGTTACGCAACTTGTTCCGGCAGCCCCTGAGGTGAAGGTCCGAGGGAAGGACAGAGTGGTGGCCACGCTCAGGCCGATCGGCGGCGGATGCGTGGCCGGCATCGCGGTGGACGCGTCGAGCCGGGCGCTTCAGGGATGCGTGGGTTATCGGAATCTGTGGCGCGACCTGTTTCTACTGCGTTCGCGGCCTGGACAATTGAATCTCGCAGCAGCCGCCGAGGCGTGCTCATGGCAGTGGCCGCAGATCATCGGGATGTCGATAGCATCGAGGTCGTCGGTGCTGATCTATTTGTGTCTGTACGTGGGAATTGGAGTAATTGCCAACTGGTTCGTGTGCAGCATTTTCCGGCGGCGGGAGCTCGCCTGGGTCCTTCTGGTCGTATTCTCGGCGGGATTCACGGCGTATGCGATGATATTCGGAACCGAAGGGCGGGCGAAGGCAGGGGAGCTGGAGCAATTCGAGGTGCTGCGCATTCCGAAGGATGGCGGCCGCGCGAGGCTCCATTCGATACTAGGCGTGGTTTCGGCGCGGACGCAGCGATATTCGATGGACTTGGCGGGGGATGGCGCGCTTGTTGAGAATCTCCCGTCGGGTGTCCTTCCGTGGGCAAGTGGCGGGCGCGGGGCGGGGCTTTGGGCAAGGCCGTTCAACTTCGTTCAGGACGAGCCGGAGCGGATCGAAGACTTCGTCGTCGGGGCCAGCGAGTTGCGTCTTATTCGGGTGGATACGGCCCTCCCCAGTCCCGGCCGTGTTGAGGGTCACCTGGTGCTGGACGAAAAGGGTCTGAACGGAACGTTGTTCAACAAGACGGGCTACGCGATCCGCGAGCCGTTTGTGGTTCTGGACGGACACATCTACGGCATGAAGTCCAGGGGCGATTCTTGGGAAATAGCGCTCCCGCGTGGGCGGTTGGACAGAGATGCGCTCCGTCCGCCGGCTCCCAGACCGTACGGTTACTATGGCCCTGGGGCGCCTTCGGAAGGAAACCTGGATAGTTTCAGGCGGGATTTCCTATTCACCCTACTCTCCGATCAGGCCTCTCGTGATTCCGTCGACGGGGGATTGGGACCGCTCGTCTGCGGCTGGACGACAGGCGCCTGTATCGGCGGCGTAGCAATGGACGAACAGGTGAAAAACGGCACGGCGCAGGGGCTGCTGCTGGTGGCGGACATCGAGGTGGTCCGGGGAGCGGGAATTGCACTCGGACCCTATCCGCTGAAGGTCGAGGTGTCGGATGCTACCCGTGGAGGATGGCAGGCCAACGGCAACGTGGCGATCATGGTCCCTTCCTGGCTGGCAAGACGAGAGCCGGAGGAAATCATCGTGGAGATAACCCGTACGGTCTCGGAGGATGCGCCGCCGTATTTCAACCTCTTGCGCGACGGGATGAAGCTCGAGGTAACGGACGTCATCCAGGAGACGTCAGAGACAAGGGACGGTCGGCTTACGCGACGGACGAAGTACAGGATCGCCGACTGGCGGAGCTATTTCGACAGCGGCGCACATCGCATATACGGAGAGACTCCTCACCCGGCTGGGAGAAGTCGGGGGGAGGAGGCCCTCGAGATTTCTGCTTGGGCGGTAATGAAGAGCGAGGATGGAGAGCAATCGAAATGGCGATAATCAAGACGGAACACCTGACCAAGCGGTACAACAGATTCCTTGCCGTGAGGGACTTGAACCTGGAAATAGGGGAGGGTGATATCTTCGGGTTCATCGGGCCGAACGGGGCAGGGAAGACGACTACGTTGCGGATCCTGGCGACGCTGCTGGAGCCCACTGCGGGGAAGGCTTTCGTGGGAGGATTCGACGTGAGGAAGGATGCCTACGAGGTGAAGAGGCTGGTGGGCTTCATGCCGGATTACTTCGGCGTATACGACGGGATGCGGCTGCGAGAATACCTGGACTTCTTCGGGGCCGCGTACAAGATACCGAAGAAGAAGCGAAGGGCAATCATCGACGACGTGCTGATGCTGACGGACATGACGAGCAAGGCGGATGATTTTGTGACGTCGTTCTCGCGGGGAATGAAGCAGCGCTGCTGCCTGGCGAAGACGCTCATCCACGACCCGAAGGTATTGCTTCTGGACGAACCTGCCAGTGGGCTCGATCCGCGCGCGCGCATCGAGCTCAGGGAGCTGCTGAAGACCCTGCGAGACATGGGGAAGACGATCCTCATTTCCTCGCACATTCTGTCCGAGCTGGGCGACATGTGCAACAAGATCGGGATCATCGAGCGGGGCGAGACGCTGGCGGCCGGAGATTTCCAGGAGATACTGGACGGCATCCGGCTGGAGCGCGAGGTGCGCCTCGAACTGGTTGACGGGGCTGAAGCCGCGGCGCGGATCCTTGAGAATACTCCCGGTATATTCAAGGTAAGCCAGTCCGGAAATGAGTTCCACATGGAGACGAATCTGGGGAGACAGGAGCTTGCCGAGCTGCACTCTAAGCTGGCGGCGGAAGGGGTGAAAGTCCTCTTCTTCCAGGAAGAGCGAGGAACGCTGGAGGACGTTTTCCTCCACGTTACCAAGGGAGGACTCTAGGCGTGGCCGTACAGATTCCAGCTATTGCTCTGGTGAAGCGCGAGCTTGTAAGCAGCCTGCGGCGGGTGCCGTCTTTCCTGGTCGTTCTTCTCTTTGTTAGCGTGTGCACGGCCTTCGCAGTGGAGCTCTGGCCCAGAACCTCCAATATCGCCTGGGGGGCGATGTCGTCGCGGGCGCTCTTCGGGGCGTTCACGAACATACTGTTGTCGGGTGCAGTGCTATTCGTCCCAGCATTGGCTGCCAGCACAATCTCGGGGGAGAAGGAGCAGGAAACTTTCGATCTGCTGAGCATAACGTTGATCAGTCCGCTGGGGATACTCGTCGGGAAGCTGCTGAACACGGTGGGCTTTGTGGTTATTCTTGCGGTGGCGATCATGCCGGTGTTCGGGGTGACTTTTTTCCTCGTGGGATTCGACTTGGGGCAGGTCACCGTGGCTGTGGCGGTGATTTTGGCGACTACCTTTTCCTGCGCGTCGGTCGGGATATTGAGTTCGGCCGTTTTCCGCAGGAGATTCGTGGCCATTATGGGAGCCTACCTTGGCGTCTTAGGGGTTACGCTGGGTCCTTCGATGCTGGCCATGTTCGCTGGTATGGCGACCGTGGGACTTTCCGGCATGGAGGAGATCATGGAAGTGTGTGCGGCCACGACGATCCCCTTCGCGACGCTCGGCCTGGTCCTTATGGGGCCGTACAGCCTGCGGTATTTGGTGGGTGCCTTGGTCTATCACGGCGGCGTAACCGCGATCTGCTTGTTCCTGAGCCTGCTGATAATTCGTCGGCCGCCGAAGCCGCCTAAGGTGGATTACAGGAAGCCGATAGACGATCCCAAGGTGCTGAGACGGCGGAAGTTCTACTGGCTCATCGATCCTCTCAAGCGGAAGAAGCCGATCGAGGACGGCCGCAATCCCATGTTGGTAAAGGAGCTGCGGTGGGGCCTGATAAGCCAAGGCACGGCGATGGTGCGGGTGTTCTACATATCGTTCATCGTGTACTTCATCATAGGCATGTTCGGTGTTTACCTGGAGGGGCGGTACGGCAACCTGCTGCCGTGGCTGATGTTCCAGTTCGTCATCACGGCGACCATCGCGCCGGCAATGATGGCGAATATACTGACGAAGGAGTTCGAGCTCGGAAACATCGACATGCTGCGGACCACGCTGCTCACGCCGCGGGATATCGTGCTGGGCAAGGGCACTGCCGGCTTCCTTGCAGCCAGTCCGGCGCTGTTGGCTGCGGTGGCCTCGTCGGTGCCCCTGGTCTTCCTGCGATTGGGATTGCGGCAATACGAGCTGCTATTCACCGGCTACGTTACGCTCACCTTGTGCGTCTTGCTTTCCTCAAGCATAAGCCTGTTCTCTTCCATGCTGACCCGTAGGACGAGCACTTCGCTGGCTCTGAGCTACTTTCTTAGCGCGGGGGTGTTCATCGGGATAGCGGGCCTCTTTGCCGTTCTGCACGAGCTGCGGGTGCCCTTTTTCTGGAAGCTGGACGACGAGATAATCGCATTACTGTCGCCGATCGCAGCGTTCCTGGTGAATGCCACGCAGATCGCGGGGAAGGGGTCGCCCATAACACTCTACTGGGCGGCCAGCGTAGCGGCCTATACCGCCTTCGCGCTCGCGCTGGTCGGCATCTCAGTTAAGATCTTCAGCCGCTATCGCATGAGGGATCGCTAAAGGCCTGTCAGCCATTGGCATTTCCCAGACTGGAGGTGTTCGGTCATGGAACGGCGCGTGAAAAGGGGGATTGCAGGTATCATTGTCGTGCTGCTTCTGCTGCTGTGCGGATGCGCGAGAAATCCAGCCCCGGTAGTCGTCGTGTATACGGCGCTGGACGAGATGTATTCGCGGCCCATTCTGGAGGAGTTCGAGCGCAGGAC